>Ga0315912_10001752_pt1 | contig 25345 bp, 18 predicted proteins | sample VfabasoilMG_FD_204469 | JGI IMG/M metagenome (GOLD analysis project Ga0315912, IMG submission 204469) | Garden soil microbial communities collected in Santa Monica, California, United States - V. faba soil | ecosystem: Environmental > Terrestrial > Soil > Garden | place: USA: California... | reverse complement strand
GAGCGACGCGGTATTCCGCCTCCGTCCCACGTTGAAGGATGATGAGCACGTCATGGAGCTCGCCCTGCTCCAGCAGTACTACTCGAGCGGAAGCCCCGGCGAGCTGGCCGCGTTGATCGGCTTTTACCTTTCCCGAGAGCGCCTGGACCAGGCCCGCTACTTCCTGCAGTTTCGCCCCCCGGCTGCGGCCGGGCTGGAGCCCTGGCCCAGCTTGAATGCCGCGCTGGACGCGGGATCCACGGCGCCCCCCGCAGCGCCGGCTGCGCCGGAAGCGGCGCTCGCTATCGTGGCGCGCGATCCGCTGGGCGGCAGCCTCGACTTCGAGACGGCCGCGCTCGATGGCTGGGAGGGCGACCGCGCCGTGTTTCGTGCGGAGTCGGATCCGCGCCCGTTCGCTGCGCTGCGTGGCCATCACGGCCTGGGCGTCCTCTCCTCCCGCGGCCCGAACGACACGGCTCGGGGCTCTGTGCTGTCGCCGGCGTTCGCGCTCGAAGGGCGCTGGCTCAGCCTGCTCGTGGGTGGGGGCGCTCGCAAGAGTCGAGTCGGCGTGGAGCTCGTGGTCGACGACACGGCGGTCAGGTCGGCGTACGGCAATGGATCGGATTTCCTGTATCCGACGTTCTGGGACGTGTCCGAGTATCGGGGCAAGAGCGCGCGACTGCGCGTGTTCGACCACAGCAAGGACGCTCATGTACTCGTCGATCGTGTCCTGCTCTGGCAGTGAGTCGGACGTGCGCCGAACGGCATGGCTCCGAGCCGAGCTGTGGGCAGACCGCCTCAGCATATTGTGCTTCGGCGTATTGGCGCTGGTGATGCTCGCCACGCTGCCCGACTACGGACTGACCTACGACGAAGAGCCCCACGTCCGACTCGGGGAACGCGTGCTCGAGTTCTACACGGGTGGGTTCATCCGCTCGGGCGGCTTGACCCGCTCGGTCTATGGGGCAGGCTTCGACCTCGGCGCAGCCCTGCTACGCCGGCTCTCACCGTGGGATGAGTATCGCACGAACCACATCGCGTGCGTCTTCGTGGCCCAGGTTGGGCTGCTCGGCACGTGGAAGCTAGGGCGCTGGCTGGCGGGCCCCGTGGGCGGGCTCAGCGCGCTGCTATTTCTGGTGCTCACACCGGTGTATTATGGCCATCAGTTCAACAACCCGAAGGATATCCCGTTCGCCACCGGGTACGTCTGGGGGCTGTACGCGATCGCCCGGCTGATCACCGCCGCGCAGGCGGCGGCCGCGGGCGCCCCCGTGAATGCGGCGCAAGCGTCGAGTGACGTGGGAAGCGTGCGGTCAGCCCACGGGGAGCCCTCTCTCGCTCGCGACTGGCCCCGTTGGTTGGGGCTAGCGCTGGTGCTGGGCCTGGCGATGTCCGTGAGAATCGCGGGCGGCGTCTTGATCGCCTACCTGGCTCTGTTCTTGGTCCTGCTGGGCCTCGATTTTCTGCGCCTGGGGCAAACGGCGGCGGGGTGGCGCTGGCTGCGCTCGGCGCTACTGCCGCTCGGGCTCGCCCTGCTAGCGAGCTGGGTCGTGATGCTGGTGTTCTGGCCAGGCGCCTTGGCCAATCCCCTGCAAAAGCCGGCCGATGCCTTCGGTACGCTGGCCCGCTTCACCGCCTATGACAGCCCGACGCTGCTGCGCGGAAAGCACATCTCGTCCAACCACGTGCCCTGGGACTATCTCCCCACCTACTTTGCGCTCCAGCTGCCCGAATTGACCAGCGCCGCCTTCCTCGCCAGCGTCCTGGGGCTGTGCGTGCGGACGGTGCAGTGCCTGCGTCGGCGGCTGCCCATCGCCTGGTGCTGGTGGCTGCTGGTCGTCGCCGTGAGCCTGCCGCCCGCCTACGCCATCGTTCGGCACTCCACCTTGTACAATGGCTTGCGCCATTTCCTGTTTCTGATGCCGCCGATCAGCGTGCTGGCGGGCGCCGGGTTCGCGCTGCTCCTGCGCAGGCTGGTGCGCGATCGGCCGCGTTGGGTGGCGGTGCCGGCCTTGTTGTTTGCGCTCTTCACGCTGGATCAGGTCGGTACGCTCTGGCGGCTCCATCCGCACCAACACGTCTCTTTCAACCGCCTGTCCGGCGGCGCGGCGGCTGCCGTCGATCGCTACGAGACGGAGTACTACGGCAGCGTGTATCAGGAGCTGCATGCACGCTTGATCGAAGAGGTCTGGACGCAGCACCGCGAGACCTATCTGAACCGAACGTTTCTGGTGGCGGGTTGCGGCTCCAAGTTGTTCTTCACGCGCAACCTACCGCTCAACTTTCAATACCTGACCATGCGCGACGCTGGCGGCGCCGACTACTTCGCGAGCTACGTTCGCGATGATTGCCTGCTGCGGTTTAGAAATCGCCCGCTCGTCACCCAGGTCGAACGCGACGGCGCCGTGCTGGCTCTCGCACGAGACATGAAGGCGCGGGCGCGCCCGAAAGCGGCACCTCCATGACGGCGTCCTCGTCAGCCTTGCCGTCGGCGGCGAGCGAGCGCCGCCTCACGCGCTGGATCACGGCTCTGGCACTGCTGCCTACGCCACTGTGGTTCTTGCTCGCCGTAGCTCGCGACCCCGGTCCCGTCTGGCGCGCCGAATACTACGGCGGCCTGGACTTTTCCGGCCCGAAAGTGACCGTGACCGAACGCCGTTCGAGCCGCTACTGGGACCGCCAAAACGCTCAGGTCCCCGGCGGCTTCGGGCCCCGTCGCTTCTCCGCGCGCTTCGATACTTGCCTGCGCCTGAAGCAAGCACGAGAGATCCCGTTCCAGCTGGTGGCCAGCGGCCTGGCGAGCTTCTCGATCGATGGCCAGGAGCAACTACGGCTCGACAGCAAAGAGCGTGAGGCGCGCGGAGCCGTGGCCACGCTGGCGCCCGGCATGCACCACCTGAGCCTGGACTTCTCTGGCCGCGGCTGGCCCAGCATCGCGCTGAATGCCTCGTTCGACGGCAAGGCGCCCGTCGCCATCCCCGCGCCAGCCAACGTGGCCGGCGTCGAATGGTTCCCTCCCCGACCGGGGCCCGCGCCGTGCGGCGAGTGAGTTTGTCCGTACACGCGCCGCCAGAGGCCCAGCACGGGTTGACCACCCCTTCATGACCTCAGCCGGCCACTGCCACCGGCACCACGTCAAAGGTTCCACCGCTGATTCTTCCACCGCACCTGGCAATCGGTACCCGACAAGAATTCCAGGTTGAGATCATTGCCACCGATGACTTGGAGCTCAATTCTGCCATTCACCTGGAGCCGGCGGCAGAAGAACTCAGTGGGACTTCCTCCTCGAGCGCAACCAAATGGGTCAGCGCCGCGCGGGCATCTTGGTAACGATCCTCTGGGTTGACGCTGAGACAGCGCGCCAAGAATTCTTGCAACCCGCGCGGCGCTCCGCCTAGCGCCTGGCTGACTCGAAACGAAGGATTGCCGAGGTGGCGTAGTGTGCCGACCTTGCTCGAGCTAACCTCTGACGGCTCGAACGGCAATCTGCCGGTGAGAGTCTCGAACAACACCACGCCGAAAGCGAATAGGTCGGTGGCGGGTCGCAGAGGCAGTCCAAGCATCTGCTCGGGAGCCATGTAGCCCGGGCTCCCTGACACACCGCGATGACCCTCGCAGCCTTCAACTCGCGCGGCCCTGCTCGAAGTTAAAGCGAGTCCGAAGTCGATTAATACCGCACATCGAGTATCGGTCGACAGCATCACGTTGTCACTCTTGATGTCCCGATGCACAATTCCCGCGTCGTGCACCGCAGCGAGCCCTTCCAGCACATCACGCGCGATCTCGCTCGCCTGCCCCAGGGGAATTTCGCCCTGTCGCATCAATCGGCGCCGCAGCGTCTCGCCTTTGACCAGCTCCATCGTCATGAAGCAAATCCGCTCGGACGCTGCATGATCCCCGACATGCCTCGAGAGGCCGAACGTGCGGCAAACGTTGGGGTGCCGCACTCGGCGTGCGAGGCGAGCCTCGCTCGAAAGTCGTGCCATGGTGAAAGGCCGGTCGCATTCAGTGGCTCGGACGACCTTCAGAGCCAATGGACGCTGACGCTCTAGATCGAAGGCCTCGTACACCTCCCCCATGCCACCACGTGCGATGAAGCGCCTTATGACGTATCGATTGCCGACGATGCTGCCCGGTTCGAACACCAGGCAGTGTCCCGGCGATCTGACCGAAGCATCGTTGCTGCCACCCGAGTGGAAGAGTGCCGCCTGCATGAGGAGGCGGCACTCGTAGCAACTCGCGAGGTGGCGGCCGATTTGCTGCTCGCGCGCCACGGCACTGCCGCTGCTCACAATCCGGAGGACCTCCTCCTCGGTCAAGCAGGAGAGGGCGGGCAGGGGGTCACCCGAGGTCGTCTGGGAGAGAGACCGGAGTGCTTCCGCAGCGTCGGCGTGCCTCTGGTTAGACATTCGACCCCATGGCGGACTACTCCACCGTCCCAGCGGCGGCTGGCACGCTCAATTGAGGACACGCACGAGTGACAGAGGACTCCTTCGTGCTCCTCGACGCGACACACGGCATTTCGCCGATTGCGTAACGTTGGATCATGCGTTGAACCCCCTGACGGGTGACGCAAAGGAGCCGCGCGGCCGCCGTGAAATTGCCGGCAGACCGCGCCAGCGCCGCCTCGAGCAGGGCGCGCCGCGCGCCATCAACCAGGTCGCTCGAAGAGCACGTCCCCAGCACACTGGCTGCCCAGGGTCGAAGCAGCTCGAACTGCCATGCGCAGACTGCCGAGCCAGACCCGGCCGCCTCGATCCGTGAAATCTCTGATTGGTCCGGAACGTCCTGCATGTCCCGTCGACAGCGAAAAGCGTGCCAAGCGAATGGCGGCCGGGAACTGCCATGTGGGATGCCAAACCCGCCCCCACGACGCCAAGTTCCGAAGGAAGGCGGAGATGCGCGTCTCCGGGCTACGCCCCTGCGTCACTCAAGGACGCACCCGCGCGTGCAACGGCTCGACCAAGCGACCCAGCATGGCTCGACCGTCAGCGCACGCGCGCGTCAGCGGCGAGGCCAGAAGGCTATGTCGAGTGGTGCCGGCCCAGCAGCTAGGGGGGAGGCGTCGCTGGCTCGGGGGCGTCGGGCCCGACGCGAGATCGTAACCAACTTGCCAGCGTCGTGGGACGCACCCCGTGCTGCGCGATCATGGCTCGACAATCGAACGTTTGGTCCGTCATCTCCGAAACCACGGTGCACAGGATCGCCTGACCCACACCCTCGTGCACCTGGCCTATCAGCGCACGAGCCGCTCCGAGCACGGCCAGCGGAACGCATCGCACGCGGGCTGTTACCGCGAGCGCCTCCTCGTAGATGCGGACTACCTCCAACCGAGTCAGGTTCTCAGGTCCTCCAACGTCGATGGTCTCGCTGCGCGGGCGGTTCTCACCGAGCCCGAGCAGTACAAATCGAGCGACGTCCGAGGCGGCCACGAAATTCTGCGGGTTGTCACCGTGGCCTCCGAGCCACACCGTCTCGCCGTTGCGGATGCGACGGCCGATTAGCTCCTCGGCGTGGAAGTCCATGAACAACGTGGGCCGTACGATCGTGTGGGGCAGATTCGTGGCGCCGAGATGCTTTTCGACATCGGCCTTGAACCGAGCGAAAGGGATTGGGTGATCCGGGCGTGCGCCATAGGCGGACACGTACACTATCCGTTGCACCTCGAGTTCCTGGGCGATATCGATCAACGAATGGTGGCCGGCGCCATCGATCATTTCCGATCGGTTTTTCCCCTTTCCCAGCAGTGAGTGCGCGCTGGCGACGACTCTGGACACGCCGATACATGCGCGGCGAAGCGATGACGCATCCAGTAGGTCGCCTGCCGCCACCTCGGCGCCCGCCAGCTGCATATCAGAGAGCGATGCTGGCTGGCGGGACATGACGCGAACCCGTTCGCCGGCGGCCAGCAACGCGCGCACCACCCATCCACCCAGGCAACCCGAACCGCCAACTACCAATGTTAGCAGACGCGCCGCCATCAGGGTAACACCAACCCTTCGCGTTCCAGCAGCGAGCGCAGCTCGGCTACCTTCGCTTGCGCCGCCTGAAGTGAGCGCTGATGGTTGCGCGAACGTACCATCCGTTCCTTTCCCAAACCGATCATCGCTTCTTCAACGTTGGTGCTCTGGGCGACCGCTTCGAGCAGCATGAGCCCTCGAAACCCAGAAGCGGCGACATCGAGTGCGGCACCGCTGGCCTCCACCGATGGGACCTGCATCAATCGCGCGACCACCGTGCGAGCGGCAGTTCTGAGACAGCTCATCGCATCGGCGCGTTCAGATGGGGCTCGGGCGAGTGAGTGCTCCATGTCCAGAGCGCGTTCGATGTGCTGCGTAGACAACTCTCGCGAATCGGAGTCGCCCGAGCGATCTGGCTCGGCCAGAGCCAGCATAATGGACCGGCGCACGACATTGTCGAGTTGCCGAAGATTGCCGGGCCAGGAGTATCCTGCCAGTCGGGTCCCGGCCGCCTCCGAGAGCGAGAACGCGCCCTCGTTTGCGATCTCGCTTGCACAGCGTCGCACCATGAATTGGGCCCAAGGAACGATCTCGTCTGCGCGCTCGGCGAGCGGTGGCAACCGGACCGGCAACACGTTGATCCGGTAGTACAGGTCAGGAAGAAACGCGCCGCTCTTGGTTGCCGCTTCGAGGTCGGCGTTCGTGCCGACAATGAAGCGCACGTCGGCAGCCTCCTCGCGATCGCCGCCGATGACCTGGAAGGTGCGTTCCTCGAGCAGACGCAATAAACTCTTCTGAGCGGCGAGATCGAGCTTATCGACCTCATCCAGAAACAATGTGCCCGCTCGAGCTCGATGAACGGCGCCGACGCCGGCATGGGTGGCCCCGGTGAACGCTCCTTTGCGCCATCCGAAAAGAGTGGATGCCTGAAGCTCGCTCGGGACCGAGTTCAAGGTGACGACAACGAAGGGCTGGTCCTCACGCGGAGATGCCAGGTGGCACCAACGCGCCAACCTGCTCTTGCCCGTTCCGGTGGGGCCCTGGAGCAGCAAGGTCTCGCGGTGGCGGGCGAAAATTCGCAGCGTCTCCAGTACTGGGCGCATGCTGAGCCCCACTACGGGGTAGCTGAGCTCCGACGATGTCGCGCCGGACCGCATCTCCGACAGCCCGGTGACATACGGAGCGCCGACGCCGAGGACGTTTCGCAAGCCGGGCAAGGCGTCGAGCCAGACATGGGAACTGTGCATGCCGCGGCTGCATTGCACCTCCAGGCAAGCTTGGCCGACGATGTTGCCGCGTACGTCTTCCACCGGCAGCACGAGAACGTGGGTGGTGTTGCGCGCCCGCATAACACTGAGCGTCTGTTGACCTTCAAAACTTATCGAAACGTCACCCGACTCGTTCTGCCCTCGGCGTTCTCGAAACAGACGCGTCACCTGACCGTGCTCCACATCGATTTCGAAGGGAGCTTGGTTTTGGGCTACGTATCGCCAGGCGGTCAGTGACGATACCCAACTGACTTCACTCGACGGCTCATCGACCGAGGGCGGCGTGCAGTGTCGCACGCGAATACCTTGGTGCCCGCCCTCGGGGCGAAGGTGAAGGATCGCCCGCTGAATGCTGCTCCTGGGGTAGCGCGACCGCAACGCAGCATCACAGCGCATTGAAAGGGCACGTAGCACCAGATCTGCGGCGTCATCGAACGTACGCGATTGACGCAGTTCGTCGACCAACCCGTCGAGATGCGCAGATTCAACGAAATTGCCCGACTGTGCCACGCAACCATTGTTGCTGCTCATCTGAGAGCCCGTCAAGGCGCGCGGATTGTTGAGGCATCGCCTTCCAGCCTTCAGGTGCGCGTGTTAGCGTGGGCGACGCGGGGCCTGGGGCGCCGGGAGGAGGACGGATGGCGGTGGAGCAGCCAAACAGGACTGGCAACGTACGCATTGTGGCCGTGTGTGAGAGCTATTTGAGCGCTCGCCGTCAGGAGCGGGAGCCGCCCGATCAAGAGCATCTGAGGCGGGAATCAGTCTTCCGCGAGAAGATCGAAGATGGAGTCCGAGACTACCAAGCGAAGGCCGAGGCTCGCGGGCAGACGCTGGGCAATCTGCTTTCGATACGTCGGGGCCTCGATGAGGCGGTGGCGAATCGGGCATTGCCCTCGTGGTGCGTGCAAACGCTGGCCTGCCGGGCAGACGACACACCAGACTTCGATCACTTTACGCGCGCCTACGTGCAATGGATTGAACAGCAATTCAAGGACCGGCTGTTGCTATGGTTTTCAGGTTTCCCGATGACGGGGCAAGTCGCCGTGATGGGCCCGAAGGTCCGGGGGCAAGCGTCACCCATGGTCTTGGAGACCAAGCTCATCTGGCGAGCAGATGATAGCACTACCTTCGACCAGGCCTCCAGACTGCTCGAACAAGCCCTGAAGATCGAGCCCAACGACCCCAAGCGGTGGCTCAAGCTGTGGGCCCAGCAACAGTCGGACCTGGCGGCTGCGCTGTACGACAAAGCGTCTGGCTCGGCGCGGGAGAATGATTCGATCAGCCCGGAGCGTTGGAAATTTGTCGAGCGCTACGACGCGAGACTGACACCCGATCGCCTCGAGCGAGGCTCGGCACGGCCAGAGTCGCCGGAACCCAGCCAGCACCAGCGCGAGGGCGACGACCTCTTCATCGCGACGGACGACGGCATCTACTTGCTGCGCAACCCGGAGTACGCTTGGGACCCCAAGTCGGACACCCTCGCGAGTGGTGAGAAGATGCAGTTCTGCCCTCAGGCGTTCTTCCGGAGGCAACAACTGAGCATCCCTCAAAACTACGCGGATGACGCTGCGGGGCTCGCGCTTGCAGAAATGCAGAAGATGCAGCGAACGGCCGAGAAGCACCTGGCAGCGCGTATGATCAATGGCGGCGTAAGCCTCGCGGCCATACCCTCGACCGGTCTGCCTACCCGAGGTACATGGTGCTATCTCGTACACTTACCCGAATCGGAGTCGAATTTCGCCTCCGCAAAAGGGCTGACAGAAACGCGTGACCCAGGAGAATTGAGTGGCTAACAATCCGAACGCCATCGACGGCCCCTGCGAGCCGTTGAGTTTCAGCGGCTACGATTCGATGACGTCGCTGTACCTCTGGTCCGAATGGGAGCTTGCGACCGACGGCGATCCCAGTGTGGATAGGCTCGGGTTGATGCAAGCCGTGCTGTTCCGTCTGATTGCGCACGAGTTGGGCTGGCAGGAGGTTTTCGCGGCGCAATCATCCGAGAAATACGGGATAAAATCGATCGCTGTCTGGAAGCTTCCTCCCGAGGATCCCGGGACTGCGTACTTGGCAGGGATCAACAGTATCTGCACCTGGGACGAATACGCCGTGCTGAGCCAGTACATCCGCCGTTGGGATGCGAACCTCTTTCGCAGCTCCGGCTTCAGTCCCGCCCGTCTCGAAGACCCAACCGACACTCAGCGCGCTGCCGCCGCGCAGGTGATCGCGGCGCTAGAGGTCCCGTTCAAGGAGGATCTCATCATCGCGTACGCTCCGGAAGGGCAAGAGCAAGTGGTAGTGCGCAGCGGCGATGTGCGGATGCGCTATTTGACGGTCAGTGCCTACAAGCAGCGCAATGTGACCGGTAAGTATCCCTACGTAGAGACACTTGCTCGGAACGGCGTGATTCAAGCAAATGTCCCTGCCCAAGACGACTTGGATGGCAAGGCCTTCAAATTCATCAACCTGAGCGGGCTGCAGGAGAGAACACGGTGGCTGTAGCCAAGCGTGTCGGAGAGCGTCTTTTCGTAGTAGCCCCGCTGTCGTGAAGCCCGAACTCGCTCCCGTGGACCGCGTGCTGGCGGGCGCCTTCAAGGGCTTTACCGACGGCACCCATCGGCTCTGGCCTCCTGAGCGCACGGTCGAACGAGCGATGGCCTTGCGTCGCGTCTTCGGGATCACGCGCGTGGCGGACATCACGGGGCTGGATCGCGTAGGCATTCCCGTCGTTTCCATTTATCGTCCAAACTCGCGTTCCCTGGTGACCGCCCAGGGCAAGGGTGGCTCCCTCGTCCTGGCGAAGGCATCGGGGCTGATGGAGGCGATTGAGTCGTTTCACGCGGAGCGCATTCGTCTGCCATTGCGGCTGGCCAGTTACCGAGAACTCAGTTGCTGTGCGCCGGTGGTGGAGCCGGGTCTCTTGCCGCGCGCGCGTCACAGCCGCTTCCAGAGCGAGCTGCAACTGCTGTGGGTGGAGGCGTCCAACCTCCTCGGAAGGCAAGAGAACGCGAAGGTGTGGCTCCCTTTCGAGTGTGTTCACTCGAACTTCTCGTTGCCGCTGCCTACGGGAAGTGGCGCGTTTTTGCTGAGCTCCAATGGTCTCGCGTCAGGGAACCACATGCTGGAGGCGCTCAGCCACGCCATTTGCGAGATCGTCGAGCGAGATGCGGTGACGCTCTGGCACTGCGGCGAGGTGCAGTTCGAGGCTGAGGCTCGGCGCCTCGACCTGGACAGTGTCTGCGACGAACACTGCGCGGAGGCGCTCGCGCGCTTGCGAGCCGCCGACATCCTCGTCGGTGCGTGGGATATCACGAGCGACATCGGCATTCCCGCGATGCTCGTGGAGATCGTCGATGGCGATGATAGCCCGCTCGGAGTCGAGTACGCGACTAGTGGGCTCGGCTGTCACCCGTCGTCCGCCGTTGCGTTGCTCCGGGCCTTGACCGAGGCGGCTCAATGCCGCTTGACGTTCATCGCTGGTACGCGAGACGACGCCGATCGCACAGTGTATGAGCGGACGCGCGATCCCAGTGTCATAGCCCGGGTTCGTGCACGCTTGCGCGAGCCGACCTTCGCGGGCGTGGACTTCGCGACCCTGGCCAACCATGCTCACTCCACCTTTGAAGGCGATCTGCAGTGGGAGCTCGAACGGCTGTCCGCGGTCGGCCTGGACCAGGTGCTGGCAGTCGATTTGACGATCCCAGGCATCGACATCCCCGTCGTCCGCGTCGTCGTCCCGGGGCTCGAGGGCATTCACGAGGTCCCTGGCTACCTGCCGGGACCCCGGGCACGCGCGAGGCTCGCAAAGGACTCGCAATGATCGTCGTGTTTCTCGGCCCTACTCTCGGAATCGACGAGGCGCGCGCCCTGCTTCCCGAGGCGACGTTCCACCCACCGGTGGCCCAGGGCGACGTGTGGCGTGCAGCGCTTCAGCAGCCCCACGCGATCGGTATCGTAGACGGCTATTTCGAACGGCTTCCCGCCGTCTGGCACAAGGAAATTCTTTGGGCCATGACCCGAGGTGTCCACGTCTACGGCGCGGCGAGTATGGGAGCGCTCCGGGCGGCAGAGCTGGACGGGTATGGCATGGTCGGCGTGGGAGCAATCTACGAGGGTTATCGCTCGGGCGCGCTCGAACGCGACGACGAGGTGGCCATCACGCACGCCGAAGCGGCCGCGGGTTACAAGCGGCTTTCGGTGGCGCTCGCGGACATTCGAGCGACGGTGCGGGCAGCTGTCGAGGCGGGCGTGGTGTCGGCGTCGGATGCCGGCGCCGTCCTGGACGCGGCGGAGAGGCGACACTACTCCGAGCGACGCTGGCCGCTGATTCTCGCAGACGCGACCGTTCGCTGCAAAAGCGGGGACCTCGAACCGTTCGTCCATTGGCTACCGCATGGGGAGCGTTCTCAGAAGGCCGATGACGCACGCGCCATGCTCACCCTGATGCGGCAGCAGCTGGCCGAGAATGTTGCGCCTCTGAGCGTCGGTTACGAGTTCGAGCATACCTACTTCTGGAACGAGGCGTGCCGGCAGAACGGGCGGGGTGAGACCGTTGCGCAGCCGAACCCGATAGAAGGTGTACTAGATGAACTCCGACTGCTCGGCGAGAATCGTTACGAAGCCGCCATGGCTGCTGCGGCGGCTCGGCTACTGGCGCTCGAGTGGGCGAGCGATCGCGGGTTCTCACCGTCGCCTGAACAGACCGACGCGGCGTGGGAAGACATAGTCGTCCGTTTCGGTCTCGAAGACCCGAACGCCCGTCGAATGTGGATCGACCAACAAGGGCTCGAGTCCAACGACTTGGTGCAATGGATGCAGCGCGAGGCCACCTACGCGCACCTGCTACGGACCAGGGAGGGGGCCCTCCCCTCGCATTTGGTGGATGCGTTGCGCGCATCGGGCGAATATGGCGAGCTGCTCGAGCGGGCTTCTGCGAAACGCGTCGGATATGAGCCAGACGCCGAGGACCGGCACGTTTCGGAGCACCTGCGTCGATACTATGCGGTCAGGCTGGGCCTGCCGGTGCCTACGGCTCTGGCGGCCACTGCTCGCCGGTTGGGGCTTGCAGACGAACACGTTTGGTTGAGAGTGTTAGGTCGTGAATTCGCCTTTGCAGAGCGAACCAGGTCTCAACGCGGGAAAGGCTGATTCCACTCGGGAGCCGAGTGGAACGCGCGGCGTGGGTTCCCGGGTGGGGCCGTACGAGTTGCTCCGTGAGCTGTCCTGCGGCGTCCACGCGAATGTGTATTTAGCGCGCGATGGCGATACCGAGGTTTGTGTCAAGGTTGCCCACGGTCGACCGGAGAGCATGCGACGACTGCGCCGCGAGATCGGCATCCTTCGCCGCCTCTCTCATCCCGGCATCGTGCGGCTCTTGTCGGCCTTCGAGGAAGGCGCGGGGGGCTTGCCATGGTACGCCATGGAGCGCCTTGAAGCTGGGCCTTCGGCAGCGATGCCAGCGCCTGGTTTGCAGGACTGGCCCGCTCGAGGGCGACGCTCGTGGAATGGCGATCAGCTGCTCGACGTGGGGCGCCTCGCCTGTGAACTCTGCGGCGCGCTGGCGGAGCTCCACCGCAATGGTCTCGTGCACGGCGACGTGAAGCCGGGTAACATCCTGCGCCGAACCGGAGGGACTCCGGTGTTGATCGACCTGGGATCAGCAGCGGCGTTCGGCACCCTCGGGCGTGAACGTGTCGAGTTCGACGACAAGATTGCGGGTACCGCGCCCTACATGGCACCCGAGCAGATACAGGGCGAGCTGCTCGATGCTCGCACGGACCTATATGCCCTGGGCTGCGTCTTGTTCGAGCTCCTCAGCGGGCTGCCACCTTTCAACGGCAGCGTGTCCGAGTGCTTCGCACAGCACCTCGGTACGGAGCCGGCTCCGCTCGAGGAGGTCTGCCTAGGCGTTCCTCCGTCGCTCGCCAGGATCGTTGGACGCCTGCTCCAGAAGTCGCCCGGCAAGCGCTTCGGATACGCAGATCAGGTCGGCGTCCAAATCGCCGAGAGCCTAGGTCTCGACGCCTTTCACGCGGCCAAAGTCGGCGCAGAGCCGCCGTACTTGCACCGGTCCGCCTTCCTGGGTCAGACGGAGGCCTTGGCGTGGGTCGAGCGCGCGTTCCTCGCTGCGAAGGAGGGCCACATGCGTGCGCTGATCGCCCTTGGTGAGAGCGGCATTGGCAAGACTCGCTTCGCCCTCGAGGCCGCGCTCCTGGCACAGCAGCATGGATTTCGAGTCATCGCAGGTGAGTGCAATGAGCTTTCCTCCTCGGTGAGTGCGACCGAGGCGATGACGGGAGCACCGCTACACCCGTTTGCACCGCTCATCGAGCATTGGGCTGACCTCGCGTGTGTCAATCCGGGTGCACTCGAGGTGGACGACGTGGCAGCAGCTGCTTGCCTGGTACCTTTCTTTCCCGCTCTTCGGCCCGTCCTGGAAATGTCAGCTCGAGGCGCGGCGCTCCCGCAGCCGACCGACGACGCGCGCAAGTTGCGCAGAGCCGCTGCCCGTCTCGTTCAAGCTGTGACACGCGAAGGGCCGCTGCTACTCATCTTCGACGACATGCAATGGGCGGACCCGCTGACGCTCGAGGTCTGGAAAGAGCTTAGCCAATCAGTCGCGGGTCCGAGTTCTTTGGTCTTGCTAGCGACGGCTCGGCGCCAGCCTTTCGCGACCGGGATCGAGCAGAGGGGCACCGCCGCTTCCGGCTCCGTCTTGCCTGAGACCTTCGAGCTGACCGGGCTTGGGCTGGCAGACGTGAGAGAGTTGGTCGGCAGCATTCTAGCGCTGGATACGCCCGATCCCGTGCTCGTGAACAGCATGTACCGAATCGCTGAGGGCAATCCGTTGATGACCACGGAATTGCTGCGAAGTGCTGCCGAGGCAGGTCACCTCTCGCGCGGCGCCGATGGCGACTGGCGCATCCGCCTCCAATCTAGCACAGCACCGGCTACGCTGGAGCTCCCGCTGCCCGGTTCGCTGCGGGAGCTGATTCAGCTGCGCATGAGGGACATGCCCGATGCCACACGGCAGGTGTTGGAACTTGCCGCCGTTCTGGGCCGTGAGTTTGAACGGCAACTTGCGGTCACGTTGTCGCACCGGATCTTTGGGCTTCCTCGCGAGACGACGATGGCGGCGATACAGCAGCTGGTGAACCGCCAGATCCTTTCTGTCGCTGGAGAACGCCACCGATTCATTCACGACCAGCTCAGAGAGGTGCCTTACGAAGCGCTGGACGCAAACCTGCGACGCAAGCTTCACCTCTTCGCCGCGCGTGAGCTCGACGCGGCAGCGGCGGCCAATTCGGAGAGCATGGAATGGGTCAACTTTGCAAGCGCAGGGCTGCATTGGTCGCGGGCCGGCGATCGGCGGCGCGCCTCGGGTCGCCTCGAGCTGGCCGGGGACGCCGCGGTCAAAGCATCCGCTCACTCACAAGCGATCGCTACCTACGAGGCGGCACTGGCTGAGCTTGCAGGCATAGGCTCAGAAGATCCTCTATTCTCAGCTCGCCTTCATGAGAGTTTAGGCACGGTACTTCTGCGTAGCGGCGAGCACGCCCGCGCACAGGAAGCGTTCGAGTCTGCTCTCTCGCTGTTGGGTGAGAATAGGGGTGCGCGCTGCGCGGAGCTTCGGATCAAGCTGGCGATCAGCTGGCAGAATCGGCTTGAGTCGCAGCGTGCGCTCGAGGCGCTTCGGTTGGCGGAGGTCGCGGTGCAAGCACTGGTTGCTGACGATGTGCCGGACGATCTCCCGAGTCGCATTGAGATCGAGCGAGCTCACGTATGCTATTGGCACGGCGATCTCGCTCTCATGGAAGCGTCGTTGGCTCGCGTGTCTGAGAGTCTGGTAGCCAGCCAGCGACATGAGGCGGTGGCAAGATATTTCGAGGCGTTAGCCTTGGTTGGGTTTCGCCGTGAACGCTACAGAATATCGGGCGGGACGGTTGCGGCAGCACGCAGCGCCGTCCTGGCGGCTCGCGCTTCCGGGCAGACGCAAATCTCGATGACATCGGCCTGGACCCTGGGAATGGCACTGTTATTCGCTGGGGAGATCGATGAGGCCTGCGAGCAGCTGAGGCAAACCGCAAAGCTGGCGCGCGCCCTGGGCGAAGCCAAGCAGGAACTGGCTGCGCGCGCGTACCTTGCGCTCGCCCAACGCTTCCTCGGCAACGTGGAGCTGACTCGCACACTTTCGGAGGAGTTGCTCGACAAAGCCTCTCAGGGGATGATGGGCGCGTGGTCGGCGTTGGCAGAGGCTAACCTGGCCTGGGTGATGCTTCGACTCGGCGAGTGTGCACGAGCGGAGCAGCACGTGACGAGAGCCAGGGCATTCTGGAAGAAGATGTCTACTCCCTATCCGTTTCAGTGGACTGCACTCTTGCCGCACATGGAGCTGCAGTTGCGGGCAGCCGATCCAGAGTGGCTGGCGACCGCAAGGGCCATTATTGGCCCCGAGTTGCACCCGTTGCCAGATCCAATCGCTGACGAACTCCAGGCCGCGCTCCACGCGGAGATGACGGGCGCACCCGAACTCGCCATCGAACTCGGCTGGCGCAGCCTCGACCGAGCAAAGGTCGGTGGCTACGCCTGACGCGGGGCCTCCCAGCACAGATCCGCGCGCTGCGCTTCGTTCAGCGCCTGTACGCTCTAGAGAAGCAGTGCCCGTGACCGGCCATCAGTGCTGTGCGCCCTTGAGCTTCGCTAGCGAGACTCGATGGCCCGAATAGCTCAGCCTTGCGCTACCGCTGGTCCAAGATCCTGCCCTGGATGGCCTCCGAGACGTGCTGGCCCGTCACGGCCTCCGCTCCCTCGAGATCGGCCACCGTGCGCGCCACGCGCAGCACCTTGACGAAGGCCCGTGCGCTCAGTCCCAGCTGGGTGGCGGCGCCTTCGAGCAGCCGGCGGCTCTCGCGATCGAGAGCGGCGATGCCCTTCAGCTCCTTCAGCGGCAGCTCTCCATTGGTGCGCCGCGAGGTGATGCCGGTGCGCCAGCGCTGCAGCTGGCGTTCGCGCGCGGCCACCACCCGCTCCCGGACGCACGCCGACGCTTCGCTGTCCCCGTCGCGAGACAACGTGCGCACGTCCACGGGGGGCAAGTAGACGTGCACGTCCAGGCGGTCCAGCAGAGGACCCGAGAGTTTCTGCCGATAGCGCGCCACCTGTCCGAGGCTGCAGCGGCAACTCTGCGCCGGATGCGAGGCTGCCTGGTAGCCGCACGGGCACGGGTTCATCGCGGCGACGAGCAACGGGCGCGCCGGAAACCAGGCGCGGGCACGCGCGCGTGCGATGCACACCCGGCCATCCTCCAGCGGTTGGCGCATGGCCTCGAGCGCCACCCGCCGAAACTCGGCCAGCTCATCCAGAAACAAGACTCCGTTGTGGGCCAAGCTCACTTCCCCCGGTTTGGGATAGCTGCCACCTCCCACCAGACCTGCCTCGCTCACCGAGTGGTGGGGCGCGCGAAAGGGCCGCACGTCCACCACGCCCTTCTCGGCAGCGAGGATGCCTGCCACGCTGTGCACCGCCGTGGTTTCCAGCGCCTCCTCGAACGTCAGCGGCGGCAAGATCGTGCGCAGCGAGCGCGCCAAGAGCGTCTTGCCGGTGCCGGGCGGGCCCACGAACAAGAGGTTGTGCCCACCCGCCGCGGCCACCTCGAGCGCACGGCGAGCCGGCAGTTGGCCGCGCACTTCGCACAGATCGCTGTCGCGCGCGCTGTCGATGCTGGGACAAAACCGGGTCGGCGCGGGCGTGGGCAGGTGGCGTGTGCCGTTCAAGTGCTCGATCACCTCGCCCAGGTTCTCGGCCAGGAGTACACGACCGCGCTCGATCAGACCGGCCTCCGCCGCGTTCTGACGCGGCACGATCGCGGTGTGCACGCGCTCATCCAGCGTGCCGTGCAGCTGCGGCAAGACGCCGCGCATGGGCCGCAGCGAGCCATCCAGCGACAGCTCTCCCAGCACCAGCATGCCTTCGAGACGAGCGGCGGGAAAGCGCCCGAGCGCCGCCAGCACGCCGAGCGCGAGCGCCAGATCGAGCGTGGCGCCGGACTTGGGGACATCGGCCGGTGCCAGGTTGACGGTGATGGCATAGGCGTCGAGCAGCACATCGAGCTTGCAGAGCGCACTCGCCACGCGTACCCGCGCCTCGCGCACAGGCGCCTCCGGTAGGCCCACCATCTGGAACAGTGGTGGCCCCCGCGTGCAGCCCACCTCGACCGTGATCGAGTGCGGCGTGAGGCCCAGCAATGCGCAAGACTGCACCGAGGCAAAGCCCACTGGCTTACCCATGATGCTACCCAGCAGAGTCGTGGAGGTCGAGGCCACGCACCCCGCTTTGCATGCTCGATGCCAAGCCGAGCAGCAGCGCAGGTGCGCGTATCGCTCGCTCTGCTGGCGCAGCGGGCGCGGCTCCTTCTTCATTCTGGCCAGCGCCGACGGCCCGCAACCTGGCGCTCTCCAGAGTGGCGCGCGCCGGGCGGCGCCGGGGCCTCACGCCAGCGCGGCTCCGGCATCCTGAGTCTGGCGCAGAAGCACCGAACCGACGACTACGCGAATTGCCCGCCGGCCCAGGTACAGCAGCTCACTGCTCGACGCACAGTAGCGCCATCGGGACACTGCAAGGCTCGTTGGCGGCCTGATTCAGGTCGTCCGTGATGAACGCCCCGTAGGACGAATCCACGGTGAAGACATTGGAGGTCCAGCCCTCGCAAGTACCCAGAGACCCGGCTGCGGTGGGCACAAACGTCGTCCAGTCCGGACCAAACCCGCTCCAGGGGTAGTTGCCCGTGTTGGGCGCCCAGAGGTTCACGAACAACGCCTGCTTGCGCCCGCCGCTGGCGCCCAGCAGCGGCACGCCGTCCGTGCGCCAGATCACGACCCCGTCGGAGCCGCGCAAGTAGTGGGTATACTTGCGCAAGACCCAGTCCTGCTGCCCGTCACCGAGGAACGGCGTGACCGTGGCACGGCGCTGGCCGCCGGTCAGCAGCGCCTTGTACTCGCCGCCAAACTCGCCCTGGCAAATCGCGTCGGCGCCGCGGATGCCGCCCAGGTTGCCGTCATAGCGGCCCACGGTGACCTGGAGCGTGCGTTCCTCGTAGAAGCCGTTGCACTCGGGATTGCAGGCACCCACCGCCGTTGATCCGTTCCGCCCGCCGTCGCACACCTCGCTGCCGCCGCGCACGCCGTCGCCGCAGACCGGCGCTGTCGTGCAGCGCCCAGCATCGCAGAACGTCCGGCCGCCGCTGATCAGGGAACAATCCGCGTTCACCTGACAGGAGACGCAGGCGCCGCTGGCATCGCAGCGGGATGCGTTGGCGTCCGAGCTGCAGGGCGCGTTGCCCTGACCGGCGATACACTGGCAACCGTTGTTCGGAGTGCCGCTGCAATCGGAGTCGTCGCCGGCGCGCGTGCAGGCGTCGCGCGCTGCAGGGCCGACCGAACCCGTGCACGCACCGAAGCGGCTCGTGACGTTGCCCGCTCCCGCCTCACACGTCTGCTGCCCGGCGCGGCACGGCCCGTTGCCATCCCGCCCGGCATGGGTGCCGCAGGCCTGCACGTCGCCGATCACGCAGGTGCAGGTCGCGTCGATGGTGTTGTCGGGACGCCCGTCGCAATCGTTGTCCTGCACGGAGCTACAATCGCGGCGGCCCGGATAGACGGCGCCTTCGCACTCGCCAAAGCTGCCGCCTCGGCAGGTGCTGGTGCCCCGCTGGCAGATGCCGGCGTCCGTCTCCGGACCGCAGGGTGCCGCCTGCCCCTCGACGCAGGTGCAACCGCCGTTGATGGTCCCGTCGCAATTGCCGTCGTTGCCGAGCACGTTGCAGTCGTCTGCCGGTTCCGGACCCACCGAGCCCGTGCACTCCCCCCACTCGCTCGTCTGCTGGTCTGGTGCGAGCACACAGATTTGCTGCCCCGCGTGGCAGGAGCCACGGCCATCCAGTCCGTCGTGCTCCTGACACGTCTGCTCGGTCCCCGGCGTACACGGGCAGACGTCATCCAGGGTGTCGTCGGGTTGCCCGTCGCAATCGTTGTCTTCAGTCGAGCTGCAGTCGCGCGGCCCGGGCAGAGTGGCTCCGGAGCATTCGCTCCATAGGCCGGCGCTACAGCTCTGGGTGCCGAACCGGCACACCCCCTCTTCGCGCTCGGGTCCACACGCCTGGCTCGCTCCCTCCTCTGTGCAGGGGCTGCCCTGCGCCTGCCCCATCGCGCCACCGCCGTTCACGGGCGCCAACTCGAGCGGCGTCGGTTGCTCCGGGATTTCCGCTCCAGTACCGTCCATCCCGGTACTGGAGGCCCCTGCGCCACCGAGCGGATTGGTCTGCGCACTGACACCTGGGCTGCGCTCGTCCACACTGCAGCCCCAGGCCAGCAACACCACCGAAAACGCGACCCAGGGTGCCGACCGGCGCAGATTCTTCATCATCCATTTCCCGAGAATCCTCGCAGCTGGCCACATGGCGCCAGCGCCGTCAACGTCTGACGAGTGGACGCAGGCCCCGCTCGGAACGGCAAGGAGTGTGCGACAATGAACCACCCGTTCTTGCCGCGCGCGAGGCACATGCACTGCGGGGTCCCCGCCGTCGGCCTGCCGCGGATCGAGGCGCGCGACGGCGTCACTCCTGACGAGGGACCGCCACGTTCCCGCCATTTGCGTGCGACGAACTCACTGCTGAAGCGTCTGCGCAACCTGGGCTGCACCGAGGATGAGGTAGACTCCGCCCAACTCTGGTCGAGCCCCTCCGTGAGGCCCCGTTCGCGAAGGAAGCCGATTCGGCACACCGGCCAGCGCCGCGCCCACCCCATGCTACCCCTGTCCGACACCTGCGGGCGCTTTTCGTGATCACGGAGGTGGCAGGGTGACCATTAGCCAGTCGTGACCTGTTGCATCGCATTCCGCTCGGGCGTGGTGGCAGCGTTCGTCCTTTTGCTCTCGGGCTCGGCCGCGCGCGCGGCGAACACGCAGCTGTCGTACCAGGCGCCGGACGGTTGCCCCGCGGAGCAGGGCTTCCTGGCGGCGGTCGAGGCGCGCGGGGCAGCGCTGAACGCACGCTCCAACGCTCGGGAGCCGCGCCTGCTGCACGTCCGCATCGAGCGCGACGCAGGGGGCTTTTCCGGCACCTTCCAGCTGGGAGACGGAAAGACTGCTTCGGGGCCGCGGCGCGTGCGCGCCCCGACGTGTGCCGAAGTCAGCGAGGCGCTGGCGGTCGTCACGGCCATCGCGTTGCAGACGGACGCGGAAGAGGCGGCGATCCCGGCGGCGACGGCCGCGCCGTTGCCCGAGCCCGCGCCCCCTGTTGCACTGCCGCCGAGCGCGACTGCGGTGGAGCTGCCGCCCCCGCCCCACCCGCTTCAGCTCGTGATGGGCAAGGACAGCGTGGCCGTGGCGGCGGGTCAGGTGGATTTTGGCTATGTGAGCGGGCAGACGCTGCGGGGTGGCGCGGCCTTCGGAGTGATTCCCAACCTGACGTTGCCGCGCATCGACTTCTCCCTGTCGCGTGCGACCGTCGTCACCACACCCGAAAATCGAGACTACCTGCTGGGGGGCATCTTCCGCGTGCGCTGGTCCTTTCTCGGCGTGGCGACGCTGCACTCGCCGGGGTTCAGCACGAAGGTGTGGGGCCTCAAGGCGGGCATCGCCGGCTGTTCCCCGTTTCTCTACGATCCGCAGGGACTCGAACTGAAAATGTGCGGGGAGATCGCCGCCGGCGCCATGAGCACGACCACTCGGGATGCCGCCGGGCTCCAGACGCAAGACAAGTTGGTCGGCATCGGCACCGCAGGGCTGGAACTCGACGCGCAATACAACGTCAGCTCCATGTTTCACCTCGGCCTGACGCTGGGCGGCGAGATGTGGCCCAGCAAGGTCAGTGCGGAGCGCCCGGACGGTAGCCACATCTTTGAATCGAACCTCTGGAGCGCCTATGCTCTCGTGGGGATAGGTCTGCGTTTCTAGTGCGCACGGCATTGCCGAGTGGCCCGGGGCCCGTGGCGCCCTCTCCGCACGTTGCCGAGGCAGCAGCCGCGCTCGAGCTGCGAACGCTCTTCGCAACGCACTACGCGTCGATCTGGCGGCTGCTGCGCCGGCTCGGCGTGCCGGCGGCCCAGGTCGATGACTCGGTTCAGGAGGTATTCTGGGTGGTGGCGCGCAAGCTCGCGCAGATCGACCCCGGAAAGCAGCAGGCCTTCCTGTACGGAGTGGCCCTGCGCGTCGCTGCGAGCGAGGTACGGCGCCGTTCGCAGGACCCGGCGCGCGGCGACAGCGAAGACGTCGAGCGGCTGGTGGATGAACGCCCCTCGCCCGAGGAAGCGCTCGAGCAAGCGCGGGCGCGGGCGCTGCTCGACAGCATCCTCGATCGGTTGCCGCTCGAGCTGCGCAGCGTGCTGGTGCTGTTCGAGCTCGAAGGGCTCGATGTGCGCGCGATCGCGGAGATTGAAGCCATCCCCATCGGTACGGTCGGCTCGCGCCTACGCCGGGCGCGCGAGGAGTTCTCCGCTCATGCCAAGCGGCTGCGGGTTCGGCTGCAGGCGCCTCGGAGGATCGCATGAGCAAGCGCACGGCACCAGACAGCATGGACTACGAGCGCTCCGAGTTCGAACACAGCTTGCTCGCGTCTGCCCGCAGCGATGGTCCCACTCCCGCCGAGGTCGAGCGCGCGTGGCTCGCGTTTGAGGCGGACGCGTGCGCCCTGGCCCCGCTGCTCCCTGCGCTCGGCGCGCGGCACGAGGCGATACCGCGAGCCGCGCCGAGCGCGCCGCGGCCGTGGTCCGCCACGCTGCGTGTCCGGGCGTTGAAATGGCTGCTGATCGGGGCGGTCGGCGGCGGCAGCCTGGTGGCGCTGTGGCCGTCACGCGGTGCGAGCCCCGTACCACCGCCGCTGCCCGTGGCCGTACCAGGGGGGGCCGGCACTCCCGAGCCACTGGCTCCGATCGAGATTCCGAGCGGGGCCGAGCCCGGGCCCCAAGCCCCGGCTGCTGCCGCCACACGCGCCGAAACGGCCGTGCCCACGCAGCGCCGTGCCCCGGGACCTGTGCCAGCGTCGCCCTCGCTGCGGCGCACGGAGCTCCCGCCGCTGCGAAGCGGGATGACGCAGGAGTCGCGGCTGACTCGCGAAGTGGCCGCCCTCGACGCGGCGCGGGCGGCGCTCGCGATCGGGGGCAGCGCGCGGGCGTTGCGGCAGATCGAGGCCTACCATCGAGAGTTTCCAGGGGGCGCTCTGGAGGCAGACGCCGACGTCGTGGCCATCGAGGCGCTGGCCGCGGAAGGCGACCAGGTCGCTCTGGCGCGCGCCGTGCAACGGTTTCTCCGACTGCGGCCGCGGGATCCCCACGTGGCGCGCATTCGCGAAATCGAGGCTGCGGCGCTGGAGCGGCGAGCGGCGCCGAACCGCTGAGCCTGCAGCGGCGAGCCCCACGCGGGGCCAGCCGCCGCTCAGCTGGCGTCGAGCAGGTCGCGGATCTTTTCGAGCAGGGCCTCGCGCTTGTAGGGCTTGCGCAGGAACGCCGTCCGGGGCGCGAGTGCGTTCGGAGCGACCATCGCATCCTCCGTGTAACCTGAAATGTAGAGGATCGGCAGGGCTGGCCAGTGCTCGCGCAATTTGTGGGCGAGCTCCGTGCCGCTCATGCCCGGCATGACGACGTCGGTGACGAGCAAATGCACGGGATCGGGATCTGACGCGACCGCCTGCAGCGCTTCAGCGCCGTTGGCTGCTACGCGGATGCGATAGCTCTGCTCCGCCAAGATCTGTACGCCGATCCTGCGCACGCCGGGGTCGTCCTCGACGAAGAGCAGGGTTTCCGTACCGATGCCGCCGCGCGCGTTCACCCGCTTGCTAACGGGCTCTGCGCTCTCGGTCATGCGCGGCAAGAGGATGCTGAACGTCGTGCCCGCGCCCACTTCGGTGTCGACGAGAATGACCCCGCCCGCCCGCTGCACGATGCCGTAGCAGGTGGCCAGACCGAGACCGGTCCCCTGGCCCTGGGCCTTGGTGGTAAAGAACGGCTCGAAGACATGCGGCAGTGCGTCGCTCGCGATGCCCACGCCGGAATCGGAGACGGCGAGCAGGACGTACTCGCCGGGCTCCACTTCCGCACGGCGAAAGGCCCGCTCCGAGTCGGCAAAGCCCACCCGGACGTTCCGGGTCTCGATGCTCAAGTGGCCGCCCGCCGGCATGGCATCCCGCGCGTTGATGACGAGATTCACCAGTACCTGTTCCAGCTGTGCGCGATCGGCGATCACGGTACAGGCCTCCGCTGCGAGCGCGGTCCGAAGCTCGATGTGCTCGCCCAGCACGCGGTGCAAGAGCCGTTCCATCTGTCGTGCGACATGCGTGACGTCTAGCTGCGCGGGCGTCACCGCTTGCCGGCGTGCAAACATGAGCAGTTGCGACGTCAGGCTCGCTGCCCGCTCCGCGGCCTCCTTGATCGCGTCGAGATCGGCTTCGAGGGTCGCGCCAGTGGGCACCCCCAGCGACAACATCTCGACGATCCCGAGGATGACGGTCAACAGGTTGTTAAAGTCGTGAGCGATACCACCCGCCAAACGCCCGACACTTTCCATCCGCTGCGCCTGCGCCAGCTGCTCTTCGAGGTGACGCTGCGCCGTGATGTCCATCGCGATACCGGCCACACGCACGACTTGCCCGTCGGCATCTCGGATGGGAAAAGCGCGGCTTCGAATCCAGGCGATCGTACCGTCCGGACGCCGGATTCGATACTCTTCGTCGTAGGTGCCCTCGCGCTGGAGCGGCAGGCGCGAGACGATGCGTGCACGGTCGTCCTCATGGATCGCGTCCACGAAACTCTCGGCGTTGCGGTACACACTCTCACAACTGCGGCCCCAGATCTTTTCGTACGCTGGGCTGACGTACAGCGCCTCGGTGCCTTCCGGATTGCTCAGCCAGAAGAGATGTTCGATGGCCGACGTCATCTCGCGAAAGCGCTCTTCGCTCTCCCGGAGCGCGACCGTCGCCGCACGTTCGGCTTCCCGCAGCCCGTCGAGCGCGAGGCTCACGACGGCAACGGCACCCCCGGTCGCGGGGCGTGCCAACAGCCGAATGGCGCGCAACGTGCCGTTTTCAGCGGCGGCGAGCTGCAGATCTTCCGTCTGCACACCGCCGGTACTGGCGACACGCCGAGCCAATCGAACGATGGCGGTGGCTGACTCTGGCTCTGGAGCGGCCCCCACGAAATGTCCCTCGGCATCCACCACCCAGAGCGCGAGCGGGACCTGCTGCCCCTGTGTCGTCATGCCGCTCTAGCTAACACGGCCGCCCGCGTGCGCCCAACCCCCACAGGGGGCGCACGCTCCAACGTGGCGTGACCCGGGTTTTCCGTACCGCTACAGCCGCGCAACCATCACAGGCCCTCGCCCCCGTAGGGAAACGCCCCGGGGGGGTCCGCCCAATTGCCGACGCGGGCGCTGCACTGACTGCCACCATCCCAAAGCAGCGACAGTTCGCTCGCGGGCGCGCTGATCTTGGCTGCACCGGCCTGCGCGAGGGATCGATTCACCCCACGGTGCGAGCTTCAAGACCCAACGCTCGCGCAGCTGCGCGGCGCTCGGAGCAGGCCGAGGCGGACAGACGCCAAAGAAACCCTCGTCGCAACTGCCGCGGCACCACAATGCGGGAAGCCGACAAGCGTCCGGCGGCGTGCCGGCGTCGAGATGGCACGGCCGCTCGCCTCCGTCCCAGGTGGCTCCGTAGAGCTGGACTTCGAATCAGCCTCGATCACCCGATCCGCTGGCAGCGTCACGTCACCGTGCAGCAGCGCGGCGTTCACTTCACGTACGGCACCCGGTAGCCATTCTCTCGGTAGGTGTGCACCTGAAAGAAGCTACGTAGCAGTAGCACGTGCTCGTCGTGGTCGGGATCGATCTGGTCCGATAGGTTATTCAGCTCCCCGGGATCCGTCTTGAGATCGTAGAGCTCGAGGGTGTCTCGCCGCAGGTCCCGGATCACCTTGTACCCGTCGGGGAAGGACATCGATTGCATGAGGCGGGTTTCCGCCACGATCGGTCGTGTGAACTGCCGGCTCTCCCCGAGCAGCAGCGGCAGCAAACTCTGACCCATGAACGACGCTGGCGTGGCCAAACCAAACCAATCCAGGATCGTGGGACCGAGATCGATCAAGGACACCGGGACGT
>Ga0315912_10001751_pt1 | contig 25346 bp, 20 predicted proteins | sample VfabasoilMG_FD_204469 | JGI IMG/M metagenome (GOLD analysis project Ga0315912, IMG submission 204469) | Garden soil microbial communities collected in Santa Monica, California, United States - V. faba soil | ecosystem: Environmental > Terrestrial > Soil > Garden | place: USA: California... | reverse complement strand
GCAGCTTGGCGGTGACGCTCTGGTCGAGCTCTTCCTGCTCGATGTAGACGACATACGCGGCCACACCGGGCACGGCCTTCCAGGTGATGACGGTGCCGCGGAGCGCGACGCCCTCGGCGCCGGCCGCAGGCTTGACGAAGGCCGAGGCGGCGGGGAGCTTGTGCGACAGGGTGGCACGACCGTGGAGCTTGGCACCCGCGGCGGTCGAGCCCGAGAAGACGTACTCCCCTTCGGGATAGGCCACTTGCAGGCTGTGGAGGTCCTTCGGTTCGGGCGACTCGAATCGGAACTGGCGGATCCCCAGGCTCAACGTGTCCTTGCCCGCGAAGTCCACGACCTTGCGGCCGTTCGGCGCCACCACCGTGAGCTTGCCGAGCCCCGCGCCGCCACCCATCACCTCGAAGACCACCTCGAAGTCCTTGTCGGTGGCGTTCTGCTCGAACTGGACCTTCGCCACTTCGAACTCCGTCGGTCCGCCCGTCACGGCGCCAGTGCCTCGAACTCCAGCCAGGATGAACGCGAAGCCCAGGCACAGGACGACTCCGGCCGGACCGGCCAGGCGGCGCAGTCGCTGCAGCATCTCAACCTCCTACGACCCAATTGCGGTGAGTGAACTTCGTGGCGGCCACGCGAACACGCGCTCGGCGTATGCGGAACTCCCGGCCGTTCGCCGGTGGAGACCGGTCAGACCGCGGATAAGCGTATCAGTGGACGCGGAATGGAGTGAAGACAAATGCGTGCGGACGGCGGCGGACCGACCTCAACGGCCGCGGCGCTCGCGCAGCAGTGCGAGGTTCTGCTCGATCCACTTGCGCTCCTCGGCGGCCAGACCCGGCTTGAGCAGCCCCTCGAAGATGGTGATCGCCTCGGCCTCCCTCCCGCTTCGCGCCAGCGCGATCGCCTCATCGCCGCGCAACCGGACCTGCATGCGCTGCGCCATGACCCGCGACCGGGCACGCAGCGAGTCGCTGGCAGCCGCCTTCTCCGCGCGACGGAACGCCTCGGCCGCCTCACGCGGACGCTTGGCATTGGCCAGCTCGATGCCCGCGTTGAACTCCCGGGCCGCGGCATTGTCGGCATCCACGACGAGGCGGGCGCGGCGGTACTGGTCGAGCCTCCCCACGAACTCCTCGGCATCCTTCTCGAGCGAGGCGTCCCCGCTCACCTCGCGCCGCGCCGAGCGCAGCAACGAGTCCGCCCGCTCGATCTGCCCGGCCTGGACCAGCCGGTTCACCTCGATCACGTCGCCGGCGTAGAGCGCACGGCGCACGGACGTGCGCTCCGCCGGCGTCGGATCGGTCGAGAACCAGCGCTCGGCGAGCAGGCGAGCCTCGCTTCGACGGCCGGTGAGCGAGGCCAGTGCGACGCGGTCCAGTTGCACGTCACGCCGGCCGGGCAGGGCTTCCTCCGCCATCAGGCCGTACTGGTAGCCGGGTTCGGCATCGTCGCCCGGCTCCACCACCCACGTGCGAGCGAGCAGCGCGAGGAGCTCCGGGTCGCGTGGGTCGGCCTTGCGCGCGCGCGCCAGCGCGTCACGCAGCGCGCTCACCATCGGAGCTCGCGCCGGGTGATCCCCGAGCGCGTGCGCGGCCTCCAACCACTCCGTGGTGGCCAGCCGGGTGGCGGGGACCGAGAGCGGTTCGATCCGAAGCGCGCGCGTGAATCGAGCGCGGGCCGAGTCGGGTCGCCCCGCCAGCAGATCGAGCCAGCCGAGTCCGGCCAGGGCCTCGGGCTGGCGCGGATCGACGGAGGCCGCACGACGAAGGTGCTCGTTCGCCAGTTCGCGCTGGGGCGGAGCGTGCGCGAGCAGCGCGTTCCCGAGCGTGGCGAGCACGGCGGCCGGCGGGGCCGGCTGCACCTTGAACCGCTCGCTCGCCGCGCCTTTGTTGAGCCGCCACTCGCGCACCGAGTGCCTCGGCCTTTGGACGTACGAGGCCAGCCGCTCGAGCAGCGCGGTCTGGTTCCCGAACGCTCGCGCGAACGCCTCAGGGAAGGGCTCACCCCCACGGAACCCCTGGAGGCAGCGCTCCAGCCGGAGCTGGTCCGCGTCGGAGGTGAGCAGCAGGTGCACCAACGCCCAGGACTGGGCGTAGAACGTGCCGCGGCGATCGCCCTCGTGGTAGTCGGGCGAGCCCTGCTCGATCCGGAACAGCCGGTCGAGAGGCATGAGGTCGTTGCGCTCGAGCCAATCGAGGTGCGACGCGACGGGCGTGCCGGCGACCGCGACACCGTCTTCGACGCGGAACGTGCTCCAGTACTCGGCGAGGCCTTCGTTGAGCCACAGCGGCAGCTCGGGCATCGAGGCCTCGAGCAGCGCATGCGTGTACTCGTGCTGCGCGACGGCCATCGTCCTCCCGGCCCGTTCGGCGAACAGGATGCGGCGGCGATCGGAACCCGGCATGAAGTAGCCGCCCAGCTCGTCGGTCACCCCGCGCCAGCGCGGCGCGTAGCTGCGGAACAGGTCGGACTCGCGGAACACGATCACCTGGACCGGCGCCATATCCACCACCAGCCCCGGTGCGGCTTGTGCCACCGCGGCGTGCAGGTCCGCCAGCTGCTGCGCGATCCGCTCCCCCACTTCGCGCGAGGCGTCGGTCACCACCTGCACCTGCGCGCCGCGCACCGAGACCCACGCGTGCGCGGCGACCTGGTCGGCGGGCGTGGCGAACGAGAGGCGCGCGATCGCGATGGACGAGACCGCGAGGGCCTGACCCAGCGGTCGCCAGGAGCGCCGGCTCAGGCGCACGTGGATCGCGCCGTGCTCAATAGCCGAGCGCGCAACCGTCCTTGCGGCGTTCGGTCGCACCCGAGTACACCCCGGTCTTGGGATCGCGCCACACCGCCTGGTAGCCGCCGTAAGCACCCACCGCCTCACTCTCCAGCCGGTGGCCGCGCCGCTTGAGTTCGGCGAGCACGTCGGCGGGCAGCCCGTCCTCGATGTGCAGGATGCCGCCGTCGGTCATGACCGTCCCGGTCGGTTCGCTCGAGCCCGAGTGATGGAAGCGGATCGCGTCGCCGGCCTCCTGCAGGTTCATGCCGAAGTCCACGAGGTTCACCACCACCTGCGCGTGACCCTGCGGCTGCATGTCGCCACCCATCAGGCCGAACGCCATCACCGGCGCGCCCTCCTTGGTGATGAACGCGGGGATGATGGTGTGGAACGGCCGCTTGCCCGGCGCATACGAGTTGGGCTTGCCGGGCTTGAGGTCGAACAGGTTGCCGCGGTCCTGGATGCCGAAGCCGAGCGCCGGGATGCAGTAGCCGCTGCCGAAACCGGTGTAGTTGCTCTGGATGAGCGACACCATCATGCCGTTCGCGTCCGCCGCGCACAGGTACGTGGTCTCGCGGCGGTTGAGCGCCGTCGGCTCTCCCGGCAAGTCGGTCGTGGCCGCCTTCTGCATGTCGATGAGCGTGGCGCGCTGCTTCGCGTAGGGCTTGCCGATGAGCTCGGACACGGGGATCTTCACGAACTCCGGGTCGGCGTAGTACCGCGCGCGGTCGGCGAACGCGACTTTCTTCGCCTCGGTGAACAGGTGCCAGTAGTCGGCCGAGCCGCGGCCCATGCCCTTGAGGTCGAAGTTCTCGAGGATGTTCAACAGCTGCAGCGCGGCGATCCCCTGCCCCGGCGGCGGCAGCTCCCACACGGTGTACCCGCGATAGTCGGTGCTCACGGGATCCACCCACTCGGAGCGGTGCTTGGCGAAGTCCTCGAGCGTGAAGAACCCGCCCACCTGCTTCGAGTACTTGACGAACTCCTCGGCGATCGCGCCCTTGTAGTACGCGTCGCGGCCTTTCTCGCCGATCAGCTTGAGCGTCTTGGAGAGCGCGGGATTGCGGAAGATCTCGCCCTCGGCCGGCGAGCGGCCGCCCGGCATGAACACGTCGGCGAATCCCGGCTTGTCCTTGAACCGGGTCACGGAGCGCGCCCAGTCCCCCGCGATCACCGGCGAGACCGGGAAGCCTTCGTCGGCGAACTTCACGGCCGGTGCGAGGTCGCGCGCGAGCGGCAGCTTGCCGAACTTCGCGTGCAGTTCGGCCCAGCCGTCCACGCAACCCGGCACGCTCCAGGAGTACGGCGAGTAGAGCGGGATCGTGCCGTCGGCCTCGGGCTTGATCTGCGATGCCTGCAGGCCCAGGGGCGAACGGCCACAGGCATTGAGTCCGTGGAGCTTCTTCGTCTTGGGGTCCCACACGATCGCGAACAGGTCGCCGCCGACTCCGTTGGCCGTGGGCTCCATGAGTCCCAGGCAGGCGTTGATGGCGATCGCGGCATCCACCGCGCTGCCGCCTGCCTTGAGCACCTCGAGCCCGGCCTGCGCGGCGAGCGGCTGCGCGCACGCCACCATGCCGTGGCGCCCGTAGACCACGGAGCGCGTCGCCACCCCGCGGCCGGTGCCGGGCGTGCCGGCGTAGGCCTCGAATCCGTCGGGAGCGGAAGTCATCGCGAGCCCGGCGACGACCAGGGCGAGTGCAGCGAACCGGGAGCGGGACATGACGGCTCCTTGGAAAGGGGGACGTTCGCGGACATGTGCACGCACCCTACGCCCGCGCGCCGGGGCGCCGCAACGGCTCCACGCGCGTGCGTCGCGGACCTGCCCGAGGCGCGGGCGGGAGGTTTGTGGGCTCGCGCAGCGCGCTCCTATACTCGCCCGCGACGTTCCCTCCACCTGGCCGGCCGTGCCGGCCGGAACCCCGACTCCGCCCAGACTCGCGATTCCCTGCGCCGCCGGGCCGAAGTCCCGAACGAGGAGCTCCCCATGGCCCGCTTCACCGGTGTGGACTTCTACGAGATCGACTCGCTCCTCCACGAGGACGAGATCCAGATCCGCGACCACGTTCGCGGCTGGGTCGAGGACCGGTTCCTGCCGCTCATCGAGGACGCGTACGAGAAGGCGTACTTCCCGCGCGAGATCATCCCCGAGGTGGCCGAGATGGGCCTGCTGGGCGCGTCGCTTCCCGAGAAGTACGGCTGCGCCGGGGTCTCCGCCACGGCGTACGGGCTGGCGATGCAGGAGCTGGAGCGCGGGGATTCCGGGCTGCGATCGTTCGCCTCGGTGCAGGGCTCGCTCGTCATGTACCCCATCTACGAGTACGGCAGCGAGGAACAGCGCATGAAGTACCTGCCCCGGCTCGCGAAGGGCGAACTCATCGGCTGCTTCGGGCTGACCGAGCCCGACTTCGGCAGCGACCCCGCCGGCATGATCACACGTGCCAAGAAGGTGGACGGCGGCTATGTCCTGAATGGTGCCAAGATGTGGATCACGAACGGCACCGTGGCGGACATCGCCATCGTCTGGGCCAAGCTCAAGGACGAGGCCAAGGGCCGCGAGGTGATCCGCGGCTTCATCGTGGATACCAAGACGAAGGGCTTCTCGGCGCCCGAGCAGAAGCGCAAGCACTCGCTGCGCGCTTCGGTGACGAGCGAGCTCATCCTCCAGGATGTGCTCGTGCCCGAGGACGCACTGCTCCCGAACGTGTCCGGGCTCAAGGGTCCGCTCGGCTGCCTGACCCAGGCGCGCTTCGGCATCGCGTACGGCGTCGTGGGTGCCGCGATGGCGTGCATGCAGTCGGCCGCCGACTACTCGAAGAGCCGGATCATGTTCGGTAAGCCCATCGGCCAGTTCCAGCTCGTGCAGGCGAAGCTCGCCGTGATGCTCACCGAGATCACGAAGGCACAGCTGCTGTGTGTGCAGCTCGGCCGTATGAAGGAACGCGGCACGATGAAGCCCGAGCAGGTCTCGCTCGCCAAGCGCAACAACTGCGAGATCGCGCTGCAGATCGCGCGGGAGTCGCGGGACATCCTCGGCGCCAATGGCATCACGGCCGAGTACCCGATCATGCGGCACATGTGCAATCTCGAGTCGGTCTACACGTACGAGGGCACGCACAATATCCACACGCTGGTGCTGGGCGAGGCGGTGACGGGGCTGCCGGCGTATCGCTGAGGCTTCGGGAGCCACGCGAACGACCCGGGCCAAGTGGCTCGGGTCGTTTGCGTTGAGGCCCAGCCCTCCGGATCGGCGCGAGACGAGACTGGACTCTCGCGGAGCTTCAGTGGGCCACGAGCCGGGCCGATAACCGGTCGGAACGCCCGGCCCAGCAGGGCCCGCCTGTCCACGAGGGACGACATGCCCGCCTCCGCTTCGCCCGAACCCCGCCGGCCCGCGTGGCGGCCGCGCATGAACCTGCGGCTGCAGATCCTGCTGGTCACCGCACTGCCGCTGCTCGCGCTCGCGGGAACGATGCTGTGGTTCGTGGACCGCGGCCTCCGGGTGCGAAGCGAGGAGGCCATCACGGGAGACCTGCGCCGCGCCGCGGACGTCTTCGAGAACATGCTCACCGCGAGTGCCAACGAGCTGTTCGTGACGAGTGCGGTGATCGTGCGCGACCCGCGCTTCTTCTCGGTGCTCGAGATCCCGCACCGGCCCGGCGACCGCCAGTACCTGGCCACGGTCGCGGGTGTGGCCCAGGACTTCCAGCGCATCGCCCACCCGGACGTGTTCGCGGTCGTGGACCATCGCGCGGATGTGGTCGCGTCCGTGGGCCGGCTGCCACTGGGCAAGGTGCGCGAGACGCTCGTGAGCTCGGCGCTCGCCGGCCGATCCGAGCAGCGCGCGATCGTCCAGCGAGGGGCTCACATCCTGCTCTCCGGCACACCCGTCATCGCCGACGGACGAGTGGTCGGCGCGCTGCTGCTGGGCCGCGAGGTGAGCGGGGCGATGGCGGCACGGCTGCGCGAGCTCACCAACGCCGAGGTCACGTTCCTCTCGGACCAGGGCATCACACGCACCACGCTCGACGACCGCGAAGAGCTGGACGTCGCCCGTCTCGTCGCCGCGCGATCGCCCGGAGGCACCGTCGAACCGGTGCGGATCTCGGGCTGGATCGCCTACCGGCGCCCGTTGCCCATGGCACTCGAGGGCCGCGACCAGTCCTACCTGCTCCAGCGTTCGCTCAGTGCGGAGACTGCGTTCCTCCGCTCGGTGCGCGTGCAGCTGTTCGAGCTGGGACTGCTGCTGCTGGCGGTGGTCGCGCTGGCGACGTTGTTCATCGCGGCGCACATCACGCGCCCTATCCGGCAGATGGTGGCGGCCGCCTCGGCCATGGAGGCGGGCGACTGGGATGCTCCGCTCGACCGCGACCGGGCCGACGAGATGGGGTTCCTGGCCTCGCGCTTCGACGACATGCGCCGGCGGCAGCGGAACTACGTGCGCAGTCTCCAGGAAGTCGCGCGGGCCAAGAGCGAGTTCATCGCCGTCGCGTCGCATGAACTGCGCACGCCGATCAGCATCATCCGCGGCTGGGAGGACCTGCTCCGGAGCGGCCTCGTCAAGCAGGGCACGAGCAAGTTCACCGACGGCCTCGACGCGATCGACCGCGCCTGCCAGTCACTGGAGAAGATCGCCATCTCGGCCACGCGCATGGCCCAGAGCGACAACGCCGACGGCGTGACTTCGCCCGTCACCTGCGAGGTCGAACCGCTGCTCGCCGATGCGCTGCGCGAGGCCACCGCGGCCGCACCCGACCGGCACGTCACCCTGTCGACGGAGGTGCACCCCGATGCGCGCACCGCGATCCTCGACCGCGGGCAGGTCCTGCACGCGGTGGACGCGCTGGTCCGCAACGGCATCCGCTTCACGCCGGACGGCGGTTCGGTCGTGGTGCGTGCGTTCGTGCGCGAGGAGGACTTCGGCATCGAGGTGCGCGACACAGGCATCGGCATGTCGGCGGAAGCGCGCAGGCGCCTGTTCGACGACGACTACGTGATGCACGATTCGAGGCACCATCGCACCGCGACCGGGCTCGAGTTCAACGTCGCCGGTATGGGGTTCGGGCTCGAGCTCGTGCGCCGCGTCGTCGAGGGCCATGGCGGGCAGCTGATGGTCGAAGGACACGAGGGCCGCGGCAGCGCCTTCACGATGATCTTCCCGGGCGCGCGCGTGCACCCGATGAGCTTGCGCCTCGTCGCCTGAAAGGCTCCGGCGCCGCCGTGCACGGAGCCCCCGGCTCGACTAACGTGGACGCATGACGCTGAACCGAATGCGGCGCGACTACGCCGGGCCCCCGCTCACCGAGTCGCGAGTCCCCGGCGATCCGCTGGTCCTGTTCCACCGCTGGCTCGCCGCCGCGGTGCGCACCGGCTTGCGCGAGCCCAATGCCGTCACACTGGCCACGGTGGACGTCCGCGGCCGGCCGCGCGCGCGCATGGTGCTGGTGAAGGACGCCGACGAACGCGGTTTCACGTTCTACACCAACCGATCGAGTGCCAAGGGACGCGAGCTCGCGACCCACCCGCACGCCGCACTGGTGGCCTGGTGGCCGCCGTTGCATCGCTCCGTTCGGGTCGAGGGCCGGGTGCGCGCCGTGAGCGCACGCGAGGCCGATGCGTACTTCGCCACCCGGCCCCGCGGTGCGCAGTTGGGGGCGTGGACCAGCCCACAGAGCCGCGTGCTCCCCTCGCGTGCCGCGCTGGATCTCGCCCATGCGCGCACGCGCGCGCGCTTCGCGCGCGGCCTCGTGCCGCGCCCTCCGCACTGGGGCGGGTACCGGCTGCGACCCCGCGTCATCGAGTTCTGGCAGGGCCGGCCCGACCGGTTGCACGACCGCCTTCGCTACACGCGGCACCGAGGCGGTTGGAAGCTCGAGCGACTGGCGCCCTAGGGGAGGCGCCGGGCACTCCCTTCGGCGCTCCCGCTTGACCCGTGCCGCTCGGCGGGCTTTGCTGTCCGCTCACCTCGTGTGCGGGCGGCCGCGGCCCCCGCTCACGGAACTGCCTCTCGGCCGAGCGATCCGCTCGGGCCCCACGGCCCGCAGCCCGCGTCCGCCGGAGGCAAGCGTCGGTCGAGGCCGTGCCGAACCGGCATGAGCTCGCGTGGAGGCGTGGATGCCGGTCTGGTTGGAGCGGTTCCTCCCGATCGTCGGGCTGCTGGTCGCGGTGTTCATCGTCTTCCGGCGCCTGCCGAAGGTGGACATGGGCCACTCGGCGGAGTTCAAGCGCCGGAGAGTGCTGAACTGGCTGCCGCTCGGCCTCACCTACGCCTTCCTCTACTTCGGGCGCTACAACCTGTCCGCGATCGCCGGCGAGCTGGACAAGGCCGGCCTGTTGTCCAAGGCCGCGTTCAATGAGATCGACGCGTACGGCGCATGGGTGTACGGGTTCGGGTTCCTCATCAACGGCCCGCTCACCGACCGTTTCGGCGGGCGTGCGACGATGCTCCTGGCCACCGCGGGCTCGGCGATCATCAACTTCCTGATGGCGTTCACGTTCCGCGGGGCCTCTCCCACCGGCGACGGCAGCGACATCCGCCAGTCGCTGCTGTTCTTCAACGCGCTGAACATGTACTTCCAGAGCTTCGGCGCGGTGAGCATCGTGAAAGTGAACGCCCCCTGGTTCCACGTGCGCGAACGCGGCGTGCTCGGCGGGCTGTTCGGGATCCTGATCTCGCTGGGCCTGTACTTCTCGTACGACTGGTCGCTGATGCTCGAGAAGGCCTTCGGCTACGAGATGGCGTTCTGGGTGCCGGGCGCGGTGCTCACGCTGTGCGTGTTCGTCACGTTCTTCCTCGTGCGGGATTCGCCGGCCCACGCCGGCTTCCAGGACTTCGACACCGGCGACGCCACCTCGGGCCAGGTCGGAACCATGAAGTTCGGCCAGGTGTTGCGGCAGATGTTCTCCCAGCGCGTCATCTGGATCATCGTCGCCATCGAGTTCTGTTCGGGCTTCCTGCGCCAGGCGGTCATGAAGCAGTACCGGCTCTATGCGAAGTCCGTGGGGGATACGGGCTTCGTCTACGAGAACTGGGGCATGCTGCTGTGCATCGCCGGCATCCTCGGCGGCGTGTTCGCGGGCTTCATCTCGGACCATGTCTTCGGCAGCCGGCGAGGCCCGGTCTCGACCGTGCTCTACGCCGGGATGCTGCTCGGCACGATCGTCGCGTGCTACACGCTGGGCCAGCCCGCACTCGCCTGGGCGGTGATCTTCATGTCGCTGTGCGTGATCGGTGTGCACGGCATGCTCTCGGGCACGGCCTCGATGGACTTCGGTGGCTCGAAGAATGCAGGCGTCGTCACCGGCATCATCGACGGCTTCGTCTACCTGGGCACCGGCGTGCAGGCGTTCTACTACGGCCGCTCACTTCCCAAGGGCGATGCCGCGTCGGATCCCGCTCACTGGGCCGTGTGGCCGGGCGCGATGCTGCCCGTGGCCGGGATCGGGCTGCTGTTGTGCCTGAGCATCTGGAACGCACGGCCCAAGCGCAGCAGCGGAGCGCACTGAGGCGGGCTCGAGCCGACCGGCCCTCGGGGGCCGGTCGCGCCCCGCTCACGGCGCGGACAGCCGCTGCGCTCCCGTGTACACGTTCATCCGCCCCTCGCGCAGGAAACCCGCCAGCATCATCCCGGCGGCCTCGGCGAGTTCCACCGCGAGCGACGAGGGTGCCCCGACGCTGGCCATGGCCGGGATGCCGGCGCGCGCGGCCTTGAGCACCAACTCGGCTCCGGCGCGGCCGCTCACCCACAGCAACCCCTCGCCCACCGGGCGCCGGCCTTGTTCCATGAGCCAGCCGCAGACCTTGTCCACGGCGTTGTGGCGGCCCACGTCCTCACGCAGCACGTGTGGCTCCAGCGCGGCGTCACACCAGACGGCGGCGTGCAGGCCACCCGTGGCGTCGAATGTGGCCTGGTCGTCGCGCACTCGGGCCGGCAAGTCCAGCAACTTCGCCACGTCCAACGGCGGGCCCGAAGGGAGTGTTACGAGCCCGGCCCGCAGCGCATCCAGGTGCGCGCGGCCGCACAGGCCGCAGGCGGCGGTGGCGGCGAAATGGCGTTCCAGCTTGCTCCAGTCCAGCACCACACCGGGTGCCAGTCGCGCGTCGAGGAGATCGGGCTCGTCGGCGCAGGCGGCGGCCTGCGGCCGCCATTCCGCGACGTCGGTGACGTTCCGGACGATGCCCTCGCTCGCCATGAACCCGAGTGCCAATTCGCGGTCGTGCCCGGGGGTCCGCAGCGTGACCGCGAGTGAGCGCCCGTCCACGCGCATCTCGAGTGCGCGCTCGACGGCCAGCGCGTCGTCGCGCGTCTCATGCGAACGGCCGGTCACTCGCGTGACCGGCCGGCGCACCACGGTGTCGTCGTGGCCCACGGAGCTCACACCTTCACATGCGGCGTCCGGGTGGCGAACGTGCCGTCGGAGAGCGGCTCGAGCGTGTAATCCGAGAACACGTTCGGGGCTTCCTTCTGCATGATGCGCAACACCTCGACCGCCACCTTGCGGATCTCGATCTCGGCGTGCTCGCTGCCGCGCAGTTCGATGAAGTGCCGCAGCGCACGGGCATTGCCGGTGAAGAAGATCTTGGTCTCGGTCGCGTTCGGCAGCACCGAGCGCGCCGCCTGCCGCGCCATCTTGCGGCGGAGCGTCTTGTCGGTCATGTCCGTGAAGCGCGTCTCGAGGCCCTTGACGAGACTGTCGTAAGCACTCCGCGCGGCGTTCACCGCTTCGCACCAGATCGCGTGCAATTCGGGATCGGCCGCGATCACGTCGGGCTCGATGTAGTCCGAGTCGCTCTCGTCCACGTAGCGCTGCGACAGCTGCGAGTACGAGAAGTGACGGTGGCGGATGAGCTCGTGCGTGAACGAGCGCGACACACCGGTGACCAGGAAACTCCACACGCCGTGTTCCAGGACACTGCCGTGGCCCACTTCGATCAGGTGGCCGATGAAGTCCTTGTTCGTCTTGCGCCCGCGGCCGTAGCTCATGTAGCACACCCGTCCCGCCACCTCGGCCAGGCGCTCCGCGCCCACCTCGGTGTCGGTCTGCCACGTGGCACCCTCGTCCTCGAGGAACTTCGCGATCGCCTGGTCGTCCGTCACCTGACGGCCCACCAGGAACACCTTGGGCTCGCGGACGATCTTGAGCTGGCCCTTCTCCGCCGTCGCCGTCTCCATGGCTTCTCCTCGCGCGTTGCGCGGCGCCGGCTCCGGCGCGGAGTCTGCGCGACGGAGGCCGGGTGGATGAGGGCGCGGGTGTGCGTGCACCCGCGCGGTTCGTTCGCGGGCAGGGTACCGCAGGGGCGCGTCGCGCGCACGCTCGCCGGCGCGGCTCAGCTCTCGGCGGCCACGGCCTCACGCACGCGCGACATGACCTCGTCCACCTCGTCGTCGCGCGTGTAGTGGTGCGGGGCCAGGCGTATGCCCACGCCGGGGCGGAAGTCGAGCAGCACGTCCTGCTCGAGCAGGCGATGGCAGACGCGCTCGGCGTTCGGCAGGTCCAGGCACACCGTGCCCCCGCGCCGCTCGGGTTCCCGCGGGGAGCCGACGGCAAGCCCGTATTCGTCGGCGAGTGCCAAGAGTCGGCCCGTGAGCCGGAGCGATTTCTCGCGCACCGCCTCGCCTCCGATCTCGGCGGAGATCACGAATCCCGGCCGCGCGGCCAGGTGTGCGGGGATATTGGGTGTGCCGTTCCAGAACCGCCGTTCGCCGGCGTGCAGGCGTGTTGGACCGGAGTCGAACGCGAATGGCTGCTCGTGGCCCATCCAACCGGTGAACGCCGGCGAGAGGCGGTTGTGGATCGCCGGCGACACGTAGAGGTAGCCGGTCCCGGGCCCGCCGCACAGCCACTTGATGGCACCGCCGGTGAGGAAGTCGGGGGCCAGCGCGTGCACGTCCACGTCCACCACGCCCACCGATTGGTAGGCGTCGGCCATGCTCAGCGCACCGACGCGGCGCGCGTGCGCGAACACCGGCGCCAGGTCGAGCAGTTGCGAGGTGCGGAACAGCACATGCGAGACCGCGACGATCGCCGTGCGCTCGTCGATGGCGGCGATCAGGTCGGCCTCCTCGATCCGACGGCCGGCGCGTGCCGGCACGCGCACGAGCTCAGCGCCGCGGCGTACGAGGCCCTCGTAGAGGTAGAGCACGGACGGGAAGTCCTCCTCGGAGCACACGACGCGGTTGCGCGGCGCGCGGAACTCGAGGCACGACAACACCACCGCCTGCGCCGAGGTGACGTTGGGATGGAGCGAGATGCTGCCCGGCTCGGCGCCGATCAGCTGCCCGACCAGGCCCGCCACTTCGCCGGGGACGCCCATCCAGCGCTCCTCCCACGCCCGGATCCCGCGCCGTGACCACGTCTCGGCATACTCGGCCAGCGCGACCTCGGCTTCGGCCGGCATCGCGCCGAGCGTGTGGGAGGCGAAGTGCAGCACCCCTTCGACGCTCGGGAATCTCGAACGCCAGGCGAGCAGCGGATCGGCGACCAACGGCGGTGTGCTCATGCGGGCGAACCCTCGCGCTCGGAACGCGCGAGGCGTGCGCCACGCGCGCGCTCGATCCCGGCGGCCACGTGCTCGGCCGCGAGCTGGGGCGTGTCGGCCACCTCGACGAATCCGTGCAGGTGCGGCGGCACGAACTCGGGTGCGCGGTGCGCGGCGAGCCACTCGTGCCATTGCGTCCCCATGAGCACGATGGGCGCGCGCTCGCGGCCCTCGACACTCACCAGCGTCCACACCAGGAACAACTCGGTGAGCGTGCCGATGCTCCCGGCCACCGCGACGAATCCGTCGGCCGCGTGCACGAGATGCCGCAGCCGCTCGAACAGGTCCGGCGTGTGCACGCGCTCGTGCACCCACGGGTTCATGGGGCCGCGTGGCTCGAACAGCTCCACGGTGACGCCGATCACATGTCCGCCGGCTTCGTGCGCGCCGCGCGAGGCGGCGGCCATCGCCCCGCCATAGCCGCCCGTCATCGTGGCGAGCCCGAGCCGGGCCAGTGCGGCCCCCAGGTCACGCGCCTGCCGCCAGTGCACGTCCTGCTCGCGCACGGTGCTGCTGCCGAAGACGGCCACGATGGGGCGGCGGTGGGTCGGAGTGGTCACGTGGGCTCCCGGGTGTCCACATCGTACCGGCGCAGCATGCCACATCCGCCCTCGCGCCGAACCTGACCAATCTGGTCTGGTCACCCGTGGCCGAACTCACTAAGCTGCCGGTGCCACTTTGCAAGCGGACCCATCCCAGTCGAGAATCCGGTGCCCAGAAGACAGAGTTTCGCGAGCTTTCGAGCGTTCTCGATCGATTCCCAGTCCGGCGAACCCCTCCACCGCCAGCTCTACAACGAGCTCCGGACCGCGATCCTCGGCGGGCGGCTACCCACCGCGTGCAGGCTGCCGGCCAGCCGGGAGCTGTCCCAGGTCACCGGGCTCTCCCGGAACACGGTGTTGAGTGCCTATGATCAACTGATCGCCGAGGGCTACATCGTGAGCCGCGCGGGCTCCGGCACCTACGTGGCCAGCTCGCTGCCCGACCAGGTGTTGAGCGGCCCGGCCATGGAGCCGGTGCCCCACACCGAGCGGGGCACGCGCCGGATGTCGGCGTTCGGCGAACGGCTGCGCTCCCAGCCGTTCCGGCGCTGGCCACCGCTCCAGTCGGGGCCGATGCTGTTCCGCGCCGGCCTGCCCGCCCTGGACCAGTTCCCGATGGACATCTGGCGGCGGCTCTCCGACAAGCGCATGCGCCTGCGATCGATCAAGACGCTCGCCTACGACGAACCGCAGGGCTACCGGCCGCTGCGAGAGGCCATCTCGGCGCATCTCGCCGCCGCGCGCGGCGCGCGCTGCTCGCCGGACCAGATCCTCATCGTCTCGGGCTCGCAACAGGCGATCGCGATCATCAGCCAGGTGCTGGTGCAGGAAGGCGACACGGTGCTGTTCGAGGACCCCGGCTACTTCGCCGCGCGCTCGGTGTTCGAGGCGAGCGGGGCGCGACTGGCACCCGTGCCGGTGGACGACGAGGGCTTCGACGTGGCTGCGGCGGTGCGGTCGGCACCCGACGCGCGGCTGGCGTACATCACGCCCTCGCACCAGAATCCCACCGGCGTGACCATGAGCCTGCCTCGCCGGCGCGCACTGCTGCAGTGGGCCGAGACGAGCGGCAGCTGGATCCTCGAGGACGACAATGCGAGCGAGTGCCGCTACCGGGGACGTCCGCTGGCCGCGCTCCAGGGCATCGACCCGCATGGACGCGTGCTCTACGCCGGCACGTTCAGCAAGGTGATGTTCTCGTCGCTGCGGCTGGGCTATCTCGTCGCCCCTCCGGATGTGCTGCCGGCGATGGTGCGGGCGCGTGAGCTCATGGACCGCCAGTCACCGGGGCTGCAGCAGGCGACGATGGCGGACTTCATGATCGAGGGGCACTTTTCGCGTCACCTGCGCCGCATGCGCACGCTCTACGCCTCGAGGCTCGAAGCGCTGATGCGTGCCGTGCGCGAGCACGCCTCCGACCTCCTGGAGGTCGCCGAGTGCGAGGGTGGGTTGAATCGCGTCGCCTGGCTGCCCTCGGGCCTCGAGGACACCGACGCGGTCCAGGCCCTGAACGCCGAGGGCTTCGCCTGCCTCCCGCTGTCCGAGTTCCGGGTCCGGCCCGGTGGGCGAAGCGGCCTGGTGCTGGGCTTCGCGGGCATGAGCGAGGAACTCATCGCGACGAGCCTCAAGCGCATGGCCGCGATCCTGCGGCCGCTCGTGCGCCGTTAGGCGGGCGGCGGCACGAACGGCCCCGCGGCGTGCCGCGGGGCCGTTCTGGTCCCTCGCTCCCGGCCGCTACTTCTTCTTCGCCACCCGCCGTTTCGGGGCCGCGCGCTTCGCCGCCGGCTTCGCGGAGCGGGCTTTGGGCGTGTTGTGGTTCACCAGCACGCCGCGGTCGGCCACGTCCAGGTAGCCCACGAGCCGAGCATGACCGCGGATCGCGTCGGAAAGGTCGGTGGCCGACTTGTCGCGCACGATCGCCGAGGCGAGCGCGGCGGAGACCGCGACCGGATGGCCGCGGCGGCCGCGATGGCGCGGCACGACCGCGTAGGCGAAGCCCCCGCGCGTCTTGCCGGCGAACGAGCCCAGGGCTTCGAGCAGCATCGCACCCAGGGACTGCACGGTGCCGTCGGCGACCTCGGGGTGGTCCACGGGCAACAACAGCACGCCCTTGGGCTTCGCCTTGAGCGCGCTCGCAAGCCCGGCACGAGCCGAGGAGTACATACCCTCCTTCCAGCGCGGGTTCGGCACGAAGCGCACCTCGAGCTCCCCCGAGCGCTTGCCCGGGCTGCCGCTCAGGTCGGGTGCCAGCAGGCCGCGCTCGACGAGCGACGAGAACTCGTCGCTGGTCTCACGCTGCACGCGATCTCCATGCGCGCCGAGCACCACGACGACGACATCGCAGGTGGACCACAGCGCACGCACGCCGCGCACGAGGAACGACTGCCCGCGCGAGCGCGCGAGAGCCTTGGGACTTCCCATCCGGGTCGATGCCCCGGCAGCGAGCAGCACGCCGACGATCACGACTGGCCTCCCTTGCGGGTGATGACGAGACCGGAGGACCCGGCCTCGGGACCGCTCGCATCCTCTGCGCGCGGGGTGTGGCTCGCTTCACTCGATCGTTCCCTCGCGGTCACCCTGGCCGGCGGCACCCAGCCGCGCTCCGGACTCCCGCCCCGGCGCACGCTCACCAACTCGGCGACGATGCTCACTGCGATCTCCTCGGGCGTGCGAGCGCCGATGGCCAGCCCGACCGGAGTGCGCAGCCGCGCGATATCCGCGTCGGAGGCTCCTCGCGCCCGCAACCGCAACGCGAACTTGCGTTGCTTGGCGAGGCTGCCGATCAGCCCCGTGTACCGCAAGCCCCGTGGCAGCAGCAACTGGACCACCTTCTGGTCGAGCGCGTGGTCGTGAGTCGTGACCACCGCGTAGTCGGCAGCGGTCGCGTCCCACTCGCGAGCGAAAGCCTCGGGGTCGCGCACGCGGCATGCGGCCGTCGGGAAGCGCTCGGGTGAGAGCCAGTCCTCGCGCGCATCCACGACCGTCACCGCGAATCCGCACTCGGCCGCATAGCGGGCCAGCGGGCGTGCCACGTGTCCGGCCCCGAACACCACGAGCCGCGGCTGTGCTTCCAGGACTTCCAGGTGCACCACCATCTCGCCGCCACAACACATGCCGAGCTCGGTGGTGAGCTGCCGGCGCACGGTGCGCGTGCCGACGCCCTCGCCCAACAACTCGCGCGCCTCGCGCAGGCAGTCGTGCTCGATCGCGCCGCCGCCGATCGTGCCCGCGGTCTCGCCGGTCTCGCCGAGCAGCATGCGTCCGCCCGGCTTCTGCGGCGTGAACCCGCGCGACTCCACCACCGTGAGCAGCACGAACCGGCGCGCTTCCGCGCGCCAGCGCGCCAGCACCGTCCACACGTCCTGGGGGCCGGTGCCGCCGGGCGGCTGCGGGGAGGGCGGGCGACTCATGGCGAAACCGATCCGAACGCATCACGCAGCGCGCGCGTCACCAGCACGGGCACCATGGCGTGCCTCCAATCGTCGTCGTACGGCACGTTGATGAGCGGGCGGCACTGCTTGCTCGCCGCCGCCGCGACGGCCGCGAACGTCTCCTCGTCCGCCGCGCGGCCGACGACGAGGGGGGCGAGCGAACCCAGTAACCGCGGCTTCGCCCCGAGCGCGCTCACCACGATGCGCAACGACTCCATGCGGCTGGCCGTTCCGCGCGCGACCACGGCCACGGAGAGCATGGGGAAGTCAATCGCCCCGCGCGGGCGGAGCTTCCGGTAGGCGCCACGCGCGCCTCGCGCCGCCTCGGGCAGGAACACGCGTGTGACGAGCTCATCGGACTTGAGGATGTTGTTGTGGATGCCGTCGCCCACGAAGAACTCGTCGCACGCCACGCGCCGCACGCCGCCCGGGCCGGCGATCTCCACGTCGGCGCCGTACGCGATGAGCGTCGGGGCCACGTCCGAGGAGTGCGCGGCCACGCAGCGGCGACCCTGCGGCACCACGTGGCAGACGAGGCCGTCCTTCTTCAAGCAGAACCCCAGTGCCTCGCGCCAGAAGTAGGTCTGGTTGTAGTACGTGCAGCGCGTGTCGAGGCAAAGGTTGCCGCCGAGCGTGCCCATGTTGCGGATCTGCGGCGAGGCCACGAGCGAGGCCGCCAGCGCCACCGCGGCGAAGTCGGGGGCGAGCAACGGTTCGCGCGCGAGCTGGCTCAATGTGGTGAGTGCACCCAGTTCGAGGCCGTCGGCGGTGCGGCGCACGCCGCGCAGCTCGCGCACGCGAGCGAGCGAGACCACGCGCCGGGGCTCGTGGAGCCGGTGCTTCAAGTTCGGCACCGCGTCGGTGCCGCCGGCCACGAGCAGGCATTCGCCCGGGTGCTCGGCCAGCTCGCGCAGCACGTCGTCCACGCTGGCCGGGGCCACCCACTCGAACCGCGGCAGCGTCAGCATGCGCGCGCTCCCGAGCTCTTGAGCGCGTCGCGCGAGCGCTGCCACGCCGCACGGGCGTCGCCGGCGCGCAGCAGCGCCAGCACGGCGGGCGGCGAGAATGGCAGCCGGTCGCAGCGGATGCCGAGCGCGTCGTGGATGGCGTTGGCGATGGCGGGAATACTCGGATGGAGCGGACCCTCGCCCGCTTCCTTGGCCCCGTACGGCCCCTCGGGATCCACGCTCTCGACGATCAGCGATTCCAGGTCGGGGGAATCGAGCGACGTGGGCATGCGGTAGTCGAGCAGGCTCGGTCCGTGATGGATCCCCGGCCCATGCCCGACGGCCGCAGGCTTGAAGTCGTGCGACTCGAACAGTGCTTCGCCGAAGCCCATCCACGCGCTGCCTTCCATCTGGCCTTCCACCGCCACGGGCGAGAGCGCGCGGCCGCAGTCGTGCGCGACCCAGATCTTCTTCACCGTCACGAAGCCGGTCTCGGGGTCGCACTCCACTTCGGCCGCATGCGCGGTGAACGAGTAGGCCGGCGAGGCCCCGATCGTGCCGCCGCGGTAGTCGCCCCCCAGCTTCGGGCTCTGGTACCAGCCCACGCTGCCGAGCGTGCCGTGCCGCGCCTCGGTGGCCTGGAACGCGTCCTTCACCGTCATGGCGTGCTGCTTCGGGTCGCTCGCGGCCACGGCCATGCCGTTCGCGAGCACCACGTCGGACCGGGGCACGCCCCAGCGTTCGGCGAGTGTTCCGGCCACCAGCTCGCGCAACTGTCGCGCGGCGTCCAGGCAGGCGTTGCCGCACATGAACGTCTCGCGGCTCGAGTACGAGCCCAGGTCCACCGGCGTGAGGTCGGTGTCGGCGGCGACCACGCGCACGTCGCGCAGCCCCAGTCCCAGCTCCTCGCACACGATGTACGCCAGCACCGAGTCCGCGCCCTGGCCGATGTCGCTGATCCCGCAGAACACGGTGGCGCGCCCCGAGCGGTCGAGCTTCAGCTGCACGGCGGCTTGCGGCATCTCGTTGGGGTAGATGCAGTAGTTCGTGCCCGAGATGTACATGCTGCCCGCGACTCCCAGCCCGCGGCCGTACGGAAGTTTCCGCCAGCGATCCTTCCAGGCGGAGGCGCGTTCGACCGCGTCCAGGCACTCGAGGAACCCGTTCGAGGTCACGCGCATGCCGTTCACCGTGCGCGTGTCGCCCCCGAGGTGGTTCTTGCGCCGCAGCTCGATCGGGTCCCAGCCGATGCGCTCGGCGAGCTTGTCGAGCTGGCATTCGAACGCGAAGCGCGGCTGCACCGAGCCGTGACCGCGCTTGGGGCCACAGCAGGGCTTGTTCGTGAACACGCGCGTGCTGTCGAACCGGTAGGCCGGCATGGCGTACGGCGCGGTGAGCAGCTGCCCCGAGTAATACGTGGTCACGAGGCCGAAGCTGGAATACGCCCCGCCGTCGATGTGGATCCGCGCATCGGTGGCCGTGAGCGTGCCGTCGCGCTGCACCCCGGTGCGGTAGCGAAGCCGCATCGGGTGCCGGCCGCGGTGCGCGTAGAATACCTCTTCGCGCGTGTACAGGATCTTCACCGGACGGCCCGTCACCATGGACAGCTTGGCGGCGCAGAACTCGAGCGAGAACGGCTCGCTCTTGCCGCCGAACGCGCCGCCCACCACGGTCTGGATGACGCGCACCCGCTGCGTCGGCAGGCCCAGCACCTTGGCGAGGTCGCGATGCAGGTAGTGCGCCACCTGCGTGCTGGACCACACGGTGAGGAACCCGGTCGCATCGTACTCGGCGACACAACAGTGGGGCTCGATGGGCGCGTGTGTGCTGCCCTCGTACCAGTAGTCCCCCTCCACCACCTCGTCACTCGCCGCCAGCAGCTCGTCCACCGCACCGAACTCCAGGTGCACGTGCTTCGAGATGTTGCCCTCGGCGGCCTTCTCGTTCACCTGGTTGGCCGGGTTCGCGAGCGCCTCGTCGATTCCCGTGATGGCCGGCAGTACCTCGTAGTCCACGCGGATCCGCCGCAGGGCTTCCTCGGCCAGGTACTCGCTGTCGGCCGCCACCGCGGCGATGGCGTCGCCCACGTAACGGGTCTTCTCCTCGCACAGCGCCTGTTCGTCCTCGGTCCACGGGATGATGCCGAAATAGGTGGGCATGTCCTTGCCGGTGACGACGGCATGCACACCGGGCATCGCGAGCGCGGCACGGGCATCGATCGAACTCAGGCGAGCGTGCGCGTGGATCGAACGCAGGAGCTTGGCGTGCAGCATCCGCGGCAGCGCGATGTCGTCCGCATAGACCGCGCGCCCGGTGACCTTCGCGAGCCCTTCGACCTTGCGGTTGCGCCGGCCGATGGTGTGGAACGTGCCGCCGTTCGGCGGCTGCGAGCGTCCTCCCTCCCAGGCGGGCGGCGTGAGCCGCTCCTCGCGGGGCATCGTGCGACCCTGCGGGATCGCCATGCCGTCGGGCCGGCCGCGGGAGGGCTTGCGCTCGCTCACGTCCGTGCACCCGTGCGCCGCTCGCGCAGCTCTCGAGCGGCCATCTCGACCGCGTCGAGGATCTTGGTGTACCCCGTGCAGCGGCACAGGTTGCCCGACAGCGCATGCGCGATCTCGTCGCGGGTGGGCGAGGCGTTGCGCTCGAGCAGCGCGGCCGCGCTCATGAGCATGCCCGGCGTGCAGAACCCGCACTGCGCCCCGCCCGTGATGTCGAACGCATCCTGCAGCGGGTGCGGCGTGCCGCGCTCGGCCAGGCCCTCGACCGTGCGCACCTCCCGGCCCTCGCAGGCCAGCGCCAGCGTGATGCAGGCCAGCACCGGCTCGCCCTCGAGCAGCACGGTGCAGGCGCCGCAGTCGCCCTTGTCGCAGCCCTGCTTCGAGCCGGTGAGCGCCAGGCCGTAGCGGATCGCCTCGAGCAGCGTGGTGGACGGGCTCACCAGGGACTCGCGGACATCACCGTTCACGCGCAGCCGGCAGACCAACGTGGCGTCGCTCTCCAAGACGGGGCCTCGCGGGGTTCTCGTGGACGGCCATGACAGAGGTGGGAACGCGATTGAAGCCCTTGCCCGCGGGGGTGTCAAAGCCGGACCCGCGTCCGCGCGCGACCGTCGCGCGCCTCGAGGACGTGCGCCGCCGTGACTCGCGACGCGTCGCCGCGCACTTGCCGCCTCCGCGCGTCGCGCGCACAATGCAGGGGTGAGCACTCCATCCCCCACACCTCCGTCCCTCTGGTGGACGCCGGCCCCTCGCGCGCTCTCGCCCCTCGCCGCCGACTGTGAAGTGGATGTCGCGATCGTGGGCGGCGGGATCACGGGTGTGACCCTGGCGTGGACGCTCGCCGAACAGGGCGCGACCGTCGCGATGCTCGAGGGCGGTCGCATCGCGGGCGAGGCCAGCGGGCGGAATGCGGGCTTCCTGCTCGCCATCCCGGCCGAACCCTACGCCGAGCGCATCGCACTCTGGGGCCGTGACGGCGCTCGGGCGCTGCTCCAGATCGGCCGCCGCACGCACCGCCGCATCGCCCAGCTGGCGGAGCAGCTTCGCATCGACTGCGACTACCGCCTCACCGGCAGCCTGCGCCTGACGCGCTCCGAGGAGGAGACCGAGGACCTGCGCGGCTCGCTGCCCGAACTGCGCCACGACGGCTTCCCGATGCGCGAGCTGTCCGTGTCGGACGTCCTGCCGGCGCACGCCCGCGCGGGATTCCATGGCGCGTTCGAGGTGCCCGAGGACGGGGTCGTCCATCCCGTGCGCTTCCTGCAGGGGCTGGCCGCCGACGCCATCGCCCGTGGCGCCCGGCTGCACGAGGGCTCGCGCGTGAGTGGCGCGCGCTGGAAGGACGGCGTGTGGGAGTGCCTCGCCAACGGGCATACCGTGCGCGCCCGCGCGATCGTGCTGGCGACGAACGCATGGGCTCCCGAACTGGTCCCCGCGCTGAAGCCCCTGATCGTGCCCCGCCGCGGCCAGATGGTCTCGACCGCACCGCTCGACGTGAAGCTCGACACGCGGCCGGTCTACGCCAACTACGGCTACCAGTACTGGCGGCAGATGCCCGATGGCCGGCTCGTGATCGGCGGCTGGCGCAACACGGCGTTCGACACCGAGACGGGCTACGACACGAACGTGACCCCGGAGATCCAGGCGCACATCGAGCGCGGCATCGCCGAGCTGGTGCCCGGCGGCGTGACGATCGAGCATCGCTGGGCCGGCACCATGGGCTTCGCGCGTGACGGACGGCCGCTCGTGGGCTGGCTGGACGCCGCGCACCACCTCGCCATCTGCGCGGGGTTCACCGGGCACGGCATGGGCATGGCCACCGCCTGCACCGAGGACCTGGCGCATGTGCTGTCGTTCAAGCGCGCGCCGGGCATCGCCTCGTTCGACCCGCACCGGTTCCCCGAGCTGCGCCAGGCTCGCGACGGCATCGTCGCGATCGGGGCCGCCGCCAGCTGACCGCCGGGTCATCAGCCACGTGCGCGCGCTCGGCCTAGCCGGGCCGCACGCAAGCGTTTACGAGGGCCGGCCCCGGGCGCTATACTGACCCGAGACCTGTGATCCCCCTGCCGCGCCCACATCAACCGCGCGTGCTCCCCGAGCCTCCCGTCCGTACCCGGCACCGGGCGACCCGCTTCAGGACCCCTCATGTCGAGCTCCCTCAAGTCCCTGGATGAAGTGCGCCAGGCCGTCGCCGTGCTGGCGACCGGCAATGGCGATGCCCTCGACCGCCTGGTGTGGACCGGCGTGTTCGGCCCCGAAGGCGTGCGCGAGGCCGCGCGCCAGGGCGTCATGGACCAGTGCCGCTCCTCGGGCCTCTACCCCGCCTCGATCCACGGCCTCTACCTGGCGCGTGGCCGCGGCGACGCGCCTGCCACGTTCACCGTGCCCGCGATCAACATCCGCGGCCTCGCCTACGACACGGCCCGCGCGTTGTTCCGCGCCCGGAAGAAGCTGGGTGCCGGCGCGGTGATCTGCGAGATCGCTCGGTCCGAGATCAGCTACACCGGGCAGCGCCCGGCCGAGTACACGTTCGTGATCCTGTCGGCCGCGTTGCGCGAGGGCTGGACCGGGCCGGTGTTCATCCAGGGTGACCACTTCCAGATCAACGCCAAGAAGTACGTGGGCGATCCCGCGGGTGAGTTGAAGACCGTGCTCGAGCTCACCGGTGAGGCCTTGAAGGCCGGCTTCTACAACATCGATGTGGACACCTCGACGCTGGTGGACCTCGCCAAGGCCACGCATGAGGAGCAGCAGTTCCTGAACGGCAAGCTGTGCGCCGAGATCACGGCGTTCATCCGGCAGCACGAGCCCGCGGGCGTGACCGTTTCGGTGGGCGGCGAGATCGGCGAGGTGGGCGGCAAGAACTCCACCGCCGAAGAGCTCGAGGCGTTCGTCCAGGTCTACAACCGCGAACTCGCCAAGCTTGCGGCGGGCAAGCCGGGCATGAGCAAGATCTCGATCCAGACCGGCACCAGTCACGGCGGCGTGCCGTTGCCCGACGGCACGGTGGCCAAGGTGAAACTGGATTTCGACACGCTCCAGGCGCTCTCCAAGCTCTCGCGCGAGAAGTACGGATTCGCCGGCGCGGTGCAGCACGGCGCGTCGACGCTGCCGAGCGAGCTGTTCGGCGAGTTCGCGAAGCGGGGCGCGTGCGAGATCCATCTCGCCACCGAGTTCCAGAACATGATCTTCGACCACCCGGCGTTCCCGGCGGACCTGAAGAAGTCCATCTACGACGAGCTGCGCGTGAGCGAGGCCGGCGACCGCAAGAGCACCGACACCGACGAGCAGTTCTTCTACAAGGTGCGCAAGAAGGCGCTGGGCGGGCGCAAGCAGGACCTGTGGAGCCTGCCCGCCGAGACGCGCGCAGCCATCGCCGCCAAGCTCGAGGAGCGCTTCACGTTCCTCCTGCAGCAACTGGGCGTACAGGACACCGTGGCCCTGGCGGCGAAGTTCGCGCCGTTCGTGCCCGGCACGTTCCCGGTGTTCGCCGAGTCCATCGGGGCCGCGAAGGGCCCCGAGGACGTGACCGGCCTGTCGGACTGACTCGGAGATCGGCATGAGCGACCGTGCGGTGACGCTGGCGCAGTTCGTCCTGCAGCAGGAGCGCACCCACCCCGAGGCGAGCGGGCAATTCACCAGCCTGCTGCTCGACATCGCGCTCGCCGCCAAGATGATCAACAAGGCGGTGATCCGCGCCGGGCTCGTGGACGTGCTGGGTGCGACCGGCACGACGAACGTGCAGGGCGAGAAGGTGCAGAAACTGGACGTCTATGCGCACGAGACGATCATGCGCGTGCTCGGCTCGACGGGACAGCTCGCCGTGGTCGCGTCCGAGGAGGACGAGGACATCGTGCAGGTCACCGAGGGTGCGCCGATCGGCCGCTACGTCGTGAACTTCGACCCGCTCGACGGCTCGTCCAACATCGACGCCAACGTGAACATCGGCACCATCTTCTCGATCCTGCCGCGGCTCACGCGCACCGGGCGCGGCACGCACGAGGATGTGCTCCAGGCGGGCCGGCGGCAGCTGTGCGCCGGCTACGTGCTGTATGGCTCCAGCACGATGCTCGTCTACACGACGGGCGACGGCGTGCACGGGTTCACGTACGAACCCAGCATCGGCGAGTTCCTGCTCTCGCACCCGAACATCCGCACGCCCCCCCGCGGCCGCATCTACAGCGTGAACGAGGGCAACTACTGCACGTGGTCCGAGGGCGTGAAGCGCTACGTGGACTTCCTCAAGGCCGACGACAAGGACACGGGCCGCCCCTACAGCGCACGCTACGTGGGCTCGCTGGTCGCCGACTTCCACCGCAACCTGCTCTATGGCGGCATCTACATGTACCCGGGCGACCGGAAGAACCCGAACGGCAAGTTGCGGCTCCTTTACGAGGCCGCTCCGCTGGCGTTCGTCGCCGAGCAGGCCGGAGGATCGGCGAGTGACGGCAAGAGCCGCATCATGGCGCTCGCCCCCTCGGCGCTCCACCAGCGCACGCCGCTGTTCATCGGCAGCCCCGACGACGTGAAGGAAGCCGAGTCGTTCGTCCAGGAGACGCACACCGCGGTCACGAACGAGCGGCGCACGAGGTAGCGGCGCAGCGCGGTTCGCGGAGGG
>Ga0315912_10001750_pt1 | contig 25382 bp, 16 predicted proteins | sample VfabasoilMG_FD_204469 | JGI IMG/M metagenome (GOLD analysis project Ga0315912, IMG submission 204469) | Garden soil microbial communities collected in Santa Monica, California, United States - V. faba soil | ecosystem: Environmental > Terrestrial > Soil > Garden | place: USA: California... | reverse complement strand
CCGCGCCCGATCGCGGCATCGTGCTCGACAACGTCCACTTCGACACCGGCAAGGCCACCATTCGGCCCGAGTCGTTCCCGGAGCTCGATCGCGTGGCCGAGTACATGACGCACAAGCCGAACCTGAAGATCGAAATCTCCGGCCATACCGACAACGTCGGTGATCCGAAGAGCAATCAATCCCTGTCCCAGCGCCGCGCTGACGCTTGCCGCGCCTACCTGATCAAGAAGGGCATCGACCAGGGCCGCATCAAGGCCGCGGGATACGGGGACACCCGTCCCCTCGCGCCGAACGACACCGTGGATGGCCGCCAGCGCAACCGCCGCATCGAGGCGCAGGAGCTAGCCCCGTAAGGGACTAGCCCCGTAAGGGCAGTCCGGCGCTCGGGGTCACTCGAGCGTCGGCGTGCTCCAGTCGATCCACATTTCTCGGTCGAGTGGGGTCGCATTCGACCAGAAGTCCGTGCTGACGTCTTGGTCTAGGAGGAAGCGAGCGACGAACGCATCAATCGCGTCCTGCTCGGCGCCGTTGAAGTCGGAGAAGCAGTGCGTGTGCCCGCTCTCCACGAAGCCGATGCTGTCCGAGGCCCCGAGAGCTACGTAGACCTCGCGCGCGGCGGCCATGCCCTGCGCGCTGCCGTAGCGGCCGAGCCATTTCCAGCCGATGTTGCCGAGCGCCAAGAGGCCCCGCGGCGCAGCCAGCGCGATCAGCTCGTGGTGATCCACGGGCAGCTTGTCTACGGCGCTCCCGAAAGACGCAATCGACGTGCTGAACCAGGCCTGCTCGGTGTAGGTGGTCGACAGTTTCTGCACGCAGCGCTCGGGATTGGTGGGCGTCTCGCAACCTTGCGGTGCCTCCTGGTTCTCGTACTCCGCGGCCCGCCAGGCGGCGACGCCGCCGGCGCCCGACTCCTGGGGGATGGTGAGGGCGATGCGGCCGTCCATGACGCCCATCATCAGCGCGCCCTTGCCGTTGCGCGAGCAGCCGGTGACTCCTACCCGGTCGGCTTTGATGTTGGCGGCCGGCGTCACCTCGAGCGCATCGAGCAGGCGGCTCGTGCCCCAGGCCCAGGCGATGAGCGCGCCCGCGGAGGTCTGTCCGGTGAAGCTGCTGAAGAGACCGCTCGTGCGGTTGTTTTCTGGGCGGATCGCCGCCGAGCCGAAATGGATGGTGGCCACACCCTGTTCACGCAGGCGCGCCATGTCGATCGACCCACCATCCAGGCCGATCATGGCGGGGAATGGACCGTCGCCGCTCGGATAGACGATGGTGACCGAAAACTCTCCGCTCTCCCCAGCGCCATCGTCGAGGGAGACGGTGAGCGTGTCGCCGTCCATGCTGCCGCTGACAGCGGCCGGTCTCTCGGTTTTTTGACCAGTCTCGTAGTGCTGCAGCATCGCCGACAGCTCGCGGTGGCGGCATGCCCACTCCGTCCGCGTCGTGACCGGCGTGCCATCCAGCATCGTGAATGGGTCGGGAAACTTCGGGCTCTCGGCGAGCTCGGAGAACACTGGCAGCGCCGGAATGGGGCAGCCCATGCCGGGCGTCTCCACACCGACGAGCTCCGTCACGATGGGGCCGGCCCCACCTCCGCCCAGGTTCGAGCCTCCGGAGCTGGTCCCGCCGGAGTTTTCGCCTCCACTGCCCTCGGTCTGGCCGCCACTGCTCGTTGCGCCCGAACCGTCGCCGTCGGGTGGATCGGTCGACTCGCAGGCGAAGGCGGCGAGACAGCAGACAGCGATGAGGAGAAGGGCGGTGGGGCCGGGACGACGAGTCATGGGGTGGGCGAGAAAAGGATGCGGCCGCAGCCTAGCAGGCCTTCAGACTCGGAGCTTGCGCACCCAGGTGGCACGCGGACAATCGCCCACGAGGTATGGGCCGAACTGGGGTCGCCGCTTTCTTGGTCGTGATGGGCGCGAGCCCCGCCGCGCTGGGTCAGGCCAACTACGAAAGCGCACTGATCGGCGGGCGCTCGAGCCTGATGGGCGGCACCGGTGTGGCGGCGGGGACCGACGCTGCGGCGCCTTTGCAGAATCCAGCCACCACTGTCGGCATCGAGGGTACGAGCTTCGTCTTCTCGACGTTCTTCATGCAGCTCACGAACCGCAGCGTCGGTGCGGACCGGGAGGTCGTCGCAGAGGTCGATCGGGGTGGCGCCGAGCTCGATCAATTTCAGTTCCGCGTGCTGCCGAACTCGACCTGCTTGTTCTTCGATCTGCGCAAGGTGCCAGGCCAGATCAAAGGGCACCACAAGGGCTCCATTTGTCTGGCCGAGCCGGAGACGCAGTCGTTCGAGCTGACGACGACGGTGGTGGGGGAGTCCCAGGCTGGGCGCAGCGGATTTCAGCAGCGATTCATCACGCAGACCTACAGCAAGAAGGTCTACTCAGTCGGCTGGGCGATGTCCCTCTCCGATGCGGTGAGCATCGGCGTCACGCCGATGATCGAGGAGGTCGGCTTTCGGGATTTCGAGGGCATTGCCAGCGTGCTCACGAATGACGCCACCTTGGACGAGGCCGTCGGCTCGGCCGGGCAAAGCATCACCAGCGTGCTGGCTCGGCGTGCCAGCACGTTCGCCGTGTCGGCCCTGGCCGGCGTGCGCTGGCGCTTGAGCGACGCGTTTTCCATGGGCGCGTCCCTTCACTCACCGAGCTGGCATCTCTGGGGTAGCTACTCCGGCTCGCGCTCGTCCGAGAGTGCCGTGACCCCGCTCGAGCAGTACGCCCAAGAAACGGGCTCGGCCCGCTTCACCTACCCGATGCGTCTCGCGCTCGGCATCGCGGGCCGTCTGCCGGGCGTGAATTTTGAGGCCAACGGCTACTATCACGAAGGTCGCAGCGACTTCGCCCAGGTCCAGGCCAACCGTTCCGTGGTGACGCTCGCCGACGGGATCATCACCGAGGCCGGTACCGAGCCGACCATCTATCAGGAAGCCGTGCGTCCAGTGGCTAATTTCGGCCTCGGCGTCGAGGTGCCGTTCATGCCCGAGTGGGCCATCGTTTCCGGGGTGCTGACGGACTTCGGTGGTCTGCACCCGCGCCAGAATGGCAGCCTGGTGGACCAGACCCTGTTTCGCAATCGGATGGACGCCGTCCACGCATCGGTTGGCGTGGCTTGGACCCCGCGCGCTGGCAACGTGCTGCTCGGGCTTCGGGGCTTCTACGGGGAAGGGGAGATGGCGGTGACGGATCCGCGGGTCGTCCCTCCGATGCGGATTGCCGCACCGCAGTCACAATGGGGCCTCTCGCTCGTCGTCTCCGGGCAGATCACGCTCGAGCTCCTGGCCGAAGCGGATCCAACGGGCCTGGTGAAGAAAGCTGCGGGGCCCGCTGCTGCCCCCGCCGCTGCGCCAGCGCCGAAGCCAGCAGAGGGCGCTCCTCCGACCAAGGGCGACTAGCCGCACAAAGCCCGGCCCCGCAGCGCGCGCACGAAGGTGCGGCGCGGCGGGGCCGTTGGGAGCCGACGCTGGCTCAGGCCAGAGCGCGGCGGCGACGCAGCAGCGGCACCGCAAGCAAGAGCCCAAGCGCCCAGGTCGCGTCGAAGCGTCCAGGACCGCGGGCCACCGAGCAGCCGCCACCAGCGCTGGCACCGTCTGCGTCACCCGACAGTGGGCCGCCCGTCGTCGAGCCATCCTCTGCTTCGCCGTTGAGCTCCACGACGTCCGTCGAGTAAATGAGCCCATAGGCGTCCGGGTAGCACGAGCCCACCGTGGGCGTCTGGGTGCAGGTCACTTCGTCGGGCTCCACCGGCTCCTCCCCGCCGTCGACCGAGCCTCCGGTGCATTCCTCCATCACGTTGCCCTGGCAGCTCCAGGCGTCCGGGCAATCCGAGGTCTCTTCACAGGCGATCTGCTTGGGCTGGCATTCCTTCTGGTCCGATGGTTCGCACTCGACCAAGCACTCCTCGTCGCCTTCCATGCAGCTGATGGCTGGACAGGCGCTGTACGCCACACACTCGAACTCACGGGGACACTCGTCGTCCGTCTCGCACGGCATCACGGCGAAGCTGCAATACTTGGGGGCCTCGGGATCTGGCTCACTGCAATACTCGTTGCCCTCGGAGTCGACGGCACACTCGCCGTAGGAGCTGCTCACGCAGGACAGGTACTCCTCGCAGTCGGAGTTGGCCTCACAGGGGGTGGGCGGCGTGAAGCAGTAGCCGGTCTCGGCCACCTGGGGCTCGGAGTTGCAGTCGGCCGGCTCGCCGCCATCGACGGTGCCTTCGCAGGGCTCGACGAACATGCCTTTTTCGCAGACCTGGCCTTCGGCGCAGTCGGCATCCGCAGCGCATTCGCCCGACTGGGCGAAGGCAGTCCCGGAGACCATCAGGCCGGCCGGGATGATGAACAGTCCAATGCTTCTTTGAATGAGTCGTTTCATGGGAGTTCTCCTCTGTCCCCACACGGGGTGCAAAACGCGCGCCAGCTTCTGTGCATGTTGCCCTGATCTGCCGCTTGCCAAAATCGCGCCCCGGTTCCTCGGTAGCCGCTCAGCCTGTTTGGTGTCATACCCCAGTTGCGGCCAAAATTGTGTCATATTTCGGGCAACGCCGTCATAGCGCCGCATTGCACCCCCAAGTGCATTGTGCCCGCCTCGCTCTCAGCGATCCTGCCCGCATGCACCCGAATGTGCATTAAACCCATACTTCGGGCCCCTGCTCCGGGGCTGCCCTGGCGCCGGCGAGTCGCGCTCAGCGATGTGTTAGCGGCCCGCTGAAAAAGGACCCTCTAGCAGGGTGCTGAAAAAGCACCCTGCCGACGAGAAACAACCGTGCCCGCGCGGATCGATGCGCCCGGGAAGGTGCGAAAACCCTCACTTTCTTGGGGTTTGCGCACCGCACGCGCACGGCCGCCTCCCGCGCGGAGAAGCACGCAGGGTGCTGAAAAGACTTTTCAGCACCCTGCTCGGCGGACAGAGCTCGCGGGTGTGCAGCGGAGCGCGCTCGCTACCCTGCTAGGCTCCACTTGGTGAGGGCTGAAGGGCAGAGCTGGCTGCGGCCGCCGGTGTTTCCTGATGCCGAGGTCACGCGCCAGGCCCGACTCCTGTTTCGCATTCTCTGGTCGATGGTCGGGCTGGTCTTCGTTGCCGCCGGCTCGTCGCTTCTGGACCCCAAGAACGATCCCCTGGTGACGGCCGTCTTCTACGGCATCGTGATGGGCTGGCTGGGCGTGGTCGCCCTGGTGGCGCGGACCGGCCGGGTCGTGCTGTCCGCCTGGGTCTTCTCGCTCTTCTTCTGGGGCCTGATCGCGTACGTCACGCTCGCCTTCGGGGGCATGCAGGGCCAGAACGCCTCCGCCTTCGCCGTCTGCGTGCTTCTGATCGGCAGCATCGTCGGCGCGCGGGCGGCCATCGTCATGACCATGGCCAGTTCTGCCTGGTGTGCCGCCGTGGCCTACCTGGAGGTTCATCGGCTGCTCCCGGCCCAGGTGGTGCCCTACTCGCCGATCAACGCTTGGGCGTCCGTGACCGTCACGGTGACGCTCACCTTGGTCTTGCTCCACACGTCCCTCGACTCGCTCAGGCAGGCGCACCAGCGCGCTCAGCGTTCCGCCGATGAACGCGACGAAGCGCACCGGCGCTCGGTGCAGGGGCAGAAGATGGAGCTGGTCGGCAACCTGGCCAGCGGCGTCGCCCACGACCTGAACAACCTGCTCACGGTCATCGTCAACGCGGCCGAGCTCCTGCGCGAACAGGTGCGTGCCGACGACGCGGAGACGCGTTCCGTGCTCGACGATCTGGAAGAGTCGACCTCGCGCGCTGCCTTGATGACGGCGCAGCTGCTGACGTTCGGCCGCACCCAGGCGAGCAAGCTCGAGCCAGTCGAGCTGGAGGCAACCACGACCGCGATGTGTCGGATGCTGCCGAGGCTCCTTGGCTCGAACGTTTCCGTGAGCGTGAGCACGGGCGGGGAGGCGTGGGTGCTGGCGACCACCACCGGTTTCGAGCAAATCCTGCTCAATCTTGCGGTGAACGCCCGGGACGCCATGCCCCAGGGCGGCACCTTGCGCTTCGAGCTCGGAGAAGAACAGGGCCGCGTGCTGCTTTCGGCGAGCGACACCGGCACCGGCATGTCGTCCGAGGTGCAGTCGCGCATCTTCGAGCCGTTCTACACGACCAAGGCCTCCGGAACGGGTCTCGGCCTCTCCACCATTCGGCAGCTCGTCGAACACTTCGACGGGACGATTCAGGTCGAGAGCGGGCTCGGCCGGGGTACGACGTTCCGTTTCACCTTTCCCGCGCTCGATCCTGCCCTTCGTCCGCGCGCCTCGTCGAGCAGGATCCCGCAGAGCCACCTGCCCGAGGTCAAGCGCCGGGGTCGCGTGCTCTTGGCGGAAGACGAAGCCCTGATCCGGCGCGCGCTCGTGCGCTCACTCACGCTCGAGGGCTACGATGTAACCGCCGTCGCGGACGGAGAGGAGGCGCTCTCCGTCTTGCTTTCGGCCGGTGACCTGGTGTGCGTGGTCACGGATCTGTCGATGCCCCGCATGGACGGGGAAGCGCTCACGCGCAGTGTGCGTCAGCGCTTCCCGGACCTGCCCATGGTGCTGCTCAGCGGCAACCGCGAGCCCCCGCCCGACCTCGAGCTCGGCGCGCGTGGGCGCTTTCTGGCCAAGCCGGTCGCGCACCGCCAGCTGATGGAGGCGATCCTGGCGGTGACGGAGCTCGAAACGGGCTCAGGAGGACCGTAGCGAGCGCAGCCGAGCCTCACGGCTTCTTCTTCAAGAACCGGAGGAGCACGAGCACCAGGATCACCAGGCCGAGCAGAACGAGCAACCAGATCCACCACGGGTGTCCTGGCTCTGCGCACGGCGGGGGAGTCCCGTCGGGGCACACCACCTTCTTGCCCTCGCAGGGCTTCTGGCTCCCGTCCGGGCACAGACAAGGCGGCTTGGTTCCGTCGGCGCAGAGCTCCTCCTCGATCGCCTCGATCGTGGTCTTGACGGTCGTGGTCCCAGCCTCGGGCGTGCTCACCTTGTAGAAGTTGGGGGCGAGCTCCGTGATGTCCGCGCCCTCGAACGCGTGCTTCCAGCCGTGCAGGACCCCCTCGTGCCACATCATGTACGTGAAGGACGGCTGCGATTCGATCACGCGCCGGCTGCCGAGCGTCTCGCCGGTGTCGTGCCAGACGAACGCCTCGTAGGTGGGCAGGATCTGCGCGACGTCGTCGACGGTGAGCATGCCCTGGTCAATGGCCTGCATCAGGCGCGTACCGATCTCCTTGCCGATGCCGCCGCGCGCCGGCAGCTGGATGCGGAGCTTCTTCAGCACCCCCTGGAGCGTCTCGTTCGAGAGGGCCGGTGACGGCGGCGTCTTCTCGTCGATGCGGGCCGGCATGTTGGTCGTCTTGATGAAGACGAAGAGATCGCGCTTCGGCGCCGGCGTGGGCAGGGCCTTGATCCCCTGGATGTCGAGCGTCGCTTCCTGCGTGAAGATCGAAGCCCCGGTGAACATGAGGTTCTTGTATTCGCTCTGTGGAGCGAACACGAAGGGCCCGTTGAGGCCGTTGGCGGCGAGGTCTACGAGCACGCACTGATCGGGGTGTCGGTCCCCTGACCCGCCGCCGCAGCCCCAGGTGTTGAAGGGGGCCGTCGCCTTCTTGGCCGCGCTTAGGTAGCGGCAACGATCCCCGACCGGCACGTTGTAGTTGCACCTGATGTCGAAGTCCTCCGTGGGGCCGACGCCCCCCGTGCCCGAGCCAGGCACGTCGGCGCAGCCAGGGGGGGTCTCCCAGGCGGGTGAAACCCCGATCGTCGAGCCCCAGTTTGCGATGCGGAACGTGGCCTTGATGCCGTCGGCGGGGATGTCGGTGGCCGCCGTGTTGTTGTTGGGCTCGGCGTGGATGACGTTGGGCGAGTCCAGGTCGATCTGTGTGTTTCCAGTGGTGCCCACGAAGATGTCGCTCTTGGTGAGCGTGATGTCCCCTGTGCAGGTCGCCGTATCCGTGAACGCGCCCCAATTGCTGTCGGCCGGCACGCAGATACCGATGAAGCAACTGTTCGGCTCGGTTTGGACGGTCGTGAGACCCGCCGGGAAGCTGTAGTTCGCGATCAGCCCGCCTGGGAGCGCATCCTGGACCTGATAGAAAAACTTGTAGCTACCGCCCGCGGCGATCTTGATGCCGGTTGGGTCGATCAGGCTGAGGTCCGCACCGGGCAGGATAGGCAATCGAACGCGCACTGCCCACTCTGTGGGCGTGACGCAGGCGAGGGTGGGCGGGTTGCACGCGGGCAGGACGTCCACGCGCCCATCCGTCTTGAGCCAGGTGGGTAGCGGCGGAATGAAGCTAGGGCCAGCCCCCCCCGTGCCGTCGGGATCGCCGTCTTGGAACTTCCAGGCTCCCGCCGTGCCCGTCCTATAGTAGAATTTCCCGCCGAATCCGGCGGCGGTCCCGCTGAGTCCATCCGGATGCGGTGTTCCGGTCAAGGGGGTTGGATCGATGCGAATGATGATCCCGTCGCCGCTGGCATCGTCAATGAAGCCGAAGACGATGCGATCGACACGGCTCGGCGGCGCCATCGCGTCATCCGTCGGGGCACCCTTCAGGTGCCACATGAGGACGAGGTGTTTCGCCGTACCGACCTGCTCGACGAGGCCGCGGAAGCGGTATTGGTCGTTCAAGCCGCCGACTGCCGTCGCGCCTCTCCACCGCGGGTCGTCGACCCAGCGATTGGTGCTGCTCCCGATGATGGTCGAGGACCACCAGCGCGGTGCCTCGCTGTACGCGCCAGGGACGCCTCCCGCCCTCTGGAAGCAGAGAGCAGCCAGCGCTCGCGCCGGCATGAACGAAAACGCCGCCGCCAGCAGCAGACCCAAAGCCAAGCTCCTTCGAGCGACCCTTTGCGCCATTCCCATCATCCCTCTTGCTCCCTTCCTCGATCCCTCTTGCATTCGTTTCTATTCTCGCGACAAGCGCGCGGACGACACTCCGCCTACGGCCGGCCGATCAGGTACAAGGACATCCTGGACAAAGTCGCCGACACCGCGGTACCGAACGGATCAGGCGGGGTGACCGGCCACGTCGTTCCCGCCGACCTGTAGCGAACGCCGACCGTTCCCGAGAGATCGAGCGACGTCGAGGACTGCACCAGGATTGCGAGCCAGTACGTACCTGGGGTGAGGATCGGCGGGGAGGCTGGATAGTCGACGTTGTACTCGTTCCGTCCAAGCGCAACGGAGTGTCCGGTGAGGGACCCGGCAAGGAGGCCCGCGGGGCCGCCGCTGTCTGCATAGAGCATCAGGCGCACTCCGGACGCAGCAGCACCTGCGACGAGGCCAAGGCGCCTCAGAGTGACGGTCTCGCTCACCGTTACGGGCACCGCATAGAGCAGGTTCGGGTCCAAGCTCTGGTTTTCGCCCGTGTCGCTCGTGTTCCCCATCGCCAGCTCGCAGCGGGCGTTGGGATGCGAGCCGAAGCAGCCCTCGTTGGCGAGCACCGCGCAGGTCGTCGGCTCGAGCTCCTGACAGCTTTGTGCGTCCGCCGTGCAGGTGGCGAGGTTACCGCCGCCGCTGCAGTATGAGCCGTTCATTTCGCCGGCCGCGTCGCACTGGGTCACGGTCGGGCAAGTGCAAGCGGCGTCGGGAAAGGACCCAGTGCAAATCAGCGAGCCCTGGCAAAGGTTCGAGTCCGTGACGATCAGACAGTCGTCCGCATCCAGCCCACAGGTGTCGACCGAATCGCCGTTGCAGAACGTGCCTTCGTCCGTGCACTCGGAGGGTGCCACGGGGCAGGAGCAGACGGCCGAGCCGGCCGGACCGCTGCAAGAGCCGGGATCGCAGGCCTCGAACATCGTGCCCTGGCCGTCCTGGTCGCAGACGTCGCGCCCGTCATTGTTGCAGGTCGCGTTGCCCGGCTGGCAGGCGTCGCACTCCAGGTTTTGGAGATCGCAGTGGCCTTCCGGGCCGAGCTCGGTGCAGTCTTCGAGCTCGTCGAAGCCCGACAACGTCTCGTTACAAATGACGAGGACATCTCCCTGGCAGTCGAGCTGGCTCTCCGTGCACTCATCCGTGCTGCAGGCGCGCGCCGTTGCGTTGCAAGGCTCGGAGGTGCACTCGGTTTCGTCGAAGCCCGTGCGCGTCTCGTTGCAGACTAGGAGCGTCTGGCCCTGGCAGTCGGCCTCGTTGGGCAAGCAGACGGCGCAGGTGTCCGTGGTCGAATAGGTGCAGTGGTCGTCGGTGTCGCAGGTCGTGGACATGACCGTGACTAGATCCGCGCCGCAAACTCGTCGGTCGGGCCCGACGCAGTAGGGCGCGCCTGGCTCCCGGCCCATGCATTCTTCCAACACCGGCTTGCAGTCGCCGTCCGTCGACTCGGAATCGCAGAGCTCGTCCGTGGGGCAGGCTTGGCCAGCAGTCCATTCCCCATCCTGGCAAACGAGTCGGCTCCGCGAAGCTGTTCCGGCGCAATCGAAGGCGCCCTCGTCGTCGCAGGCGTCGCCCGTCATCGGTCCGCCGCCGCTCGGGCTGCCGCCACTTCCCGGCCCGCCCCCGCTTGGGCTGCCACCGCTCCCCGGTCCGCCGCCGCTCGCCCCGCCCGAGTTGCCGCCGCCGCTGGGTCCACCGCCACCGAAGCCAGCGCTCGCGCCCGAGCCGTCATTCGAGCTCGCGCCAGTAGCATCCGGATCGCGCCCAACCTTCTTCAGCGCGCATTGCGTCGTGCTGAGCAGGGTGGAGCCGAGCAGGATGCCCACAGCCAGGGGCCGCTTCCATCGACCCGGCGCAGAAAGCAGAAATTGGCTGTCCGTGCGCAATCCCAATCCTCGAAGAGAGAAAACTCGTGGCGCCGGCTCCGCTTCCCTTCGGACCTCGCGCGGGTGTCCTTCCCGACCCCGCGAGTAGCCTTCGCCTAACGGACCGCACACTAGGCGGCTGGCGTGGAATCTACTACCCGGAATCGGCGCGTCATTGGTGAATTGTTCGAGCGCGGCCCTCCGCAGGGTGGTGCCAGACTTCTGGCGGCCACCGCGCATGTCCCTCACGTTTCGAGTCGCCGCGCGCAACGAATGTCCGGCTGGCCGGCCTGATCGTCAGTCGTTCCCTTCGGCGGCCGCGCGTGCATAAATGCGGAGCATGATGGGATCGAGAGCGCTTTTGTGCGCCGTGGCTTGTGGGGGTGCGCTCATGCTCAGCGCTGGCCAGGTGCAGGCAGACCCGCCGCCGGCGCAGCCTGCCGTGGACAGCTCGACCCGCGCGTCGGCGCGCCAACTCGGCTACGAGGGGATCCAGGACTACCAGCGCGAGGACTATCGGGCTGCCACCGACAAGCTCGAGCGCGCTTACAAGATGCTCAAGGCGCCCTCCTTGGCGCTCTGGTCTGCCCGGGCGCTCGAGAAGTCGGGCAAGTTCGTCGAAGCCGCGGAACGTTATCTCGAAGCCACGCGGCTCCCTGACGATGTCGGTGGCGAAGCCGACGTGCAGCAGAAGTCGCGCGACGAAGCGCGCCAAGATCGCGATCTCCTGTTGCCACGCATCCCGAGCTTGGTGATCCAAATCCAGGGTGCCAAGCCCGACGACGTAGCGCTCAGCATCCGAGGCGAAGACGTGCCGAGCGCCGTGGTCGGCAGCGCCCGTCCCACCAATCCCGGCGATGCCGTCATCGAGGGGCGCGTCGGTGACCAGGTCGTCAAGGAAAAGGTCGTGCTCATGGAGGGTGAGCGCAAGAGCGTGACCCTCGTGTTCCAGCCCGTGGTGGCTCAGGCGGCGGCGCCAGAGCCGAAGCCGGAGAGTGCGACCGCGCCCGAGGACGCCAAGCAGCGCGGCAGCTGGCAGCGTCCGGTCGGTTGGGTCGGGGTTGGCTTGGGAGGAGCCGGACTAGCGCTCGGCATCATCGCTGGAAGTATCGCGCTCGGCAGCCAGCCGGATTGCCCAGATGGGATCTGCGGTTCGTCGGTCACGGATAGCGAGATGAGCTCGTACAACACCCTGCTCGATCTCTCGTCCGTCGGCTTCATTGCGGGCGGGGTGCTCGCCGCCGCTGGCGTGACGCTCCTCGTCACGGCGCCCAAGCCAGAGCGCGCCGCGATCGTGTGGGAGCCGATGATCGGTCTCACCAGCGCCGGCGTTCGTGCTAGGTTCTAGCGTGAGTTGCTCTCGCGCATCGATTCGGTCCAGCTGACTCTCGCGGTGCTGCTCGGGGGCGCTCTCGGGCTTGCGGGGGCGCTGCTCTTCGTCCCGGAGCCGGAGTCCTCGCCCTTCGCCGTGGAGCTCGCCGAAGCCGGTCCCGGCTCGCCCGCCGCCTGGCCGCCTGCAGAAATTCGGCGCCTGCCCGTGGCCGGTCGCGAGAGGACCTATCAGGTGTATCGGCCCGCGGGGCTAGCCGACGGCGCACCGTTGTGGCTCGTCCTGCATGGGTCCGGAGGCAGCGGGGAGGAGGTGCGGCTCATGCATGCAGCCGCCTTCGATCGTTTGGCAGACCGACGGGGGATCGTCGTGGCCTACCCCGACGGTTACGACGAGCATTGGAACGACTGTCGTCCGCGCGCGGACTACAGCGCCAATCTGGAGAACGTCGACGACGTCGCATTCCTCACGGCACTGGTGGACACCCTCCACGTCGATGAGGGCATCGACCTGGAACGAGTCACGGTCATCGGCCTCTCCAACGGCGGGCAGATGGCCTTTCGTCTCGCCTTCGAAGTGCCGGAGCTCGCCCAGGTCTACGCTGCGCTCCTCGCCAATCTGCCCACGCAGGCCAACGACGACTGCCATCATGCGGGGCGTCCGGTCCCAATGCTCCTGATCAACGGTAGCGAAGATCCCATCAGTCCGGCGCAGGGCGGTCTGGTCAATTTGGCCGGAAACACCAGCCGCGGCGCGGTCCTTTCAGCAGAAGACACCGCGCTTGCCTTCGCGCGGCTGGCCGGTCACGCGAGCGAGCCAACGGTGCAGACCTGGCCCGAGCGCGCGCCCGCTGACGGCACGGCCATCGAAAGCTGGGAGTGGAAGGCGGACGGCCGACCGAGCGTCGCCTGGATCCGAGTGATCGGCGGGGGCCACAGCGTGCCCACGACTGCGCCGCTTCCCGTTTGGCCCGCAGCGCTGGCGGCCGCGGTCCTTGCTGCCTATGGGCGCCAGAGTACCGAGTTCGAGACGGCCGAGATCATTTTCGACTTTTCCTCGTCAGCGCGAAACGCGCTGCTATAGCGCCTGACCTCGCGCCCGCTGGCGCGCTTCCAGGTCCGCCATGCTCGCCCCCAACGAAAGATCGCCCATGGCCACGCTTCTGCGTCTGGCCTGGCCCATCGTGCTGTCCCGGGCGACCCAAGCCGTCGTCGGCTTTTCCGACGCGTTCCTGGTGGCCCCGCTCGGCGAAGCGCCACTCGCCGCGGTGACCACCGGCGCGATGGATGTCCTGTGCCTGCTCATGTTGCCGCTCGGCACGATGTTCATCATCCAGAGCTTTGCCGCGCAGCTGCGGGGCCGCGGCGATCTCGTCGCCGTGGGCCGATACGCTCACTACGGCCTATTTCTTTCCGCAGCTGCCGGCGTGATCGGGCTCTTGGTGGTGCCATTGATTGGGCCGGGGCTCGGGCTCATCGACTACGAGCCGGCCGTAGCGCGCGACATGGAGGCGTACATCGCCGTGCGTCTTTACGCCACCTTCGCTCTCGTCGGCAACGAAGCGCTCGGCAATTGGTACGGTGGCCTCGGCAATACGCGGGTGCCGCTCATCGCCAGCGTGCTGATCATGGTCAGCAACGTCTTCCTGAACTACGCGCTGATCGAGCCACGCTTCGGCCTGCCCGGCTACGGCGTAGCGGGCTCGGCATGGGCCAGCAGTATCGCGACCACGCTCGGGTTCTTGCTCTTGCTCGTGTGCTACCTGACGCGCCTCGGTCATGATGTGCCCAAGGAGCGGCTGGATTTTCGCTGGCCCGAGCTGGGCCGCATGCTGCGCTTCGGCTTGCCGAGTGGCATCAACTACTTCCTGGAGTTCGCCGCTTTCGCGCTCTTCATCAACGTCGTAGTCGGCCACTTGGGCACCACGACGCTGGCCGCTTTCAACGTGGTTTTCCAGCTGAACATGCTCTCGTTCATGCCTGCATTCGGCGTTGCTTCGGCTGGGGCCATCCTGGTGGGCGAGGCCATTGGGCGTGGTCAGCCGGAGCGCGTGCCCCGGCTCACGGGTCTGGCGCTTCGCTTTGCCGGCGGCTGGATGCTGGCAGTCGGCCTGCTCTACATCCTCGCCCCCACACCGTTCATCCGCCTGTTCGCCACCGGCGACGTTGCGGCCGAAAGTCTGCTCGAGGTGGGCGTCTTCATGCTTGCTCTGAGCGGCGTTTGGCAGCTCTTCGACGCCATCTCGATGACGATCACGGAATCACTGCGCGCCGCGGGCGACACGGCTTGGCCCATGGCAGCTCGTATTTTCCTAGCTTGGGGCGTGTTCACCCCAGGCGCGTGGGTCGCCGTCATGGTGCTCGGCGGTGGTCCGACCGCGGTGATGCTGTCGGTGATCCTTTACCTGTTCATCTTGGCTGCCCTGCTCGGCTATCGATTCCTGAGCGGCGCCTGGCGCAAGATCTCACTGGTTGGGGCGGGGGAGCCAGCCCCTTGAGCGGCGCTCCGCTCAGCCGTCCACGGTACAGCTGAGCGGCTGGGCTACCCAGGCATCCTTGGCGTCGCCCCAGGCATTGCGCTTGCCGAAGCGCACCTTGAGGGCTGGCACCTTCTCCAGCAGCTTCACCTCGCAGCTGGCGATGAAGCGCTTCAGGCGGTGCTTGGGGCGACCGGTCGGCCGTTCCCGGTCGTAGCGCTCGCTGAGCGCGGGCTGCTCGAAGAGGCCAGGCACCAGGAGCAAGCGGCGGTCGGGCGTCATGTAGGGAGCCAGCAACTGCTCCTTCGCTGGTGCTGGGGACGCCGCAGTCGTGTTCCCCACGTGCCCGCAGCGAAAGCCCGCGATCTCTTGGTCGAGTGCGCAGTCGAGGTCGCCACGATCCGCCGTGATGAGCGTGATCTTCACCGGCACGCGATCCGCCTCTCCGAAAGGACGACCTCGCCCGAAGGAAAGCAGCCCCGCGCCGACGGCGAGCGCCCCGATCACCACGTACCACTCACGTTTGGGTCCAGCGAGCACGGTCATCTCCACATCGGCAGCAGGCGTGCCGCGAGCGCGCGTTCGGAGATGGGCAGCTCCGAGGCGAGGGGTGCGTAGAAAAACGAGACCTCCATCACGAGCACTACGAAGGCGAGCGCGAGTGCGCGGCGCTTGGAGTACAGCTTCGTGAGCAGGCCCGCGAGCAGGGGAAGGGCGAACGCGTAGGAAGGCAGGTAGTGGTAGATGTACGCGTCGCGCAGCGCGGGAACCCAGAACAGGATGGGCCCCAGGTAGCAGGCGAGCAGCCAAAATAGGCCGATGCGCCGAGAACTCTGCTTCTGGGTCAGCTCCGTCCACAGGCGGCGCAGGCCACCCGACAGGACTGCTTCGGCGCTGGTCCACACGGCCCAGATGGCCGTCCACCAGAGCACCGGATTGCCGAGCGTGAGCAGCGCCTTCACCGTCCCGTCCACGTCGCCTTCACGACGCAGGTAGATGGGGCGGGTCGGCAAGAACCACGTGTACCACTTGGAGCTCATCGGATGCACGACGGTGTAACCGAGGTGGTTTTTCACCATGGCTCGGTTCTCGGCGATCACTGCCTCCACGCTGCCCGATCGACCCACGTTGACGAGCGCCACCGCGCACTGTGCGTAGAAGACCAGGAGCGCCGAGACGACCAAGAGCGGCGCGTACTTGCGCAAGGGTCGCGAGGCCAAGCAGGCCAGGAAACTAGCGAACACGAAGACCGCTCCGTTCAGCTTGAACGACAGCGCGCAGCCGGAGAGGACTCCCGACAGCAGGACGGCTTTGACGGTGCGGCCACGCAGAATCGTGAGCATCGACGCCAGCGAAAACGCCACGATCATGCCGTCGAGGAGGGCCGTGCGCGAATAGGCGATGAAGAAGCCGTCCATGGCCACGAAAGCGGCAGCGATCAGCCCAGCTCGCCGGCTCTTGAACACGTGCTGGGTGAGCAGACCGACCAGCGCGATGTTGGCCAAGCCGAACAGGAACGATGGCAGGCGCCAGGCGAGCGGCCCGTCGCCAAGTCCCCACATGAAGGTAGCGATGATCAGCTTGCTCAGCGGTGGATGGTCGTTCCAAGCGTACTTGTGGGCTAGGTAGCTGCGGGCCGTCTCCACGTAGTGGTGCTCGTCCCACTTGAGCGTGTCGGGTTCGTCCAGCCGATACGCCCGCAGGGCGACGCCGACCACGATCATGCAGAGCAGGAGCGCGATCAGGGGTCCGTCGACGGCGAGGGAAGGGAACAGCCTCTGGGTTCGAGGGAGCCCTTGGGGGGACCCAGCGGCTGGGGCAGTGGCGCTTACGGCTGAGGTGGGTTCGGAAGGCAAGCCGGCGCATGATCCATAGCGCCGGCTGGGCTGTCCATCGCTTGGACTCTTGGGCGGGAATTCGCGCATCAGACGAAGGTTCGCGGGCTCGGAGGACAAGGGGAGGCATGAGGATCTCGCTGCTCCAGGGTCCGTTTCTCGCGATCTTTCCTGCGCTCTGTCCTGTGCTGGCGGTGCTCGCCTCCTGCGGAGGGCAGATTGGGGGCGAGCCCGAGCGGGGCGATGCGACGGGTGCGACCACGGGCGCAGACGGTGGTGCGGCCAGCGGAGCCACGTCGGGCGACACGGACGAGGAAGAGCTGGGCCCCGGCGACCTCGAGCTCGAGGAGTGCGAGCTTGGCTTCGCACCGGGTCAAGACGAGCGCCCGTGCAACTGGATCGCGGAAAATCGCTGTTACGAAACCAAGGCGCACGCGTGCAACTGTGTCTGTCCGCGCGATGGACCGAGCGTTTGTCTGAGCGACTTCTACGGTGGCGAAGGCAGTCAGACCAAGGTCACTTGCAGTTGAATCGAGGGCCAATTGAAACGACGCGCCAGTTGAATCGACTCGCGTGATGAGTGCCGAACGCCTCAGCTAGGTCGGTCGGCCGAACATGGATGGCGGTTCGATCGCGTGCGGCGCGGCGGCAAGCGATGTGCTCTCTTATCGCCGCGTCGTTCGTTTCGATCGAGGGCGGAGGAAATCCGACCTCGAAAGGACAGACGGAGTGATGGCGAGCGCCGGGTCGCGGCAACGGGATCCGGTGGCAGCTCGCGAGGGAACGAGTCGAGCGAGTCGTTTGCTGGGGTGGGGCTTCGTGCGCCTACTCGGCGGGAAAGTGAGCGAGGAGATGGCAGGGATGATGAGCACTCTCGGGCGTGTTGTTTTCGGAGCGGCGACCTTGGTCTGGCTGGCTGGCTGTCAGGATGCAGCAAGCGACGAGGTTTTGGTGGCGCAGCGCGCCCAGCCCCTCCTCTTGGACCCCGATTTCGAAGGGGACGGGACGCTGCCGGCCCACGATTACACGCTCTTCGAAGCGGATCCCGTCCGTCCCGTGGTGGCGCTCACCAAGTCCAACCTCGTTCTCGTGGCCAATACGCCCAATGACACGCTCGACCTCCTCTTGCCTGGCCATGGCGCTGGCGCGGAACCGCTCGAGGTCTGCGCCTCCGTTCACGTGGGGTTGCGCCCGGTCGCAGCCGCCGTTGTCAGCGAGGGCAAGAAGAAGGCCACCGTCTGGATCGTCAATCACCTCTCGGACAGCGTGAGCATCGTCGAAATCAAGATCCCGAGCTGCAAGGGAGAGGTGGTTCGCACGATCCACGTCGGGGACGAGCCGCGGGATATCGTCGTCGCCCAAGGGACCAGTGGAGAGAAGAAGGTCTTCGTCACCACTGCGCACCGTGGACAACACCACCCGCTCGACTCGGCGCGGTCGGGCAGCGACCTGGTGACACCGCCGGTAGGCAAGCAGGCGCCCGGCTTGGCCGACGTGTTCGTGCTGGACGCGGAGGATCCCACTGCCACGCCCGAGGTGATCAACCTCTTCACGGACGTGCCGCGCGCGCTCGCCGTGGGCAATGGCGTCGTCTACGCCGCCGGCTTCCACACTGGCAATCGCACCGTGGCCCTTCCCGCCGACACGGCGGCCCGTCGCGGCGTGATGAGCCTCTTCCCGCTCTTGGCCATCGACGATTCGGGATACCCCATCGAGGCTGGGGGTCAGCTAGAGCTCTTGCCGGGGGTCGCGGGGGTCGTGCCCATTTCGGGCGGCATGGCCGCCGTCTCGGGCGTGGGCCGCTGCATGCCCGACCCGCGTGAGGCGTTCGGCGATCTGTTCGACGTGGGAGTCTGCGTGAAGACCGACGACCAGCACCGCGTCCAGAGCGTTCACGTCGTCCAGCCCGGTGTGGTGGATCCGGAATGCCAGTGCACGAGCGGTGATGGGACACCCCAGCCCACGACCTCCGTCATCGTCCAGTTCAAGGACAACATGGTCGATTGCGGCCCCGCCTTCACCACGTTCCCAGACGGGACCTCCGGCTGCTGGCTCGACGCGCCGCTTGCCGGGGTGGAAAACCCTGCGCATCACGCGGACAGCCAAGCGCCTCCGATGGCCTTCAACGAGGATGTCAGGCTCAGCTTGCCCGACCAAGACGTGTTCGCCATCGATGTCGACAGCCTCCAGGTGACGCGGAGCTACAGCGGCGTCGGCACGATTCTCTTCGGCATGGCGGTGCAGCCCGCGACCGGCAATCTCTTGGTCCTCGGCACCGAGGCCAAGAACCTGACCCGCTTCGAGGGCGCGGGTGATAGCTCGAGCACTACCGTGCGCGGCCACCTGCACGAGAGCCGGATCTCTCTGCTCACGCCCGCTGGCGGCGTCCAGCCGGTGCATCTGAACACACACATCGACTACGGTACGTGCTGTGAGGAAAACCCCAGCGAGAACGAAAAGAGCCTGGCCTTCCCCACCGCAGGCGTGCTGAGCCCGGACGGGGGAAGGCTATTCTTCACCTTGCTCGGCTCGGACAAGGTGGCGTCGCTCGACGTGTCCGCGCTCGGGCCTGGCTTCGACCACGATGCGGCTCGTGCCAGCGGTGCCCTGACGGACCTCTACGTCGGCGAGGACGTCATGGATCCGAGCGGTCCCGTCGGTCTTGCGCTGTCTGGGAACGGCTCGCGCCTCTTGGTCAAGACGCATTTCTCGAACGAGGTGCTCGTCATCGACGCCACGACGGGCGCGCTCGACGGCCGCGTCTCCCTCGCCACTCCGGAGCCGGCCTCGATCACCGACGGCCGCCACGTTCTCTACAACGCGCGCCTCACTTCCACCCACGGCGACTCGGCCTGCGCCAGCTGCCACGTCTTTGGCAACTTCGACAGCTTGTCTTGGGATCTCGGCGATCCGGACGGCGCCACCGTGCGCAATCCTGGTCCGTTCGCCATCGCCCCGGAGCACAACCACGTCGGCGAGATCGCGTTCAATCCAGCCTTCCAGGCGCAGACCCCGGATTTCCGCAGCAACAAGGGCCCGATGTCGACGCAGACCCTGCGCGGGCTCGCCAACCACGGCGCTCAGCACTGGCGTGGTGATCGGACGCGGAACTTCCAGGACGCGCCGGGCGAGCAGCCGAACTTCGGCAGCTTGAACGAGGACAATTCCTTCAACGAGTTCGACGTAGCCATCGCTGGGCTGAATGGACGGGACGACATCCTCGACCCGGCCGTCTTCCAAGCCTTCACCAACTTCTCTCTGCAGCTGACCCTGCCACCCAACCCGGTGCGTGCGCTCGACGACTCCCTCACCCCCGATCAGGCCGCCGGGCGCGCCACGTTCTTCGGCTGTCAGAGCCAGACGGACGACCAGTTCGACGCGCGCGAGTGCCAGGGCATGAGCGGGCAGCTGGTGGCGGACCTGGACGCCGAGACGCACGCCTGCGCTTGTGCCAAAAACCCATTCGTGCGCGTCCTCGACGCCACCGCGGTCGTGGCGCCCTTCGTGCAGGTCGTGCAGGGGCTGCTGGCCAACCCCGCCTTCCGCGCTCAGTTCCTCGCCATTGCTGCGGACACCACCGGCCTACCTCCCGAGGCGGTGCCGGAGGTGACTGCGCTGGCCGCTCAGCTGGCAGTCGCGGTCGAGGCGCTGATCGTCGTGGATCTCACGCCCCAGGCAGGCATGTTCACCTTGCCTGCGGCCGTCGCGGTGACGGGAGCCATTGCCCCGCTCTTGGGGGTGCTCGAGTACTCGAACGCATACGGGACACCCGTGGCAGCGAACCTGATTGGCTTCCTCCTGTCCGCCGTTCCGCCGGAGTACCAGGGACCGGGCAGTCCCTTCGAGTCTCCCGAGGCCTTCGTCGCCGCACTGCCGCAGACGATCGGTCTATCGAATCTCACCATTCGCGCGCGCCAGGACGAGCTGGCTGCTGGAACGAGCAACTTCCGCAACCTGCTCGGGGGTTGCGACGTCGGCACGCCCAGGTCCTGTGACCTCCGGCTGACCGACACCCTGCAGACCTGCAACGGATGCCATTCGCTCAACCCCGCCGGGAACGCGGATTTCGATGTCTATCGGCCGGGCTTCTTCGGCAGCAGTGGGAGCTACAGCTTCGAAAACGAGAGTCAGGTCTTCAAGGTGCCCCACCTGCGCAACCTCTACACGAAGACGGGCATGTTCGGCACCGCGCCCACCGCGTTCGTGCTGCCAGAGTCGATTCTGGGCCCGAAGGCAGGCGGATTCTTCGCGCCAGGCAGCGCCTACCAGGGTCCGCAGGTCCGGGGATCCGGCTTCCTGCACGACGGCTCGATCGACACCGTGCACCGCTTCTTCGGCGCCACCGTGTTCGCCGCGCGGCCTGAGGACGGCTTCGATCCTGGCAACCCTGGCGCCTTCGAAGCCGTGCTGCCCGTGGAAGCCACGCGCGGCATGTGCGTCTCGCTGTTCCGGAATGCTCCGCTCGGACAGCTCCCGCCGCTCGACCCGTCGCTCGCGCAGGCGCTCTCCTTCTGCTCGGCGTCGAGCGGCTTGCCCGACAGCTGCTTCCTCGACCCGGCAGCTCCGGACTGCCAAGCGGCCCTGGCCTTCATCGCCGACCAGCTGGGGGATCCGAATTTCCCTGCGGTCTTCGAAAGCCAGATCCGTTTCGCCTGCTTCCAGCTCGGTTCGACACTGGAGGGCGGCAGTGCAGACGGAGTTTGCTACCCGCACGGCCAGACGGAGCGCTCGCAGATGGAGGCGTTCATGATGGCGTTCGACACCAACTTGAAGCCGATAGTCGGCCAGCAGGTCACGCTGCTCTCGTCGCCGAGCGCCGCGGACTTGGAGATGCTCGGCCTGCTTCTTTCGGGCGCCGAGCGCGGCGAGTGCGACCTCGTAGCCTTCCAGAAGGACACCGGCTTCGTGGTCACCGGACCGAACCCCGAGCAGCCGAGCGCGAGCTTGCTCGTCCGCGGCAGCAAGAAGCCCATCGCACTCAGCAAGCTGACGAAGCCCGGCGCCGCCCCCATCACCCTGACCTGCTATCCACCGCAGCCGGGCCGCGCCGAAGCCTTCCGCGCCATCCAGTGAGGCTCCTTTCGAGGGCGGGCTGGTATTGCTGACCAGCCCGCCAGCTTCATGGCTGCGCTGCCAGGGCTGCTTTGCCGTCGCACGCTTGCACGCGCATGAGTCAGCGTTCAGCACGCTCCCAGGGAACGCACGTGAAACATGTGCGGTTGGTGAACGCTTTCGGCCAAGCACTCTCTCGAAAAAGTTACAAGCAGCACGAAAGGTGAACGAGCGCGCACGTTCGCTGGTACGGTCGGCCCCATGACCTACCGCACTTGGACCCTGGGCCGTTTCGCTTTGGCTGTGTCGTTGGCGCTTGCCGCAGGCGCCGCTTGTGGAGGCGGATCCGAGATGGATACCGACGCCATGGCGGGGTCGGGCGGCTCCGATGGCTCCGGAGGGAACACGACGTCGACCGGTGGCAACTCCACCACGACCGGTGGAAACAGCTCGGAAGGAGGAGGGGCCGGCGAAGGCGGCATGGCGCCGGGCAGCGGCGGGAGCGAGACCGGGACCGGGGGCAACGAGCCGAACCCACCCGACGGGCCCGCAATCTGCCAGGGCGATGGCGACTGCGCCGATCTCGATCAGGTGTGCGCGATGATGCGCAGCATCTGCGTCGACTGCGTGACCAGTGGCGACTGCGACGACGGTGAGGTGTGTGAGCAGAACGAGTGTCAAGCGCGCCCCGTCTGTGAAGACTCGCTCGACTGCCCGAACGTCGACTTGGTCTGCGTTACCGATGGCGGTGCCCCCGGTCCCGGCCAGGGCGTCTGCCTGGAGTGCGGCTCTCCCGCCGACTGCGAGGAAGAAGAGAGCTGCGTGAACAACGTCTGTGTTCGTGGCTGTGCGTCGGACAAGGACTGCACGCCGCTCGGCATGCTGTGCGACTTCGACAGCGGCTCCTGCGCCACGTGCCTCAACGCCGCCGACTGCGCCGACGGCGAATACTGCTCGGACGGCACCTGCATGGAAGCGGTCTGTACGCCTGGAGAGACTGTTTGCGTGGGCGAGGACATCGCGACTTGCAACGAGATCGGCTCGGGCTACGGGGACATCGATGGGTGCTTCAACGGCGCGTGTGACGTCGTCGACGGCGAGGCGACCTGCGTCGAGGACGGCTTCGGGCCCTGACGTCGAGCGGATGCGCCTGCCCCTTCCGGGGTAGGCGAGCCGGGGCGGGCGAGCCGTCCCCGGCCCGCCCTACGCTGGGCGCGCCTTTTCGGGCACCATGGGAGGCGTGCCCGAGGCAGCCTCGTCGGAAGTCTGGATTGCTCGCGCTCTGCGCTGTCCCGACTGCGCCGCCCCCGTGAGCTTGGACGAGCGCGCAGGGGTCCTTCACTGCGGTCACTGCAGCCGCCGGGTCGTTCTGGATCGCGGCGAGGCTCTGGCCTGGCACGAGCTGAACGACGCCAAGCAAGCAGGGGCGCCTGCCGCCGAGGAAAGCGGCCCTCCCACCGTCTCCTGCGCGCATTGTGGCGCGGTGATGACGCGCCGTGCCGGTGCGCTCACCACGCAGTGCCACTACTGCTTGTCGAGCCTGGCGGTCGAGAGCGGGAGCGCAGAGGTCGAGGCTTTCGATGGCATCGTTCCCTTCGGCATCAGCGGCAGCGAGGCGCGCGAGAAATTTGCGAGTTGGTTGAAGGGCGCCTGGTTCGCGCCCAACGATCTGGCGCGCGCAGCCAAGCTCGAGGAGCTCGATTCGATCTACGTGCCGTGCCACTTCTGGCGGGCCCAGGCCAAGACCGCATGGCGCGCCCGCATCGGCATCCTGACCACGGCAGCCGAGGACGAGGCGGCGGGCCGCCCGCGCCCGCCGGGTGACGAAGGTCACGTGCGCACGCGCTTCGAAGACCAGAATGGCGTCATCGACGAACCAATCGAGGAGTTGGAGAGTGCCTCGAGTGTCGTCGTCACCAAGGAGCTCATCGACTTGGGGAGATTCGAAGCCAAGAGCGTCGTCGGCTATCACCAGGGGTACCTGGGCACGCACGACGCCGAGCTGCCCAGGCTCGCGCGCGCTGAGTCGCACACGCGCATGGCAGAGCGGGTCGACAAGGAGCGTGCGGCGCTGGCCGAGAGTCGCATCGAAGCCGACGAGTACAAGCGGTTCTCGTCCGAGACCAAGCTCGCCAATGTCCAGGTGCGCCTGGCGCTCGTGCCGATCTACCTGGTTGCTTACCGCTACAAGGCCGACGTCTTCCGTGTGCTGGTGCACGGCGGCACGGGCACGGTCACGGGCGACCATCCGCTCAGCCCCTGGAAGGTCGGCTGTCTGCTGGCGATCCTGGCTGCGCTGGCTCTGGCGATCCTGGCCCTGCTGGTCTGATCGGGCAGGTGCGAGCCCGGCATTCAGCCGGGCGGCTGGTAGTCGTAGACGCGGATCCAGTCGTAGGTGGCTTCGGTGGGTGCGGTGGTCGCGTCGACCGGACCTGCCCAAGAGGCGATGTCGGTCGCCCAGATGGTGAGCAGGATGTTCTGCGGCAGGACCATGCGCTGCATCTCTTCGCTGGCGGTGTGAGAAAGGACGCCGTCGACGAAGAAGCGCGCCTCGCCGGGCTCCCATTCGATGGCATAGGTGTGAAAGTCCGCCGTGGCGTCGAAGGGCAGGGTGACCATTTGCGGGTACATGAGATGCCCCGTGGCTGGGTCCGCCGGCGGAATGTTGATCATGTGATTGAACTGGATATCGGTCGTGTTCTTGCCGAGAAACTCGATGTCGAGCTCGTTCCAGTCATCGGGCGGCCACGGCGTGTAGATGAGCACGAGCGACGAGATCACCGCGGAGCCACTGGCGAAGCGCACGGAGGCCTCGACCTTGCCAAAGGTGAGGGTTTCGACCGATCTGAGCTCCACTCCGGAGTACGGCTTCACGGCGCCCTCGACCGCGGTAAGGCCGATCGACAGGTGACCACCCTCGACTACCACGTTGTCTGGGCCGAACTGAGCGAGGTTGCCGTCCCAGGAATGCGTCATCGGTGTCCAGCGCGTGCTGTCCAGCGCGTCGAACTGGTCCTCCCAGCGCAGGACGAACGTGCCGCCGGGCTCTGGCGGAGCGCCACCGCTGCCTGAGGTCCCCCCGGCGCTAGGCGCCGCGCCGCTTCCCGTCGTGGCGCCGGCCCCGCCCACGCCGACTGCTCCACCGCTGGAGCCCACCGTCCCGCCGCTCGATGTCGTGCCACCTGCGCCCGAGCCACCGGCTCCGCCGGTCGAACCGTTCAAAAGGCCACCGGTGCCCGGACTCGTGCCGCCAGTGGAGCCCGGTGGCACTCCCTCACCGGAGCAGCCGAACGCGGTGGACGCGCAGAGAATTGCGAAGAAATTCGAAGGGCCAAGGTTCATGCTCTCGAGCTTGCGGGTGAGGTCCTGCTCCGTCTGCGCAGTTTGTGTGTTTTCCCCTGCGCCGCCCGCACTTCGCGGCGCCGGTGGACGCCTCCCCGCGCCAACGTTCGTGTTAGAATGAGAGCCAAGTGACCGCGATTTTTCAGCCGTTTCCCATGCTGGGCGGAAGGAGGGCGCAGGCTTGGCGCTACCATCCCGCCTTTCGTCGGCCGCGGCACGTGCACGACGAGTCGGAGATCAACCTCGTCGTCGCGGGGACGGGCGTGATGTCCGTCGGCGTGGAGCGCATCGCGCTCACGGCGGGGACGTTGGTCTGGCTGCCCCCGGGGTTGGATCACGCCCTCGAGCAGGCCAGCGAGGATTTCGATCTGGTCGTGGTTGGGTTCGAGCGCGAGCTTTTGGACCGTGCGCTCGATCAGGGCACGGAGCTTCCCTGCTTCACCCACCAAGTCGATCGTCTTGGGAGTGACGTTCGAGCCCTGGCGGGCAGCCTTCTCGGTGCGGCGCAGGGCAGCGAGGAGCGGGCGGTGGAAGAGAGGCTGGTCGACTCGTTGGTTGGGCTTGGGCGGAGCGCCCCCAGACCGAGCGTGGGGGCCGTTGCCGCCCGGCTGCTGTGGGAAG
>Ga0315912_10001749_pt1 | contig 25388 bp, 25 predicted proteins | sample VfabasoilMG_FD_204469 | JGI IMG/M metagenome (GOLD analysis project Ga0315912, IMG submission 204469) | Garden soil microbial communities collected in Santa Monica, California, United States - V. faba soil | ecosystem: Environmental > Terrestrial > Soil > Garden | place: USA: California... | reverse complement strand
CGCGCACAAGAGATCGCCGCCGAAGCGCTAGAAGCAAAGCGGAACGTCGAGACCTATCGCCGCGAAGCGCAGTCTTTGAAGAATGTGATCGAGGGCTACGGGGACCAGTACATCGTTCCGAGCCATAGCGTGCTTGATGACCTTGCGGAGCAGTTTGGGTTTGCTGAAGCCGGCGACAGTCTCAAAAAGGCGCGCGAGCGTACCCGTTTGATGGTGAAAGAAGGTCGCGCGGCTACCTGCGAGTACGTCGAAGCGAACCGACGGGAGACCGCCATCGCGTTCGTCGCCGACGCATTCAACGGAAAGGTCGATTCGATCCTCTCGGGGGTGAAAGTCGACAACGTCGGCACGCTCCGCCAGAAGATCTTGGATGCCTTCGCCCTCGTGAACCTCAACGGACGAGCGTTCCGAGATGCCAGGATCCTCGACGAGTACTTGAACGCTCGTCTTGAAGAGCTGCGGTGGGCAGCCGCCGCCAACGAGCTGCGGGAGAAGGAGCGCGAAGAGCAACGGCGCATCAAGGAGCAGATCCGCGAGGAGGAGAAGGCTCGTAGGGAGTACGAGCGAGCGATGAAGGACGCCGCGAAGGAAGAGGACGCGATCCGAAAGGCGATGGAGCGCGTGCAGAAGGATGTCGAGAAGGCGACCGAGGCCCAGAAGGCGCAGTACGAGGCTCAGCTCCGAGAGCTGTCCGCGAAGCTCCAGGCCGCCGAGGAGAAGAACCAGCGGGCCTTGTCGATGGCGCAGCAAACGAAGACAGGGCACGTCTATGTGATTTCGAACGTCGGCTCGTTCGGGGAAGACGTCTTCAAGATCGGCCTCACTCGACGCTTGGAGCCCACCGACCGCATCCGGGAGCTCGGCGACGCGAGCGTCCCATTTGAGTTCGATGTACATGCCATGATCCTGAGCGACGACGCTCCGACGCTCGAGCGCGCACTGCATCGCCACTTCCTGGCGTCTCAGGTCAACAAGGTGAACCCCAGAAAGGAATTCTTCCGCGTCCCCCTGAAGGTCGTCCGAGAAGAGATCGAGAAACTCGGGATGCAGGCGAGCTGGACGATGACGGCGGCAGCGGCGGAGTACCGAGAGTCGCTCGCTATCGAGAAGGCGATCAAGGACAACCCGGCGAGCTACCAGGCCTGGGTGAACAAGCAGCTGGTCGTCGCTCCCGTCGTGTTCGACGAGGCCGACGAGGAGAGTGGTACACCTGGTCCGGGACGCGTGCAGGCGGCGGCATCATGACCGTTCCGAGCGAAATCGCGGTGGTCGACGTCGAGACGACGGGGCTGTTCCCAGGTGGATTCGATCGAGTCCTCGAGATCGGCATCGTCCGGATGACGACAGACGGAGCTGTTCTCGACGAGTACGTGACGCTGGTCAACCCGGGCCGCGACATCGGTCGCACCGACATCCACGGGATCCGTGCGGCTGATGTGCTGGAGGCCCCAGCGTTCGCGGACGTGGTGGGCGATGTGGTCAGCCGCATCCAGGGAGCGATCATCGGTGGCCACAACGTCGAGTTCGACGCCCGGTTCATCGAGGCGGAGCTCCGGCGCGCGGGGCATACGCTGCCGGCCATCAAGCTGCTGTGCTCGATGCGGGCACTTGGGGGTAGCCTCGCAAGCTGTTGCCGCGACTACGAAATCGAGATTGGCCAAGCCCACTCCGCCCTGCATGATGCCCGCGCCACCGGACGCCTCCTCGCGCGTTGGTTGACCGACCGAGACGACGAGGAACCGCTGGCGTCGTTGATCACCGACTTCGGGGAGGGGACGAATTGGCCGTCCGTCGCCCCGTCCGGGCTCGCCATGTGTCGCCAGCTGGCCGTCGCGAGGGCGTCAAGCAGGACGGGGTACCTTGCCCAGCTCGTAGAGAGGCTACCCGCTGCAGCGGGTGTCGCTGGCTCCGCTGCGTTTGCCGTCTACTACAATATTCTCGATCGCGTGCTTGAGGACCGGCGCGTCAGTGACCTCGAACGTGAGGAGATCGAGCGGCTTGCCGCGGAGTGGGGACTCTCGCGTGGCCAGGCGCGTGATGCCCACATGGCGTACATCTCGCGACTTGTTACGCAGGCGCTTGCCGACGGCGTTGTCTCCGACGCTGAAGCTCGCGACTTGCACGAGGTTTCCGAGATCCTTGGGGTCGAGCAACAGGTGCTCGACTCGCTGCTCGCGGCACCGAGCTCGTCACCGTCCGCCATCGCGACCGAGTCAAGCCAACCGCTCGCGGGCAGCTCGGTGTGCTTCACCGGGGAGCTCGGCTGCAGCATCGGAGGCAAGCGAATCACGCGCGACCAGGCAGAAGAGCTCGCGGCGGCGGCCGGGCTGATCGTCCTCCGTGGTGTCACTAAGAAGCTCGACCTCCTGGTCCTCGCAGACCCCGACACCCAGTCGGGCAAGGCGAAGAAGGCGCGATCCTACGGCACCCGGCTCATGGGTGAGGTGGTCTTCTGGACGGCGGTCGGCGTAGCGGTCGACTAGAAGTGAGCGAGCTGCCTCACAGGTTCCGGGGCCTTCCAAACCGTCGCTCAACTTCTGCCCGGAAACGCCCGCCGTCGTCGTCCGTGATGCGCTCGCGCGAGTAGAGGAAACGTCCCGGCCCGTCGACCATCGTGAGGTTATGGACGAGCACGAGCGATTGCATCAGCTCGTCGAGCTCCTGGTCCGCGGGCCAATACGCCGGGTACATCACGAAGAGACATGACGGTGAGAGCGCGCATGCGAGGAGCTCGATCGGTCTGGACCCTGCGCCTCCGTTGATGCTCAACGGGGTGTCGCTGGTCACAAGGTCGGTGCCTGGGCCGACGCGGACGAGCCGCCACCCTCGCCGCCGCAGAATGTCGAGGGTTTTCGGGTCCCGGATCTCTCGAACCATGTGCTCGCGAACGGAGTTCAGCGAGATCGCCTCACAGTTGAGGCTTCGTAGCGTGTCATCGAGCCTCGCCAGGTCTGCCTCCGTTCGCGCGCGGCTTCGAAGCTTGCTCGTGACGCTTTCGGTGAACCGGGGCGCGAGCTGCTCTCGCTCCCGGACCACTCTAAGGTCACGTTCGAGCATCGAGTTGAGGAAGAGGGCCCACGCGGTTCTCTCCTCGTCTGAGAGCGTGGGGCTGGGCTCCACAAGGAGCTTTCGTAGGACGGGGGCAGCCGCACCATCGATCGATGCGAGAAAGCTGCTTTCGATACCGGTCGGGTCCCGCTCCGGCATGAACGTCGCGACGTCGCGAACGCGGTACAGATCCGCCTCGAATCCGGTCGCTTTCGGTGAGACCCGTCGCTCGCTCACCTTCCCAGATGGCTCGCGCGTGTATTGCCAGAGCTTGCCGTCGGTGCCGGCAAACGCGCGCAGATAGAACTGCGGGACGTAGTGGTGTCGCCTAGCCAGGTTGTGGGCCTGCATTCTTGGCGACCTTAGCATCGCGCCGCCGCCCCGGCCGTCGCTCAGGCCGTGGTTCGTTGTGCAGCCAGGTAGGGGCGGGCTCCCTGAGGAGAAGCCAGGGCTCCCACCTGCCGGTGCTGCAGCGGGCGGGCGACGTCACACTTCGCGCTGCTCGTCCTCGGACCGCTCGCTGCGCTTGATCGCCTGCAATGCGGCCTCGAACTCGTCGCTGAGCATGTCGACATCGAGACCCTCCGCTATTCCGAGCGCGTGCCCGAGCCGGTACTCGGGAGCCGCCACGTGTTTTGGGATAACGCGATCGAACCAGCTCTTGAGAGACTCGTCCTGCGCCCGGGGGTAGGCGGACAGCGCTGCGCGCAGGTCGGAGAGCAGCTCGAGATTGAGACTTTCGCGGCGGTCGCCGTTCGTGGACTCGGTAGCTGCATCTTCTGGTGCCGCGCCCATCTCGACGTCATGGTCGCCTCCCTGCGTCAGAGCCTCGTCGGGTGCGCCGAGCGGACCACGCTTCGTCCGCGCCTCGCTCAACGCAACCTCCACGCGCCCCAGCCATGCTGGAGGCGTCTCACCGGCAAGCCTCGGGAACATGCCGAGGAGGTACTTCAGCCGTGCACGAGTTCTTGCGGGGTCCTTGCGACCCTTTGGTTGCCGTAACTCTGCGACGATCCTCGCATTGATCTCGTCGTACAGGACTGCCCTCGTAGCCAGCCTCTCCAGGTTCCCTGCCATGAAGGAACCGACGGAATCCGCATCCCTACGGTTCAGGAAGGCGCTCTCCCAGACAACTCTGCTCTGGTCCCCGGACGCGTCCAGATCGATCATTGTCAGCGTCGAGCCACGGCCGACGTGGTCATCGACCCGCACGTCGAGGCGGTGACCGAGGTGCGTCAGGTGCAGGACCCCCGCGGCCAGGTGGAGCCAATCGGCCCAGGTCGCCCACTGCTCCACGGGCGGGGTCGTGAAGATGTCGGGGAACCCATTGGGTGGATCATCGGCACCCCCCTCGGGACGACGTCCGGTGGGGCTCAGCTCGGACCCCTCTGAAGTCGCCGTTGCAACGTTCCTTCTCGTCCGATCGGCGGACCCATGCGGCAGTTTCTCCAGAAGCCGCTCCAGCAGGCCGTAGACCTCATCAGCGTGATTGGCCCACTTGAAGGTCGGGACACCCCACACGATACCTTGCCCGTAGTTGGGCTCCTCGGTGTCCCGGATCATCACGCTGTAGCCGTGCTGCGCCTTGCCCTCCATCTCGACCTCCAGCTTCCGACCTCTCTGGACCATGTCGACGATCAGCTCCAGTGAACGCAACCAGGAAATCCATTCTTTGCCGTCTTCCATGTCTCTGTCTCCCTCTTCCAGGGGCAACCGCAACGGTCTCCACAGTTAGAAGTCAGTATTGCGAGCGCTCCTCATCACGCGAGCACCCCGAGCAGGCGCTCGTACCTCCTCTCGGGTTTCCGACCCTGCGATCAATGTCCCAGCCGATGAACCTGCGACCCTCGGCCGACTTGGCGACGTCCACAGCGCCGCTCCCAGCGAAAGGGATCGACGATGAGGTCTCCGATCACGCCGTGGATACGGATCAGCCAACGCAGCCGCTCCTATGGTTTCTGTTGGGGTGCCAGCGATCGCGGGAGCGTCCACATGCGGATCTACACCGGCGTGGTCGCGTTCTTCACCGCCGCGGCGATCATCTTTCGCTGCAGAGGCCCGTCACCTCAGACGACTGAGCACTGGCCCCCGTGAGGAGGGGTCGAGTGCTTGCTCGGCGAGCGCGGCCGGGAGCACGCAAATAGCGTCGGGGATCGGGCTATTGGCGGCTCACATTTCTTAGCGGCCATCCCGACCTGGGCCGCGTGGTCCCGGTGTACCTGAGGAACCTGCGGATCCTTTTATCCGCCTCGACCAAGTGAGGTACCGGCTATGCGGCTCGAAACCGTCAACACACGCCTGAAGCTTCCAACGACCGTCTACAAGAAGCTCAAGCACATCGCCGTCGATAGGGGCGTTCCCGTCTCCGATCTGTTGCTCGCGGCAGCTGAGCAGCTCGTGAAGGCCGCGAAGGTCAACGAGTTGGTCGAAGCCCCCGAAGGCTGATCTCAAGCTTCACCCCACGTCCCCCAAGGTTTGCAGGCCAGGGGACGTGGGGCCCCAGAGTGACCAGGTGACCTACTCTACACCACCCGACGACTACGAGCACGCGGCCTTCGCGGGCGATGTCGGCTTCGACATCATCGACGAGCCTGACTCCGGGGACGTGTCCGACGACTGCCCGGCCTACTCGCATGGCTACTCGTTGCGCGTCGAGCTGCTCTGCTCCGCAGAGACAGCTGGGGCCGCGCTCGGGCGTTTGGGCTGGGCCCCCGACTCCGCCGACTGGATCGCTTCACAGCCAAAGGGCGCCGAGCGATGGTCAATCCGTGGCCTCACGTTCGTCACGCAGCGGGCGCCCCGAAACAAGCGCCTTCCGCTCGCACGGCGGAATAAGGAGTGGCGAACGCGGCTCTACTCGCTACAGATCGACCGGCGTCCAGGCGGCGCCGTGTTCCTCGACCTTCACGGCGTTCGTCGAGGCGACGTTGAACGCCTCCTCGAAAGGATCATGCAGCTTGGTCCTTCGGAGTACGCGATCCGGTACTACCGGGCCGCAGAGCGCTTCTTCGTGCTCCCGGCGTACGAGGCGCTGAGGCTCGGCGTCGCTCTCGGCCAAGTGCCTCACAACGGACGCGGAAGACTCGCGGGTAAGCGTTTCCTGGCGAGCGACGTTGCCGTCCCCATTCGCGTCAAGACCCGAACGCGGCGGCTAGCAACACTCTCAGTCTACCGAATCCGAAGGGGCGCGACGGCCGCCTACAAGGTCGAGCTACGGTTGGCCGGCAAGTCCAGAGACCGCGGGACCTTTCAAGAGGCCGACATCGCGAAGCTCGACGACGCGCTCGCCGCACTCATCGCAGAGCACGACCTCCACCCGATTGGGAAGCCGGCCCGGTGGGAGCCCTGTGGGCCCGCGCGATGGTCGCGCGACGGCCAGCTCGAGCGCCTCGGCAGCTCCGCGTACCGCGGGTGGCAGGCAAGCAGGGAGCTCATCGGCATCAGCGGCGACTGTCACACCCCTGAGGTCCGATTTTTGGGAGAAATGCGAGAAGATACCGTAGCTTCGCTCGGTCTGCCCTACATTAGACAAGACTCAACACCATCCTCGTCGTCCGATAGCGACTCCTCATCGTTCGACAGCGACTCCGGCGGATCCCAACTGGAAGTGACCAACCCCGCCAGGGAGTCCCTTCCTCCCGAGGGAAGGCTCACGTTCCCGAAGGAAGCGAAGCCAGGACATCCAGACATGCCGCCGAAGAGCGCGTCCGGGGCGGTCGGCAAGCTAGACGCGAACAAGAGCCTTTGGGATGCGCTTGCGAAGGACATCAGCGCGCATGAGGGCTTCCTCTCTGAGGTGATCCTAGACTCTCACCAGGATCCGATGCCCTTGGTCCGTGCCCTGGATCGAGCTGACTCCGGCACCGTGGCGCTCCACGCGTTGTGCCCCGTGAATCCGGACGGTCACGCGCGCACGTGGGGTACCGTCAGCGACGCTCTCGCTGCGTACCCGGGGACGTCGCGGACGCGGACGCTCGTCGTGGTCGTCGACGCCGAGATCCTTTGGTCAGCCCGCGAGGCCGTGTACATCCACGACGAGCACAGCGGTCGCTCGGTCCCGGGGCCCCTGCTCTACCCCAACTGGCAATGGGAGACGACGCCGCTGCTCATCAAGGCCACGGCGGGATGGTTGTGGCCGATGCTCGAGGGGCTGCGGGACATCTGTGAGGAGAGCGGTTTTCGCGTGGTGCTCGTGACCGTCGATGCTCGGCCCGCCCACGGCTTTGGTGAGCTACGACGCTCGCACTTTTTTCGGGATGCGCGCGTACGGTCCCACCTCGGTGATGCCGGACGCTACTGGTCCCACACGCGCTACCGTGTCGAGGTCGGCCGCGGAGCTCGGCCGGGGAGGGTGGTCATGGTGAAGGACGAGGCCCAAGGGCTCATGGGGAGGATCATCTACGGTCGGTCCGCATAACTTAGGGCGAGCCGGTCCCGCGATGCGCCGTCCTCCGGCGCCCTCGCTTTTTTCACTTGTCGGCGCCCCGTCCTTCTTGAGCTGCCGGTGTACCTCTGGGTGCACGCGACCACCGTGCAGAAGGACGACACTATGGAACGCCGAACGCCAACAAACAAGAACTGGGAGAAATGCATCCGGCAAGCACTGCGACAATTTCCAGAGCTCGAGATCACGGTTGAACGGATGCCCCCGTGGTGCTGCACTTGCCGGCGGCTTCTCGCGAATATCCGGATCCCCGACGGCGTGCCCACCTGCTGTGTGTGCAATCCCGGAGCACGCCCGGGAGTCGTCCCTGGGCCTGGGACTGACCTGCGCAGGCGTTGGGCTAGGGCGGTGGCATCCTCTGCCGGTAGCCCATTGGGAGTCGTTGCGGTCGTTGCCGGACTTTCGCTGGTGAGCCCGCTCGCCCGGCGGCAATTCCGGCTCGGCGCATGCCCTCCCGGTGAGTTCGTGCATGAGTTCGGTCGCGCTGTCTGCCTTTCGCTCGGGCTACACATCGATCCGAACGGCATCTGGCGTCGTGCCGACGGCTCACGCATCGACGGCTACGACGCCGCTGACCTGGCCCTCGGGATCCGAGGGGGGATCTGGAGCGACGAACAGATCGACGCGTTCCCAGAGAACTTGGACCTGTGACTCGCACACCCAATGGTTCGCGTGTCTATGGGGGCCAAGGCCATTGCGGGCAAGTCTACTCATGGCGAAGCAATGAAGTCGCTTCGGTGCACCATCCCGGCCAAGCTCCTGCCGTACCGGGTGGAGGTCCAGTATATCCCCGCGAGGGACGCCTGGATGGCCGGTGCCGCGGCTCCGACCTTGAAGCTGGTCGAAGCGCCGACAGTGAACGCAGCCCTCAAAGCGCTCGCAGCCTTGGTCCCCAGCAAGCGGCTCCCCAAGCGAGCCAAGAAGGCACGTCCGCGATCACGGCTCCAACGGCTTCTCGGGAAGGACATCATCTAGACGGCTAGGGAACGACGGCCGCTCGGGCCCCGCTCCGCCGAGTACGGTCCGCGTTCAGGGCCGGAGGATCTTCCGGTTGGTGAGCAGGAGGGGCTCAGAGATCGCGTGAACCGCTTTCAAGAGGTCGGTGCGGTCGAGCCCAACGTCAGCCAGGAAGTCCCAGGCTTCTCGCTCGGCCACGAAGTCCATGACGCCAGCACCCACTTCGAACCCAAAGAACGCCGCCTCGTTGCCCGACGGGTGTGGAACGTAGACAACCCAGGGGAACGAGGTGTCCGGGCGCTCGGCTCTCATCTTTTTCATGGCCGTTCTCCCGTGCTCACCAGAGATCTACCGTCGTCCTCGAGCTTGCCCCACACCCTCCACTCTTTGACTCGGACACCGTCCTCATCCCAGCCTAGTGGTGGTGAGTCGCCGCTCGCCTACGACGACCTTGAGTCGGGTTCCCGGAGCATCACCGCCCGGGTGATGTTCCCAGCATTTTATGGTCATGCCGGCGCGCCGCTTCACGAACTTGACCACGACGCGATAGGCGAACCCCTTGCCGCCGAGTTCCACGGTCTTCAAGGCAGGGGTATCCAAAAAGCTCTCCCCGTCGATGGTATAATTGCGTACGACGCCGCGCCGGTGGTCGTGGAGGTAAAGCACGGCGATAACATCGGTTTTGTCGAGCCGTGTAGCAGCGAGGGATGGGTAATGGCGCATCACACGCTCGTACTCCGGCGCCTGCTCGAGGGCCTGCAGCCACGCGGGCTCGACCGCGGCAGATCCTGACGCAGGGGGCGCCGCTACCGCTGGCGCGCCCTCGCGCTCCAGCTGGCCTTCGCTCGGACGGCCCTGCGTTTGAGGCGTGCCCGCGTTTTCGACTGCTTCGGGCGCTGCCGCTTCGCCTTCTGGGAAGAGCGCGGCCAACAGCTCGGGGTCGGTCGCTTCTGGGGTCAGGGCGACCGGAGCTCCGTCGAGCAGAGCGGCGAGCTCATCGGGCGTCAGTGTTGAATCAGCCATGAGAGCTGCTCCTTTGGGTCCGTCGGCGCTCCCGCCGCTCGTGCTGGATCCGTGTGACCTCTGCCACCAGCGCCGCCGGGTCGTCCTGGAGCCGCTGAAGACCAAGCCGGAGCAGCGCGATGTGGATAGAGTGTGTGTTGAATTGGGGGTGAGAGCTCACCACCGACGACATGGCGGTGGCTTCGTGATGAGACAGTGTGATGCTGAGATTCATCGAGTACTCCTTGAAGCGTTGTAGCGATGGCGACCAGACCTTACGATCCAAAGGGTCACGCGCGCGTTGCACTCCCGTTCGACTTCGAGATGGACGAAGGCCCGTGCAGGTTGCGATCCTCGGCGAGTCGAGCGACGAGAAGCTCGAGGCCCGCGTGAATATCCCGATTGGTCTTCGCTTGGTCGGTCAATACACCAGGCAAAGCTTGGAGAGCGCGTCCAGTCGCCTCGAGTACCATCAGTATCTGCGGAAGAACACGCAGGTGATCGAGGGCCTCGTGAACTGTCGGCACCGGTGCCGTCGACGCCAAGGCAGTTGGCTGGCTGCTTGCACGCGCGGCTTGTCTAGCGCGTCGTTGCTCGGGAAACTGGACCCCGGTCATCTGAAAGATCGCGGCCCGGTCAGCGGAGTTCGGCCTGCTCCTGCCGCGGATCCAGCTGGAGACTAGAGCCTGGCTCGCGTGGATCAGCCGCGCGAAGGAGGTCTGCGTGTGGTGATGGTGGGTGAGCCACGCGTTGAGCTGTTCGTTGACGGGTACCGTTGGGTTGGTCATGACCGTGTACTCCTGGGTCACGCCAGGCACACAGTGGGCCCAGCTTTCCCTTCTCTACACCGACCACAAGTCGAATATGGTGGCCAGGGCCTCTTTTCTTGATACGCGCCCATCGGGATCGGTCCGAGATCTCGGTCGGCACACGGCCCAGGTCGGGTCGCCCCCGTGTTGGTACAAATATTTCTAGATTGCAGGATCTACTAATTAGGTCACATATTTGACCATGGCAGACATTGTCGATCTCTTTGACGACGGCGGCCCGGGGCGATCGCGGCTGGCGCGCCGTCCAAGCGCACGGACGCAAGCGCGCATCGAGCGTCATCGAGCGGCACTGGAGGAGCACGAGAAGCAGGACCCCCTCCTCAAGGTATCTCGCGGCACTGAAAAGCTCGCGGCCTTGTACCTCGCGCGAGAGCAGATCGCGGTCGAGGCCGCGGCTCTGTTGTGGTCACGACTGCAAATGCGGCCCGGAGCCCGAGAAATTGGCCGAACGGCCTCGCGGCGGGTTGCGGCGCTCGCCGAGGTCGGCCGGCTCACGGTTGAAATCGCTCGAGCAGATCCCGGCGCCCCATCTGCCGTCACGATGAAGCGGTTGCTCCTCCAGCTTCGCTCTGATGTTGAGGCTGCCGCGGGGGAGGTCTTCGACGAAGCGACGGTGGCTCGTCTCACCGCCGCCATACGTCAGCGAGTCGACGACAGAGGGATGGATGCACTCATCGCGCGACTGTGACGACGAGCCGAGCTGCGGAGGCGTCGTCTAGCCAGACACGACGCCGGAGCGCCCACGAGGAATCCATGCGCGCCACACCGCTTGTGCCACCGCGTCGCGTACTGCCTGGCGCACGCTCGACGGCCGGTGGGGTCGTACGTGGCTTCGCCTGCTACGTGCACGACAGGTATGCTGGTTGGGGGATGGAACGGGAACGGCGCTGATGCCATGCGAGTCGCGCCGCAGGCTTCGGCTTCGAGTTCGTCGAGCGGTTTGGTTGGACGAGAGTTCTTGCGCGGAGAAGCTCGCGGTGAGCTTCTCGGGTGATGGGTCCGCTCGTCTCCCTGATCAGAGCCTGAGGCTCCGCGAAGGCCTAGGTCTCTTGAGCGAGTCGGCTTGGGTAGGTGTAGCGTCCGTGCGCAACTCGCCGGAATAACCCCAACTTTGCGCCGAGCGAGAGCTCCTTGGACACCCGTTCCTGGTCGAGGCCCCGCAGTTCTCCGATGTCCTTGAGCGCTCCGAGCACTTCCGGCGCCGTGAGTGTCTTCCCACAAAGGACGCGAGCAAACGAACGAAACCGTGGGGGACTCACGCTCGCGAGCAACTGTTCCAAGTGGCGCGCGCCAGAGTGTAGACGAGGCGCGCGGTTCGCCGGCGGCCGGCGGAGCTTCAGCCGCCGGGTGTCACGGTTGATGGGGCCGTCATGGCCGTCATGGCCGTCATGGCCGTCATGGCCGTCATGGCCGTCATTGTTCTTCTGGGGCGCTTTCATGCCCGCCTCGTCTGCAGCAACGGAAGCTGCGGCGACAGGAATCGGTGACGGCTGTGACGGCTGTGACGGCTGTCCCAATGAATACTCGCCCCGGTGCTCAAGTCGGATCGTTCGCCGCGCCGCCGAACGCAGCCAAGTGACGGTGAAACCGTTTCGTCGCAGAAGCGGGGCCTGGCGTCTGAGCTCAGCGCCGAGATCTGCCGGCGTTCGCGACCACCGGCCCCCCTCAAACGAGGGCATGGATCGAAGCGCGGTCAACAACTCCGTCGGTGTGCCAGCCCATGCACCGTGGTCCGCGGCCAGACGCCGAAGGAGTCCTGCAAGTGTGTCCTCCATGGCATCCGCATCGCTTGCGGCGCGCTGGTCATCGTACGCGTGCTCAATAGTTCCAGCAGGCCAGCCGGCGACCTGCTCTACAGCAAGGGCCCAACGATGAAAGTCAGCCATGCGACGGAGCTTCGGGGGCTTCGTCGCTGCGTAGGCACGCAGCGCTCCGCTGCAGAGGTCGAAAAGGGACCCGAGAATACCCGGAAGGGCTTCCCTGAACCGCTGGAGCAAGGTCTCCTCTTCGATGCGTTCCTCCTCCGGGAGGCTGTCGAGCTCGTAGAAAACAGACCGGTCCCGTAGGTCGTCGCGGTTCATGAACCCGCCGATGCCAGTAAGCAAGACGGCGCGCCGGAGATCAAAGGTTGTCTCCTCGACATCCGAATGGGGCGTTCGACCCCCGTAGCCACCACCGGTGACCAGCATGCAGAGGCCATTCGACAACCAGTCCTTGATTTCGGAGAGATTGTCCAAAGTGAGATTCCACGCGTGGGCGGCGCCGACCATCAGATCCCGCATCGTCGCCGGCGGCTGGCGAACGTCCGGGGTTCTGGGGTCACACATCGCCTGGACCAGCTTGGCGCACGTCGACTTGCTCGAACCGTGCTCGCCCGTGAACACCATGATCGGTTGCGGCGCGTCGTGGCGGAACCGAAACGTTAGGTTGGCGACGAGAAGCCGGAACGCGGGCTCCGGCAAGCGAAAGAAACCTCGAAGGTCTTCGTAGTGACCCCCGCGCGCAGGCAACGTCAGCGGTAACGTGCCCGACGATCGGAAGAAGCGGACGGGCGAGGAGTCCGAGATGCGCCATCCTTCCGGTGTGATCTCGACGATCTCGCCGCGGTCGTTGGCGAGATCGACGTAGATATTTGCGCCCACGCGACATGTTCTTAGGAAGGTCCGCTCGAGCGGACTGGCGTGTGCGCGAACCAACAGGCGGTCGAGGTACGCCCGCTCCTCGTCCGCCGAAGGACACAGCAGCAACTCGTAGCGGACAACTGCGCGGAACTCTCGGCTGTCGATTCGGTAGCTACGCCCCTTCACGATCGCGTAGCGCTTACCGTCGAGGCTACGGTAGACCGGCGGCTCCTCCGCGGAGGGTGGAGGTGCGACCGACGACGTGGGAGATACAGCGTCCGTCGGTCCGGCCTCAACGGACGGCGAGAGCTCAGCGATCCCGCTGTCCGTCGGCTGCGACTTCGTTGCTGTCGGCCGGGTCGAGGCCGGCTCTTCTACCGGCGTGGGTGGGACGAACGCCGCACCTACGGCCATTGGGCCTGCCGTATCGGCGGACGACGCCGGCGCTTCCCCTGCGCCGACACTCGACGTCACGTTACATTGTGCTTGGGCCTCATCGGTTTCGGGACCAAAGGTATCAGACATTGTGTAGAGTCCTCCAAACCTGGTCTCTACACCGGCCAGCTGGATCGGCTGATCCATGCGCGCCAGACTGTCCGATTCCAACGAGGTTGCACTTGCGCCAGTTCTCTCGTGGCTTCAGTGCCGTCGCGGTGGGTCATGGTGACGCACGATAAGACGCGTTATCGAAACCTCACGATCGAGAAATTAGGGTCCAATCTAGGGTGCGTGGTCTCGTACCTACCTCGTGACCCTAAGGTTTGAAGCTGACCAGGATCTCATTAATCTGTGGCTCGCCGGGCGGCCCGAGACGACTCGATCGGCCTACCTAGGGGACGTCGAGCTGCTCCTTGGGGTCGTTCAACGACCGCTTCGTGAACTTGGGGGTGAGGATCTGGTGAGATTTGTGCATGGCCTTCACGGCTCGGTTGCCACCCGGGCTCGGCGGATCGCAGCCGTGAAGAGCTTGTTTGGGTTTGCGGCACGCTTCGGGCTCCTACCCGTGAACCCTGCCGTGGCCCTCAAGTGCCCGAAAGCGAACGGCACCGTGCACGAGAGGATCCTTGATGAAGAGGAGGTCGCTGCCGTCATCGGTGAGACCGCTCCCGGTCGCGACCGGACCTTGATCCGAACCCTCTATTGGGGTGGGCTCAGGGTTTCAGAGGCGATCGGAGTCCGCTTTGTGGACCTAGGGGTGAGGTGGATCAAGGTCACCGGCAAGGGCTCCCGTGTCCGAACTGTCGTTGTCCCAAAGGATCTCATCGGTGAGCTCCACGACCTACGCTGGCGAGGCGACGGCGACGGTGCCTACGTGTTCAAGAGTGAGAGGGGGTGCCCCATCTCGGCGACATACGCCCGGAGGATCGTTCGCCGCGTAGGCGAGGAAGCGCTTGGAAAGTCGATCTCACCACACTTCTTGAGGCATAGCCACGCAACGCACGCCCTCGAAAGAGGTGCCCCGATCCACCTCGTTCAAAACTCCCTGGGCCACAGGAACGTCGCAACAACCAGCGTCTACCTACACGTGAGACCCGGCGAGGGGAGCAGCCAGTACCTCCAGCTCCCACTCTGACCATGTGAGGGCTTTGCACCGATCAAGGACTCTGGTATCCAGGCCGCTCCGAGGGGTCCCCTTGACGAGGTCCACACTAGAGATGCCCACCAAGACGAAAGCCAAGTTCGGCCAAAAGAGCGAGTTCGTTCGATCTCTTCCGCCCTCTATGCCCGCTGCCGAAGTCGTTGAGGCCGCCAAGAAGAAGGGAATCAAAATCAGCACCAATTTGGTATACAATATTCGCTCCACCTCGAAATCCTCGGGGACACCGAAGGGGAAGGGCAAGCCAGGTCCCAAGCCGGGCTCTCGTAGGGCTCGTGGTGGTCGTCGTACCCTTGGGGGTGGCGGAGCCGAGGTACAACTCAGGAATGCCATCGCCGCACTCGGGTTGGTGAAGAGTCGTGAGATCCTCGCTGCCGTCGAAGCAGCCTTCGCCGGGCGTTGATTTGCCAAGTGTGTAGATCATAGGGTCGTCGTCAGCCCGGCGCCTCACCGATCGAGGGGAGTATAGGATCTCAGAACCGGGCGACAATGTTCCAAGGGCCCCGGGCTGGTGAGGCGACCTTTATGGAATTTCTGGCGGAAATTTCCGCAGCAAAATCCGCGGTGTGACTCTGAAGTCACTGCGACCTCTCGAGCGGCGCGGGCGTCAGTCAAGGTCCTGATGCGGTTCGGCGTACCCGGGGGGTGAACGCTCTCGAGCGGGATATCGGTGCGATTGGTGTAAAGCTGGATGTGGACCCCACCCAGCGCGCCAAGTCGCTCCGACTTACGGAAATACCTGCACGGGCTCCTCCGGACGAGCCGCCTGGCTCTTCACAGCTACTGGACCCCCTCGTGCGAGCGACGCTTGCCGCGTTGCTCCGCGTTCTGGGCCAGTCCCCCGACATTGCTGAGCGCTTAGCCGCCCTTCTCGGCAGTCACGAGGTCCGGGATAGCACCCCGTTACTCGTGACGAAGGCGGAGTACGCGTCCCGGCTGAGCTACTCGGTTAGAAAGCTCGATGAATTCGTCGAGGCTGGTCTTCCAACCATCGGGGCAGGAAGGGCGCTCCGGATTCCGGTTGCGGCCGCCGATCAGTGGGTTCTCGCACATCTTGCCGGCAGAGGGACCCGAGACGACTTGGAGCTCGCGGCTCTTGCGAGCGCGAAGCGGCGCACGCGACGGAGGGCCTTGTGACGCCGAACGCCACCTTGAGGGGTGACGGTTGGTTCGCGTTTTCTCGCGGGGACCAATGGATCCTGAAGTTCAAGGTCGGCAAGCGCTGGCCGCAGCACCGCATTCCCCGGCATGTGCAGAACGAGTCACACGTTCGACGGTACGTCCGCGCCTTCCTTACTGCCGAGGCAGCCGAGCGCGTGACCCAAGGCGTTCGGGCCGACGCGGCGGCGGGACCGGACCCGATCATCCACAAGGGCATGTCGTTCCGAGATCTGGCTGAGCTTTGGACGAACGGCACCCTGGCGACCACCTTCCCCGACAGCGTCCGGCAGAAGCGTTCCAGCTGCTCCGACCGAGCTCGGCTGAACAAGTACATCTTGCCTTACGTCGGCAACCGCACCGTCTCCGATTTCGAGGGTGATCGCGGCCTCGAGCTCGCGGAGGGAGTGAGGCGGAAGCTCCCTGCCGACCTCAGCAAGGATTCGCGCAGGCACGTGTCACAGATCTTGAACAAGCTTTTGAACATTGCAGTCTATCCGGTCCGCATCCTCCGTGCGAATCCCCTGCCTCGTGGATGGTTGCCCAGGGGGTCGCTCGAGAAGGCGAAGTCGTACCTGTACCCGAGTGAGGACGCGCAGCTCATGACTCATGCCGGCGTCTCCCTCCTGAACAGGCTCTTCTATGGGGTCCTTGCCCGCGAGGGTTTGCGAGCATCCGAAGCCCGCGAGCTGCGCGTGAACGACGTCGATCTTGAAAACGGAGTCGTCCATCTCGACCAGAACAAGACCGATGACCCCAGGAGCTGGCCGCTCTCGCCGGGGGTGCTCGAGGCGCTGCGCCGTTACCTCCAACGTCACCGGTCCGGCGTGAAACCGGACGACTTGGTCTTCGTTGACCCTGCCGGGCGACGACCGCCAGGGGACGGTCTTGCGCGGGCATTCCGCCGGGACCTCGTGGCCGCCGGAGTGAAGCGCCCGCAGCTGTTCACCGACACGCCTGAGCGCAAGCGGATCCGCGGCCACGACCTCCGAGCAACGTTCGTGACGGTGCACCTGGCCAACGGCAAGACGGAAACGTGGATCGCAGACCGCACCGGTCACAAGTCGAGCCAAATGATTGCAAAATACCGACGGCTGGCACGAACCCATGCCGAGCTAAACCTGGGCGAACTGACGCCATTGGTCGATGCGATACCCGAACTCGCCGGCGAGGCGGCGGGGCGGCCGTCGAAACGGAAGGAGAGGCGGCACCTGCGTCTTGTGGAGCCATTTGCGTCGGACTCGAACGACGGTACAGGGAACGGCCCTTCCGGTAACGACGGCAAGTCCAGGTAGCCTGCGGTCGAGGCGCGCTCTGGAGGTCAAACTGGATCTGCCGTGGTCCGCGCTGGGCGGCCTCTCGCAGACAAGGCCGCCCCGGGTGAGTTAACGGGGGGGCCAGTCAGATTCAATCGTCTTGGACTGCCTTCCAAGATCTACCGACTGCGGCGTCGGGGCTTGAGTACTGCTGTTCGCGCGGACCTCGCATCACCTCGTCGACCGCAAGCGCGAGGGGGCGATGCTGACGAGCGCGCTCTCGGAGCGGAACGCCGGCCGCTGCCTTCTTCACGCGGAGAAAGGACAGCGGGAGTCGCGCTTCTACCTTCCGATACAAGTGAATGAGCTGCGAGCCTCCTTCGGCATCGAGCGCGCGCTGGACGGCAACGGTGTCGCCGGCCGATTGCGCCTGGACCTTTGGAAGCTGTCCGATGCTCGCGGCAGTGCGCGCCTCACCCGAGTAGTAAATGTTCCCCTGCGTCGTGGTCATCTGCATCGCATTGATCGCCTCGACATCGCGGATGCTCTTGACCGAGACCGTCACCGGCGCCTGCTTGCAGCCAACTGCGTACACGTGGCGGTCGAACAGGAGGAGCGCTCGTCGGGGGCTGAGCGGAAGCAATACCTGGAGGCCGGACGACGCGAAGCCCGTCGTGCCTTGCCAGGTCACCCCTTCACACCATGCGTTGTGCATGACGACCGGCGCATCGCTCGTCACGAACTCGATCTCGGCTTCGTTGATCAGGATGACCTTGTACAGATCGAGCAGCATCGGGCCGAGCGACCCTGCCAACCTGAGGCTGAAGAGGACCGGGTCCGCATGACGTACTTGGACATCGTCGATGTGCTTCTTCAGATCGTCAGGAACAGCGCCGGGTGCCTTGAGTATCGCGCGCGATAATTTGGTCACTATTGCGTTGGCACTCTCTCCGGCAGCGGGCGTGCGACCCCATTGGTACGAGATGAAGCGGAGCACAGCGGCGTCTTCCTTCGAGGGCGTTGCAGGGAGACGAAGATGTTCGATCATGTCCCCGGTGATCCGCGCAGCATCCCCTTCGAGTTCGCAGAGCGCCTTCTCGACGACCTGATCCTTGCCGTAGAGATAGGGTTTCTGACACTGCCCCGCGATCGAGGCCGTCGGCACATGATGGTCGCGGGCAACGTTGTAGAGCGCAACGAATCGGCCTGTGCCGAAGCGGCGCAGGTAGAACTGCGGGACAAAATGGTGATTCTTGTTCTGAGCCACTCGGGGGACCCGGTTGGGAGTGTACTTCCGAGATGTCGACGCCGCCGCGTTGCGCCATGGCCCAGGGAGGGGGCACGCCTGGGGCTACATTTGGCTTGCGAGAGCAGCCGCGGCAGCGTCCCCGAACGACCGGCGAGCCTGACGAAAACGAGTCCTGCTGCGCCATGGGCTAGTAATTCGTCCGGAGCGCCAGAGCGGTCGGTGGACCCAAACTGCCAAAGGCCGCCGAGTCCGTCGACGCCCCGAGCACCGAGGTTTTCGGACCCGCCCGAACCAAACCCGTGGTGCAAAACGTGGTGCGGAAGCGACTCATGGTGCGGGTTGGAGCGTGCAACCGCGCGAGATGATTAGCGCGCCCGAAGGGATTCGAACCCCTGACCAGTGGATTAGAAATTCATTTTGGGGGTGGTCTCGTGCCGCCATGTGCCGCGAAGTGCGGGAATTCTTCGCGATCGGCGAAGACGAGGCGGCACTTGGCGGCACGAGCTGTCGGATACTTGGGGTTCCGCACCAATCCGCACCACGGGTCGTGGTGCGGGGTCGCACCACGCTTCTGCGGCTGGGGCCTTCTTCGGCCGTCGTGCCGGCGGGCGTCAGAGAAATCCTAAACTCCGCAGGGAGTGCTGCGCCCCGCGCCCGCGCTGCGAGCTATGCTGGCACCTCGACATGGCGACCATCCGACCCGCCTCATTGAAGGGTGAGAGAGTTTCCGTCGATCCGGATGCGCAAGCTGGCCGTCCCGGCGGCACCCAGCACGAGGGCCAGCGCTTCAGTGTTCGGCAATTGCTGGGGGAGGGAGGGATGGGCAGCGTGTTCGTAGCGCAAGATCGCGGTCTCGGCCGGGTCGTCGCGTTGAAGCGGCTGCGGGAAGGCCTGGAAAACGACCAGCGCGCGCTTCGCCGGTTCATCCTCGAGGCGCAGATCGGCGCCCAGCTCGAACACCCGAACATCGTTCCGCTCTACAGCTTCGAGCGCTCGGAGAGCGGGCTGCCCGCCATCGCGATGCAGTTGCTCGAGGGGACGACGATGGGCGACTACATTCGGGCGGCCGCGGAAGCACCCAAGTCCGCCCGCTCCCAGCGCGGCGAATACTCCTTGAAAGAGCGCGTCGGCCGGCTTCTCGGTGCGTGTGAAGCGATCTACTTCGCTCACGAGCGAGGCGTCATCCATCGCGATCTCAAGCCCGACAACGTAATGCTGGGGCACTATCGCGAGGTGTACGTGATGGATTGGGGTCTCGCGCGCGTGACGAGCGGGGAAGCGCCCGCTCAGTATTGGAGCGAAGACTCGGCCGCGTCGCCCGCGTTCTCGGAGCAGGGCGGGCTCGGGATTTCGTCCACAATCGGCGCGCCATCCGGTACGGACATCGGGACATCGGCGACGATCGTTTCTCCCTCCGGGGCCGGAAATCGCTCTGAGATACCCTCCAACGCCACCCGCCACGGTGACGTGATGGGCACCCCGCAATACATGCCCCCCGAGCAAGCGCTCGGTCTGCTCGACCGAGTGGGTCCGGCGGCGGACCAATATGCCCTCGGGGTCATGCTGCAGGAGCTTGCAACTATGAAGAACGCGCGCTCGCAAACGTCAACCGTGACGGCGTTCACGGAGGCGGTCCAGAACAAGCTCGCACCGCCGGTGGACATCGACGGTGACCCGATTCATCCGGCCTTGGCAGCCATCGTGGCGCGGGCGACGCAGAAGGAGCCCTCGGACCGCTATCCGTCCGTTGCCGCGCTGAGCGCCGACATCCTCCGCTTCGTACGTGACGAACCGGTGTCCGTCTATCGTGAAGGCCTTGCGCGGAGAACGGTGCGCGCCGCCGCACGCCGACCCGTCCTTGCCATGGCCATCCTCTCCGCGTGCGGGTTCCTGGCGAGTGCAGCCGTCGTCGGCGTCCTCGTACGCGACACGGGTCAAGTCAGGCGGCACGCGCGAACCCTCGACAACACGCGGCGCGTGCTGGTCGCCGTGACCGGTCGCGCGCAGGCGATCGACGTGAAACTCAGCGACGTCGCCGCCGGCGTGCAGGCGGTGGGCGCCGTGGCGGTCGAGCTTTTGGCGCGCGACTCCGGAACGATCGCGCCGCTGCGGCAGACGACATCGGCGCTCGCGCCGTCGCCCGTGCTGGGTGGTGCCCTGGCGAGCTTCGATTCGATGGCGCAGTCTTGGCCGGGAAGATCGAGCGGTGCCGAGCCACCGGCGAGCGTGTCCAAGCTGACGCGCGTCGAGCCGTGGTTACGCCGCGTACTCGTCGAATCGCTTCCGCTCCGCGATCGCACCGCGGGAACGGCCGCTCAGAACGCAGCACTCGGCGCGGGCCGCAGCTCGTTGGTTCGCGCCTTCGTGGGCCTCGAGGATGGCTCGTATGCTCAGTATCCCGCTCGAGCCTTCGCCGCGGACTACGATCCGCGATCACGCCCCTGGTATCGGATGGCGCGGGACGACCAAGCCCTCCACTGGACGCACCCGTTTGCCGACGTGGCAGGCAAGACGCTCCGGATCTCGGCCGTCGCAGGCGTCCGCTCGCAAGGCACGTTCCTGGGTGTGGCGGGCTGCGATTTGAGGGTGGCCTTGCTCGCGCCCGACCTCGCGCTGGATCTGCCGGGTTTTCGGCGCGGCTACCTCGTCACTGAAGACGGCAAGGTCGCGGCGAGCGCCGAACTCGAGAGTACCCTGCTCAGGCGCCTGACCGACCGCGATCGCGATCTCGACCTACCGCCCGTGGAAGACCCCGAACTTGCGCGGCGCATCGCGCGGCAGGACCCGGGTGGATACGTCGCGGCGGGCGACCTCCTGCTCGTCTACGCGAAAATGATCTCCCCCCCGTGGACCTACGTGGCCGAGTTCGACAAGAAGCTCTACCTGGAAGACTGAGTACGAGCGAGCATCGCGTCACCGCGCGGGTATTTGCTCTTTCCAGGCCCGCCGATGACGGACTACTTTCCCCCGTGAGTCGAGGAACGACGCTGGAGACCACCATGTTCAAGACACTCATCTGCACTTCTGGTTTGGTTCTGCCGCTGCTCTTTCCGCGCATAGCGCACGCGGAGGGCGAGTCCGGAGCCAAGCCGATTAACCTCGCGCTCTTCACGCCGGTGCAGATCTTCCCCGCAGAAGCTTCGATCCATGGCTTTCGCTTCAGCCTGCTTTACGGCGTCAACCACGAGATGCACGGCTTCGACCTGGGTCTCGTCAATCGGGCTACCGGCTCGGTAGCGGGTCTGCAATGGGGAATCGTCAACTGGGGCGAAAGCACGCTCAAAGGGGTTCAGCTCGGGGCCGTGAACTACCTCGACGGCGAGAGTGTCGGGGCTCAGGTCGGGACGGTGAATATCCAGGGGGCTGGCACCGGGCTCCAATGGGGCCTCGTGAATTACTCTCCCCGAGTGACGGGTCTGCAACTCGGATTGGTCAACGTTACGAACGAGCTCAAAGGGCTGCAGATCGGGCTCGTCAACGTGGCGAAGAACGGATTCTTGCCCGTATTCGTCATCTTCAATTTCCATTTCGAGTAGGGTCCGGCAGGCCCTTGACGAGCCGCTCGGAGTGGGAAAAAATCCGGCGTCCGAACTACCGACCACGGTCAGAATTTTCAACGAGGGAGTGACTCATGCCGATGGGAAAACGCGCAGCAGCTGAGCTCTTGGGGACGTTTTGGCTCGTGTTTGGCGGCTGCGGGAGCGCCGTCCTTTCAGCCGCATTTCCCGGCGTGGGCATCGGTCTGCATGGCGTCTCGCTCGCGTTCGGCCTGACCGTTCTGACGATGGCCTACGCGATCGGGCACATCTCCGGCTGCCACTTGAATCCCGCCGTCAGCCTCGGGCTCGCGCTTGCCAAGCGCTTTCCGCTGCGTGAGGTACCAATCTACGCCGCCGCGCAGGTGACGGGCGCCGTCTTGGCAGCGGCGGTCCTGTTCTTCATCGCCAGTGGCAAGGCGGGCTTCGACGTGAGCGCTGGTTTCGCGTCCAACGGCTACGCCGAGCACTCGCCCGGCCAGTACGGTCTGGCGGCCGGATTCACGGCGGAGCTCGTGCTCACCTTCATGTTCCTGATGATCATCCTCGGAGCAACCGACACGCGCGCACCCGCGGGCTTCGCTCCGATCGCGATTGGCCTCGGTCTGACGCTCATCCATCTCATCGGGATCCCGGTCACCAACGTCTCGGTGAATCCAGCGCGCAGCACGGGTCCTGCGCTGATGGTGGGCGGCTGGGCCCTGACGCAACTCTGGCTATTCTGGGTGGCCCCGCTCGCGGGGGGCGCGCTGGCGGGTGTGGTGTATCCGGTGCTCGCTCCCGACCTAGCCGCCAGCTCGGCGCGCGCCCGCGCGGCCACGCCTGCCGCGGCCGAGTGACTCCGAGGGGTTTAAGCGCGGCTGCCAGGCGCGCGCCCCGCCGTTTCGTCGCTGCGAGCGCGCTCGTGCTCGCCTGCGCGTGCGGCAAGTCGCCCGCGTCCAAAAGCGAGCCCTCGGCTACGGCGCCGGCGCCCTCGGCGAAACTCGGCGTCACGTCCGAGCTCGAGCGGTTGATCGAGCTTTCGAAGACCAAGCTGAGCCCGGAAGAGAAGCGCGCGCGACTTCAGGCAGTGCTCGAAAAGTTTCCGCGCACGCACAGCAAGGAACGCGAAGAGCTCCTGATCGCGGCTGTCGCCCGGGGAGCCCTCGACCCGCCCGAGTGGACGACCATCACGTCCAACTACGGGGGCAGGCGGGCCGAGCTAGAAGTCACGAAAGATGCGCTCACCATCTTGGGCGTGCGCTTCGACGTGACTGCGGAAGGGGCGCAGCGGATCGCCGACCAGCTGCATGCGATCCTACCGACGCCGCGCATCCTGCAGCTCGTGTGGGAGCAAGCCGACGTGCGCCTCGAGCCGTGCACTCTGCCCGCCGATGCAAAGATGGCCAGCACCGCGCGCATGGTCGAGCACTCCAAGTGCGTGGATCAGCGCATCGCGGGTCGGAAGGGATTGGTCGCGAACGAGGGCAAGCACTGGGTGCTCACGAACCGCATCGCCGGGAAAACGAATCTCGCCGCCAACTACGGTTGGTTCATCAAGGGCCGCCGCCCGATCCAAACGGTGGGAACGCGTCACGACACGGCGCACACCGACTACTCGCAAATCGTCCGACTCGTGAAACCCGTCGTCAAGGTAGACGGACGCGAGGTCGACATTCGCCAAGTCGGTCGTTCACCCGAGCTCTGGGGCCTCGTCTCCGACGAAGGGCCGCTTCTGGTGTGGCGTGCATCTCGGCCGGGCGTGGCGCCGACCCCGGGTGACAACCCCGTCGCTGCCGCGCCGCCGCCTGCGCCCGGAGATCCGAAAACGGTGCAGGTGACCTTGAAGTCCGGCGGTTTGCCAATCGGCGTGGAGCAGCTTCCCGACACCACGACCGGCCTCCGGCGCACGACGTTCCTACGCCGGCTGCGCAATTCGCTGCGCCTGCGACCCGAAGACGTGCCGGAGGAGGCCTACTGGTCAGCCGGAGCAGCGGCCTGTGGGGGGCGCGACGTCTTCTTCGAGCTACTGAACACGGTGAGCGTGGACCTCGCCGAGCTCACGCAGTCACGCGAATCGTTGCAGCGGGGTCTCGCCTGCGGAAAAGCGCTGACTCCGCAGATTCGAGCTGGCATGAGCGTCTATCAGATCGAATACGACTACGAGTCGGCTCCCTCTGGTCTGGCGCTCCTCAACCTCGCGGACGCTTCATTCCGCGAAAAGCTTCTCTATCCCGGACTGTCGCCGACTCCGGCCGGGGTGCATCGGGCCTACTGCAACGACGACGAAGGCGGACCGCGATCGGTCTGCCAGGACGGCGCGCGCTCGCGGCTGATTCTCGCGGTCAACGACGGGTACCTGGCTGCCTACGCGCGCGAGGTTCCGAGCCTGCTCGAGCGGCTGAATCAAGCCCATGCTGCCCCTCCGAAAGTCGCCGCGCTCGCGTCGCTCTTCCTCGAACCGACGCCTGCGGAGGAGGTGGCGGTGTCCGAGGGCGGCGCCTGCGCGTTCGCGATGGACTTCTCGTCCCTAGAGCTCTCACCCGACGAAACCAGCCGCGAGCGTGTGCTCGACGCGGTCAACGACAACACGCTCTTGTGCGCGACACAGTCGTGGGGTTCGATCTTGAAGACCGTCCGCAGGTACCTGTTCGTCGCCAAGGACGCCGCCGCTGCTCAGACCATCCTCGACGCGTTGAAGCGCCGCGCCGTGGACGCCAGCCGGGAAGCCGTCGCGGCTCCTGCGACTCGCCCCGAGCAAACCGAATTCGACGCTGCGCGACACTCCGCCGGAGCACGCGCGGCTCGCAGCGCCAAGTTCGAGCTCGCAGGGAACCGCCTGTCGGCAACGTTGGACGTCGCGCCGAACGCCGCGGAGCTCCGTGCGATGGCGAGAGTACTCGACGAGCGCCGCGCGGCCGGAAAACGGGCGGCCGAGCTGATCCGAAACCTGGCCGAAGGAAAGCTACCGAGCGCGGAGCAGCTCGCGACGTTCGCACGCGCTTTGCCGGACAGCTTGGACGCGCAGCCCTGAGCTTTTGGGCGCGCGTCGCCTCAGCGCGCCGCCTTCAGAAGGCGACCTCGACGTGGGCACCGCCGCGAACGGTTTGAACGTTGTCGACGATCTCCATGTAGTCGAAGTGGACGCCTGGGCGGAGGAAGCCGAGTAGGACGAGATCGACGCCCAGACCGACATCGTAGGTGAAGCCGCTGCCGGGGGCGTTGAAGCCATAGCCAGCGTGTCCGTAGAGGTAAGCCGCAACGATGAACTGGATGCCGAGGCGCGCTCCTCCGTAGACGCGGCCCATGTTGTTTGCGACGACGCGGTCCCACCCGCCGCCGAGCTCCGGACGCACGAACAAGAGTCCAAAGAGGTGCGTCTTGTGCCAGCCCACGCGAGCCTCGAGGCCGCTGCCGAGTTCGTGGCCTCCCTCAGCGATTTCTTCGACGAGATGCCCGTCCAACCCAACGATCAGTTTGGTCCCGTCGTCGTCTTTCTTGGGAGCCTCGGCCGGCGGAGCTGGTGGGGCGGATGACGGCGCGGGTTGGGCGATCGGCGCAGTCGTTTGGGCGAGCGCAGCGCTCGGCAGGAGCAGCAGCGCCGTCAGGCAACCAGCAATCGAAATAGGCTTCGTCATGAGCTCCTCACTTCGTGGCTGTGAAGTCGATCTTCTGCCCGCCAATCGCCGCGGAGGCCATCAAGCCTTTCTT
>Ga0315912_10001748_pt1 | contig 25404 bp, 18 predicted proteins | sample VfabasoilMG_FD_204469 | JGI IMG/M metagenome (GOLD analysis project Ga0315912, IMG submission 204469) | Garden soil microbial communities collected in Santa Monica, California, United States - V. faba soil | ecosystem: Environmental > Terrestrial > Soil > Garden | place: USA: California... | reverse complement strand
GCGGCGAGCGCCAGCGCCTCTCGCTCCAGGCACGCGCGCAGCATCTCCTCGAGACCGGCACTGCCGCGGCTTTGATACCAGTCTGCTTCGAGCACCTCGAGCTGTCCGCTGGCTTCTCGCTTCGCGTACGCCGGCAGGGACGAGCGCAGGAGTTGCCGAGCCTGCGCTGCCGGCAAGTGTTCCGAGGCCACCCACAAGCATTGCTCGTTCACCTCTAGACCTGCTTCAAAGAACGAGAGCAGCACGCTCCCGAGGTCTTCGGCATTGAGATAGAAGTGAAAGAAGTGCGCTCCCCAGGGCAAGCCCTCCAGCCCGGGGATGCCGCTCGGGCGCAGTTGTGTCGAGCTGGCTAGGCCTGCCATGTCTCCGCGTTTCCTTCGCACCGATGCTTTCGTACAGGGCTGCTTTCGTACAGGCTGCTTTCGGAGGGCGGCTCTCACGGCACACGTCGAGCGGGCCCCACCGACCAGAAACGTAGCAAGCACGCGCGGCGGATTGGATCGCTAGCAGAGCTGCGCCGTCATTTGCCCCGTTCGTGGCGCGTGGCAAATCGCCTCGTGCCGGCTCGTTAGCGGAGTGTCGTGGCATGTCCGTTGCAGAACGATCCCAGCAAGGCTCACCTTCTGCTCCACCGAGGACATCATGACGAAATCAGCTTCCTTTGCCTTATTCTTCAGCCTGAGCGCCGCGTGCTATGCGGCCGCATGTGGCGTGAAAGAGGACATCGAGACCACGATCGATTGTCAGGGCGTCTGCCAGCGCTACTCCGACTGCTTCGATGCGGACTACGACGTATCTGCCTGTCGTAACCGCTGCGAAAACGGTGTGGATACGGGGGACCTCGGCTTCCAAGAGGTCGACTCGTGTGAGAGCTGTATCGACGATCGTTCGTGCTCCGGCGGCACTTTGAACTGTGCCGATGAATGTTTGGGCATCGTGCCCTAGTGAGCTGCAACCCCAGCGGCGCCTCGAGCGGTCTACGTCCGCTGGCCTGCACTGGATGGTCCGCCGCTCGCTTGACTCAATCGCCACGTGCTGTGGCTTCCTTGCAGAGAAAAACGTCGCTCCGGGCGCAGGCGGACCGCGCCCGGGGCCGACGCAAACAAAGGACCTTCTAATGCGACACATCTATCCCTTCATCGTTGGTGCCAGTTTGAGTTTGTGCCCGGTCGTCGGCCTGGCCAGCACCGGAGCGGCGAGCGCAGCGGCAGAAGCCCGAGTTCTGCCCATCACGGCCCGCGCCGTCTCGGCGCAGCCATCCATCAGTGCGCCCGTCACGCCGAAGGCAAGCAAGACGAGCGCAGACGACCGCGCCCGGTATGCGGCGCGTGACGCTGCGTCGCCGGGAGCCAAGAACTATCGCGGCGGAGACACGGTGGTGATCGGCACCACTGCGGTGGTCGCCATCCTGGCGGTCGTCCTCTTGGTCGTGCTGTTGTGAGAGCGGCCCTCTTCTGGCTCGGCGCGGCGGCGCTCGTGGGCTGTGCCTCTTACCAGGGGTCCGCCCGCGACGTCGCGCCGAGCCAGGTGGTCGCCGATGCGGGTTGGCGGCGCGTCGACGGCGTGCCATGGGTGCCCCAGAAGGGCACCAAGGACTGCGGCGCCGCGGCGCTGAGCATGGTGCTCGAGTACTGGGCAGAAAAGCCCGCTGCCGGAGCCGAACGGGCCGCGATCGATGCCTCGTTGCGGCACAGTCCAGGCCAGGGCCTGGCCGCTGGCGAACTGCGGGATTACGCGCGCCATCAGGGTTTCCAGGCCTACGTCTTCTCCGGTACGCTCGCCGACATCGAACACGAAATCGAGCTACGGCGGCCGGTGATCGTCGGCGTGCACAAGCCGCTCTCGTCGCGGGAGGTGCTCGCGCACTACGAGGTCGTCGTGGGTCTTCACCCGGAGCGTCAGCTCGTGCTCACGCTCGATCCCGCGCATGGCCTGCGCGAAAATCGAATCTCTGCTTTCCTATCCGAGTGGGAAGAGGCCGGGCATACGACGCTGGTCGTCATGCGCTGAGCGGCTCGTCCGGATGCGCTGAACTCTGCGGCTCTCTGCTGCACGGAGCGGCCGCACGGAGCGGCTGCACGGAGCGGCGCGCGCTGAATGCAGAACTTCCGCGGCCCCCCCCTCTGGGCCGCGGAAATTCGTTTCATCAGGCGTCAGGGCTCCGGGCTCAGTTATGAGTGTCCAGCCAGTCGTCGACGTCGCTCTCCGCGCGTTCCTGCGCCAGGCCGTAGCGCTCGCGCAGCTTGCCGACCAGCTTCTGTCGCTCACCCTTGATCTGATCGATATCGTCGTTCGTCAGCTTGCCCCACTTGATCCGGGCCTTGCCCTTCAGCTGTTCCCATTTGCCCTGGAGAATATCGTTATTCATGCTGTCTCCTGACGTGTTGCACCGCCAGACGGGCAGGCCCAGGCAGGGCCCCGCCAGGCCGATGCGTTGCTAGTGACAAACGTAGTGCATCGCTCATGCCGGACAGCTCCAGGTGCCCGGCTGCTGCACATAGCAGCGCGGCCGGATGCGACAGCGTGACGCTGGCCACCAGATGTGGCGTCCCTCCCCCGGGCGGGTGGTTTAGCGTCGTTCGGCCGAGGCGGCGGCGTGCGCAGGGCTGCCACTACCTGACGACGCCTGCGCGGAACTCTGCAACGCCACTCGCTCCAGCAACTCCTGGAGCTGGTCCGGGTTCGCTGGCTTGGCCAGATGCTGGTCAAACCCGGCGGCGAGCGCGCGATCGCGATCGCCGCGCTGACCGAAGCCGCTCAACGCCACCAGGTACGGCCCGTCGTCTACCCTCGAGCGGACCTGCCTCGCCACCTCGTAGCCATCCAGATCGGGAAGCCCGATGTCGACGAAGGCGATCGGGGGCCGCTGCTGCGTGATGAGCTCAACGCCTTCGGCGCCGCTGGCCGCCTGAAGGACCTCGTGACCCCAGCTGGACAGGAGCTCCGCCATGACCATGCGCACGTCCTCGTTGTCCTCCACCAGGCCGATGCGCAGCCGGGCCTTGCAACGCGACACGGGCGGCAACGCCGGCGTCGAATCCGCATCGCTCTGCTGGCGGGCGTCCGAGATCTTCTCGGTGGCCTGGGGAAACCAGACGCGAAACTCGCTGCCCTGGCCGACGCCGGCGCTACTGGCGTGCACGCGGCCCCCGTGCATGGCCACGAGCTGCTTGACCAGCGTCAGACCGATCCCCAGCCCCCCCCCGCCCTCGCGCTCCTGCATGAACAGATCAAACACCCGCGGCAGCAGCTCTGGTGAAATGCCTCGGCCGTTGTCGCGCACCGCCAGCTCTACGCCTCCCTCGCAGTCGGTGCAGGAGACGTGGATGGCCCCTGCCGGATCGGTGTAGCGGGCGGCGTTGTTGAGCAAGTTCGCGAGCACCTGGGTCAGGCGCACCTCATCCCCGGAGATCCACAGGTCCGCGCCGCTGCGCTCGGTAGTCAGCCGGTGACCGCGTTCGTCCAGGAGTGGTTTGGCCAGAGACAGCGCTTGCTCGAACACGTCACCGGCGCGTACCTGCGACCAGCGGAGCTCGATCTTGCCGCGACTGATGCGCGACATGTCGAGCAGGTCGTCGACCAGCCGAATCAAGTGCTCGATCTGCCGCTTCATCACGCTGCGGGTTCGCTCCGCCTTCTCGGCATTACCGCCGTTCAGGAGCTCGAGACCGGCGACCAGTGGCGCGAGCGGGTTGCGCAGCTCATGCCCGAGCAGCGCGATGAACTCGTCCTTGCGCCGATCGTCCTCGGCGAGGCGCCGATTCAGTCCTTCGAGCTCCAGGGCGTGCACCCGTTGCTCCTCGAGCCGCTGCTTCAGCGCCGCGGCCTCGAGCCGGCTGCGCTGCTCACCGAGCGCGCTCTCCCGCTCCTGCAGGACGTGCGCGGCGATGGCCTCCGCCTGCTGCTGCACCTGGGCGGTGCGCCGGTGCAACTCCACGAAGACCGAGGCCTTGGCCCTCAGGATCTCGGGCTGGATCGGCTTCATCAGGAAATCCACCGCGCCCAGCCGATACGCCTCCAGCACCTCCGACGGCTCTGGATCAAACGCGGTGACGAAGATGATCGGCACGTAGCGGCTGCGCTCGCGCGAGCGGATCAATTTCGCCGCTTCGAAGCCGTCCATCGTCGGCATCTGCACATCCAGCAGGATCAGCGCAAAATCCTGCTCGAGCAGGCGGCGCAGCGCGTCCAAGCCCGACTGCACTTCCACCAGCCGGCAGTCGACCTGGCCGAGCGCCACACGCACAGCCAGCAGATTTTCGAGTCGGTCGTCGACGACCAGGATGTCACACGGAGGCGGGTCCGCCGCGGCGCTCGCAGTAGATGGGCTCTCGGACACGTCCCTGACGCCTCTCCTCGCCGGTGCGGTACGCTGTTCACCCAAGGTTGACCAAGGTTACGCTGCGCGCGCGAGGATGTAGTCGTCAAGGGAATCAGCCTCACCTTTTTGGTGTGCCATCACAAATGAGGACCGGCTCGCGCGCCGCCCCGGTGCATATTGCCACGCCAGGCATTTTCGCCGCGAGATCCCGCGCACGCGACCTACAGCGTGCCCCGAAACGGCGAGCGGATAGCCCCCGGGCGTGCCCATTGCGCGGGGTGTCCCACTGTCAGCGTCGGGTTTGTGGTACTCGGCAGGTGTAGGTGGGCCTGTGGTACGCTCACGATCGGTTCGAGGCCATGACTTCCCTTCGCTGGTACGGCTCCGACTCGCTTGCGCCCACCGAGCCTGGTGGCGCGCCTGCGCCGGCGGTCGGCGCGACCCAGACGCCGGTGCTCACCGATGAGGTCCCGCCCAGCAACCCGCTCTACACCAGCACGCTCGCGCCGGGCACCATCATCGGCGGCTCGTATCGGCTGCTGCACGAGCTCGGTCGCGGTGCCATGGGCGTGGTGCTGCTGGCCGTCGATCAGCAGCTGGAGCGGCGCGTGGCCATCAAGCTGATCCGGGAGGACCTGGCCAACGCGAGTTTCAGGCAACGATTCATGCAAGAAGCGCGGGCCATGGCGCAGGTGAATCACCCCAATGTGCTCGGCATCTACGCCTTCGGCGAGCACGAAGGCGCGCCGTACTTCGTCAGCGAGTTGGTGGACGGCGTCACGCTCGAGACCTGGCTGCTCGAGCGCACGGAGCCGCCCGAGCTGCAAACGGCGCTCGGCATTCTGAACGACGTGTGCCACGCCGTATCGGCGATCCACGCCGCGGGCACCGTGCATCGCGATCTGAAGCCCAGCAACATCCTGCTCGACCGCGCGCTGCGCTCGCGCGTCGCCGACTTCGGCGTCTCCATTCATCGCAGCACCGTGGCCAGCGAACTGGCGGGGACGCCCGCGTACATGGCGCCCGAAGTGGCCCTGAGTGAGGGCACGCCCGGCACGGCCAGCACGCTCTCGGATATCTATTCGCTCGGCTGCGTCGCGTTCGAGCTCTTGACGGGGCGCCGCCCATTTCAAGCCCACGGTGCCGTGTCCTCGGTCTGGCAGCACATGACCGAAGCGGTGCCCCTGCCGAGCAGCATCCGGCCGAGCCTGCCGCGGGGCTTCGATCGCGTGCTGCTCGCCGCCCTGGCCAAGGATGCGGCGGCGCGCCCCGCGTCCGTGGAAGAGCTGCGCCACGGCTTGACCGTGAGGGCGCTGGAGCCCGATCGCATCCTGGTCGCGGAGGACGACGAGGACTTTCGACACGTCATGCAGCTCACGCTGGAGCGCGAGTTCCCCAGCACCATCGTCGAGTGCGTGGCGGACGGCCGCGCCGCGCTCGACGCGCTCGAACAGCGCCCGGCGTCGATCGCGCTGATCGATCTGAGCATGCCGGTGCTCGACGGCATTGCGCTCACCCGCGCGCTGCGTCAGCGCGAGGCGTCCGTGCGCATGCCGATCATCGTGCTGACGGGGCGCGGCGGGGCCGCGGAGTGGCAGGCGCTATCGACGATGGGCGCCGACCGCTTTCTCGTCAAGCCAGTCCATTTCGCGGATCTGGTGCGCCTGGTGCGACGCTCGGTGGCCGAGGCGTTCGGAGTGGCGACGGGCGAAGCTTAGCCGGCGGCGCAGCGGCGTGACGCGCCGAGAACGGCTCGAGCTCGCGGATCACGTGCTCCGCGGTGGCCGGGCGAAGCGCAGGGTCGCCTGCCAGGCAGTGCCGCACCACTCGCGTCAGCCCTGGCGGCGCCACGCCATCCAGCTCGAGCGACGCCGGCAGTTCATCCTGGGCGATCCTGCGCACGATCTGCGCCGCGTTCAGGCCCAGGAAGGGCGAGCGAGCCGTGAGCAGCTCGAACAGGCAGAGCCCCACGGCCCAGATGTCACTGCGCTCGTCCACGGCGTTCGGGTTCCGCAGTTGCTCGGGGGAGAGGTAGTGGGGCGAGGCGGCACCGCAGCCCAGGATCGTGGCCGTTTCCGTGTCACTGAGAAACAGCGCCATGCCAAAATCCCGGAGTTTGATCACCGGGCTCGCCGAGCGATAGCGGGCGAGGAACATGTTCTCCGGCTTCACGTCGCGGTGCACGATGCCCAGCCGATGCGCGTCGCTGAGCGCCGAGCAGACCTGGCAGATGTATTCCACCGCCAGCTCCAGCGGCAGCGGGCCCTCCTGATTCAACAGGCTGCGCAGGTCGGTGCCATCCAGCAGATCGGTGACCAGGTAGCGGGACCCCGAGGGCAGCGTGTCGGCGTCGTGCACGCGCACGACGTGCTTGTTGTGCAGCGCGGACAGCGCGCGTACCTCGCGCGCGAAGCGGCGCCAGGAGAGCTGGCTCGGCGCGCTGCCCGGGTGCAGGACCTCGAGCGCGTAGGAGGTGCCGAGGCCGATATGCTCGACCCGGTAGACGAGGCTCGTCCCCCGCGAGCCGATCAGCGGGCCGACGCGATAGGTGCCGGCTACCACGTCGCCGTCGCGGAGGCTGGGTGAGGTTCTGGGCAAGGAAGGGGTCACGGATTGCATTTCTTGCGGCGCCAGCCTGCAATTTGGAGACCATCGTGGTTGCGGCGCAAACGCCGGGGGAGCGTGCGGGCTCAGTGGGGCGATCTGGATCGAATGTGGCGTTGTTGCGCGCACACTGTGGCCCCAAATCAGCTCATTTCCGACATTTGCACGCTTGGTCCGAGATCTGCAAACGAGCTGTGGTTTCCCGCCACAGCGGGGTTCTTGCAGCAATTTCGCCACACCCGGCCAGGAATCGAACGACCCAATGACAGAACGACTACTTTGCGTGGACGACGACGAAGACGCCTGTGAACTACTGGCCGCTTCTCTTCGGCAGCTCGGCTACCAGGTCGAAGGTACCACCTCCCCGCCCCAGGCGCTGGAGCTGATCATGACCAAGGACTTCCACGCCGTGATCAGTGATCTGAGCATGGCGGAGATGGATGGGCTCCAGCTCTGCGAGCGCATTCTGGAGAAGCGGCCGGGCATTCCGGTGATCGTGGTGACCGGCCAGGGCAGCATGGAGGCCGCGATCGGCGCCATGCGCGTGGGGGCCTACGACTTCATCACCAAGCCCGTGGATCCCAAGCTGCTCGGCCTGAGCGTGGCCCGGGCCGTGCGCACCCAGCACCTGCAGACCGAGGTGGTGCGCCTCCGGGAAGCCCTCTCCGAGGCACCGGAGGGGCTGCCGCTGGTGGGCGACAGCAGCGCGGTACGCTCCGTCAACGAGCTGATCCAGCGCGTCGCCAAGAGCGACGCCTCGGTGCTGATCGTCGGAGAAACGGGCACCGGCAAAGAGCTCGTGGCCCGTGCGCTGCACCGGCACAGTGGTCGCGGGCCGTTCGTCGCGGTCAACTGCGCGGCGGTGCCGCCGAACCTGCTGGAGAGCGAGTTGTTCGGGCATACGCGCGGGGCCTTTACCGACGCCAAGTCGGCGCGGCGCGGGCTCTTCCAGGAGGCGGAAGGCGGCACGCTGTTTCTGGATGAAGTGGGCGAGATGCCGCTCGAGATGCAGGCCAAGCTGCTGCGTGCGCTGCAGGAGCGCGTGGTACGGCCGGTGGGCTCCGATACGGAGCAATCGTTCGACGCGCGCATCGTCACGGCGACGCACCGAGATCTGGACGACGACGTGGCCAAAGGGCGTTTCCGTCAGGATCTGTTCTATCGCATCAACGTCGTCAGCATCCAGGTGCCTCCGCTGCGCGAACGCGGCAGCGACGTGCTGAAGCTGGCGTCTGCCTTTCTGCAGAAGTCTGCGGATCGCACCGGGCAGGCCATGCGCCATCTCTCGCCGCCGGTCGCCGAGCGCCTCCTGGCCTACGATTGGCCCGGGAACGTGCGCGAGCTGGAGAACTGCGTGGAACGCGCCGTGGCCCTGGCCCGCTTCGACGAGCTCACGCTCGAAGATCTGCCCGAACGGGTACGCAGCTATCGGCCGGACCGCTTCGTCATGACCGCGGACGAGGTGGAAGAAATCATCTCGCTCGACGAGCTCGAGCGCCGCTACATCGCCCGCGCGCTCAAGTTGCTCAACGGCAACAAGGCCCGGGCCGCGCAGCTGCTCGGCGTGGATCGGCGCACGCTGTACCGGCGTCTGGGCAGGTACGCCACGACCAGCAACAAGCCCAAGACGTCCCACGGCCTGTCCGGCAACGGCTCCTCGGGTGCAGCGAGCGCCGGGAGCTATGAATAGCAGCGCTCTCATGGACGCGGCAGCGGGCTCGGAGGGGCCCCTTGCCGCGGCCGGAGGCAGGACGAAAACCGGCTGGTCCCTGGCGTCGGATCCGGCGCTCTTCATCACGGCGGTCGATGCGCTGGTGGCGTGCGGAGATCTCGGCGAGCTCGCCGCCGGTGCGGCTCACCTGACGCAGAAGCTGCTCGGGACGAGCGACGTGCTGGTGCTCCTGCGCGGCCCGGATGGGGAGTTCGCCGGCGGTCGACCCGGCGCGTCGCCGGACCTGGAGAGCTGGGCCAACGACGTCTTGCAGGCGGGAGCGGGGCACACCACCAGCAGCGGGGGGCAGCATCTGGGTGCGCCGATCGAGGCCGCCAACGTCGGCGTGAGCGGGCTGATCGCCGCGTCCCTGCCCGAGAGCAGCGAGCGCGAGGTCTCCCGGTTGCTCGGCTCCATCGCCAACCTCGCGTCGTCCTGCAGCGCGCAGATCGTGAGCCGAGCGCAGGCCCGGCGCGCGCTTCAGGACACCCAGGCCACGGTGGCTCGCGGTCTGCACGACCTGTGCACGCCGCTCAATAGCCTGCGCCTCGGCATGCATCTGCTCGAGCCCGCGTTGACCAACAAAGACCCCGCCGTGGCACAGCGCACGCATCGCGCCGTCGATCGCATGGCGACGCTGGTCACCAACATGGCGGACTCGCTGCGCAAGACCGAGGGCTGAGGGGGGGGTGGGTCGAGCGCGGGGCATGCGCGGACTCCGCACCCCGTAGCGGTGCGCTCTTGCTGGATCAGGTTCTTGCGATCCAAGGTGCTTGGCCAGTGCCCCCGCGAGTTGGGTGGGCGCCCCTTGGGGGTGCTGCGCTCGCGCATGCCCCGCGCTCGACTTTGATGGACTGGCTTGCGCTCGCGCATGCCCCGCGCTCGACTTGGTGGGACGGGTTGGAGTGCCGCGGCCTCGACGGATCGGGCTGCGAGTAGGTTTGGGCCGGGCCTGCGCCGTACGACGCGGTCGCACGCCTCGGGGCGCCGGGCGGACCCGGCTGCGAGCGAGCCTGCGCTGCTGCTGCGGCCCTGGCGGATCGGGCCGCCCACCTCGCGCAGCGCAAGCACCCGTCTGTACCCCCGGCCAGGCGCTCCGTCGCACCCTCGCGCATGCGTCGCGCACTGAGCTAGCCGGATCCACCAGCGTCGGCGATTTTGCTGAGTGCGGATGCCCGCCGTGCAACGGGTCTATCCGCGCTGCGCGGATCCACTCTAGCGTAGGCGCTAAGTCGCAACGACGTCGAGCGGGCGTGTGCCGCGGTAAGACGGGCTTCGCTCGTGCAGGCCCCGCGCTCGAGCCGCCGCGCCAGCCCGTCCGCGCACCCGTGCTAGCGCGCCACCCCGTCGCACGCGCGCCACCGCGGCGCTCCGTCGCACGCGCGTCACCGCGTCATTGCCCCGCGCCAGCGCGGCGATCCCTCCGTCCCACGCTCGAGCCACCGCGCCAACCCGTCAGCGCACCCATGCCGGCGCAGCGAGCCGTCTGTTCTCTTGCGCCAGCGCGGCGATCCCTCCGTCGCACGCTCGAGCCACCGCGCGGCCCGTCGCCGCACCTGTGCGAGCGCGCCACCCCGTCCTTGCCCCCGCGCCAGCGCGGCGCTCCGTCGCACGCGCGCCACCGCGCCACCCCGTCATTGCCCCGCGCCAGCGCGGCGATCGCTCCGTCGCACGCTCGAGCCACCGCGCCGACCCGTCATTGCCCCGCGCCGGCGCAGCGAGCCGTCTGTGCTCTCGCGCCAGAGCGGCGATCCGTCGGTGGGCGGAGGCAATGCTGTACGATTTTGCTGGACAGCTTTCGCCGCTGGCGCGAGCTCGAGGTCGTCGGTCGTTCGGAACTTGCGCGCCACGCCGCACCGTTCGGCCTGAGACGCGATGCACGAGCGGTTTTACTTTGCGATCGCATTGGGCACGCAAAAACGCTTTGGCGGGGCAGCCAGAAGCTCCGATCTCGAGGGTGTACACTGCCAGGATGGATTGCCTCGCACAGTTGACCGATGCTTCGTTGCACAGCGAGACGAAACGGCTCGCCGGCAACTCCAATACGCTCACCGCGCAACTCCTCGCCCACCTCGGCGAGGTCGAGGCGCGCGGCATCCATCGCGAGCGAGCGTGCTCGTCGCTCTATACTTATTGCGTGTACGAGCTGCGCATGTCGGAGGATGAAGCGCAGCGCCGTTGCCGCGCGGCACGCCTGGCGCGGCAGTTTCCGATCTTGTTGGAGATGCTGGCGGAGGCCTCGCTGCACCTGACCGGCATCCTGCTGCTCGGGCCGCACCTGACCGACGAAAACTGTGCGGAGCTCCTGGCGCGCGCGCGCTTTCGAACCAAGCGTGAAATCGAACGGCTGGTGGCGGAGATCGCGCCCTCTTGCGATGTGCCGAGCCGGATCGTGCCGCTGCGCCGCGCCGGCGCGGCAGACTGGATGCTGTCGCCGCTCGACGACGACTCGTCCGGTCTCTGGGTACCACCGCGCAACACCTGGGCGGCCTACGTGCGAGGTCTCGCCGGAGGCGTGCGAGAGCTGGAAGCGGGGCTCGGTGCCGGGCAGGCACCACCTCGGGCGGATGAGCAAGCGGCCGCCGCGACCACGGGGCAGGAATCGGGCGGTGCTGAATGCGACAGCGAAATCGGCGCTCGCACACTGGCGCTCGACCTGAGACAGGCCGACAGACACGACGGCGAGAGCGGCGCCCGAACGCCGGCGCCCGACTCGAGGCAGGACGTGAGCACACCGGTCCCTTCCGGCGAATCGCAGCCCACGGCGTCCGCACCGCCCGTGACGGCGCTGCGCTACAAAGTCCAGTTCACGGCGGACCAAGCTTACGTCGATCTGCTGGAAGAGGCGCGCAACTTGCTGCAACACGAGGTACCCGCGCGCGATCTGGTGGCCGTGCAGCGCCGCGCCCTCGAGCTCCTGGTGCACAAACTTCGCCAGCGCAAGTATGCGGCACGCGAGCATCCGGGTGCGAGAGCACCGGAGCCCGTGAACGGCCCTCCGCAACCGCAGCCGACGCCTGCTCGGCCGCCCGTGCCGCAATCGGTGACCCGTGCGCCGCAGTCTGCGCCGCAGTTGACGACACACGCTCCACACTCTGCGCCACCGTCGAAGACACACGCTCCGCACCTTGCGGTGCAGTCGGCGGATGGCCCGCAGTCGCAGGCGGACGCTCGGCATGCCGCGCCGCAGTCGGCGACAGACGCTCGGCGCGCCGCGCCGCAGTCGGCGACCGATGGCCCGTGGTCGCAGGCAGACGCTCGGCACTCCACGGCGCAGCCGGCGGAGCAGAGTCGGTACATTCCCGCCGAAGTCCGCCGCAGCGTCTGGAAGCGGGACGAAGCGCGCTGCGCGTATGTCGACGACCGCGGTCAGCGTTGCCGGGAGCAGTCCGGTCTAGAGTTTCATCACCAGCACCCTCATGCGCGAGGTGGCCCACCGAATATCCACAATCTCGCGCTGCGCTGCCGCTCCCACAATGACCTGGCAGCGGAGCAGGACTTCGGTCGCGACGTGATCCGGGAGAAACGCTCACGCCGACGAAGTCTGGCGAAATCGAGCCGCACCGGCGCGGCGCCGTGAACGCCAGCGCCCCGTAGCGCGCACCTTGCCGCACGCGCCGGCGCGGCGCCGGCAGCGCGCAGGAGGCACCGCAGGCGCCGGCGCGGCGCCGTGAACGCCCGGCCCCCCGAAGCGCGCACCTGGCCGCCCCGCGCCGGCGCGGCGCCGGGAGCGCGCAGGAGGCACCGCAGGCGCCAGCGCAGTGCCGTGAACGCCGGCGCCCCGAAGCGCGCACCTTGCCGTCCCGCGCCGTCCCGCGCCGTCCCGCGCCGTCCCGCGCCGTCCCGCGCCGTCCCGCGCCGTCCCGCGCCGGCGCGGCGCCGGGAGCGCGCAGGAGGCACCGCAGGCGCCAGCGCAGTGCCGTGAACGCGCGGCGCCACCGACGAGCCGCACCTTGCCGCATGCGCCAGCGCGCGGCGTGAGCACCCTGCCGCGCGGCGCCTCATTCCGAGCGGCGTAGGCGTCGCCAGCGGAGGAATGATGAGGGCCTGTCCCGTCGGTCCCCTCTTGGCGCTGGACTCGCCCGTCGTCGCTGCGCGCAGCTGGTGTTGGATTCGTGCTGCAGGTCGTCGCGGGAGGACACCTCGTACACACTCGAGGGGCCGGTTGCTCGGCACGGGCCGACGCCGCGCCGTTCGACGTGGGCGATGGGCGGAGCGGCGCGTAAGCGCCCCCCGGTGGCCGAACCCGGAAGCGTGCGCGCGAACGGCTCCGCCCAACGCTGGCGGCGAACGGCTTTGTGCGGCGCGGTCCGCGCAGCACCGAGGACGCCCTGAGTCCCGAGGCGACGCCCGGTGACGCTCGGCGTAGGCCCGGCCCCTCTGCATCGGCAGCGGCAGCGGCATCGGCAGCGGCAGCGGCAGCGGCAGCGGCAGCGGCAGCGGCAGCGGCAGCGGCAACAGTAGCCCCCGCGCGAGCCTGCGATTTTTTCACCAGTCCGACGGCGCGATCCAGAGGCGTGCGCCGTAGCCCATCACCGGGTCGAGCCCTTGGCGCGCGATGGATTGGTCCCGCTCGAAGAGTTCGTAGCGGCGGTAGACGGCCCCGGCGGCGTACAGATCGAGGTGGACCCAGTCGGTGATGTTGAAGGTGACCTGGGGCCCGACGGTGAGGTTGGTGTAGGCGAGCTCGGTGTCCTGCACGGCGGACGCTTCGTCGATGACGTGGAAGCGGTTGTTCTCGAAGGTCGAGCGCAGGCCGACGTCGAGCCAGGGGGTGGCGCGGTATTCCGCGCGCAGCCACACCGGCGCAAAGCCGCGCACGCGCAGCCGCTCGGACAGGCGCAGCTGCACCAGCAACGCGGGCATCGGCGCCAACTCTCCGCTGCGGCGGTCATACAGGACGCCCGCGCCGACATCGAACTCGTCGCTCACCGCATACGTGGCGATGCCGGTGAAGGAGAGCAAGAGATCGTCGGAGCCAACGCCGCCCTCGAAGTTTCCGGCCAGGCCGACCTCGGCGAACGCCATCATGCCCCAGCGCTCGGAGAAGTCGTGCAGGGTGCCGAACATCAACTTGGGTGCGTGCAGCTCGAGCTCCTGGCCCGTGCCCAGACCGATGTCGAGGCGTTCGTACGCGGCTCCGAGCACCAGTGTAGTCGCCTCCGAGAGCGGGAGGGGCACGCCCACCGAGGTCCGCAGCACGCGCAGCTCGGTCTCGCCAGGCAGGCCATCGCTCGACGCGCCGGGGTATTGCTCGACACTCATGGTCGCGACGCTGTCAGCGACCTGGGCGTGGGCGGGTGACGGAACGGCGCTCAGTGCCAGCGCCACGAGCGCCGCGTTGAGCGCTCCCTTGTACCGCCGCTTGCGAGAGACGTCGCTGACGACCGGTGTTTCACGCTTTGGATTGGAGAACATGGCGAACCTCGTAGTTTGCTTCTGCCACGCCTTTAGCAACCCTCGTGCCTCGGAACGCGCTTGCGTTGGCCGAGTGGCGCCCGACGCGCCCTGTGCTGCTCCCGCGAACGCCGCGCTCGCGCTCGGATACATCCAACACAAAAGAGAAAGTGCCGCCCGAGAGCGGCACTTCCAACCGGTGCTTCCCACCGGCACGTCCAACCCGTGCCTTTCCGCGATGGGGCGGCGTTACAGCCCCGCGACGTACGCGACGCGCGCGCGCGCCACGCGGATCGCCACCTGTGCTTGCACCGCCTCGAGCTGCGCGTTGAACAGCTCGGTCTGCGCCTCGGTGAGCTCGACCGTGGTCGCCGCGCCCACCAGGAAGCGCTCGCGCCGCGCGCGGTAGGAGGTCTCCGCGGCCGTCAGGCGTCGCGCCGAGGAATCGAGCGTGGCGCGGGCGGTGCGCTGGGTGAGGACTGCTTCGGCCACTTCTGCATGGATGCTGTCGAGCAACTGGGCGCGCTGCGCGCGCGCTGCGGCCGCCTGCGCCTGCGCAGCCGTGACCTCGGTGTGGGCGCCGAACGAGTCCGTGAGCGGCACGCTCAGCTGCACGCCCACCTGCCAGGAGCCGTTGAACTCCTCCCCCGGCGGAAAGTACCGGGAGTTGGGATTGGCCCAGCTCGCCTGTCCGATCGCCTCGAGGCGCGGCAGCACCCTGGACCAGGTGGCCCGCCCCTGCGCATCGTACGCCTGGGCCGTGTGCTCCGCCGCCGCCAGCTCCGGCCGCCGCCGCTCCGCACTGCGCGACAGCGCCGCAAGGTCGTCCCGCTCCACCCCTTCGGGCGAGCGTGTCAGATCCTCGCCGATCAGAAAATCGCGACGCTCCCCCTCGTGCAGCGCGATTCCGACCCGCTCGCGCTGCAGCGCTGCCAGGTTCTGGGCCTGCACGAGCACGCGCTCGGACGAGGCGACCGTGGCCTCCACTCGGGCGACGTCGGCCGGGGAGGCTGCCTCCGCGGCCGCGAGAGCCGTGAGGTACTGCAGATGCTCTCGCCCGAGCTCGAGGTTCTGCGCGGCGGCCGCAGCCTCGAGCTCGGCCCGCACCCAGTCGTAATACAGGGCGCGTGCTTCGTAGGAGGTCTTGCGGCGCGTGGCGGTGAGCGACTCGCGGCTACCGTCGAGCTGCGCCTGGGCCGCGGCCCGCGCCGGGGTCAGGCGCAGGACGTAGTCCGACAACGGCAGCGTCAGCGATGCCGTGAAGCTGGTGGAGTTCTGCGGACTTTCGATCTGGATCGGGCTGGCTGCGGAGGACGAGTCGACCGCGGAGAGCCGGTAGTAGCTCACCTGCCCCGCGAGGCGCGGCATGAAGTCGTAGAGCGCGCGATCGAGGTTGGCAGCGGCGACCTCGACCTCCTTTTGCTTCTGCTCCGCAGTGAAGCTCGTGGCCACTGCCCGCGCAGCGAGCCGCTCGGAGGTGAGGCCTCCGGCCTTGCCGGTCAAGAGCGCCGCCGGGTGACCGGGCTCGGCCCGCGTGGGTCGCTCCGCCTCGGACGAACCTGCGGCGTCGGGCTGCTCTGCGGCCGCGGGCAGCGGCGACTGGGCGAGCAGGGGCGTGGGGATGAAGAGCGCGGTCGCCAACGAGAGGGCACACCTCCACTGACGAGCCGTTACGGTTCGAGACATGATTCAAAGCTCCGATTGGGGTTTTGTTTTAGAGAGTCATTCGGCGGGCGCGAGCTCACGCGCGGGACGCTGCGGCTCGGCGGGCGTGAGGTGGTCGGCCTCTCCTGAGGCCTGTTCCCAGCGGATCAGGCGCAGATCGAGGACGAAGATGGCGTACAGGATGGGCACGATCACCAGCGTGATGAAGGTGGCAAACGTCAGACCGCCGATCTGCACCCAGCACAGCGGCTCCCAGAGCGGGCCCCCGTGCAGAGCCAGCGGCACGAGCCCGAGCACCGTCGCGCCCACCGTCACCAGCACGGGCCGCAGGCGCATGATGCCCGCGTCGATCAACGCCTCGCTGAGCGGTGCACCGCGCTCGCGCTCCTCTTCGATGTAGTCGAAGAGCACGATCACGTGACTCACGATCACGCCGATCAGGCTGATCATGCCGAGGAAGGCCATGAAGCCGAAGGGCGCCCCCATCACGCGCAGGCTGAGCAGCGCCGCGACGATGCCGAAGGGAATGGCGGCAAACACGACGAGCGGCTTGGTCGTGCTCCGGAACTGGAACACCAGCGCCAGAAAGATCGAGAGCACGCTGATCACCAGCACCAGCACCAACTCCTTGAAGGACTTCTGCTGCTCGTGCTGCTCGCCCCCAATCTCGAGCGTGTAGCCGGGGGGCAACTCGCGCTGGAAGCGCTCCAGATCCGGCTGGATCTGCGCCAGCACCTCGCTCGGTAGCGAGCCCGCCGCCGCATACGCGCCGACCGTGATCGTGCGCACGTGGTTGCGGCGCAGGATCTTGGCCACGGCGTCGCTCAGCTCGAGCTCGGAGATCTGACGCAGCGGCACCTTCACGTTCGGGTCGCGGCCCGAATACACGTAGAGGTTGCCCACGTCCGACAGGCGCTGGCGCTCGCTCGCGCGCAGGCGCAGCGCGATCGGCAGCTGGTGGTCGCCCTCCTGCAGGGCACCGACGCGCGCTCCTCCCAGCGCCGTGCCGGTGGAATTGGCGATGTCCTGGTGCGTGACACCGGCGGCGCTGGCCCGGTCGGCGTCCACGCTCAGGCTGAGGGTGAAATTGTCCACACCCCAGGTATCGCGCAGGCGCTCCGCGTTGGGCTGACGGCGCAGGATATCTGTGAGCCCGTTCCCGAGGCCGCGCAGCACCCCGATGTCCTCGCCCGCGATGCGGATCGCGATCGGCATGCCGACGGCAGGCCCGCTCTCGATCTCTTGCACGTCCACCCGCGCCCCGGCAATGCGCGCGGCGAGCGCGTCCTGCAGTGGACGCACGACCTCGGACGTCGCGTGCTTGTCGTCGAGCCGGAGGATGAGCTGCGCATAGTTCGCCTGACGCTGCTCCGGGCTGATGCTGAACCAGAAGCGGGGGCCGCCGCCGCCCACGAAGGTGGTCACGGAGCCGAGCCCGCGGGGCCCGGCGATCTCCCGGATCACCTGCTCGACCTCGGCCGCCTTCTCGCGCGTGGCGCTGACGGGTGCGTCCTCCGGCAGCCACACGTCGACGTAGGCGAGATAGTTGAGATCCTTCGGGAAGAAATTCTGCTTGAGGCCCGAGACGCCGACCACGCCCAGCAGGAACAGCACAAAAGCGGCAGCCAGCGAGCGCCAGCGATAGCGAATCGCGCGGTCCACCAGCAGTGAATACAGTCGGGCGAAGCCATGCTCGCGGCGCTCGTGGACCGGCGCCTCCAGCTGCCTGGGGGCGCGCAACAGCAGCGCACCGAGCAGTGGCACGAACGTCATCGAGACGAGCCGCGAGGACACCAGCGACGCGGTGAGCACGACCGGCAAGGAATAGATGAAGCGGCCCGTGTCCCCGCTCAAGGTCAGGAACGGCAGGTAGGCCACGATGTTGGTGATGGTGGCAAACAGGATCGCGGTGGCCAGGCGGGTCGGCGCCAGCCAGGCCGCGATGGCGCGCGGCAGGCCGCGAGCCATGTCGCGCTTGATCGCGTCGCCGGCCACGACTGGGTCGTCGATCAACAGGCCCAGCGCGATGATCAGCGCCCCGATCGAGATCTGCTGAATGTCCATGCCGACCAGGCGCATCATCCCGAAGGTCATGGCAAGCGTGAGGGGGATGCACAGCGCCATGAGCAGCGCCGAGCGCCACTCCCAGAAGCCGATCAACGCCACCAGCACGACCAGCGCGATCGCCTCGTACAGGCTGGACATGAACAGCTCTACGTTCTCGGCAACCTGCTGGGGCTGGTCGCTGACGCGGGTCAAGACCAGATCCTCGGGCAATAGCCCGCGCGTCGCGTCGATCTGCTCTTGCACGGCCTGACCAAAGTCCGCGATCATCAGCCCGCTCTTCATGGTCACCGAAAGCGTGATGGCGCGCGTGCGCTGCCAATTGCCCTCGCTGTCCCGCCAGGTGGCGTAGGACGTGTAGCGCGGGCTGTCGTAGCCGCGGCTAATCGTGACCAGATCGCGCAGGTACACCGGCTCTCCGCTCGTGCTCTTGGTGATGACGATGCCGCCGATCTCCTGCTCGGCGCGCAGCTCGCCGTCGGGAGCGATCAGGATCGTCTTGCCCTGCACCTCGACCAGCCCGCCGCGTGCGCTCACGTTGCGCGCCGACAGCGCGCTCTGGATCTGCGCCGGACCGACACCGAAGCTGGCGAGCTTCTCTTGCGAGTAGTCGAGGTAGATGACATCCCCTACGATGCCCGCCCGCGATACCCCCGCCACGACAGGCAGGCGGCGCAGCGCCTTCTCGAGCGTCTCCGAGTAGCGATCCAGATCGCGATAGCTGTATTTTTCTCCGGCCACTTGCGTGAGCTTGGCCTCCGTCTCGGCGGGATTGCGAATCACGACCATGTGCCAGATGTCGGGGTGCAACTCGGCGATCCGCAGGTGCTCCTCGACGAAGCGGCGCGCGCCATTGATGATCTGCTCGTCGGACGCGGCCGTGCGCGAGTCGATGGCGAGGAAGCCCGGCCCCGACAGGAGGCGCACGTCACCGGCGCCGCGGGACTCGGCCCAGCCGGCGAGCGCCCTGCCGACGACCGATAGTTCGCGATCGTCGAGCGAATACGGAAAGCACCCCACCAGCGTTGCGCGCTCCGGGCTCTCGGCGCCAGCGCCACGGGCGGCGCGGATCGCAGCCTCCACGCGCTCGGCGCGCAACTGAATCTCGACGCCGCTCGCGCGGGGGCTGGCCACCGTCAACATCAGCGCGGAGGTGTCACCAAAGTCCTTCAAGAACTCCAGGCTCGCGCCCTCCGGCAGCGTGCTCAACGAGGACAGCTTGAGCCAGATGTCGTCGAACTCTTTGCCCGTCTCCTTGACGTTTTCGTCGAGCAGCATCGTCACGACGGCGACGCCGGAGCGCGTGGTCGACTCGATGCGCTCGATCTTGGAGTTCTCGGCCAGCTTGCGTTCAACCACTCGGGTAACGCGCTCCTCCACGTCCTTGGCGGTAGCGCCCGGCCAATTGAGCACGGCGGCGGCCACGCGCACCGGGATCTCTGGATCCTTGCGCTTGGGCATGCTCGCGTAGCTGAAGACACCCCACAGGATGGTAAACACCAGGAGCACCCACGAGATGTGCGGGTTCTCGGTGAAGAAACGCGCCGTGTTGCGCGTCTTTTTGATCATCTCTTCATCACTGTGCTTGTGCATGACAGGAAACCTTCATTCAAAAGGATGTGCGCGGTTTCGCGCTCAGGGGATGACGACGGCTTCGCCGCCGTCGCGGATCAAGGTGGAGCCGACGGTCACGACACGCTGACCGACGTTCAGGCCGCTCTGGACGGTCACCGCGTTGCCCAGGATCTCGCCGAGCTTCACCGAGGCGAGGCGAACCGTGCCGCGCGCCTCCTGCCCCTCCAGAACGAACACCGCAAACCCGCGCGGATCCGTCGGCGAGCGCACGATGGATGAGAGCGGCACGGTCGCCGACGCGCTCGCCAGCGTGGCCTCGGGCAGGCGCACGGAGATGACCGTACCCGGCCGGAGCGAGCCGTCGGGGTTCGGCAACTCGGCTTCGATCGAGAACACGCGGCCGTGCGAGTCGGCCGCCGGCGCGATGCGGGTGACGCGAGCGTCGAGCGCGCGCTGGGGAGCCCGCGTCTCGCGCTCGGCGCCCACGTGCACGCTGACGGGGCTGCCGATGGAGAGCTTCTCCACCACTGCTTCCGGGACCGCGAAGCGGGCCTTCACGTGGCTCACGTCCGCGACGGTGATGACCATACGACCGGGGGAGACCAGCGTCCCGACCTCGAGATCGCGCGTCAGGATGACGCCGTCCATCGGCGCCCGCAGCAGGGTATCGTCGAGCGCTACCCCCGCCTCGTTCGCACGCGCCGCGGAGGCGGCCACGTTGGCGCGGGCGTACTCGGCCTTCGCCAGCTTGGCGTCGAGTTCGGCTTTGCTGATCGCGCTCGACGTGTACAGCTTCTGGGAGCGCGTCAGCTCCGTCTCGGCGAGCTTGGCTTCCGACTGCGCTTGACCGAGCCCGGCGCGAGCCGTGGCGACTTTCTGCGCGTAGTCCTCGGAGCGAATGCGCGCCAAGAGCGTGCCGCGGGTGACGAAGTCACCTTCCGCCAGAGCGCGCAACACCGCGTCCTGGCCGCGCACCTGGCCGATGCGCTCGACGTAGCCACCGACGCGGAACGCCATCTCGACGCGCGCGATGGGTTCGAGCGAGCCCGAGTAGCGCGCCAGCGCCACGCCGGCGACGGGCGCAACCGGTTCAACCTTGACCGGAACGGCGCTCGCCACGGCGTGCGCTCCCTCTGGGCTGGAACACGCGAGCGACACACCGATCGCGCATAGGACGGTGCACACCCGCCCGACGTTGATGCGAGGATTCATACTGACCTCCGTTAGACCGGCGTTGGATACCGGTTCCCTCTCGGACGGCCCCCCTTGCGAGCGGAATGCCAACGGCAGGATTGTTGCTGGAGAGGGCTCAAACCCCGCGTTGCACGGGAAAGGAGCAAAAATCGGATATGTCGAACCCGAGAGATCGGTATCCAAACGATGGCCGGAGATATCCAAGCGGTGAGCCGGAGGCCCCGGAGAGCGTCCGGCCGAGCTTTGAGCCGAGCCTGGAAGCGGAGCTGTATCGGCTCGCGCCCTCGCGGGTAACGGTGCTGCTCCTCGGTGGTGACGCCCGCGAACGACAAGCGCTGGCGGTCGCCCTCCACGAGCGCTCGCCCCGTGCCCATTGCCCCTTCGTCGCGTTCGCGTGCGACGGGCTCGATGTCCCCGAAGTGGAACACGGGCTCTTCGGCGGCCCGGAGTACGAGCCACCGTCCGGGGGAGCCATCGCGCACACGGCCGCCGGCACGCTGTACGTGGCCAGCGTCGACGCCTTGCCTTTGCTCGTGCAGCCCAGGTTTCTACGTTTCCTGGAGCGAGACCGGCGCTCTCGGGTCGTCGCTTCCAGCGTCCGGGACCTGCGGGGGCTGGCCGAGCTGGGGGTGTACCGGCTCGATCTCGCCGAGCGGCTGAGCCTGGTCGAACTCACGCTCCCCGACCGGCGCCACTCGGTGTAGGCTCGGGCGCGTTCCAGCATGGACCACCGGGAGATTCGGGCGCTCAGGGGTTCGCTCAGTCGCGCGGCGTTTGCGCGCCAGCTCGGCGTGAGCGCACTCACGGTCCTGCGCTGGGAGCTGCCGGAGGACAGCAAAGAAGCGCGGCGCCCGCGGCCGCGGATGGTGGAGTTGCTGCGCCGGCTCGCTCAGGAGGGCACGCTGGGCGGCGGGCCCAACGGCGGCGCGAGCCACTCGGCCCCCGCCGGCGACCCGGACGCCGACCCGCCGGAGGAAGACGACAACCGCGACGAGCGGGCCACGCTGCCCTCACACCCCCCGGACACTGTCCGCGCGGCGACGCCGGGCACCTGTCACGCCGACGAGGCACTTGTCCTGCCGCTGCTCGCGCGTCTGATGGGCGAGTCGTGGCTCGCGGCAGAGGACGAAATCCTGCAGCTGCTCTCGGGCAAGCGGCTACAGACCGCCGCGGGGCGGGCGCTGGCGACGCTCGGCCTGGTTCAGGTACAGCTGATCGCACGCCTCGACGTGCGCGGCGCGCTGATGGCGCTCACGCCGATCCTCGACGAGGTGGAGCGCAGCGGTGCCGTACACGAGGTCGCGGCGCGCGCCCACCTGCTGGCCGCGCTCTTGTTCGGTGCCCCCGACTCGCGCGTCTTCGACGTCGGGCGCGTCAACGCGCACGCCGCGCGCGCCGACGCGCTGCTCGATCCGGGCGCCGACGATCTGCGCGTGTTCTTGGCTACCGCGCGCATCTCGTCCGGCCGCTTCCTGGGTCCAAGCGTCGTGTTGCGCGCCTACCAGGCGGATCTCGCGAGCCTGGAGCGCGCCAGCGCGGCACTGCCGCGTTTCCTGGCGCATGGCTTGCACGGCCTGGTCGCGGGCTACCGCGGGGATGAGGCGGCCGCGCTGCGCCACGGAGAAGAGGGCCTGGCGATCGCCGAGCGCCTCGGGCTCTGGCCCGTGGTGATCGCCGTGCTCGCGGACCGCGCCTGGCGCGCGGTGAACGGCTCTGCGCTGCCGCAGCAGGTGCTGGAGCTCACGAGCGGGGCTCGCCGGCGCGCGCGCGAGGTCGAGCTACCGCCGGGCGAGCCGATGCTGCGCATCCTGGCCTGCGAGATCGAGGCGCTCACCCGGCTCGCGCGCTTCGCGGAGGCCGACGCGGTCGTCGAGGAGGCCAACGCGCTGGCGCGCCGGGGCGGCATCGCGCGCTACGCCATCGCCATCCCGGTCGCGCGCTTGTACATCTTCACCAACCGCATCGAGCGGCTCGGGCCCTGGGGTGAGGCGCTGGAGAGTGATACCGTCGGCAGCACGCGTGCCCTCGCCAACGCGCACGTGCTCACCATCCAGGGCATGGACGCCACGTTCCAGGGTGAGCTGGAGCGCGCCACCGAGCTCCTGTCCCAGGTGGTGAGTGCGCCGGAGACCACCCCGGGCATCGACTACCTGATGCACCATGCGCACTTCGAGCACACCATGGCGCTCTTGATGCGGCAGGACCTCGAGGGCTGCCGCAGCGCCTTGCTACGCGCGCGCCGCTATCTCGAACAACACCCGTCCACGTGGCACTCGGCGGTGCTGATCCGGCTGGAGTCTTTCTTGCTGGTCGCGCTGGGGCAGTTCGCCGAAGCACGCAAAAAGGCAGAGACGACGTACGCCACGTTCTCGCTGCTCGGCGACATCGTGCAGGCGGGCTTCGCCAAGGCCAATCTCGCCATCGTCGCCAAGGCCTCGGGCGATCCCGAAGCCGAGCGTTATCTGGCCGAGTTGCTCGCCGAACTCCAGCGGCTCGGCGTCTGGTCACCGCAGCTGTTCCGTCGCGCGCAGCTGTTGACCCGGACGCCCCCCAGCGCCGAGTGGCGCGAGGAGACGCTGGTCGAACGCCTGTGGGGCGCCGTCGACCGGCTGAGCGTGAGGGGCTTGTCTCACGATCAGTATCGGCGCGGGCTCTTGATCATCCTGGGCGAGCTGTTCCCCCAGCGCGACGTCGTCGTCGGCGGGCGCGAGCTGCCTCCGGACGAGCCGGGGATCGTCGAGGTGCCCGATCTCGCGGACGGCGTGCTGCGCTTCGGGGTGCGCGGTACGCTGGATCCCGAGAGCGCGGCAGCGCTGCGCATCCTGGGCGCGTTTGTACCCCGGCTACTCGGCACGGCGGTCACCGCCGAGCCAACGCCGGCGGCCGACCAGATCCTGCCCGAATTCGTGGCAGCCGCCCCGGGCACCCGCAAGCTCAAGAGCGAGATCTCCCGGCTCTCGCGTTCCTCGGCGACGATCCTGATCGGTGGCGAATCCGGCACCGGCAAGGAGGTCGTGGCGCGAGCCGTTCACGATCTCTCCGCGCGCGCGGACAAGCCGTACATCGTCTTCAATTGTGCCAGCGTGCCGCGCGATCTCTTCGAGAGCCAGTTGTTCGGCCACAAGAAGGGCTCCTTTACCGGCGCCAGCAACGACAACCCGGGCGTGATCCGCGCCGCCGACGGCGGAACCTTGTTCCTCGATGAGATCGGCGAGCTGCCGCTCGATACCCAGCCCAAATTGCTGCGTTTTCTGGAAAATGCCGAGGTCACCGCGCTGGGTGAGCAGAAACCGCGCCGCGTCGACGTGCGCGTGGTCGCCGCCACGCACCGCCAGCTCGACCAGCTCGTGCGCGACGGTCGCTTCCGCGAGGACCTGTACTATCGCCTCAACGTGGTGCCGATCGTCGTGCCGCCGCTGCGCGAACGGAAGGAAGACATCCTGGCGCTGGCGCGCCTGTTCATCGCGCGCCTCGCCCCCGACGCGAGCGCCCCGCCCGAGCTCGGCAGCGACGCCGTCCACGCCTTGCGCCAGCACCACTGGCCCGGCAACGTGCGCGAGCTGCGCAACGTGATCGAGCGCGCGATGGCCTACGCGCCCGTGCCCGGCGTGTTGCACGCCGAGCACCTGCGGATCTGACCCGCCGAGCGCTGGATACGTTCGTCGGCGACGCCGCACGCTGGATATATCCAAACCTGAGCGTGGCTCCGGGCACACCGGTTGCAATGTGCCGGACTCATGGACATCACCCTTTTCCAAGCCCACGAACTCCCTCTGGTTCTCGGCGCGCTGCGCGACGTCGCCCTGGCTAACGGCCAGTTCACCGAGGCCGAAGCCGCCATGGTCGAAGGCCTCGCCGAGCTACACGGCGAGCGCCTGAGCGCCGACGCTCTGCCTCACGTCTCGCCAGAGCAGCTCGCGCGCGTGCTCACCGACCCGCACCGCAAGAAGCGCGCGGTGCAGCTGGCGATCATCACCAGTCTGGTAGAAGGCCAGCCATCGGAGCAGAGCTCCCAGGCCGTGACCCGCCTGGCCCGCGCGCTCGACGTGGACGAGCAGGGCCTGCGCGTGCTCGACCGTGTCGCGCACGAGCGCAGCATGCTCGCCCGCTTCGACATGGTCCGCCGGGTGCAGCGCTTCGTTTCCGGTGGTGGCGGCCCCAGCTTCCTGCGCGTCGCCGTGCCCAGCTTGCTCGGCATCAACGGCGACGCCGCGGTGGCCGCCCGCTACCAGGCCCTCGCCGACCTTCCCGCGGGCACGCTGGGCCGCGCCCTCTACGCTCACTACCGCGAGCACGGTTTCGCGCTGCCCGGAGAAAAAGGCGGCCTGCCGGAGCTCATGCTCTTCCACGACGTCGGCCACGTCATCTCGGGCTACGGCGTCGACCCGCAGGGGGAGATCCAACAAGCCTCCTTCCAGGCCGGCTTCGCCCGCACCGATGGCTTCGTCTTCCTGCTCTTCGGCATCCTGCAGTTCCACATCGGCCTGCGCATCACTCCCGTCGCGCGCGGCCAGCGCGGCCTCTTCGACGTCCCCAAGGTCCTGCGCGCCCTCGCCCGCGGCGCCGCCTGCAAGATCGACTTCTCCGACCACTTCGACTTCTTCCGCTACGCCCCCGAACCCCTAGAAACCCTCCGCCAACAATGGGGCGTCCCCCCCTTGGCCGCCTGAACGCTTCAAATCACCCAAGCGTCGAGCGCGGGACATGCGCGAGCGCAGCACCCCCAAGGGGCGCCTACTCGTTCAATCGGCAAGACGCCAGACCAGCACCTTGTATCGCGACAACTGAAGGCCGAGGATGGGGACCCGCGCTGCGCGGGGCCTCGGCCGATCCAGCAAGGGCGCCCCGCTACGGGGTGCGGAGTCCGCGCATG
>Ga0315912_10001747_pt1 | contig 25423 bp, 22 predicted proteins | sample VfabasoilMG_FD_204469 | JGI IMG/M metagenome (GOLD analysis project Ga0315912, IMG submission 204469) | Garden soil microbial communities collected in Santa Monica, California, United States - V. faba soil | ecosystem: Environmental > Terrestrial > Soil > Garden | place: USA: California... | reverse complement strand
GCGAGTCGAGGTTGCCGGTCGGTTCGTCCGCGAGGATGAGCGCGGGTTTCGCAACCAGCGCCCGGGCCACGGCCACGCGCTGCTGCTGTCCGCCGGAGAGCTGTGCCGGCATGTGTTTCGCGCGGTGCGCGATGTTCATGCGTTCCATAACCTCGGCGACGCGCCGGCCGCGTTCTGCCGCGGACACGCCATCGTGGTAGAGCAGGGCAAGGCCGATGTTCTCGGCCACCGTCAGTTCATCGATCAGGTTGAAGCTCTGGAAGATGAAGCCGACGTTGGCCTTGCGGGTCGCGGCCAGCCGTGCCTCGCCGTAGCCCGCGATGTCGGTCCCCTTGAACAGGTAGGTGCCGGAACTCGGGCTGTCCAGCATGCCGACTATGTTCAGCAGCGTGGACTTGCCGCAGCCGGAGGGGCCCATGATGGCGACGAACTCGCCGTCGCTGACTTCCATGCTGACCGCGTCCAGGGCGGTGGTCTCGACCTCGTCGGTCCGGTACACCTTGCTCAGTTTTTCCAGCTTCAGCATTGCCGCCTTCCCTCCGCTATAGGGATTCATGAAGAAAATCGGGTGATGGCGCATCCGGGGACAGACCCGGAAACCGGGTCTGTCCCCGCGGCGTCCGAAACCTGGGGAGGCTTCCTCGGACGTTGGCGGCGACCGCGCGCGGAGACCCACCGGGGATGTGCCTCATTGCGCGAGCACCAGCCGATGCATATCGAGATAACTCGTGTAGGGCGAGACCACGACGCGTTCGCCGGCCTCCAGCCCGTCGAGTACTTCTATGAACCTGGGATTGCGCCGGCCGAGGTGCACGTTGCGGCGCACCGCCTGCGTGCCGTCGGCCGACACCACGAACAGCCAGTTGCCGCCGGTGTCCTGGTAGAAGGCGCCGTTCGGGATCATGAGCGCCTCGACCGGATCGCCGAGTACCAGTTGCAGCTGCAATGTCTGACCGCGGCGGACGCCCGCGGGCGGCTCACCGGTGAAACCCAGTTCGATCTCGAACCGGTTGTCCTTCACCTGCGGGAAGATCTTGGTGACGCGCAACGCGTGGCTGCGGCCGTCCATGGTGAGTTCCGCCGTCTGTTCGAGGTCCACGCGGCCGAGATAGAACTCGTCGATCAATGCCGAGAGCTTGTAGCCTTCCGGGTCGTCGATCTGGCCGAGCCGATCGCCGGCCTTGAGCGACTGGCCGACCTCGGCGTTCAGCGCCGTGAGCTTGCCGGACATCGGCGCGCGCACTTCAAGCGCCTGCAGGTTGCGGCGCGCGATCTCGAGGTTCGCCTGCAACTGCGCGCCGGTGTCGCGGAGTTGCTGGAGCTGTGCTTCCTGGAGCCGGAGATCGGTCTTCTGGCTCTCCAGCGTGACGGCGCGCTTGCGCCGGTAGTATTCGAGTTCGTCGCCCGCGTCCTCGTAATCGGCGCGCGGGATGTTGCCCTTCTCGGACTGTTCCCGGCGCCGTTCGATCAGGCGCTCGAGACGGATGACCTGGTAATCGATCTCGACGAGATCCTTCTCGTGCTGGAGCCGGTTGCGGGTGAGATCCAGTTCCAGCGTGCGCAGATCGTTCAACTGCTCGGTGACCTGTGCTTCGCGCGAGACGGCATCGAGCTGGAGCGCGGTGTTGGAGAGTTCCACCAGCAACTGGCCTTCCTGCACGATCGCGCCGTCCTCGACGTGCACTTTCTCCACGCGGCCGCCGTCGACGGTATCGAGGTAGATGGTGCGGAGCGGCGTCACGCGGCCGCGCACGGGAATGAAATCATCGAACTCGCCGGCGCGGACATCCGCGACCACGATGCGATCGTTCGCCACCTTCAGCGTCTGCGTGCCGCCCGGCGACAGCCAGGCCACGAGACCGAGCAGCAGGAGCAGGGCAGTACCGCCCGCGGCGTGTTTCCAGTAACGCTGGATCGGCGTCTTCTGTATCGGCCGATCCATGCCCGCCCCTGCCGTTGGGTGCAGGGGGGTCGGTCCGCCGCCGGTTCCCCGGGCCGCGACGTTCATTGAATGACAGCCGGGTGAATCAGGAAGCGGGGTTGCGGACCCTGCGCGTCTCGCCGCGGACCACGATCACCGGCTCCGGCTGGGCAATCGCGAGCAGGTCGGCGCCCAGTTCGGCTTCCATCCGCGACTCGATCTGCTTCTGAAGGGCACCGGACAGGTCCGGTATCGCGGTCGTGGATTCATCGGCGGCCGCCGTGCCGGCGACCGAGAGGCTCAGCAACACACTGAAAGATATGGCTTTAATCGCGTTCATTCGGGCTATTTCCCCAGTCGAGTTTGTGTCTCTGGAGGATTGGATGCCGGGAGGGGGGCGCTTGGATGCAACGCGCCGAAGAAATTTCCCGCCGGCGCTGTTCCTCCCTCGCCCCTTGCGGGAGAGGGGGACAGGTGACCGCCCGTCGCTTAACCCGGGTACGTCGGCGTCGGCAAACTTCTGCTAGATTTTCATGGGGAGGCAACATGTTCGATCTTCAATCTCTTGCAGTGGGTTTTGCGCTCGCGCTGATCAGCGCCGCAGTGGGTGCGGAAGAGGCCACAGTGGATACGTCCGCGCTGGCTACGGGTTCGCCCGCCATGCCTATCGCAAGACCGAATCCCCGCTATCCATTGGCTGCACTGAACAAGGGTGCGGAGGGCTGGGTGCAGTTGAGCTATGTCATCTCGCCCGCGGGGAGCGTCTCCGAGGTCGTGGTCGAAGACGTCGTGGGTCCTGCTGCGATCGAAAACGCGGCGGTCGAAGCCGTGAAGAAATGGACGTACACGCCGGCGACCTGGGAGGGCAAGCCGGTGGAGCAGTGCAGCAACCAGATCATCCTCAGGTTCATGATCGAAAGGGACAGTGAACCCGGCGCGAGACCGTCCCAGGTCAACGCCTACCGCGCCATCACACGGCTCCTCGAGGAGGACAAACTGGACGAGGCGTGGGAAAAGCTCGGGAAGGTTTTTGAAAGGGACCTGAACCTCTACGAGATCGACATCTTCAATACGCAGCGCGTGGAGGTGGCCCATAGGAAGGGGTGGATGGCGACTGAAATCGATCTTCTGAGCAAGGCCGCCACGGGCGACGAGATCCTGGGACGCAAGGCCAATAGCCAAGTGCTGCAGAACCTGTTCCTCCGGCGTATCCAGGCAAAGAAGTACGCCCAGGCCATCCGTACTTACGAGGATCTGAAGGAGTACAGTTCAAGCATTGACAAGTGGCCGGCGTACGAGAAAGCCTATGCGGAGCTCGTCGCCATCCGCGACGGTGATCAGCAGATCGTGATCGATGGCTCTATCACGAGCCTCAAACCCGGCGAGTGGGATTTCTGGACGCACCGGCTCCTGAAGCGCTCGGTTGAATTCAGCGACGTGCAGGGGGAAACCGGCAACATCGAATTCCGTTGCGACCGCAAGCACGTCACCGATCGGCTGTCGGCAGGCAAGAACTGGACGTTGCCGGAGAGCTGGGGCGAGTGCGCTGTCTACGTATTCGGGAAGGACGGCGCGAGCTTCAAGCTCTATGAACTTCCCGCAGTCCCCGAACCGTCAACGTCTGGTCCCACCTAGAAGCCAGTCCATTGGTGGGATAGATCCCGCCCTACACCTGCAGCGACTTCAGAACCTTTAACGCTTCCTCGGCCTGTTCGATCGGCACGAAGACATGATCGTGGTGAGCGGCAGCCACGACGTTGCAACTGATCCCCGCTGCGCCGAGCGCACCGGAGAACGCGGCGGTGAGTCCCACGGCGGCGAGATCCGAATTTACGCGCAAGGTGATCCAGCCTGCGCGAAACAGGATCGTCAGCCCGGTCCTCCGCGCTTCGGCTTCCGTGGTGATGAACGTCGTGCCGTCGTCCTCGCGCAGAATCGCAAACGCATCGACGCCCGCCGGTTCCTTCCCGCGTTGCGCAGTGGCAAAGACATAAACGCCGTCGTGCAGCACAGGGTCCATGATCCGGAGCAGGGTGGCGAGGTCGGATTCGGGCATGACCGGATTACCTACCAGAACGCGTGGCAATACCCGGGGGCGCTTCCGGGAAACGCGCCGGCCTTCGCCTGCGCCGCTGCGTATTTCCGGAACGGATCATAGCGGGCGCAGCGTCCGCAGGTGCCTTGCGCAATCAGGATCTCGCCGAGATCTCGTCCATCCGCGAGATGGCACCAGCCGATCGCCCGGTCATGGCTGTGCTCGCCGGTGATGGTGCAGTTCAATCTCTGCCCCGTCACCAGGCTCTTGATCTCAGCGGTCGCAACCGTGCCCAGCCGGGTGCTTCGTTCATCGCAGGTCAGTCCCTTCAGGCGGATGGCCCGGCCCGAGACTTCAATCGTGTCACCGTCGCGCACGCGGGTGACGTCGCCGACGATGCTCTCCCGCGGGCCGAGCAGTTGCTTGCCCGCCTCCTCGAACCAGGGAGAACCCACCAGGCCGATCAGCACGACGATACTGACCAGCGCGCGCAGTGCCTTGTTCTTCGTCCGAATCAAGCCGGATTCGTCGCTTCGTGCGCAGTCGCTAGAGACCGGCCTCGTCCAGCAACTTGATCATGGCGGCGTCGACATCCTTCCTGAGAGAGTCCAGGTAGATCTTCTGATCCGCTTCGCTCAGGTCGGTCCAGTGCTCCGGCATGGTGTCGAACGGCAGATCCGAGTGAGCGAACTCGTAGCAGGCCATGCACGTGCTCCGGCCCTTGATCATGGGGATCAGGTTCAGGGCGACATACGACTGCCGCATCATGCTGTTGCCGAGTAGAAACCGTTGGTAGAAGCCGTAGCCGAAGAGCAGGGGAGTGTTGTAGACATCCCTGGGCAGGAGTCTCAGCACGATATCGTACTTGTCCGTCGGCTGGCCCGACGGCACGCCCTCCGGATTGTAGCCGCGCTCGCGCAGAATGGCGGCGACCCGCTCGGTAATCTCGTCTTTCAATCCCGGTGCCTCGATGTCGCCCTTCTTGTTGGAAAAGATGGTCGTTCCGATGACGATGAAATTGGCATGCTCCGGGAAATCATTGACGATCCCTACCATCTTGATGGCGCTCCGCTGTTCTTCGCGGAGCGGCGTCGCGCAGGCGGAGAGCGCGACGATGGCAGCCAGGGTCAGTAATCTGATTGTCCAGTTCAAGGCGGTCTCCTCCGGAGTCATTCAACCATAGCGCAAATCACTGCGCATCTGAGTCGGCTTGAGTGACTTGTTAGACATCACTTTATTTTTTGTATAAGCGCGACAAGTCCATAGCCTGCCATCGCAACAATGAGGCCATAGATCATAGAAGTTGGTACTGCGATTACCCACCACATTTTTGCCTCAGCGCTCGCGGGATAGACGAATGTTTCGAACGAAACCGCGAGTGGAACGATGACCGCTGCACTCGGAATCGCGACGATCGCCCGTGTTCCTCGGTCTCTCAGAAGCATTGCCACAATGAAGCTGGCGCCGATAGATAAGAGGATCATGTGATGTCTAACGTTCGCGCTCAGCGGCGAGGGGCACCGGAGCCAAAGAATAAGGAACGCGCGTTCACTGCGTCCGCCTGGAGTCGGTGGTTAGCTGCCAGTTTGCGCAAGGAGGCTGTCCAGCGAAAGGGGAAGGGGTTTCCAACCACGATACATGAACCCGGGCTTGCTCAAATCGATCGACACCCACTTTTCCTGCGTCTCAAATTTGCCGAAATACTTGGAGACCCTTCGCTCACCGTGATATTGAATCGTCAGGATGCCGCGATCAGGATTTGGGCCGCTGGGCTGATACGAAATCTTCTCCGCTGAGGCCGAATAGCAACTTTCGTCGAAGGGAAGGGAACGTAGCACTTCCACTCCGTTTATGGTCAGCGTCACGAACCCGCGAGTTCCGCCTCCACATTCGCCCCTTGCCTGCGGTTCGGAGTACCTAACCGTGACTATGATCAATTGGTCCTTAAGTTGACAAGACTGGCTGATGTCGCCCGCTCTATACAGCCCTTGAGTTCGCTGTAGCTCTTCGAGCTTCGCGCTGTCCAGCTTTTCCAGATTCCATGCCCCGATTGGTGAAAGGTCTAGGATGTTGATTTCTGGCGCGCATGTTATGTGCAGGAATTTGAAGTATTCACCGGCAACCACCACTTGCGGCAGCAAGACGACCGCAAGAAAGGCGATGATGACAATCGGGCGATTCACTGGCAGCTAACGATTGCCGTGAACGGCGCCGGTCACCGGCTGCACTAACGAAGCAATCTCCGAGCTCGGCGTTCGGTCGAAGGCATGGTTAGGTGACATGGGACAACCTAGAGGCAATCGCCGAGTAAGAAACAGGCGGGGAATATTGCAATCACCATCCACGATAATACCAACCATGGGATGAACAATACGAATAGAACTGTCCTCGCCAGGGGCGTCGGAGCGAGCCGGTGTCCGGTGGTGAGTACCAGGTGAGACAGGCCACCCACGTACGTTGCCGCTACTACGCTGTACATGATGGCGCCCACAGGTGGGCGGGGCTGGCCGTAGGGAAGTGACATCACTACAACCAGCATATAAAGGGTGTACAGCGCCCAAGTACACAGCGCGGCAATTCTGTACCGCGATCCCATCTCTTTGTGCCCAGCCCACAGGACAACTCCGCAGTACGCGATCATCGGTGCATAGTAGGCAACCAACGACCCAGCTTTCATGGATGATTAGTCACCTAACTAACGATCGAGGTGAGCCGCGCGGAGCGCGAGTGCACGATACGAGGAACTGGCTTTCACCGCGTCGGCTCAAGTGATTTGTCATGTTCCGACTCGCCCAATAACTTTGCCGGGAAAAGCATCGTCGCATCCGTATGAAACTTGAACTCAGTGCCCACCCAATCACCTGCATCCGTCTTATAGGGTTGGAAGCGAACAAACAGAGGCCCCTTGGCGAAATGCATTACAACAAAAATCATGTGGACACGCGCTGAAACGGTCCGATCTTCAATGATTTCGTATCCCCTGTATGGGCCATAATAGTCTTGCACCTGACGAAGCGAGTTTGCCTGGGTGAGTGCTTGAACGTTCCCTTCCATTCCACTGCCCTTTATCCATTCCTTCACTGCTGCTTCTGGACCCTCCTTTTCGTACGCCGCTAGTCCTCGTTCAACAAGTGTCGAAGGCGATTGATCAGCCGCATGTAGATGTGTTGCTAGAACAACACTCACTAATGCAACTAATGCCCTGAGAATTTGCATCTTTCCTCCATTAGAGAACGTCCACGCCCACCGGCGCGCGCCTAATGAGCTCTCCAAGGCACCACGTTCGTGCGCGCGTTCGGGTAGGGCGTGTTATTAGGCTGCATTGGTGCTAAACAGGCAGCACAGGTTGGTTGCGAGTGCTACGCACCAATAGTAGAGCGCCATGGCAACGATGCCCACGACAAAGAAAGCCAATGCCTGCCAGTACGACCAGACCCATAACTTTGATTTCAAGTTTATTGGTCTCTTTAGCGTTCTCAGATAGTTGTCGTCGAGATAGTTAAAACTATCGTCCATATTTCTAAGCAGTTTCTGCTTCTCGTCTTCCGTAACTTCCTTCCCGCTTTTCATTAGTTGTTCCAATTCCGATCGGATATCGTGCCCTTGCCAGATGTTCTTCAACAGTGACACTTCGAGTTCTAGAGCGCTAAACCGCACCTCAAGGAAAATCTTGAAGGCCATTGCGGAGAGAACACAGACGAACGAACTGAGTCCTGAAACCAGCAATAGCGCACGAAGGTCGGCCGGTGCCGAACTGACATTGGAAAACGCCAAGAACATGGCGCCGGTTGCCAATCCCGTAATCCAGTTCATGAAGTTGTCGCGAGCAGTAGCTTGTGAATTCAAAAGTTCTGCGAGCTTGTCGCCATATGCTTTGCTTGTCGGATTGTCACTTTTCGCCTTCACTCGTAGGCGCTTCGCCTCGAGCTCAGCGATATCAATGTCCTTTTGCTTGGGCATGCCTGTGGTGCTCTATGCAGCCTAACGAGGGTCTATGGAGTAGTTGTTCCAATAATCTTATATCTGCGTACGGTGGAGAATGCGCCGCAGTCCCCATGGAATCAATCCCCTGCGTGAGGTAGTTCGTCGGAAGAGAGCTATCTGCCGGGTTCGCTTTCGTGATTCCTGATCGGGTCCGTCGTGCGCTGCCTACGACATTATGTATTCCGGACGAGCAGGTCGTTCGGCAGGCGGATCAAGGTGTTGCGCGGATGGCCCCGCCGTGACGATAGGCGGGAAACACTTTGCGCGAGCGGCCGCCGGGGACGGCGGCCCTCCAGTTCAGATCACACGCCGAGCTTGAGCAGGTTCAGGAACTCGCGGCGCGTCTTGGGACCGTAGGTCACGAACTTCGGGTCGGGTGACTCGCGGTATTCGGCGCGCTGCCGAGAGACGCGATCGGTGCTCGCGCGCTTCACCGCTTCGTCCATCGACAGGCCGTAGGGTTTGAGCGCGTTCAGTCCAAACACGCCGGCGCGGAGCGCGGGCGTGATCTCCGGGTAGCCGTGCTTGTCCTGAAGCTCCGGCGAGATCTGGAACGTGCGGAATGCCTGGATCTGATCCTGTGGCGAGCCGTACCAGATGGAATCGGTGCCCCACACCACGTTCTTCGTGCCGACGTAGCGGAACAGCTTGCCGAGCGCGTGCGCGGCGCTGTCCGGGTCCTGCATCAGCATGCGCCAGGTCGATCCGAGTTCCGCGTAGACGTTGCTGTTCGGCGGCACGTCGTTTTCGACCACCGACTTGATGAAGGAGTCCACGCCCTCGTTGCGCTTCGGATCATATGGCCCTTCCGGCTGGCCGATGACGAGACCGGAGTGATAGATGAGGAAGTTCACGTCCGGGTAGCGCTTGGCGACGATGCCGATATCGTCGCACAGGCTGTGCTCGTAGGACTTCTTGCCGAACGGCAGTCCCTTGTGCACGCAGATGTTCTTGATGCCGAGCTCGCGCGCCTTCTCGATCATTCTGATGCCCGGCTCGTCGTGCAGGAAGAACCCGTTGCCGTCCGGTCCCCACTGCGTGTAGGTCTTCCACGCGCTGATCTCCCAGCGCCCGGCGAGTTCGTCCATGCCCTGGAGATCGCCATCCTGGTTCGGGTTGACGCGGCCGTGCAGCATCAGCCGGTGCGAGCCTTCCATCTGCTCGACGATGGCCGCGGTCGCCGCCGCTTCCTCGATGGTGACCGGCTCCGCGTCGCGGAGCGACGGCACGAAGGACAGCACCATCATGTCGGTGTCGCTGTCCATGAACACGTCCTTGATGAACTCGGGCGCGCTCAGGCATTGCAGGTAGCTGCGCTCGCCGGGTTGCTCGGCCAGCGCGCACTTGGATTTCGCGGTCCAGTCGAAGGGAGTCGCGCCCGCGGGCACGCCCTTCAGCCACTTGCCGTTCGGGTCCACGTAGTGGCCCTGGATGTCGAAGATGAACTCCTTGCCCTCGAGTTTCGCCGCCGCCAGTTGCGGGTCGAGCGCCGCTTCCTTGTCGATGTCGAATTTGCCGCCGGTCTTGCCGGCCTCAGCATTCGCCGCGTTGATCGCGAGCAGCGTGCTGGCCGCGCCGCAGGTGGACACCAGGAAATCCCGGCGCTTCACGCCACACCGCTTCGCGTTCGCGCCCGCGGCCTCGAAGGCCATGCGGTTCGCGCGCCGGTTCACCGGGGACAGCGGCACCGGCTCGAATTCACCGTTGGACGTGGAGTCCAGCTTGATGGGAAGTCTCAGGCCTTCGGGGTCATGGCGGTAATGCTTCATGGCGGCTCCGGCTCGGGTGAGATGCCGGAATCCTAGCACGGCCGCGATGCGGGCTTCTGCCTTGCGGCGCTATTGGGCTATGCTGCAGGCACATTCCCTGCAGGAGAATCCTGCATGCGCTTCTGCCTGGTCCTGTGCCTGCTGTCTGCCATTCCCGCTCTGGCCGCTGAACCGCCGCCGGTCGATTACGCCGCGCTCGAGAAGCTCTACCAGCATCTGCACCGCAATCCCGAACTCTCCTTCAAGGAAGAGAAGACCGCCGCGCGCCTCGCGAAGGAACTGCGGCAGGCCGGGTTCAAGGTGACGATGAAGGTCGGCGGTTTCGGCGTGGTCGGCGTACTCGAGAACGGCGCGGGCCCGGTGGTGATGCTGCGCGCCGACATGGATGCGCTGCCCGTACCTGAGCAGACCGGGTTGCCGTATGCCAGCACGGTCACGGCCGTGGACGATCTCGGCAAGACCGTGCCGGTCACCCATGCCTGCGGTCACGACGTGCACATGACCGTGTGGGCGGGCACGGCGCGGCGACTGGCTGCGATGAAGGATCAATGGCACGGCACGCTGATGATGGTCGCGGAGCCGGCCGAGGAACGCGGCGCCGGTGCGCGGGCCATGCTCCGCGACGGACTCTTCGAACTGTTCCCGCGTCCTGATTTCGTGTTCGGCCTGCACGCCAGCGCGGAGATCCCCGCGGGTCAGGTGGGCTGGGTGCCGGGTTATGCCTTTGCCAACGTGGACATGGTGGACGTCGCGGTGCGCGGCGTCGGCGGGCACGGCGCGTTCCCGCACAAGACGCGCGATCCAGTCGTGCTGTCCGCGCAGATCATCAACGCGCTGCAGACGCTGGTCTCGCGCGAGATGGTGCCGGGGGAGGCCGGCGTCGTCACCGTCGGCTCGATCCACGGCGGACTCAAGCACAACGTCATTCCCGATCGCGTGGACCTCCAGCTCACCGTGCGTTCGTACACGGACGAGAACCGCAAGCTGCTGCTCGACGGCATCCGGCGCATTGCGGAAGGGCAGGCGCGTTCCGCGGGGATTCCCGAGAACCTGCTGCCGGAAGTCAGCATCCGGGACGAATACACGCCCGCGCTCTACAACGATCCGGAACTGACCCAGCGGCTCGTGACGGCGATGCAGAATCGGCTCGGCGCGGAGCGGCTCGTGCAGTGGCAGCCGGTAATGGGCGGCGACGACTTCTCCGAGTACGGCCGCGTCGAGCCGCGGATCCCGATCGCGTATTTCTGGCTGGGCGCCGTGGATCCGGAGAAGGTGAAGGCGGCGGAAGCCGCCGGCGAGGAACTGCCCTCGCTGCATTCCTCGCAGTTCGCGCCGCTGCCGGAACCGACCCTCCGCACGGGTGTCGATGCCATGACCGCCGCCGCCCTGGAGCTGTTGGGTTCGCCGTAGCGCAAGGCGCCGGACGGCCGTTCAGGCCGGCTTCGTGTCGAGTACCTCCGCCGCCGTGGTGAAGGCATCGACCGCTTTCGGAAGTCCACAGTAGATGATCGCGTGGACCAGGATCTCGCGGATTTCCTCCTTCGTCACCCCGTTCGACAGGGCGCCGCGTACGTGTACGCGGAGCTGGGGTTGCTGGCCGAGCGCGGTTAGCATCGCGATGGTCAGCATGCTGCGGGTCTTGTGGTCGAGCCCCGGTCGCTGCCAGACCTCGCCGAAGCAGGTGCCGACCGCGAAGTCGTTGAGAGGCCGCGTGAAATCGGTCGCCGCCTCGAAGCGCTTTGCCCCGCCGACTTCGCCGAACATGCTGTTGGCCAGCGCGAGACCCTTCTTGATCCTGTCGTCCGCCATGTCATTCTCCCGGTTTATTAACGAGTGCCAGCCATTAAAATAGAGCAAATCCCGGAGGAGGGACACGCCATGCCTGCATCGAAGAAAAACGAGCTGATCGTCCGCAAGTTCTTCAAGACCCTGAGTTCCGGCAACCTGGAGAAGCTCCGGCCGATGTGGCACAAGGACGCCAGCTGGAAAGTGATGGTCACCGGCATCCCGGGCGTGGGCGAGCACAAGGGCCGCGACTACATCATCGACAAGTTCCTGGCGCCGATCCGCGGCATGTTCAAGCCGGGCGACCCGAAGGTGAAGATCACCAGCATGATTTCCAACGGCAACATGGTCGCCTGCGAAACGCACACCACCGGCACATTCAGCGACGGCCGCCCGTACGACAATCTCTACTGCTGGGTGCTGGAAATCCGCGGCGGGCTGATTTACCGCCTGCGCGAGTACATGGACAGCTACTACATCTTCTCGATCGTCGGCGGCGGCAAGAAGTAACCACGGAGGCGGCATGAAAGAGGTCAAGGGAAAAACGGCATTCATCACCGGCGGCGCCGCCGGCATCGGGCTGGCGCTCGCGAGGGTGTTCGGGCGCGCCGGCATGAAGGTGGTCATCGCCGATCTGCGGCAGGACCATCTCGACGAGGCGATGGCCGAGTTGAAGCGGGAGAACGCGACGGCGCACCCGATCCGACTGGACGTGTCCGACCGCAAGGCGTTCGCGGCGGCGGCGGACGAAGCCGAGCGCGTGTTCGGCAAGGTGCACGTCGTCTGCAACAACGCCGGCGTCAACATCATCCGCCCGATCGACGAGGCGACGTTCGAGGACGTGGACTGGCTGATCAACGTGAATCTCATCGGCGTGTTCAACGGCGTGCTCACCTTCGTGCCGCGGATAAAGAAGCACGGAGAGGGCGGGCACATCGTCAACACGTCCTCCATCGCCGGCATCATTACGGGACCGGGCACGGGTATCTATTCCGCGACCAAGTTCGGGATCCGCGGGTTGTCCGACTCGCTGCGCTTCGATCTCGCGCCGCACCGTATCGGCGTGTCGGTGCTGTGCCCGGGCACGGTGTCCACGCGGCTCTACGAGAGCGAGGAGAACCGGCCGGATCGCTGGATGGGCAAGGTCGACGACACCGTGAAGCAGCAGCGCGCGGGCACGGGCGAGCTGTTCCGCAAGGTGCTGCCGCTCGGCATGGACCCGATGATGGTCGCGGAACGCACGCTGAAGTGCATCCGGGAAAACCGCTTCATGGTCATGTCGCATCGCGAGGTTGACGTGGATATCCGCGAATCTTTCGACGAGATGATGGCGGCGCTGCCCGACGTGCCGCTGGATCCGGATCGCGTCAAGCTCGAGGCCGGCCGCCGGCAGAAGAAGCACGATCTCCTCAAGCTCCTCGAGAATCTCTGATCGCTTCCCCTCCTCCTGAAAGGGGGAGAGTCGGAGAAGGGGTGCCGGCGATGCGACCACCTTCGGGAACAATGAACTTTGACTTTATCGTGGTCGGTGCCGGTACGGCGGGTTGCGTGCTGGCGAACCGCCTGTCCGCGGATTCCGCGAATCGCGTGCTGCTGATCGAAGCCGGCGCGCGCGACCGGCATCCGTTCATTCACATTCCCGCCGCAACGGGCGCCGCCATCTCGACGGCCTCGCTCAACTGGCGATTCATGACCGCGCCGCAGAAGCATCTCAACGAACGGCAACTGGCGCAGCCGCGCGGCCGCGGGCTCGGCGGTTCGAGCGCCATCAACGGCATGGTGTACTTCCGCGGCCATCCGAAGGATTTCGACAACTGGGCGGCGGGCGGCGCCGCCGGCTGGAGCTTTGTGGAGGTGCTGCCGTACTTCCTGCGCGCCGAGGATAACCTCGATTTCCGCGATTCACCGTGGCACGGCACCGGTGGGCCGATGGCGGTGTCCTCGATCCGCGATCGGAATCCGCTGAACGGCGCCTTCGAGGCGGCGATGCAGTCGCTGGGTTATCGCTATAACGCGGACTTCAATGCAGGCGACTCCGAGGGCTATGGCCCGCGGCAGTTGAACGTCCGCAATGGCCGCCGGGAATCCATGGCAACGGCGTACCTGCGCCCGATACGCGGCCGGGAAAACCTGTGCGTGCTGACGGACACGTTCGTACAGCGCGTCGAGATCGAGCAGGGACGCGCCGCCGCGGTGACGGTCGCGGAAGGTGGCACCGTGCGCCGGATCGAAGCGGCGCGCGAAGTGATCCTGTGCGCCGGCGCGATCCAGTCGCCGCAGTTGCTGCTGCTCTCCGGCATCGGCGACGGCGCGCAATTGAAGAACATCGGCATCGAAGTCCGTCGCCATCTGCCCGCCGTGGGCGCCAATCTCTTCGATCATCCTTCCGCGCCGGTGATGATGGAGACGAACAACACGGAGTCCTACGGCGTGTCGGCGCGCACCGCGCCGCGCGTGCTGTGGGATGTGCTGCGCTACCTGCTGTTCCGCCGCGGTGCGCTGGCCAGCAACCTGTTCGAGTCCGCCGCGTTCCTGAGGACGCGCGACGGACTGGATCGGCCGGATCTCCAGTTCGTCTTCCAGCCGGCGCGGAAGATGCCGCCCGGCTACCCCGTGCCGGTTGGACATGGTTTCGTGCTGAACCCGGTCAATCTCTATCCGAAGAGCCGTGGCCGCGTTGCGCTCGCCGGACCCGATCCGAACCTCGCGCCGGTGATCGATCCGAACGTATTTGCGGAGCCGGATGACCTGCTGCCGATTCTTCGCGGGATAGCGATCGCGCGGCGCGTGTTCGCCGCTCCGGCCTTTGCCCGCTATGCGGCGACGGAAACGGGTCCCGGGCCGGCCGTGCAGGGCGATACGGCCCTGGCCGATTACATCCGGCGCATCGCTTACGCGGTGAACCACCAGGCCGGCACCTGCCGCATGGGGCGTGATCCCAACACGGTGCTCGATCCGGATCTGCGCGTGCGCGGCGTGGCAGGACTGCGGGTCGCCGATGCTTCCGTGTTTCCGTCACCGGTCGGCGGCAACACCAACGCCGCCGTCGTCATGATCGCGGAGAAGGCGGCCGATCTGATTCTGGGCCGCCCGGCGCCGGCCGCGCTCAATCCCGCGACAGCGGAACGCCAGAGTCGTCCGTAGCGAATGTGAGTTCTGCGGTCATGGCGGTGGCGCCGTCGCGCCGGTAAGCGACGAGCTGCGCACCCGTGCCGCCCGGTTCCCCGCGCAGCGAGATCGGAGTGTCCACGAACGTCGGTGTCCGGGCGCGGAAGGAGAATTCCGTGATGCGCCGGCCGGGCGCGTTCCGCGCTACCAGGTCGAGCAGCAGGATCGCGAGCAGCGGTCCGTGCACCACCAGCCCCGGATAGCCTTCGCGCCTGGCGTACGAGAGATCGTAGTGGATGCGGTGGCCGTTGAACGTGAGCGCCGAGAACCGGAACAGCAGCACTGCATCCGGAGTCAGGTCCCGGTTCCAGAGCGCGGCCGGTACGCCGCCCGAATGTCCGGTCGGCGCGTCGGGCGCGTCGGACTCGCGGAACACGATGTCCTGTTCTTCTTCCACGACGGGCCCGCGTTCGTCCCGGTAGACGTACCGTGTGGTCATGAAGATCAGCTTGCCGCTGCGTCCCTGTTTTTCCTTCCGATCGAGCAGCGACGTTTCGCGGAACACGCGATCGCCCACGCACAGCGGCCGGTGGAACTTCATGCGGCCGCCCGCGAACATGCGTTTCGCGCCGGCGCCGCGCGTCAGGCTTGCATCGCGCACGGAGCGGCCGTCGTCATCGAGCCGCGACTGCGGCGTCAGCGGCAGGAAATACAGCCATTGCCAGCCGGCCGGCAGCGGATCGCCGGCATGCCAATCGCTGGTCGGCTGATCCAGCGTTGCGGCAAAGGACCGCAGCGGCGGAGTCGTGATCTCCTCCCAGCCGTCCGATCGCCCCGAAAGCGAAGCCAGTTCGTCGCGGTCCATCGCCGTCGTCGCGCCTATTTGCTGGTCTCGAAGCGCCAGGACGTACCGTCGCGCAGGATCCAGCCCGCCGTCGGATCGCAGAAGTGGCTGCCGATGACCAGCGCCTTGCGTTCTTCGTAACGCTGGATGAACTCGCGGCGCGTCTTGCCGGCCCGTGTCGGATCCATGTCGAAACTGCCCTTGAGATCCGGCACGGCGAACTGCACCGGGTGGTGCAGGAGGTCGCCGGTGATGACCGCGTCCTGTCCCCCGGAGGAAATGTGCACGCTGACATGGCCGGGCGTGTGGCCGGGCGTCGGGATCAGCCGGATCTCGTTCGTGATCTTGTGATCGCCGTCCACGAAGTCCGCGAGTCCCGCCGCCAGGATCGGATCGAGGGAGTCCTCGAGATGCGCGGCTTCCACGCTGCCGTCGCGCGGATGCTTGTCCCAGTGTTCCCACTCCGTCTTGCCGAACAGGTAGCGCGCATTGGGGAAGGTCGGCATCCACTTGCCGTTCACCTTGTGCGTGTTCCAGCCGACGTGATCGAAGTGCAGGTGCGTGCAGATCACGGTGTTGATCTTCTCCGCCGGGCAGTCGGCCGCCGCGATGTCCGCGAGGAAGCTGGTGTTCATGTTCGTGAAGATGTCGAACTGGCGCTTGCGGTCGTTGCCGATGCAGGTGTCGATCATCATGCGATGGTTGCCGGCCTTGATCACGAAGCACTGGAACGAGATCTTCATGTCGCCTTCCGGCGTGGCGAAGTGCGGGAACAGCCACTTGTGCTTCTTCATCAGCTCCGGGCTGCCGCCTTCCGGCAGCAAAAAGGCGATCGGATCGGTGTGGTCGTTGACCTCGACGATGCGGGTCACCTCGACCTTGCCGATCTTCCAGGTCCTCATGTGTTCCTTAGCCATGTCAGCCTCTCCTTCCGGTTATCAGGTGCGCCGGCGGGTGTTCACGAAGTGGTATGTGAAGCGATGGGTATGCATCAGTGCACGTCCACGGGCGCGGGAGCGGGGCGGCCGAGGATGAGATCAGCGGCCTTCTCCGCGACCATCACGACGGCGGCATTCGTGTTGCCGCCGATGAGCGTGGGGAACACGGAGGCATCCGCGACGCGCAGCCCCTCGATGCCGTGCACGCGGAGATCGCTGTCCACCACGTTGTCGCCGGCGGGACCCATGCGGCAGGTGCTGACCGGATGGTGCACGGTCATGGCGTTGCTCCTGATGTAGTCCTTCAGTCCGGTCTCGTCCTGCACGTCCGGCCCCGGTGCGTATTCCACCGGGTTGAAGCGCCGGAACGGTTCTGCCGCGAAAATCTTCCGCGAGATCTGGATGCTCCGCACCAGCGGGTCGATGTCGCGCTCGTCGCCGAGCAGGTTGGGATCGATCAGCGGTTTCGCGTGGGGGTCGGGGCTCGCGAGGCGCACGCTGCCCCGGCTCTTCGGGTGCAGCACGAGGGGATTCATCGCGAAGCCGTGGCCGATGGGAATAGGAAAGGGCGTCTTGTTGCGGCGCGCGGGCTGGAACACGAGCTGTACGTCCGGACGATCCAGACCGTCGACCGTGCGCAGGAAGCCGGTGGCCTCGAACAGGTTGCTCCCCAGCGGGCCGCGGCGGAACAGCAGGTACTCGATGAGATGCCAGAGGTTCCGCGGCGTCCGTTGCCAGGACAGGCCGTAGGACTCCGGGCTGTCCGCGCTCATCAGCACGCCGATGGCGAGGTGATCCGTGTAATGCCTGCCGACCGCGGGCAGATCGTGGCGCATCGTGATCCCCAGCGCGTTGAGATCGGCGCCGGCACCGATACCCGACAGCAGCAGGATCTGCGGCGAGCCGATCGCGCCGGCGCAGAGGATGACTTCGCGCTTTGCGCGCAGCGTCCGCGATTCGCCGCCCATGGTCAGTTCGACACCCGTCGCGCGCCGGTTTTCCATCAGCACGCGTGTCACCAGCGTATCGGTGCGGATCTCGAGATTGGCGCGGTTCCGCGCCGGTTTGAGGAAGGCCGTGACGCCGGACTCGCGGCGGCCGTTCCGGATCGCGCCCTGGCGCGTGCTGAATCCTTCCGGCTCCAGCGTGCCGTTGAAATCCGGGCAGCGCGGATAGCCGAGCCCGGACGCCGCTTCGAGGAACACGTCGCAGAGCGGGTTGGTGCGCGGGATGTGCGCGACGCGCATGGGACCGCCGACGCCGTGGAACGGCGATTTTGCGTATTCCGGGTTGTCTTCCGAGCGGATGAAATACGGCAACACTTCGCGAAAGCTCCAGCCCGGATTGCCGGCGGCGGCCCAGTCGTCGAAGTCCTTCGGGTGGCCGCGGAAATACACCATGCCGTTCGTCGAGCTGCAGCCGCCCAGCACGCGGCCGCGCGGCACGAGGATGTTGCGGTTCCTGAGGTGCGGCTGCGGCACGGTCTTGTAGCCCCAGCTCATCGTCTTGTGATTGATCAGCGTGCCGACGGCGGCGGGGATATGGACCAGCGGGCTCGAATCGGGCGGTCCCGCCTCGATGAGGCAGACGCGGTGATTGCGATCCTCGGACAGGCGCGCGGCGAGCACGCAGCCCGCCGTGCCGGAGCCGACAACGAGGTAATCGTATTCCTGGCCGGCGGGCGTCACGGCCGGTCCGGCGTCACACGCATGCCGAGACGGCGATGTCGGAGAGGCGCTGGCAGCGCTCGTAGTTGCCGGCCCGATCCATCACGCCGGTGGTCAGCAGAATGAAGGTGAGATCGAGTTCCGGATCCACCCAGAACAGCGTCGCGCCGAAGCCGTAGTGGCCGAAGGTCTCCGGCGAGGTGAAGTTGCCGAACAGGTGGTGGCAGACTTTCGTGCCGCGCAGCGTGTAGCCGAGACCGATGTAGGCGGGAAACGGTTCCCAGCCCTGCGACAGGGCGAAGGCCTTGTAGAGTTCGTTCGGCTTCTCGCCGGTGTGGTTGCGGCGCGCTTCGCGCAGCAGCGCGGGCGAAAGAATGCGCGCGCCGTCGAGTTCGCCGCCGCGCCGGAGCATCTCCGCGAAGCGGTACATGTCGTGCGCGGTCGAGATCGCGCCGACCCACGGCATCTCCGCGTGTTCTTCCTCGAAGGCGCCGTTCGGTCCGAGATTGCTGCGGCCGAGGTGCTGCGTGGGCGAGGGCGTGAGGAACACGGGCGGGAAGTGGCGGGTCTTCAGGTCCTTCCGCACGCCGATGGATGTGTCCTTCATGCCGAGCGGTTTCAGGATCTCGTCCTCGACCAGTTCCCGGTAGGAACGCTTCTTCGGATCCATGCGCCGCACCGCTTCGCCCATGAGCGCGTGGTGCACCAGCGGCGAGTAATCCACGCGCACGCCCGGCAGCTCGATGGACTGGATGTTCTTGCAGATGGTCGCGATGATTTCATCCAGCCGATCGATGTAGAGATCCTGGCCGAGGCTGTACACGCTCGGCAGGCCGGAGCTGTGCGTCAGCAGGTGATAGAAGGTGACGTCCTTGCGCAGGCCGCCGCCGAACTCGGGAATGATCTCGGAGACCTTCGTGGTCAGCGCGAACTGGCCGAGCTCGATGGCGCGGAAGGCGAGGACGTTGGTCAGCGCCTTCGTCGTCGAGAACAGGCTGATGACCGAATCCGTCTTGAGCGGTTTCTTCTTGTCCGCGTCGCCATGGCCGATGGCGGCGTGCAGTCCGAGTTCGCCGTCGCGTCCGACCGCGATCTGCGCGCCGAGATAGCGGCCGCGACGGACGTCGTCCTCGATGGTCGCTTTCAGGTGATCCAGGCGTGCCTGGTTGAAGCCGCTGCTCTTGCTCAACTCGAGTCCCCCGCGTGGTGCGGGCGGCCGAGGCGGCGCCCGCGTTATCGTTGCGGACGATCTTACCGGAAGTACGGCGGCGCTTTCGAGGGCCGATCAGCGGGCCGGCGCGGGGAGATCGAGCGCGGCGGCAACGTCCCGCCAGGAGACGAACTTGAAGTTCTGGGCCGCTTCGGGCTCGACGTTGCGGCCGTCCTGCACCACCAGCAGGCCGTCCGGGAATCCGGGCAGCGCCGCGCTGGCGACATCGAGGCCGTCGGTCTCGGAAGCGCCGTCGATGCCGGATACGGCGTCGGCGCGCACCCGGAACAGGCCGCGGAAGGTGTGCGGCGGCAGGCGGTCGTAGACCGCGTAGGAATTCGAGCCTTGCGAGGAAGCGACCAGGAAACCGCCGTCGCCCCGCGGGTAGATCGCGAGTCCTTCCACGTCGTCGGTCAGCTCGCCATCCGGTTTGACGCGGGCCACGGCCGTGCGCCTGTCGCCGGCGCCGGGTTCGGCGCCGTACCGCCAGATGCCGACGTCTTCCTCGGCGACGTACAGGTACCCATGCTCATCGTCTGCAACGCAGCCCTCGGCCACCGTGCCGACCGTGATGGTACGGACCGGTTTCGCATCCACCCTGCCGTCGCGCGCGGCGCCGAGGCGCCATTGCCGTACCCGGCCGTCCTCGCTGGTCGCGAAGACGTAGAGCTTCCCGCTGCGCGCATTGCGATACATGCACAGGCCATAGGGTGCGAAACCGGCGGGGATCGGGTGTGCATCCACCCGCGTCACGTGCCGCGTCGCCGTGTCGATGCCGTAGAGCGCAATCGCGGCGTTGGTGCGATCGCTCGCCGCGGCGATGAAGTCCGGGGTTCCTGGTTTTCCGAATCCCGGGCGCAGGTCGACGTTGTTGATCTTTCCGTCCGGCAGGAACTGGACCTGCCTGCCGGCGAGATCGTAGACGGCGAGGCCCGCCTGCTTGTTCGTGCCGAGCACCAGGCTCAGTGCCGAATCGGCCGGGTGCACCCAGATCGCCGGGTCGTCCGCGGCATCGCCGCCGGAGGAGACCGGGTCCGTTTCCGCGAGCGCATGCACGATCGCATCGCCGGCGATTTCCTTCGCTGCCGGCGGCGTGCCGATCGTTCCGAGCGGCACGAGGTCGACGCGGTTCTCGCTGTCGCCTTCGGCGCCCTCGACTTCGATCGCGACGGCCGCCATGTCGTCGCCGATGACGAGACCCGTCATCGAACCGCCGTCGAGTTCGAGAGCGATCTCAGCGCTGACCTTTCCGTCGTCACCGAGTCGCCGCAGTGTGCCCGTGTCTTCATCGGCGACCAGCGGACGCAGTTCGCCGTCGAATGAGACCAGCGCTACCGCCATGGGCTTCTTCAGCGATCCGAAGGGTTCGACCATGGCCGCCGGTTCGCGGACCGCATCGGTTTCGGGATCCGTCTCGACCCGCCACAGGCCGACGTCGGGTTCGGCGACGTAGACGATGCCCTTCACGTCGTCGGCGACGCAACTTGTGGTCTCGCCGCCGATCGACAGCGTGCGCACGCGGCGCGTGGCAATGTGCTGCGCGGCGTCCGTGAAGACTTGGTGCTGAGTGAGGCGGCCGTGTTCGCCGCCGCTGAAGAGGTAGAGGCTGCCGTCGTGAATGTCGCGCGCGAAGCAGACATGCAACGCTTCCTGTTCATCGGCGATCGTCGCGACGATCGGACCGCCGTCATTGTTTTCCCGCAGGACGATGCCGCCGTGTTCTTCGTCCGCGATGGCGATCAGCGTGCCGCCGGCCGGTCCGGGCGCGATGGCGACCGCGTCCGGCGCGTCCGCGCGCAACAGGGAAGCTTCGTCCGCCCGCGCCTGCGTAAACGCGGCGCACAGCAGGACTGCGATAAAGATGGAATCACGTGCGGTCATTGGGGTTCGCGCGGGCGATGTGGGGCGCCCGGGGAAGGATTACGCCGGAAACGGACCGCTGATGGCAAGTGTCAATCCGCTGCCCTGGATGTTGACGAACAGCGTGCGGCCGTCCGGAGCGAAGCACACGCCCGCCAGTTCCGAGTCCGTGTAGTTGTTCTCGGCGAAGGTGTAGAGACCGCCGTCCGGCGTGACGCCGACCAGCGCGCAGGGTGCCTTCGCGTCCTCGCAGACGACGAGATCGCCCCACGGCGCCGCCGTCAGGTTGTCGCAGTTCTCCAGTTTCCGGCGATCCGTGGATTCCACGAACAGGTCGAGTTCGCCCGGCGTCTTCGCTTCGTCCGCGCCGCCTTCCGACGCCGACGGGCGGTAGCGGAAGATCTGTCCCGCACCGATCGCGCCGCCGGAGGTGCAGGCGAAGTAGAAACCATCCGGGCCGTGGCAGATGCCTTCGCCCCGGGCAAAGATCGCGGCGCCCGCGGCGTGCCCGCGCACGCGCAGATCGTCCAGGGGCGAATCCGTGTTATCGAGATCGATCCAGCGGATCTTCAGCGGCTGGTTCTGCGGAATGCGCCGCTTTGCATCCGGCGGGTTGCGCGTGTCGGCGGAAGTCCAGTCGGCCAGCGCGAGCGCCTGGAGACGGCCGCCGGCGGCGAGACGTCCTTTCTCGTTCGGGATGAACCGGTAGAGCAGGCCGTTGCCCTGGTCCTCGGTGAGGTAGGCCATGCCGGTGCGCGGATCGATCGCGACCGCCTCGTGATTGAACCGGCCGAGACCGGCCAGCGGCACGGGCGCGACCCGCCCGGTCGCGGCGGCGGGCACTTCGAACACCCAGCCGTGGCTCTGTTCGTGGTGAGCGTCCGGCATCGCCACGGATTCCTCGCAGGACAGCCAGCTGCCCCACGGCGTCGGCCCGCCCGCGCAGTTGCGCTCGGTGCCGGCGAGACTCAGGAACTGCCGTTCGACTTTCTTCGACGCCGGATCGTAGATGAGCGTCGTCGTGCCGCCGGGCGTGGTGCGGCCATGACCGGCGTCATAGACGGGACCCGCGGCTGAGGCATTGCCGCCGAAGGCGCCGTCTGCGACATCCTCGTAATCCAGTTCATGGTTGCAGACCAGCGCGACGCGACCGTTGCCGGCATCGAACGCGGCCATGCCGTCGTGCGCGCCGGGCACGACCAGCCCGTCGTCCATCTTCGCGCCGGCGCGGGAGACGATCGTGTACGAAAAACCGTTCGGCAGATCGAGGATGCGTTCCGGATCCGGGCGCAACGCGCCGAACCCGGTTGTGCCGGGCACGGACGCGGCGGCGCCCAGCGCGCCGCGCAGGGCCAGGAATGCACCCGCGGTGGCGGTCGTAACCAGGATTTCGCGGCGCTTCGGCATGTTCGTCCGCTCAGTACGTGAAGCGCAGGCCGGCGTTGAACGTGCGCTCGTATTCCTCGTACTGCAGCGTCCGGTCGCCGAGGTCCGGCGTGCGGGACACTGCCACGAACGGTTCATTCGTGAGGTTCACCGCTTCGAAGAAGATCTGCACCTTTTCCATGATGCGGTATTTGGCGCTGAAGTCCAGCGAGAAGTGCTCGTCCACGTAACGATCCGACTCGCCGTCGTCGGACAGCTCGTCGAGGTACTCGTCGCGGTACACGCCGGCGAGCCGCAGACTGAGCGGTCCCTTCTCGTAGCCGAGCGCGACGTTTAGCACGTTGTCCGAGGTCGCGGGCAGCGGGATCTTGCGGCCGTCGACCTTGGCGTCCGAATCCACCCGGGTGTAGTTCACGCCGATCAGCACGCCGTCGAACGGGGAGGGCAGCATCGTCAGTGCGTGCTGGTAGTTCAGTTCGAAGCCCAGCACGTCCGCACTGTCGCCGTTCAGCGGGATCACGCCTTCGTCGACGAACACGCCGTTGAAGTCGAAGTCCTCGAACACGGAGTGGAAAATGAAGTCCTTGATGTCCTTGTAGAAGACGCCGCCCTGGAGCACGCCGTTGTCGCTGAAGTACCACTCGACGCCGGCATCGAAGTTCCACGCGCGGTAGGGTTTGAGGTCCGGGTTGCCGAACTCGCCCTCGCGCTCGTCGTCGTCGGCCTGCTCGACGAGGAAGCGCGGCGCGAGGTCCGCCATGTTCGGGCGCACGACGCTGCGGTAGGCAGCGGCGCGCACGATCAGCTGGTCATTGGCCTCGAAGCGCGCATTCACGCTCGGCAGCCAGTGCGTGTAGTCGTTGTCGAATTCGACCGGCTGCACGAAGGTGGTGTCCTCGGTGACCGTGACGCCGTCGAAGGTGCCGCCTTCCTCGACGAAGTCCACGCGGTTGCCGCGGACGTCATCGCTGGTGTGCTCCATGCGCACGCCGCCGACGAGGCGCAGCGGCCCGGATTCGTAACGTCCCTGCGCGTAGGCCGCGTAGATGTCCTCGTCGACCTTGAAGTCGGCGGCCGCGGATTCGAACTCCGATTCGGCGGCATTGCGTTCGAAGTCGGAGAGGTCACCGAGGAAGTCGCGGACCGGGTCCGAATCCGGCACGGGATTGAGGGGGTTGAGATCGTAATCGACCTCTTGCGCCACGTCGGACAGCAGGAAGTCGCCCGCGCCGTCGAAGCCGTCGAAGATGTCCACCGTCAGGCCGTACTTCTTCTCGCGCCAGCGTGCCTTGCCGCCGAACTTCACCTCGGCGTCCGCGCCTTCGAGGGCGAGGTTCCGGGCGATGTCGAGGCGTGCGGAGAACTCGTCGTCTTCGGCGAGACCGTCGACGCGCTCGGTGCTGTCGAATTCGTACTCCGCTGGGTCGGTGAACAGCGCGTTGCTCGCGGGGTCAATCTCGATACGGGGGATGTTGCGGTCGAGGTTGAACTGCGTGATGCGCAACTCGCCTTCCTCGAAGTCGCGTTCGAAGCTGGTCGGATCGAAGGTATCCGACTCGTCTTCCTCGGCGTGCGTGAACGAGCCGCTGTAGTTGAAAGTCCACAGATCGACGAAGGTCTCGCCGCCGACCACGTAGGAGCCGATGATCTGCTTCTCGTTGCGATCCTTGAGTTCGCGCGAGGCGCCGATCTCCTCGTCGGGGCCGAGATCGAAGGTCGCCTGCGTGAGATCGCCCGCGACCGGCGCCGCGTCGCCGAAGTCGAGCGCCAGCGCGGAGCGGTATTCCTGATCCTCGAAGGAGTTGTAGACGAGGCGCGCGAACAGGGTCGTGTTCTCGGTAGCGATGAAGTCGAGCCCCAGCGTGCCGCCGATGCGCGTGCGCTCGATGTCGTAGTCGCGGAGTTCGAGGCTCTCCGCCCAGGCCACGCCGCCGTCCTCGGTCCAGTCTTCGGCTTCCACGTTCTCCGAGCCGAGCTGGCGGTCGAACCACGAGAAGCCGACGGATACACCCAGCCGGTCGTTGAAAGTGTTGGACGCATCCAGGCCGATCTTCGGCGAGAACTCGTCCATGAGCTGGTTGTAGGAGCCCGATCCCGTGAGGCTCACATACGGACCTTTGCGATCGAAGGCGCTGGTCGTGCGGATGTCGATGGCGCCGCCGATGGCGTCGCCGTCCATCTCGGGCGTCAGCGACTTCTGCACCTCGATGGACTCGATGAGTTCCGCGGCCACCACGTCGAGGGCCACGGCGCGGATGTCGGACTCGGGCGCCACCACCCGCGTGCCGTTCAGCGAAGCGGCATTGAGGTTAGGATCGATGCCGCGCAGGACGATGAAGCGTCCTTCGCCCTGGTCGTTCTGCACGGAGACGCCGGGCACGCGGCGCACGGCCTCGGACACGTTCTGGTCCGGAAACTGGCCGATGCCGTCGCGAGTGAGGAAGCTGGAAGTCGTGTCCGCGGACCGCTGCAGCGACAGCGCGTTGTTCTGCTGGGCGCGCTGGCCGACGACGATGATCTCCTCGGGACCGGCGGACTTCATGCGCGCATCCATCCGCGCAGTGCCGGATGCGTCGACCGTCACGGTCTGCTGCAGATCCTCGGCGCCGACGTAGCGCACCGTGACCGGGTAGGTCCCGGCGGGCAGTCCCGGGATGCGGAATTCGCCGTTCTGGCCGGTGACCGCGAAGCGATTCGCCCCCGGGATGCTGATCTCGGCGCCGGCGAGGGAATGCGTGCCGGAAGCATCCGACACGCGTCCGGTGAGGTCGCCCGCGAACGCGGGGCCGCCGACCGCGGCAAGCAACAGGCCGGCGCCGAAGTTGGCCAGCACCTTCCTGAATTTCGGCAAAGTTGGTCCCTGCACGTTCGTCATCGCGCTCTCCTGAAGTTGGTGATGCTCCGTCCCCCCGACTG
>Ga0315912_10001746_pt1 | contig 25424 bp, 15 predicted proteins | sample VfabasoilMG_FD_204469 | JGI IMG/M metagenome (GOLD analysis project Ga0315912, IMG submission 204469) | Garden soil microbial communities collected in Santa Monica, California, United States - V. faba soil | ecosystem: Environmental > Terrestrial > Soil > Garden | place: USA: California... | reverse complement strand
CCCACCGGGGCTGAATTCACATCACGCCCCACCGGGGCTGAATTCACATCACGCCCCACCGGGGCTGAATTCACATCACGCCCCACCGGGGCTGAGTTCACGCTCCAGACGAAAGCCTAGAGAGCCGATCTTCCACCAACCCTGCAAACATCCGCATGGCCGTGGGGATGATCCCATCGTTGAAATCGAAGTCGGCGTGGTGACAACCGGGGGTGGAGCCTTCGGGAGCACCAGCCCCAACAAAGAAATAGGCGCCTGCGATGGCCTGCGTCATGTAAGCGAAGTCCTCGCCCGCCGCGAGCGGTAGACCAGTGCCGGACACGTTCGTCCGGCCCACCACTGCACCCGCGACGCGCTCGACCGCCTCGGCACATCGAGAATCGTTGACCAACACCGGATAGCCGTCTCCCTCGAAGGTCACCTCGACGCGGACCCCAAACGTCTGAGCGATCCCACGCGCAATCTCGTGCGTGCGTTCGAGGACTCGTTCCGTCACGCACGGGTCGAAGGCCCGGATCGTGCCCGCCAACTCGGCGCGAGCGGGGATCACGTTGGTGGTGCTGCCCGCTTGAAAAGCACAGATGCTGAGCACCGCACCGCCTTCATATCCCAGGCCGCGCGCGACGACTGTTTGCAGAGCACACACGAGGTGCGACGCGGCGACGATCGGGTCGCGGCACACTTGGGGTTGGCTGCCGTGCCCGCCCTGTCCCGTCACCGTGATGTGCATCGACAGTGTCTGCGCCATGGTGGGGCCAGACCGCACGCGGATCTGGCCTTGGGGGAAGTCCGGCCAGTTGTGGAGTCCGTAGACTTCGGCAACCCCGTCGAGCAACCCCTCGGCGACCATGCGGCGTGCTCCCCCACCGCGAACGCCTTCTTCGGCGGGTTGGAACAAAAAACGAACGTTGCCGGGCAGGACGTCACGATACGTCGCGAGCAGAGCCGCAGTACCGAGCAGCACCGCCGTATGACCATCGTGACCGCACTTGTGGGCCCGACCCGGATGAACCGACCGGTGCGTCAGCGGTGTCGATTCGTCCATGGGTAGACCGTCGAGATCGGCCCGCAACGCAATGGTCGGCCCCGGATGTCCAGGGTTGAGGTCGGCATACACTCCCGTTTCGGCACTGCGATGGGGGGCGTAGCCGTGACGGTGGAGCCAGTCCTCGACCAGCGACTGCGTGCGAAACTCTTCGAACCCGAGCTCCGGATGTCGATGAATGTCCCGTCGGATTGCGACGAGAGACTCCACCATGCCCTCGATGCGCGCCCTGACGTCGTCGGACTGCGACCAAACGGGCTCGAATCGAGCGTTCACGTCGTTCGGAAAGCTATCAGGCAGAGCGTCGTTACGCCACGGGGGCGCGCCGGGGGCACTCGTGCGATAGTCGTGCTCGTGGTGACGTCGCGACCAGAGAGCGGACCCATCCGGAGCAAGGCCCTCGTGCTCTACGACGGGGTACGCACGCCACATCGGTCCTGTGGGATCGCCCTCGCCGAGACGTTTGGGCGCCCGACCGCGGCCTATCAAAGCCTTCGACGCGGTGGGATCACCGGCGAAGGAACCTGTGGCGCCGTCGTTGCGGGTTCGTTGCTCCTCGGCGAGTTTCTTGGCGATCCCGATCCCACGGGTCCCGTGACCCCGCAGTTGCGCACCGCCGCCCAGCGCTACTGGGCTCTCGTGAACGGGGAACTCGATCGCGGCGCGAGCCCGGACCTCATCTGCCTTCACATGACCTCCCCACATGGGGATTTTCGCGGCGAACAGCGCCACCGTTTTTGCACGGGTATCGTTGCGACGGTCGCGGAATTCGTCGACACGGTGCTGCGCGAGCAAGGGGTGCAAGTCGATCCGGCCCCGTTTCACCTCGCCAACGGGGACTTGTTCGATCCTCATGCATCTTGACCCTCGACAGGAGTCCTGGTCCTCCACGAATGCTCGCGTAGGTTGCCAAACCGCGGGCGAGTGAACTATCCTGGCGCGCGCTTCGCTGCATGCCTCCCGCACGGGCGGTTGCCCCGAGCAGCCCTCGGGGCGTGGGGCCCTGACAGTCAGTGATGTGGCGGACGCTGCTGTCTCCATCTGCGGATCATGCTCGAGATTTCCGAAGTCCTTGCGCGCGCGATTCAGGCGGGTGACTGCGTCCTATGGTTCGGCGCAGGACTTGGGGCGGTCGCCGGAAGACCCACCTGGGGGCCACTGCTCGCTCGGTTGATCGATCACTGCCCCGAAGACACGCGACCTTGGCTTCGGCAGTTGCTCGATCGCAAGCAGCTCGACACCGTGATGACCCACGTGTTGCGGTGGCTCGGCGACAAGGCGGTCAAGGCCGAGCTCGCCCTCGTCGCCCAGAACGAACCCGCATCGCCTCCAACTTCGTTGCAAGGCCTGACGAAACTCCCGTTTCGCGCGTGCTTCGTCAGCGCCCACGCCGACATCGCGGCAGCCCTGTTCGGTTCGGAAGACAAGCCGTCGCGGGTGTTCAGCACCTCTGCCATTCCCACGCACTTTCTCGGTCGTGGCCGCTTCTTTGTGCTGCGCACCCGACCGACGGCCCAGACGTTTCGCTCCAACGAAGCGATGTTCGATTTGGTCGAGGAGATCGTCCGCACGCGGACGATCCTGCTCGCGGGGTTCGAGCCCGGCGACCCCGACCTTGGCCAAGTGCTCGACCTCATCGGCGCCGCAGGCCCGGCCGGGCATCACTTCGCCGTGATCCCGGGGCTGAGCGTTCCCGAGGCAAAAGCATGGCGCAAGCTCTATGGGGTCGAGGTAGTCCCGGCCGCACCCGACACGAGCTTGTCGGCGATGACGAACGCGCTCGTTCAAGCCTGTGCGGGTGTCGATGTCGGGCCATCGGACGTGCAAGGCGAGCTCGTCGAGCTCGACCTCATCCGCGCCGTCAGCCGAACCGATCCGCGAGCCGACTTGGCGTGCGACGGAGCCCTCACGCTCGACGCCGTGCGGGTGGAACTGCTCATCGATCGCCTCGGGTCGACCCTGCATCGACTGCCACCCCTCACGCTGCTTCGCGCGGGCTCGGTGATGCTGACTCACGGCAAAGTCGAACGCGCCCGGCGTTGCTTCGAACAAGCCGCCGCGTTGGGTGGAGGTCATGCGAGCCTCGTCCGGTTCAACGTGTCGCTCACGATATTGAGCGAAGGCGACCGTACGGTCGCCACGAAGGGCTTACGCGCTGCAGCCGAAGGCGATCGGCAGCTCGCCCTCGTGCCCGATCGTTTCGAACTCCGTCGAGCTCACAGTCGGTCGGGCAGCCAGATGTTTCTGACCTGCTTCGACCGCAAGCGGCTGACCGAGGTCGATCTCGCGGTCTGCACGTTGCCGCGGCCGGTCGGCAACGACGAAGGAGCCGGGTTCACGGTCGCCGTTCGGCAGCTCGCTCGCGTCGACCATCCGGCGGTCTGCAAGGCCCGTGAAGGCTTCGCGGATGGGCGCCTCTTCGGAGTCGTGTACGCCGCGACGTCGGGTGCCGAAACGCTCGCCCACGAACTCGTGAGCCACCGCGGCCCGCTCCCGCAAGAGCGGGTCTGGAAGATCGTGCTCGCGATCCTCGATGGTCTCGCGGCCTGTCACGCCAAGCACGTCATCCATCGCAACATCAACCCGGCGAACGTCATCCTCTCGGGCTCGACCGTGAAGCTTTGGGGGTTTGGATTTCCACCGGTCATCGGCTTCACACGCCCTTCGGTCCGGATGGAGAACCATGGCTACATGGCTCCGGAAGTGTTCGCAGGACAACGCGAAAGTCCCGCGTCCGATGTCTACTCGGTGGGTGCGCTCACGTATCGCTTGCTCACCGGCCGATCGCCACTCGGCAGCGTCCCCGCCATCGATGCCCAGACGGTCGATCCGCGGCTCGACGCATTGCTTCGCCGAGTGCTCCATCCACTCCCGTCGCGGCGCCCGTCGGCGATCGAGTTCAGCGAGTCGGTCCGCGAGGTCCTCGACACGCCCGGAGCGGCATCCGAGGTTGCAGTCCGTCGTGAACCGCGTGAACTGAGTAGCCCCGCCGTGGCGACGTGGTCGTCGGAGTCCTCCGCCAAACTTTCGCTCCCGGACAACCGCGACGACCTCGACGCTTGGGCCACCATCCTCGCGCGGCGAGCCTCACACGTCGAAGCCCGCCAAAACATCGATCGGATCGAAGCCGACGCTCGCGTCGATGGTCGGTGGGATCGCGTGGTCGAGGTGCTCGGTGTCAAGGCCAAGCTCGCGCAAGTTCAGGACGAACGCGTGGATCAGCTCCGCGAGATGGTCGAGATCTTCGAGGACCATCTCGATGCTCCGGCGAATGCGTTCGCCTCGCTGCAGACGCTCATCGACGAGGTCGACATCGGTGAGCAGGTCGAACTCTTGCAAGAGCTCGAGCGCCTGGCCCAGGTCACGGGGCAGTGGACCGAGCTCACCGACAGCATGTTGGCCGTGACCAAGCGGGTGCGGCGATCCGATGCGCAAGCCAGCCTCTACGTGAGGCTCGGCGAAATCTTCTCTGAACGGCTGCACGCACCGCACAAGGCCCTCGAAGCCTACCAAGCCGCGATCCGACGATCGCCCTCGGCGGAGGCTTGGGCCGCCACCTTGCCGTTGCACCGCAACGCCGGCAACGACGCGGAGTTGGCTTCGGCCCTCCTGTCGTTGGCCGATCTGCAGTCCGGGGAGGAACGGCACGGATCACTGCTCGAAGCGGCCCGTGTCCTCCGCGATGACCTCTCCGACAGCGTGGGAGCCCTCGGCACGATCGAAATCGTGCTCGGCGAAGTCCCCGACCATCGCGACGCGCTCTCCCTCGGCGAGGCGATCGCCCGATCTAGCGCGCAGTGGGATCGACTGGTCGACATCCTCAATCGCCGGGCCGACCTCAGCGACGACCCCGTGCGTGCGCAGGCGTTGCGGCGTGAAGCGAGTGCGGTCGCGGCCGAACATCTCGAAGACAGCCCCGAAGCGATCGCTTTGCTCGACAAGATCCTCGAGGCCGATCCGGGCGACAGGGACGCTGCCGAACGACAAGTCGAACTCTTGCGGAGGCGGGTTCAGGAAGAGCCCCTGCGCCGAACGACCCTCATCGATGCGATCGAGCGCTTGCTCGACCTCGCCGAAACGACCGAGGAACGCGCGGAACTCCTCGGTGAACTCGCCGGATTGCTCGACGATGAACCGGATGGACGCCCACGCGCCCGCGAACGACGTGAGCAAGTCCTCGAACTGCTGCCGGCGGACCACGATCTGGCCAAAGCCGCCGCCGAAGTCCTCGAGCGCGCGTATCGGCGGGTCGAGGACTTCCCCGCGCTCGAAGATCTGTTCGAGTATCAGACGCGATCCCTCGATTCGGAGGAGTCGTTCCGGGCGGCGGCGTGGAAGAAGCTGCTCGACCTACGTGAAGGTCCCCTGTTTCGTGAGAGCGGAATCGTCGAAGCCCTCGAACATTTGGCGCGCCTCGAACCACAGGAACCGCGGTATCGAGACGAGCTCGCCCGCCGCTACCTCGACCGCGACGACTTCCAACGCGCCGAGGCGATCCTCGAAACCCAGATCGGGAGTGCCGACGACCCCGCCCGCAAGGCCGCCCTGCTCTTGCAAAGCGGCCGCCTGCACGCCAAACAAGACCGAGTCGAAGCCGCGATCACAGCCATCGAGGCCGCGGTTCGGTTGGATGATACCTCCGGTCAAGCGTGGCTCGAGCTGAGCCGCCTCTACGCTCGCACGGACCAACCGCTCAAATCGGTCGACGCGCTCGTCGTCGCGGCAGCCTACGAGTCGAAGCGCAACGAAAAGATGAGCATGCTGTTCGAGGCGGCCTCGGCCTTTGCCGGACCGCTTGCGGATCCGGAACGGGCGATTCCCCTGCTCGAGGAGATCGTCGAGGTCGATGCCGACCATGCCGGTGCAACGGAGCTGTTGGTGGGCCTGCTCGTCGATCGGGAGGAGCTCGAGCAAGCCTGGCCTCACGCCCAACGCTTCATGACCCATCTGCGAGCGCAGCCGGCCGCCAATCCCAAACAACGCCAACGCGCCCTGATGATGGCCGCTCGCTGTGCGATGGCGGCGGGCGAGTCCGAACAAGCGAAAACCTATGCGACCCAGGCAAAAGAACTCGCCCCGAGCGATCTCGCGCTGACTCGACTCATCGCCGATCTCGACCTCGCGGCGGGTCGATGGGCAGACGCCGTCCGCAATTATCAAACGCTCATCGTGGGCCTCGGCAAGAAGGTCACACCGAGCGATGCGGCGTGGATCCACCTGCAGGTGGCCAAAGCTCGCGCGGGCATGGGTGACGGCGTCAAAGCCCTCCAGATGGTGGAGCGTGCCCTCGCCATCGATCCCCACCACGATGGGGCGCTCGAACAGCTCGTCCTCCTCAGCCAAGAGCGTGGACCGGCCGCGGTCGTGCGCGCCAAGGAGCAGCGGCTTTCGTCGCTCCGTCGCCGCGAGGACGCGACCAACGACGTCGAGGAGATCGCGGGACTTCAGGGGCAGCAGGTCACGCTGCACGAAGAGATCGCGGGGCACTATCTCAACGAACTCAAGGATTCGGGCCGTGCGATCGCGGCGCTCGAGCAGGTGCTGACCTTACGACCGGACGATCCCGCTGTCTTGCATCGCTTGCTCGACGTGTTCACCAAGCAAGAGAGTTGGCCGCAAGCGATCGGCGTCCTCGAGCGACTGGCCGAGCAACAGTCGAATTCCGAGGTCAAAGCGAAGTACCTCTACGCCGGCGCGGTGATCTTGCGCGACAACCTCAAGGAACTCGAAAACGCATCCGAGTGGATGCGCCGGGTCCTCGACGCCGACCCCGAACACAAGCGAGCGTTCGACGCGTTGCTCGATCTGCTCATGCGACGTACGGCGTGGACGGAGTTGAGCCGAGCCATCCGCAATCGGCTCAAGTCGCACTCGAAGTCCTTGCCGCCGGACCGTTTGGTGGAGCTCTTCGAAATGCTCGCCGAAGCCCATCGCAACGTCGACGAAGACAAGACCGCATTGGCTGCTCTGGAGCAGGCCGTCCGTGCTGCGGAAGCCACCGATGAGCCGATCGAGCGGAGGCTGCAACGCCGCTACGAGGTCCTGCGCACCGCGATCACACTTGGCGACGACTATCTCGACAAGGCGGCTCGGCAGGCGCATGCGATCATCGCGGACGTACCGAGCGAGTTCGAGGCGTATCACCGTCTCGTCGAGGCCTACCTCGCTCAAGGGGCTCGCGATCGAGCTCGCGCCGTGGCGCGGACCCTCAAGTTCCTCCACCAAGCGAATGCCGCGGAGGCCGAACTCGCAGCCGCTCAACCGGGACAGGTACGAGATTCGGTTCAACCCGAACGCTGGCGGCAAGCGGTCATGCATTGGGCCGAAGACCACGCCGTAAGCGACGTCCTCGCGATCGTCTGGCCGATGCTGGCGGCACTCGAGAACCGCGGCTACGCCATGCATGGCATTCGCCGAGAAGATCGGATCGACGTGAGTGTACAGTCCCCGATCGCGATCGCTCGCTACCTCGCCTACGCATGTGGGATTTTGGATGTCGCCGCCCCCGATCTCTATCTGCGGGAGGCGAACGGGCTCGTCATCGACGCCCTCGCCGACACCACCGACGGACAGGCGGTGATGCGGCCTTCGATCTTACTTCATCGTGACGAATATGCGGATCAGAGTGAACTCGGGTTCAAGTTCCGCGCCGGCCAAATCACCGCCAGAGCCCGACCCGAGCACTTGCTCGCAGCGGTCTGGCCCTCGACCGCACGCATTCGCGATGCCGTTCACGGTGCCCTTCGGCTCGTTCATCCCGCACATCCATTGCCGCCGGATCTCGGGAACACGGCCGACGCGTGCGCGGCAGCGATTCGCCCCTATCTGGCCGAAACCCGGTTCGACGAAGTTCGATCGCTCGTCGAGCCTTTACGCACCGCCGACCTCGATACGCGTTCATGGCTGCAGGGTGTCGTCTACACCTGCAATCGCGCGGGGCTCATCATGAGCGATTCGCTCGAAACGTCCGCCCAGCTGGCGAGTCGGGACCGCGACGAATCGAGCGGCTTGTCGAGCAAGGATCGCGTCGCAGATCTCGTCGCCTACAGCGTCAGTGAGATCTATCTGGCCCTGAGGGAAGACCTGGGACTGTCGCGCTGACCATGCGCATCGTCTGCATGTCGGACGTGCATTCGCACCAGGATGCCGTAGTCGTACCCGAAGGTGACCTCCTCATCGTCGCGGGTGATCTCACCAAACGGGGCAAACCAGCAGAGATCAAAGCCTTCGATCGATGGTTGGTCGCCCAACCTCACCGCTACAAAGTCATCATCGCGGGAAATCACGATTTCGCATTCGAACGCGACCCACTTGCCCGCGACTGGATCACGGGAGCGATCTATTTACAGGACGAGCTCTGCGAGCTGGGCGGCCTGCGAATCTGGGGTAGCCCCTGGCAACCGTGGTTCTACAATTGGGCGTTCAATCTGCATCGAGGAGAACCGTTGCGTCGCGTGTGGAACCAGATCCCGACGGATCTCGACGTCCTCATCACGCACGGCCCCCCGTACCAGGTCCTCGATCGGTGCGCCGACGGTCGCGAAGTCGGGTGCGAAGATCTCCGCGACACCGTCTTTCGTGTTCGCCCGCGCCTGCACGTGTTCGGGCACATCCACGAAGCCTATGGCGAGACGGAGATTGCAGGCATTCGATTCGTGAACGCCAGCACGTGCACGCTCGCCTATCAACCTACGCAACCTCCGATCGTGGTCGACCTCGAAGCGCGCCACGGATGAGCTTCCAGAATGTCGGTGCCCGCGTCCCGTTCGCGGTTACGACGCAGTTCGTACGCGAAAGTGCGGCGATTTCGCTTGAAGAACTTTCGCTTTGGACTTTGCCAGAAGTGAGGCAGGGTCCCCTCATTATGCAGCAGCTCACTCCCGAAGGTCAGCGCATCGTCGACGATCTGGCCCAACGCTACGGGTTTAGTGCGGACGCGGTCACCCACATGATGATCGCTGTTCGCAACGGGAACGGGAGTATGGCGCAGTTCGGCCATCCGGAGTTCGGGGGGTCGGGTCAGTGGATGCAAGGCGGGATGCTCATGCTCGGAGACATGTTCAACTACGGCCTCAAAGGCCGAGTCGATGGTCTATGCAACGAAATCTCGAGCATCCTCGCGCGAGAACCCGGGTTGCTCCGAACCGGAAGCTTTCAGTCGCAAAGCCAAGGTGGCGGGAGCGGCACGCAAACGCAGACCGCCGGGGGCATGACAGGCGGCAACTCCAGCCTATTCATTCCCGACCCGAGTTCGAATTGGTGGCCGCAGGACCTTGGCAGCCCAAGTGCCACCGGTTCACAGAACAACGTCCGATACGCCTATTTTTCGGGTTCACGCCGTCTGGCCGTGGTCACGCGCGGCGACGTCTGGGTCTACGACACGTTGGATCACTCGATCGGCGGCTTCTCGCAGCAGCAAGGCGTGGACGGCTCGATCACATTCACGAGCCAATACGGAACGGTCAACCTGTCCACGCTCCCCGTCGTGTCGCGCAATGGCCAACCCGTCGCGCCGCCTGCTCGCGCTCCCGTCCCGTCTTCGCCCTCGAATGCATCGGGCGGCGGCGATGTCTTTGCAGCGATCGAACGCCTTGGCGAACTCAAGCAAAAGGGCATCATCTCCGACCAAGAATTCGCGAGCAAGAAGGCCGAACTCCTCGCTCGCTTATAGTCCGGCCCGAGGTCGCTATTCTTCGACCCACACCGTTCCGGGATCGAGCTCGAACGAGAAGTCGACCACCACGGGAGGCCCTTCGTAGGCCGGATACTTGGCCTCGGCCACGGCCGTGCGAAGGCAGTCCCGCAATTGCTGTTGTTGTTTGAGCTGACTCGAGAGCTGGGCATTGACTCCGAGTGGCCGATTACCCTTGGGGTTGAGGAGTACTTCGACCTCGACCTCTCCCGGCAGTCGAACGTCTTCACCCTGCTTGGCCGCTTCGACGCATCGGTCGAATGCGCTGAACTGTCGCTCGAACGCCTGCAGGACCAAGTATTCATCGGGGCGTTCGCTGCCCCCTTCCATGTCGAGGACGACGTCGGCATTGGGATCGAACTCCGGCACGGTGCTGGTGGCCGCAAAGGCGGTCATCGTGCCACCGAGCGCGGTGAGGAACGCTGCCAGCGCGGCCACGGCCCCGGTGCGGAACATGACTCCGAACAAGGTTCCTGCAATCCATCGAACTTCCGCTTCGACATGCGCAGGGGTTCGGCCGGGAACGTGAACCTCGAGTCCGATCGTGTCGCCGATGGCCCAGTTGGGCCCTTCTTTGGGAACTGCAAGACACAGCCCGCCAACACTTACGTCGCGGGTCTGACAGAGCGCTTCGGTACCGGTGCCCCCATGAACTCGCACCGCAACCGCGACTGGACGACGATCATGCAGTCGTCGGTCGCCTTCAGCATCGCATCCCCTCGCGTCCCCCATGTTGTGCCCCCTCGCCAACCCACGCACACCGGGAAAGTCCGGTCAGCGGCTGACGTGTCCCGACTATCGCCAATGTAGCTGCTGTACTTTAGATTACATTGGTCTCTGATGGTCACAACTTGGGGCGGTTCGGCGCCGCGGCGTCCTCGATGTGTCGAGGTTGGCCCGTTCAGCGCCATTGGGCCCCCTTGGGGATGAAAACTGCCCGCGCCACCAGCACGACGTTGGAATACATACAGAGAAACGAGTGACCCCACCGGGAATCGAACCCGGGCTTGTGCCGTGAGAGGGCACCGTCCTAACCGCTAGACGATAGGGCCGAAGAAGGGGGATTCATGTAGTACAAGGCGGCCGGAAGCACAAGCCGAGAAAGCAAGCGAAGAATCGGAGCGGGTCCGCGACGTTCGCGCGACGTAGCGTACATCGCCCGAGGTCGGGCCGCCGCTTTCTGGCAACCTGTCGCGCTCCGAACCTTTGCCATGCTTCGGCCTCCGTCCGCCTTGCAGGCGATCGTTCGTGCGGTCGCCACGATTGCCCGTCATCGCGAACTTGGCGTGGTGCTGGCCTGCAATGTCATTTTGGGCCTCGCCGTATCCTTCGTGATGCCGTTCCTCTCGGTATTCGGGACCGAGGAGGTGGGCATGAGCCTGTTCGTCTTCGGGGTATTCACCACGGGCACGACCGCCTCGAGCATTCTCATCGCGACCCTGCTCGCCCATCGCTCCGATCGAGAGGGCTCGCGACGCGGCATTTTGCTGCTCGGTTCGGCCGCCGGATTTTTGGGCTACGCCGGCTACGCCTTCGTTCGTGAGGTCTGGCTGCTCTTCATCATCGGGGCGCTCGTCCTCGGCGTCGCTTCGGTCACCTTCCCTCAGCTGTTCGCCTACGCCCGCGAACGGCTCGAGGACAGTGATCTCCCACCCGCCGAATGGCCGCTCTACATGAACACCCTCCGCATGTTCGTGGCGCTCGCATGGACTGCCGGCCCTGCCGTCGCGGCGTGGACCCTGCAAGCGCTTGGTTTCCGCGGAGTGATGCTCGGCGCATCCTTTTGCTGCCTCGTCCTGTTCGTCGTCATCGCGGTGTTCGTTCCCGCTGCACCCCTCCATCCGCGCGTCGGACCGGCCTCGGACCGTCCGCCACCTGCCTCGCTCGCGAGCTCTGTCCGCAATCCCGCGATTTTGGGGTGGTTCGTGGCCCTGACTTTGGTCTTTGCCGCGCAGGCCATGTCGATGATGAACCTACCGCTCCTCGTCCTGAAGGTGCTCCACGGGACGGAATCGCATGTCGGGGTGATGTTCACCCTCGCCCCGTGTTTCGAGCTGCCGTTCATGCTTTATCTCGGAGTGCTTGCCACCCGCATCGAACACGGGCGCCTCATCCACTATGCGGTTGGCGTCGCCGTCATCTATTACGGTGTCCTCGCGGTGGTCGGCGCTCCATGGCACATCTATCCGCTACAGGTGCTGAGCGCAGCGACGGTATCCGTGACGAGTGGCGTTGCCATGACCTTCTTCCAGGACAAGGTACCCGGCCAAGCTGGAGCCGCAATGAACGTATTCGCGAGTGCTCAGCGGTTAGGTTCGACCTCTGGCTATCTCTTGTTTGGAGGCCTTGCCAGCCAGTTCGGACACCGCGGGGTCTATGTCGCGTGCATGCTGCTGTGTGTGGCCGCGCTCGCTCTGACGATTCAACGTCCAACGCGAATACGGGCCCCTGCTCATTGATTTCGAAAGCTGGACGCTCGCGCGCGAGCCAGTTCGAGCATTCATCGCAACACCGCCGACCGCACGACCTCGGCCCGATTCGCCGCCCCGAGGCGCCGTCGAACGAGAACGAGCTGATTTCGCACCGTATTGGCCGAGATCTCGAGCGCTTGGGCGATCTCGGCGTCGGTGCGGCCGAGCGCCACGAGCACGACGAGTTCGCGCTGCCGTGGGGTCAACCGTTGGTCGACGCATTGGAGCTCGGCGACTTGTCCCTCGACGTGCCCGGTGTCGAGCGCCTGGCGCAGGCCATCGCAGACCGAGAGCACCGGGACGAGCGCGCGAATGGTTTGTCGTTCCCGCTCGTGAAAGGCCGTCGGGCGCACGAGCAGAATGCCCGACACGATGCGAGCGCCGATCGAGAGATGGGCCACGAGGGCTTCGGGGGCATGAAGCATCCGCCCGACCCTCGTGTTCCACGCCTTGCGTCCTCGCGTTCCCTGAGGAAACGCCTCGTCGGTGCTCGATACTCCGCCCTGAGTCGACGCGAGCTCGCGCAGGCGACCGAACACCACCGCGAGTTCATCCCACGACGCCGACGAGCGTTCGATCGTTTCGCGATCGAGGCGCACGTAGGCGGCCCGATCGAGCGAAACGCGAGGCGACAACTCATGAAACAGCGCGCCTTCATAATCGATCCGCGTTCGCAGGATCTGGAGCGCTTCGCTTCTCCAGCCGACGAGGGAGGAGGATCCTCGCGCAAGATCGCAAAGTGATCGCACCGTGTGATCGGCCGTCTCCATCACTGCACCGAATGGGGTACGAACCTACCATACCGGGAACCGTGCGGCCCTTCCATGCTGACCCGAACAGAGGTGCTCATGGACTCATTCAGCGTCGTCAGGTCCGAAGCGGTCGCGTTGCCAACGTGGATCGATCGTGCGGCTTATCCCTTCAACCCCGAGTCCTTCGTCACCACGGACGGCACGATGCGCTTCGTCGACGAGGGCGAAGGGCTCCCGGTGTTGCTCGTCCACGGAACGCCGTCCTGGTCGTTCGAGTGGCGAACGATCATTTCCGGGTTGCGCGGCGAAGCCCGCTGCATCGCGCCCGATCATTTGGGATTCGGGTTGTCGGACAAACCTCCCCTAGCCCCCTACGCCCCGGCCGATCACGCCCGCCGTTTGCTCGCGCTCGTGCGCCATCTCGATTTGCGCGATCTGACCCTCGTGCTCCATGACTTCGGCGGGCCCATCGGCCTACCCGTGCTGCTGGACGAACCTTCGCGTGTCCGCAGCATCGTACTCGTCAATACTTGGGCCTGGCCTCACGGTCAGGATCGCCGAGTCGCTCGAGTCTCGCGCATCATCCAGTCGCCGTTCGGACGATGGCTCTATCAGCGATGGAACGCATCGCCGCGGTGGTTGCTGCCCTCCGTGTTCGGCCAACGAAGCAAATTGACGCGAGCGATCCATCGCCATTATTTGGCGCCGTTCCCCAATCCGCAGTCGCGACGTTCCCTCTGGGTGCTCGGTTGCGAGCTCGCCGGTTCGGATCCCTATTACGCGCAACTTTGGGCGCGGCACGGTCGACTCGAACCGCGTCCCGTATCGATCGTGTGGGGTTTGTCGGATCCAGCGTTTGGGCCGAGCTATCTCGAAACCTGGAAAACCGCGCTTCCGCACGCGAGCATCACCGCGTTGCCCAACGTAGGTCACTTTCCCCAGGAAGAAGCCCCCGACGAAGTGATCCAAGTGATCCGCGCGGCGTTGCCAAGCACCTCGGCCAGCGACTCCACCGTCAAGGCTGTCCGCCCGTCTTCATGACCACCGCCTTTCGGTGAAAGCCTCGCTCGAAGGCCACGATGCTGTCGTAAACATGGATCGACATCGTCATTCGAGTAAAGGGTGTCTCCGCCACGGCGCCCTGGGTCCAATCAGCGTGGAGTTCGTCGATGAGGCGCTTCGTGACCTCCATGAAACTCGCTTTGACCCCGAGGCCACCGCCGAACTTGGCTCGATACGCGGTATGAAGGTCTTCGATCATATACACACCGTTGCGCACGATCGTAGGGTAGAGATACTCGAACGTCGCGAGGACGTGATCCATTCGATGGCTACCGTCGTCGAGCACGATGTCGAATGGCCCGAACTCGTCGTTCAGACTCGCCAGGAAGGTCGTATCGGCTTGGCTACCAATTCTAACCGCGATTTGGTCTTCCTCGTAGTCCTTGCAGGTTTCGAGGATATCGATGCCGACGATCTGTGCAGAGGGGCCGAGATAACGCTTCCACATTTGCAGCGAACCGCCTTCACCACAACCGATTTCCAACATCTTGATCGACTGGTTGCAAAACCGAGCGAAATGTCTTTCGTAAGCTGGGAAATAGTGCGTCCACTTGTGGATGAGGCGTTGCTCGTTGGTGAGGAAGTCAGACCACAGATTCATCCCGCGATTCTACGCGAACGGCCCACCGGAGTTGGGCGCAAGTCGGATCGCGACCTGACGCGATGTCTCGTGCGAGCGCGCGATCCGCGACGCTACGGCATCGCTCCTCCACGAGTTCATTCGCTCGCTCTTCCACCCGAACGCGTCGAGCGAAGGCCCACGATCGACAGCTCCGAAGCATCGTTCTGTTGACATCGGTCACCTAAAGATCGCGGCCAGCCGCCTTGCCTCCTGCGCGGCAAGCTGCGAGCGTCGGACCGCTTCTACGGAGAAACTCATGATGCGCAGCGTCGATCGCTTCCTGACGACTCATACTGGCAGTTTGCCGCGTCCTGACGATTTGATCGAGATGGTGATCGCCACTCAAAAAGGCGATCCCGTCGATCCAGCCGCGCTCGCGTTGCGGATCAAAGAGGCGGTCAACGAGTCGGTGAGACGACAAGTCGATGCAGGTGTCGACATCGTCAATGATGGGGAGATGTCCAAGCCGAGCTACGCGACCTATGTGAAGGACCGGTTGGGCGGTTTTGGCGGATCGGCCAACCGATTCTTGTTTCAGGACCTGGAACAGTTTCCCCGGACAGCGGCACGCGTCACCGGGGATCCGGGCCGGAAATACCGCAAAACGCCTGCCTGCAATGGACCCATCACCGTCGTCGACCGCGAGGCCGCCCCACTCGACATGGTGAACCTCAACGAGGGCGCCGCGGCCGTGGGTGCAAAAAGCATCTTCTCGACCGCCGCATCCCCTGGCGTCATTTCGTTCTTCTTCAAGAACGAATACTATCCGAGCCACGAGGCCTATCTATTCGCCATTGCCGAAGCGATGCGATTCGAATATGAGGCCATTGCCGCCGCGGGAGCGTTCGTTCAACTCGATTGCCCAGACTTGGCAATGGGCCGTCATGTGCACTATGCCAAACATAGCATCGAGGATTTTCGCAAGATCTGCCAAATCCACATCGAAGCGTTGAATCACGCCGTTCGCAACATTCCCGCCGAGCAACTGCGCATGCATCTGTGCTGGGGTAACTATCCCGGTCCACACCATTGCGACGTGCCGCTCGCTGACATCATCGACCTCGTCTGGCGGGCCAAGCCACACGCCATCCTCATCGAAGCGGCCAACCCGCGCCACGCCCACGAATGGACGCTCTTCGAGCACGTGAAGCTGCCGGAAGGCAAAGTCCTCGTTCCGGGCGTGATCGAGTGCCAGTCGAACTACATCGAGCACCCCGAGCTGGTCGCCCAACGCCTCGACCGCTACGCCAACCTCGTGGGACGCGAGAACGTCATCGCGGGCGTCGACTGTGGCTTTTCCATCCACGTTGGCATGGGTGGGGTCGATCCCGATGTTTCCTACCACAAGCTTGCGGCGATGGCCGAAGGGGCTCGGATCGCATCGCGGAAGCACTGGGGCCGCGCCGCGGATTGAGCTTCAAGCCTCAAGTGGCCTTTCGCAAAGGCCCCTCGCGGAGGCACCAAAGCTGCCTCCGCATACCCAGACCGCTCCGGTCTAGCACCACATCCGCGGTCAGGAGGTCGCTGTTCCGGCCGCAGGCAAGAGCACACGAAAGCACGCTCCTCCGAGATGGCTTCGGGCGAGCGAGATCCCACCGTGCATGCCCTCGATGGTGGCTCGGCAGATCGACAGGCCCAAACCAGACCCTGAGCCCCACTCCGACGTGGGGGTCTTGGTCGAGTAAAAGGGTTCAAAGATTCGTCCTGCGGCCTTCGCCGATACACCGGACCCCGTGTCATGGACCTCGATGAGCGCCTGTCCATCGGAAGCGGTGCCGAGGACCACCACGATCTCGTTCGCGTCTGGATCGCCCACCACCGCCTCGGCCGCATTGACGAGCAGGTTGACGAACACCTGGGAGAACCGGACCTCGTCACCCACGACCGCGGGGATGGGACCGATCTGTTTGCTGAACCTGGCGGCGTGCCGGATCCGGTTGCTCGTCAATTTGATCGCCCACTCGAGGCATGCACGCACGTCGATTGTATGATCGGCCTGCTTACGCATCGAATAGGGGCGCAGATCCGCCGCAATGCTGGAGATCCGTTCGGCTCCCGAATGTGCGTCATCGAGCGCTTCGATGATTTGGCCCAGGCGCTCCTGCATTTCCGGAGACCCGCCGGCAGCCCGACACGCATTCAGCTCCTGCAACGCATAGGCGATGTTGGCCAGGTTGTAGGCGAGCGGCGTGTTGATCTCGTGGCCCACGTTCGCAGCCACGGTACCGAGCGCGACGAGTCGATCGGTCACGGCGATCTGTTCGGCCATTCGCTCCTGTTCGGTCACGTCGCGGAACACGACGACGGCGCCCAACAGCTCGTCGTCGGCAATGATCGGAGCGACCGAATCGTCGATCATGCGGCTGCGCTCGCCGCCGCGATCGACGAGCCAGCTCCGCGCCGGCGTCTGCGGAACTCGCTGATCGATGGCGCGCTGAACCGAGCGTTCCATGATCGGTTCGCCATCCGTTTCGACGAGGCGCACGATCTCTCCGAGCGGCTTGCCTTTCGCCTCCTGCTCGGTCCAGCCTGTCAGGTCCTCCGCAACTTGGTTCATGAACTCGACGCGTTGGTCCGGAGTACAGACCACGACCGCGTCGCCCACCGAACGAAGCGTGTTTGCAAACCATCGCTCGCGTTCCGCGAGAGCGACATCCGCCTCGTGTTTGTAGCGCGCAACCTCGATCGCACTGCGAACGTCGCGATCGGTGAATGGTTTGACGATATAGCCATAGGGTCGCGTCCGAGCGGCGCGCTCGAGCGTCTTATCATCGGTATACGCAGTGATGAATACGACCGGCACATCGAACCTACGGCTCAACAGTTCGGCCGTGTCGACACCGTCGGTCTCACCCTTGATCCGGATGTCCATCAACACGATATCGGGGGTTCGATCATGCACAGCTCGCAATGCACCCGCGCAGGAATCGACCGTTGCGATCACATCGTGTCCCATCTCCTCGAGACTAAACGCGAGGTCCCGCGCCACCAAAGCCTCGTCCTCGACGATGAGGACTCCGAGTTGCCCCTTCGTTGTCATACTTCGCTCACATCGGCGAAACGGCGATGCGATGTGCAACCCCGACTCATGCAACGTCAGCTCTCCAGGTCGCGTCGTCACGCGTCACGACAAAACGCCCCATGAATGAAGGCATGACCCGCTCGAGGTCGCCCGGTAAGCGAAACGGCCGACCTAGGAGGAGTTCGATGGCGGTACGAGTCACGCGACAAGATCCCGTGGCAGTGATGCGCAGGTACGCTCCTCGGTCGACGACTTGCGCATCGGGATGAGTGTCGACGACGCATTGCGCGATCGCTCGTGCGACCTCACCTTCGATCAACACGGGTCCGACCCGCACCGAGGATCCATTCATACGATCGAGCATGGACCACCTCCAACGTTGCATTCGCGGGTCCCCCAGGCAAGGCTCGCGAACCGCAATACCACCACACTCGACCTGGATCGGAACGACTCGCGACGGCATCGCTATCGAGTCATTGTGTATGGGTCGAAGCAGGACGCAGCGTCACGATCCGACACCCAGAGCGATCCATCCATCGATGGGCAATTCAACGATGACTGGAAGCAGGGCCGGTTCAGGCCAACCACATCGAAGTCGCCATGGAGCCGCGACCCGAGGACCCCGTTCATGTCTGCCCGCCGCTCTACTGTTCAGCGACATTGGGCATGCTGTCGGTTTCTGCGACAGGGTCTAGTGCCTCAAGTCGGAAGTTCGTTCCGTGCCATGCACGGTTCTGCAGCCCGATGGCGTTGTTACTCGGCGCTCGCAGTATGCCCGATACAGCTTCAGCCTCGCGCCTCGCCCTCGGGCCGCAGCCCCGCGCCTATCACGGAACGAACTTCCGACTTGAGGCACTAGAGCACCGATCGGTGCTCTAGACCTCGCCCATAGGCACATTGCGGGGGTGCCACGGCAGCATGGTTGCCCCCCCAACAGACCCCTATCGTTGCGATCCTATGGCGTACCTGCAGGGGCCGAGGGGTGCCACGTGGCGGGCAGCGTCCGCGCGGGGAGTTTCACGGACACCCGTTTCACGATCGAGCGCGACGACTCGCCGAGGAGCACTTCGTAGTCGCCCGCGGCGATCTCCCATTGGTGTTTTTCCGTGCTCCAGGTCGCGAGCAACCGGGGGTCGATTTGGACATGGACCTCGGTTTGCTCACCCGGCGCCAGCGTGACCTTTTCGAAGGCACCCAGACGCTTGGGTCCCTCCCATCCGCGGCCCGCAACATAGACCTGTGCAACGTCTTTGCCCGCGAGCTTGCCTTTGTTCTTCACCACGAAGCTCACGTCGATAGTTTCGCCCGATGGCTTGGCGCTGAGTTGCTCGTAGCTAAACGTCGTATACGAGAGACCGTGGCCAAACGCGAACAGCGGAGTGGTTCCCTTCACGTCGAACCACTTGTACCCGACCGTCGCCCCTTCGTTGTACTGAACGTCGCCCTCGTGGGGCTTGTCCGGATGTGCCAGTTGATCCACCATCTTCGCGAAGGTCGCGGGCAAGTGCCCCGACGGGTTGACCTTGCCGAGCAACACGTTGGCAATGGCAGCACCGCCCGCTGTGCCCGGATACCAGGCTTCCACGATCGCAGCGACGTTGGCAGCCCACGGCATGAGGACCGGACCTCCGGTTTCCAAGACCACGATGGTTTTGGAGTTGGCCTTGGCCACGGCCTTTACGAGGCCATCTTGCTCTGCGCCGAGTTCAATCGTCGTATCGATGGACTCGGTTGCCCATTGGGTCACGAACACGATGACTACATCGCTCTCCTTGGCCAGTGTGGCTGCGGCCTTCGCATCGGTCCCATCGTTCCACTGCACCTTGGCCTGCGGCGCGAGGCGTTCGATCTCCCGCAGAGGAGAAGATGGATAGTAGATCACCGGACCCGGCCAGACCTGCGGCTCGAGACCCGGGACCGCATTACCACCGACCGGATACACCTGCGACGATCCACCTCCCGAGAGGACCCCCTTGTCCGCATGGCCACCAATCACCGCGATGCTCTTCGTCTTGTCGGACAAGGGAAGCAGGCGCCCCTCGTTCTTGAGCAGAACGATGCCTTCCTCGGCCGCTGACTGCGAGACCCGTGCGTTCGCGTCGAGATCGATCGGCGTTTCCTCGTTCACGGGATCGTCGAACAGGCCATTCGCGAACATCGAGTAGAGAATGCGCGAGACCATCTCGTCCAACCGCGCCGCGGTAACCTCTCCCTTGGCCAACGCTGCTTGGAGCGGCTCCTGGAAGTAGGGCTTGTCATCGAAGGGCCAGCCAGTTTCTTGCTCCAAGCCAGCATTTGCGGCTTGGGCAGCACTATGAGTCGCCCCCCAATCGGCCAGCACGTAGCCCCGGTAGCCCCAATCCGTTCGGAGCACCTCCGTCAGGAGATATGGGCTCTCGCAGCTGTAGATGCCGTTGACCCGGTTGTAGGCGCACATGAGGGCTCCCGGAGTCCCCCGCTCGATCGCGATCGCGAACGCCAAGAGATCCGACGTACGTGCGGCGGCGTCTTCGATGATGGAGTTCCCCTTGTTGCGGTCGGTTTCCTGATCGTTGACCGCGAAGTGCTTGACCGTGGAAATGATGTGGTTGGATTGAATCCCCGCGATCGCCGAACCGACCATCGTGCCAGCGAGCAGCGGATCTTCCCCCCCATATTCGAAGTTACGACCGTTGTAAGCATCGCGCAGGAGATTGACGGGGCCGGCCAACATGATGTTGAAGCCAGAGTCGCGGGCCTCGGACCCGATCATGGCACCTCCCTGCTTGGCGAGCTCCGGGTTCCAGGTCGACGCCACGGCCAGTCCCGACGGCAACGCGGTGCGCTCTCGTTTGTGCGGTGCGCTGCCTTGGGTCCCAACCCCGATCGCAGCGTCGGTTTGCCATTGCGCCGGTATTCCCAATCGCGGCACCCCGGGCACGTAACCCGCCGATCCTTCGCGCCCTTCCGCGGGCGCCTTGAAGTTTTTCCAAGGCGCATCGGTGGCGAAATAGCCGAAGATGATCGTGAGTTTTTCCTTCTCGGTCATCTGTGCGACGAGCAGTTTCGTCCGCTCCTCGGGACTCGCGGCGGGATTCATCCATGGCCGTTGCGAAGGCGGGGGCGGACTCACGAGGGCCGTTCCAGCCTCAGCGGAGGGGCTCTCGCTGGGTGAGTCTTGCGCAGGAACGGCCGCGGTCGGAGGTCCTTCGGTATTCGGCGGCGAGGCTTGGTGGGCACAGCCAAGCAGCAGGGCACCGGTGGCGACCAGCGGGGCTAACGAGAGGAGAGCGGGAGGAAGTCGACGCAGGGAATGGCTCATTAGGTGATTGCTCGATGCGTCCTAACATGTCTCGTTCACCCGGTCTGCAGGCTACGCTAAAGGATTCCGTAGACACGCCCGCCGCGAGACTGCAAAACTCGAACGTGCAATATCGGTTCGAGAGCCAACACGATTGCGACGAACGGGACACCCGCGGGCGAGACCTCATCGGCCCCGACGCGGATCAGCGCAGATGTTCGTCGATGAGAGCATGCAGTTCGTTGTAATTGAACGGCTTCTCGAGGCATCGGTTCGAGACGCGGTCGAGGAAGGCACGCGTGCTGGCCGTGAACGCGCCGCCGGTGAGAAATACGATGCGATCGGCTTGCTGAGGCGCGACGTCGCAGAGTCGCGCGTGGAGATCCATCCCCGTCATGGTCGGCATCATCACATCGCATAGGATCATATCGAACTGTTCACCTGCGCACATGCGATCGAGCGCTTCCTCGGCGCAAGTGAGCGCCACGACTTCGTGCTGACTCGAGAGCTGTCGACGCAACGCCCTGAGGATCAATTCCTCGTCATCGACGACCAGAATCCGACCTCTGCGCGTCGCTTCTCGCGGGGTGGGTACGAGGCTCACCGTGTCCTCGTCGAGCCTTGCGATCGGCAATGCGACCCGGACCGCGGTGCCGCGACCAAACTTGCTGGAAACGGAGATCCGCCCCCCGAGTTCGCCGACGATGCGTTCGCAGATGGCAAGCCCGAGTCCAGTCCCTACCCCCTTTGGCTTGGTCGTGAAGAACGGTGTGAAGAGCTTACGCAGGACCTCTTCGGACATGCCGGGTCCCGTGTCCGCGACTTCGACCACGACTTCCCCACCTTCGGTCCACGTGGAGATGCGGATCTCGTTGTCGTTGGCACGCCCCTCGGGGATCGCTTGCGCGGCGTTCACGATCACGTTGAGGAACACCTGCCCCAAGCGCGACTCGTTGGCGAGGACGCGCACACTCGACCCATAGTCCTTGACGAGGCGAGCCCGATGACGGATCTCGTTTTGGGCGATGCGCACCGATGAATCGATCGTCGGGTGAATCTCGACTGGCACCGCGCGTACATCCTCGCTACGCGAGAACAGCTTCATGTCGGCGACGATGACCTTCATTCGGGTCGCGGCTTCCTGGGCATCGCGCGCGGCCTCTTCCAGCTCGGCTACGGTACGCATCCCGGGCGGTTGAGCCTGCAGCGAGGCGAGCCCTGCCGCCACGAGTTCCAGATTCGCGGCGACAGCCGCGAGCGGATTGTTGATCTCGTGCGCCATTCCGGCGGCCATGGTGCCGATGGATGCCATGCGATCCGAGACCATGAGCTGTGTGTTCGCTCGGACTTGCGCAGTGACGTCACGCCCGATGGACAGGATCAAGCGCTCACCCCCGAGTTCGATCGGGGTGTTCGAGAACTCGACGAGCACCACGTGTTGATCCGTGCGGGCGATCTCGACCGGAGGCAGCCGGCGCCCCCTTTCCTCGAACGTGGCCGGTCGTTCGAACGACTCCTGGCGATCGCGACCGAGCGCGAGAAGCTCAACGAGGTTGCGCCCGACCAGCGCCTCACGACCGACACCGAAGATCTCGATGAACCGTTGGTTGACTTCGCGAATGCCCCCGTCGGGGGTAAGGACGGCGATCGCATCGTTCGCGTGTTCCATGAGCGTTCGATAGCGCCGTTCGGACTCCGCGAGCCGTAAGAACGATCGCTCGAGGTCGAGGGATTGCACGATCTGATTGCCGATCGCACGGGCGAACGTCACGGCGTCCTCGCTCGTCATGTCGGTCCGCTTCGCGCCGAGCACGATCGCTCCGATGCCGACGCCGCCCGAGACGAGCGGAACGATCTCTGCCGTATCGACGTCGGCCTGGTCGAGGATCTCTCGCTCGAGGTCCCGAGCCACCGCACCCGACGGAAACGAGACCGGAATTTTGTTCGCGATGAGTTCCGCGAGCAGGCTCATGTGGCCAAAGAACGTCGAGAGTCGCTCGGTCTCGTGATCGGAGAAACCGATTCCGTGACGGAGGATCAGCCTATCGCCCGCGTCTGCGACGAGAAACAGCGCACCTTTGGAGATCGCCGCCGCATCCAACGTTGCCGCAAGAACATCGCGGAGGACGATATTGCTGTCGATCCGGCGTGCGAGCGCATCCGCGATACCGCCGAGCAACGAAAGCTGCGCGCCCTGAAGCGTGCATCGACGAAGCAAACCCGCGCTCACGGCTGTCTGGCGTCCGAGCTGCCGAATCACGGCTCGCGCATGCTCGAGGGTGAGTGCACCCTTGGGCTCATCGGTCGGCCGTTTCACCCCGGTGTTGATCGCCGCTTCGATGGCCGGGGATAGCGTCGACAGATCGGGCGAACGCTGGATCAACGCGTTCGCCCCCACGTGGCGCGCCAGGTCATGGTCGGCCTGCGTGTGATAGTGGGCCGACATCAGGATGACGGGAACATGGGCAAGTGCGGGAACCGAACGGACAGCGAAACAGAACTGGAACCCATCGACGTCGGGCATCAGCACGTCCGAGAGAATGGCCTCGGGCGCGACCTGTTGCGCAGCACCCAGGGCCTCGCTCGCGCTCACCATCGGCGTGACCCGAAATCCCAATTGGGTGAGGTAGAGGCGCACGAGCTTGAGCTGCATGGAGTCGTCATCGACGACGAGGACATGCCGGCCAGCACCTCGTGGCACCGAGGGTTCCACCGGCCTGGGCAGATAGGTCGCGATCGCTTCTGCCAGTGCGTTGAGCTCGATCGGCTTGACCAGCATCGCGGTGAACCCAGCCTCGGCAGCTCGGCCCTCCTCGTACCCGCCGAGGAACCCCGACAAGGCCAAAATGGGAACGTCGCGTCCGCCGGGTAGTAAGCGCAATCGCGCGACGAGGTCGAACCCATTCATATCGGGCAGGATCAAGTCCTGCAGAATGAGATCGGGCATCCGTTGTTGGGCAAACGCGATGGCCCATCGCGCGTCGCCGGCTTCGATCACCTGATAGCGATCGCTCTCGAGGGCGACCCTCAGCATTTTGCGCGTGACGGGATTGTCTTCGACGACGAGAATCGTTGGACGATCGCTCATGATGGCATCCCTAGCGGTGGGACGGTCCCTCCGCGTCGGGCGATGTGTTCCGAGATGATCCGCGGCAGCCGATCCGTATCGATGGGTTTGGCCACATATCCATCGCAACCCGCAGCGATGACCCGCTCCTCGTCCCCCTTCATCGCATACGCCGTGAGTGCAATGATGATGATCTCGGAGTGAACCGGGTCGGCCTTGAGGCGACGGGTGAGCTCGAGTCCGTCCATTCCCGGAAGCTGGATGTCCATCAGGATGACGTCGGGCAGGAACGTGCGCAAAACCTCGAGCGCTTCTTCGGCATCGGTTGCCGTTCGCACCACGTAACCTTCGCTCAGGAGCAAGACCCGCACGAGTTTGAGATTTTGTGGGTTGTCATCCACGACCAGGATCGGCTCTCGCGTCATCGGTCACCTTGCGAGTGGGGAGGCGTGCGCGCGAGGACGCGACGAAGCTCTTCGACGAGTGGATCGGTGCCGGCAGGTCCCTTGGTCAAGATCGCGTCGACGGTGGCATCCCCCGAGAGTAGTAAAAGTCGTTCATGGGCGTTCAAGTCCTGGACGGTCCACACGACGATCGGAACATTGCGACAGCGTGGGAGCCGTCGAAACTTCGCAACAAACGAGAATCCGTCGACCCCCGGCATGACGAGGTCGAGCACAACGGCGGCCGGTGGCGGATCCGATTCCGCCAACCGCAGCCCATCCGTCGCACCATTTGCGGACGTCACCTGGAGCCCGAGCTCCACGACGGCAGCTTCCACCAACCGACGGGCCCCCGCATCGTCGTCGACGATCAAGATCGGACGCGTGCCCAGGAGGCGGCTCAGCTGCGACGCGGTCGGCAACTCTTTTTCCTCGAACACATCCCCGTCCAGGACGCCGCGTGACGGCGCCCGCGGAAACACCGCGGAAAAAGTGCTGCCCCGTCCCAACGTACTCTTCACCTCGACGCGTCCCCCATGCGCTTCGACGATCCGTTTGGTCAATGCGAGCCCAAGACCCGTGCCTGGGTACTTCTTGCCCGAGGTTGCATCGAGCTGTTGGAACTCGACGAACAGCTTGCCAAAGTCGTCCGCCGAGATTCCGATGCCGGTGTCCTCCACTGCCAGACGGAAATGCTCCGATCCCTCAGGCGTAATCCGGATCGTGACGCTCCCGCGTTCGGGCGTGAACTTGATCGCGTTCGACAGGTAGTTGTAGAGCACCTGTTTCACACGCCCTTCGTCCACGATGATTCGGCCGAGACCTGGATCGACGACCGACTCGAGCTGCAGCCGCTTGCTCGCCGCAAGTCCTCGTAGAATGTCGCGAACCTCGGATGCGAGCTTGGCGAGGTCGATCTTGCTCGGTCGAAACTCCATCTTGCCCGACTCGACCTTGGCGAGATCGAG
>Ga0315912_10001745_pt1 | contig 25428 bp, 19 predicted proteins | sample VfabasoilMG_FD_204469 | JGI IMG/M metagenome (GOLD analysis project Ga0315912, IMG submission 204469) | Garden soil microbial communities collected in Santa Monica, California, United States - V. faba soil | ecosystem: Environmental > Terrestrial > Soil > Garden | place: USA: California... | reverse complement strand
GCTGGCCGAGGTGGGCCCACAGGACCGGCGAGCCGGGAGCCACGGCCAGCCCGGCGCGGGCCAGGGCGAGGTCGTCGGACCAGACGGCCGCCCGCGCTGCCGTCACGGGCCCGAGCGTGGCGAGCAGCACGAGGCCGGCGAGCACCGCAGGGAGACGCCCCGGACCGAGCGTGCGCGCCACGAGTTGCGCCACGGCCAGGCACGGCGCCGCGGCCGCCGCGTAGAGGTAGCGTTCGTACAGCGGCCCGGCGACCTCGGGGAAGCCGGACGGGAACGGGACCCAGGGTGCGATCACGAGCACCGTGCCGAACAGCAAGGCGAGCACGTAGGCCGTCGCGGGCGCGGCGCGTCGCCAGCGCCAGGCCAGGGCCAGCGCCAGGGCGAGGAGCACGGCGGCACCGGCCAGCACTCCGGGCGCCGACCAGTCCGTCGCCGGCGCGACGGGATGCAGCGGTGTGCCCGGTCCGGGCCAGATGCAGAGACGCAGCAGGTCCGGCAGGATCGAGAGCCAGGTGAACCAGCGCGTGCCCACCTCCGTTGGCCCCGTGTAGGCCGCCGGGTCGATCGCACCGGAGAGCCCGAAGCTGGCGGCGCGCAGCACGAGCGACAGGAGCACGGCTGCACCCGGCAGCAACAGGGCGGTGCGCAGGCTGCGGCCCTGCAGCCAGGCGGCGGCGCCGGCCAGCCCCACGAGCAGCACGGCCGTCTCCTTGGACAGCGGTGCGGCCGCGAGCAGGAGCCAGGCCACACACCAGCGCAGCCGCGTGCGTCCCGTCTTCCCGGGGCCGTCGCTGGCCGGAGCGAGCCACAGCGCCGTGCCGCCCCAGGCGAGCGCTGCGGCCAGGCTGTCCACGCGACCGGACGTCCAGGCCACCGACTCGGCGTGCACCGGGTGCATGCCGAAGAGCGCCGCGGCCAGCAGGGCCGCGCGCGACTCGGCGCCGAGCACGACCAGCACGCGGCGCAGCGTCAACGTGGCCGCCAGGTGGCAGAGCAGCGTGACCACGTGACCGAGCCAGAGGTAGCCCGCGCGTGAGTCGCCGGCGAGCAGCGCTTCGAGCCGGAATCCGAGCAGCACCAGCGGGCGCCAGAACCCCGTGTGTCCGCGCGGGGCGTCGAAGTTGCCGAAGAAGTCGGCCTGCCACAGGTCGCCCCAACCGGCGCGTCCGTCGGTCGCCAGGCTGCCCTCCCCGCGCAGCACGTGGTCATCGTGCACGTGCTCGAAGTGGCGCGTGTCGGCGAACGGCAGGCACGCACAGGCGATGAGCAGCAGCAGCCCCCACAGCGAGCGATCCGGCTGCGTCTCGGCACGGTTGCCCGGGATCCCTGCCGGCTCTACCTTGGTCACTCCGGGAGTCACGCCTTGCTCGCCACCTTCCTCGCCGTCCTGACGCTGCTGCCGTGGAGCGGCCAGTGTATGTACACGCGCACGTCGGCGCAGGCCCCCGACGACACCGTGGCCGGCGGCGAGCCCGTCGCGGCGGCGCCCGTCGTGGCGGCGCCCGTCGTGGGCCCGGCGGGTGGGCTGTCGGTCGTGCAGGAGGCCGCGGCGGATGCGACCGAGGCCGCGCGTGCCGTGCTCGAGCGAGCCCTGCGCTTCCAGCGCGGCGACAAGGCGCTTGCGATCCCGCGCGGCTTCCGTGGCCGCTTCTACGCCGACGTGCGCCAGGCCGACGGCACGGCCGGCATCAACCTGGACGTGGAACAGTCGTACTGCCGCGAGCCGGAGCGCCTGCTCACGCACCGCAAGGACGTCGTCGTGGGCAGCGACACGAGCGAGGGCTGGGACGGGACGAAGGCGTGGTTCCAGGACAACGCCAGCGGGCGGGTGGTGGTCTACAGCGACGACCCCGCCACCTTCCAGGTCGACCTCGAACGCGTCCAGTCGCAGCTGCGGCTCATGCCCGTGTTCCTCGACGCGCTCGTGCTGGACGCGCTCGTGCCGCGCCTGCGTGAACCGCTGCTCGCCGGCGCCCACCAGCTCGAGGTGCCGCGGCGCGGGCCGGTCGAGGTGCAGCGGGTGCGTGCGCGGGTCGACGACCGGCTCTTCGGCCCCGACCTGGAGGGGCCCCCGCCCCTGCCGGGAGCCCCCCCGCCGGAACTCGATCTCGAACTCGACATCGACGCCGAGGGCGCCCTGTGGGCGATCCGCGTGACCACCGTCGGCCGTCGCACGCCGCGCTCGATCGAGCTGCGCTTCAAGTACCACGTCGTCACCACGTCCGGCCTGAAGGTGCCCGCCAACGTGCGGGTGTTCGAGGACGGGGCGAGCGACGAATCCCTCAGCCTCGGGTTGGCCGAGGTGGCCGGCACCGACGGGCCGACCCTGGCCTTCGAGCTCGACCCCGAGTTCGAACCGGGGCTCTTCGCGGTACCGCGCTGACGACCGGGACGCGGACGCTGGCGCACCGCCCGTCGAACACCTCGTATTCCGTCACGGACCGCCCCACACGGACGACAGTTCACGGACCGCCCGGCCTGGAGGGCCGTGCGCGGCGAATCGCGCCAGCGCGTCGTGGGCCCTGCCGTGATGCAGCCGCCTAGAAGCCGCTGCGCTTGAACAGGCGTTCGAGCTCGATACGTCCGATGACGAGCCGCGTCGGGCGGCCGTGCGGGCAGCTCGTGTCGTGCTCGAGTTCCGCGGCCTGCTGCAGCAGCTCCGCGATCTCCGCCTCGGCCAGACTGTCGCCGGCCTTGACGGCGGCGTGACAGGCCAGAGTGAACAGCCGCCGATCGAGGCCGCTCGGGATGCCTCCGTGCGCCTCCGGAGGCGCGATGAGGGCCACCACGAGGTCGTGCAGGCTCTCCCCGCGCAGCACGGCGGGCACGCTGCGCACGACGAGCGTGTCGGGGCCGAAGTCCTCGATCTCCAGGCCGCAGCGCAGCAGTTCGTCCCGGCGCTCGAGCGCCGCGGCATGCAGCGCCGGATCGAGCGCGAGCGTCTCCGGCACCAGCAGGCGCTGGCAGGGCAGGCGCCCCTCCGCCAGCTGGCGTTGCCAGCGCGCGTAGAGCACGCGTTCGTGCAGCGCGTGCTGGTCGATGAGCACCAGCCCCTCGGGCGCGTCGTGCACCAGGTAGGTGTCGAGCACCTGCAGGTAGCGCGCCGCCGGTCGCAGCGCGGTGTGCGGCAGGCGCTCGTGCACGCGATCAGCGCCAGGCGCCTGCGTCGCGGCCGCGGGTCCGGACTCGCCGGCCACCGGCCCGGCTGCGGCGCCGGCCGATGTCGCGCCCCCGGACCAGGCCTCCGTCGAGGGTGGACCGGATGCCGCGGCCGCCCTGCGCGCCGGCGGGACGGCGGCCCGGCCGTGGCCGGGGTCGAGCCCGCCCGAGACTCCGCCCGCCGGGGCCGGTCCCCGCGCGCGCGAGGGGCCCAGGTGCTCGGCGCGCACACGCGGGGCGAGGTCGGCACCCAGCAGGGCCTGCCGTGTCGCATGGTGCACGAGCCGGAAGACGTCGTCGGGCGAGCGGAAGCGCACCTCGGACTTGGTCGGGTGCACGTTGACGTCCACGGCTGCCGGGTCGATCGTCAGGTACACGATCCAGCTCGGCTGGAGGTTGGGCGGGATGAAGTCGCGACAGGCGAGGCGCACGGCCGAGGCGATCTGGCGATCCTTGACCAGCCTGCCGTTCACGAAGAGCTGTTGCGCCCGGGCCCGGGGGCGCGCGGCGGCGGGAAGGCTCAGGAACCCCTCGAGGCGGCACGCGTCGCCGCGCCCGTGCAGTGCGGTGAGCCCGTCGAAGAACTCGCGCCCGTGCACGGCCACCACGCGTTCGGCCAGCTGCTCGGTGGCCGGGCTCGAGAAGCGCAGCACGCCGTCGATGCTGAGGCGCAGGTGGGCGTCGGGGTGCACGAGCGCCATGGCCATGAGCGTCTCGCGGCAGCGCGCGGCCTCGGTGCGCTCGCTGCCCAGGAACTGCCGCCGCGCCGGCGTGTTGAAGAACAGCTCGCGCACCTCGACCACCGTGCCGCGGGCCGCAGCCACCGGCTCGACGCTGCCGAGTTCGCCGGCGATGCACGCGAGTCGATGGCCCCGTCCGTCGTCACCCGTGGCCGAGGTGATGCTGCTGCGCGAGACCGCGCCGATCGAGCACAGGGCCTCGCCGCGGAAGCCGAAGCTCACGATGTGCATCAGGTCGTCGACGTCCACGAGCTTGCTGGTGGCGTGCGAGGCGAAGGCTGCCGGCAACTCGTCGGCCGGGATGCCCACGCCGTCGTCGGCGACGCGCACGAGCCGCAGGCCCCCGCCCTCGATCGAGACGTCCACGTGACGCGCCCGGGCATCGAGGGCGTTCTCGAGCAGTTCCTTGAGGACGGCCGCGGGCCGCTCCACCACCTCACCTGCTGCGATGCGGTCGATGACGTCGCGCGGGAGCTGGCGGATCGTCACGTCGCGCCTCCGCCGCCGAAGGCGCGACAGAGGCGCACGGTGTGGGCCAGGAACGACAGACCCCGGCCGTCGCGCAGGCGCCGCAGGCCGGCCAGGGCCAGGTCGAAGGCCGCGCCGGCGGCGGCCGGCGGAACCCGCCGCAGATCTCGTTCGAGGAAGACGCGTCGTCCGCCCTTGCCGAGGATCTCGTCGAGCGCGGCGCTGTCGTCGGCCGAGCGTTGCCACGGCTTGCTCGTCAGGGCGCGCAACAACCCGGGTCCCAGGCGCTCGTGGGCCTCGCAGGTACGCGCCAGGTTGGCCACGAGCCCGCGCAGCACGGCCTCGCCCACCGCCGCACCCGAGACGAGCCGCTGGAAGGGATCGAGCACGCCCTCGTGCACCATCCGGTCGGCGAGCGACACGGCGCGGGCCGTCTGGCCGGCGACGAGCGCATCCTCGTACAGGTGCAGCAGGCGGACGCTGGAGATCGGGACGTGGTCCAGCACGTCCTGCAGCGTGAGGCGCTTTCCGTCACCGAGCAGGACGCGCAGCTGCGACAGCTTCTGCGCCAGGCGCCCGGGCTCGTTGCCGACGCGCTGGGAGAGTGCGTCGGCGACGGGCAGGTCGAGCTGCAGGCCCTGCAGGCGCGCCTCCTCGACCAGCCACTGGTTCAGGTCGGTCTCGAGGAACGGGCCGCCCGCGTGCCAGGGTGGCGGCGCGTCGCGCAGCACGGGCAGGCTGACGAGGCCGCCCTCGGACTTCAGCTGCTTGGCCAGGCGCGTGCGACCGTCCAGCGCCTCGCAGGTGAGCAGCAGGCGGTTCGGCGGTGTACCGCCGGCGAGGCGTTCCTCGAACTGCGAGCTGCCCTTGTCCTTGAGCAGGGCGTCGGCATCGCGCGCCACGATGAGTCCGCTGCCGCCGAAGAGGCTGGGAGTCGTCCAGGCGTCGAGCAGGCGCTTGCCGGCCGCACGCACGCTCTCCCCCGGCCGGAGGCCGAAGACCTCGGGTGCTCCGCCCGCGCACTGCGCGGCCGCCTCGATGAGGCGCTCCTTGACGTAGGCGCTCTCGCCGGCCAGCACGGTGAGCGCGGGCAGCGGTCCGCGGCGCAGCCGCTCGAGGCCCTCGCGCCAGACGTCCAGGAAGCTCGTGCGGGCTACGGCCACAGGACGTCCGCGCGCAGGCAGATGTCGGTCGTGACCAGCCCCGAGAAGAGCAGGCTCACGATGCCGTTCACGGTGAAGAACGCGCTGTTCACGCGCGACAGGTCGCCGCCGCGCACGAGGCCGTGCTCGACGGCCAGCAGCAGCCCCACGAGCGCGACGGCAGCCCAGGACAGGGCGCCCAGCCCCTGGCGGTGCACGGCCAGGGCGAGCAGCACGAGCATGCCGACGTGGGCCAGCCGCGCGACGGCCAGGGCACGCGCCGGCCCGAGGCGCGCCGGCAGGGAGTGCAGCTGCTCGCGCCGGTCGTGCTCGACGTCCTGGCAGGCGTAGATCACGTCGAAGCCCGCCACCCACAGGAGCACGGCCCCGGCGATCCAGAGCACGCTGGCCACGTCGGTGTCGACCTGCCCGCGGGCCGCGAGGTAGGCCGCCGGCGGCGAGAGCGCGAGCGCCAGCCCCACGAAGGCGTGCGCTGCGGCCGTGAAGCGCTTGGTGAGCGAGTAGGCGAAGAGCACCAGCAGCACGAGCGGGGCCAGCGCGAGGCAGGCCGTGCCGAACTGCGCGGCGACGGCGACGAAGCCGAACGAACAGACGGCGACGAAGGCCGTCATGGCGGCCGGCGTCGTGCGCCCGGAAGGGATGGCGCGTCCGTGGGTGCGCGGATTGGTCGCGTCGAAGCGCTGGTCCACGAGGCGGTTGAAGCCCATGGCCGCGGAGCGGGCGAGCACCATGGCCGCCACGACGAGCACGAAGAGGCGCGCGTCCGGCAGCCGGCCGCGCGTGCCGACGAGCAGGCCGATGAGCGCGAAGGGCAGCGCGAAGATCGAGTGCGCGAAGCGGATGTCGCCCAGGATCGGAGCGAGCCGCCGGATCATGGGGCCGACTCCTGGCGCCAGACATGGCGCAGCGGCAGGTCCACGCCCGCGCTCTGCAGGGCCCGATCGACGACGAAGGCGATCATGTCCTCGAGGTCACGCGGATGCGTGTAGAAGGCCGGCATGGCCGGCACGATCGCCACGCCGGCCTCGGCGAGCTGCAGCAGGTTGCGCAGGTGGAGGCTCGACAGCGGGCTCTCGCGCGGCACGAGCACGAGCGGCCGGCGCTCCTTGAGCATGACGTCGGCGCAGCGTTCGATCAGGTTCGACGAGATGCCGGCGGCGATGCGGGCCGCCGTGCCCATCGAACAGGGCACGACGAGCATGGCCCGCGGGGCGCGGCTGCCGCTGGCCGGCGGCGCCATGATGTCCTTCGGGCCATAGACGCCGAGCGCCTCGGCGCTGCTGCCGGGGCACCAGGTCCTCGGATCCGGGGCGAGCCCGTGCTCGACCGCCAGCACGCGCCCGGCCGCTTCCGAGAGGACCACGTCCACCGGTTCTCCGGCTTCCACCAGGCGCTGCACGAGGCGCACGCCGTACACCGTCCCCGAGGCGCCGGTGAGGGCGACGAGCAGCCGGGGCCGGGACATGCAGGACCGCTCCTCAGGCGAGCAGGATGCGCAGGTCGCAGAGCACGTCGTAGAAGACGTGCATGTAGACGACGACAGCCAGCCCGCGGAACGCGAACAAGAGGCCGAGGATTGTACCGGCGATGGCCCGGAAGGCGAACCGGTCCGCCGCGAACGGCTCGCCGGCGTGTCCCGTGTGGTGGTAGAGCGCGAAGGCCAGGGCGGACAGCAACACGGCGATGCCCAGGGCCGAGCGGTCGGGCAGTCGGGTCACGCGCTTCAGCAGCACCGCGAGCCCGCCGAGCAGTCCCAGCCGGAAGACGATCTCCTCCCACAGGCCGGCTCCGACGCTCATCAGGAACGGCAGCCAGGCGGGCTGGCGTGGGAGCTCGCGCACCGAGACGGCCGAGAGGCCGATGTGCCCCACGAGCAGCTGCACGACGGGGCCGAGCAGCAGGGCCATGCCGAAGGCCTCCGCCAGCACGAAGGGGGCGCAGGCCACGTCGGGGCGGCGTCGTGTCGAGCGGAACCACCAAACCAGGAGCAGCGCCAGGAACACGAAGGCCACGCGCCGCAGCAGCAGCAGGCCTCGCGGCGGAAGGGCCTGCACGAACTGCGCGACGGCCATCTCCGCGCTGTTGCGGATGTCGGGCGCCAGGACCGACACGGCGATCTCGTAGGCCGCCAGCAAGGGCAGCACGAGCGTCAGCGATCGCCCGACGTCGCGCGACTCCTGGTGATAGAGGTTGAGCCGCGACGGCTGCTGTCGGCGGGTCACGGCGCGGCCCGCTCGGCCACGTGCAGGACGACGGCTCCCATCAGGAAGCGCCGCTGCTCGAGGACGACCAGGCCGACGTTCTGCAGCTCGCGCGCGAGTTCCGAAGGGCTCGGGAAGGCCCACACGGATTCGGGCAGATAGCGGTAGGCATCGATCTCGCTCCCGGACAACAGACGGCCCATGAGCGGCAGGATGCGAAAGAAGTAGAAGCGATAGAAGGCCGAGAACAAGGAACGCTCGGGCCGGCTGAACTCGAGCACCAGGAGGCGGCCGCCGGGCGCCAGCACGCGCGCCATCTCACCCAGGCCGACGGCCGGGCGCTCGAGATTGCGCAGGCCGAAGGCCACGCTCACCGCCCGGAAGAGGCCGTCCCCGAACGGCAGGGCCAGGGCGTCGGCCACGGAGAAGCTCGGGGCCGGCGCGCGTCGGCACTTGGCGGGCGCCAGCGCCACCATCGCTTCGCAGAAGTCGCTGGCATGCACGTGCACGCCGGCCGGCAGTGCGTCGCGCAGCGCGAGCGCGACGTCGCCCGTCCCGGTGCACAGGTCCAGCACGCGCTCTCCGGCATTGCACGTCGGGACGCTGCGCACGAGTGCCCGGCGCCAGCGCTGGTCCTGCCCGGCCGAGAGCAGCCTGTTGAGCAGGTCGTAGCGCGGCGCGATGGACGCGAACATGCCCTGCACCGCGCGTCCCCGGTCGGGGGACCTGGGGTCCGGGGCGGTGCAGGGCATGGATCCGATGCCGTGCCGCCTACTGCTTGAAGTAGGTGCCCAGCACCGTGGGATTCCCGTCGGTCGGGATGTTCTTCACGCGGATGCCGGTCTCGACGTCGAACACGTCGATCCCGCCGCCTTCGATCGCCAGGTAGAGGCGATCCGGATCCCAACGCGGGCCGTTGATGAAGGTCGGCAGGATGTTGCTGGCCAGCGGGAACTTGGAGTTGCGCGGGATGTTGGACCCGCCCAGGCTGTACACCGTGCCGCCCACGTTGAGCAGGTTGTAGTGGGCGCCGAAGGTGCTCTCCTCGAAGATCTCGCGGTTGTAGTCGGAGGTGGCCACGTCGACGCCGGCGCGCGGGATCGTGGACACGTACTGCTGGACGACCTGGAACACCATCTCGCCGAAGCCGGGCGTGAGCGCCTGCGAGTTGAAGACCGAGGTGCCCGGCGCGCTGTCCTTGGTGTACGCGACGCGGCTCACCATGGCCTGGCCGGAGGTCGCGTCCGTGTGGGCGACGTAGCAACCGATGGTGTGGTTGAAGCCGTCCAGAGGGGCGTTCGGGTCGACAGCGATGCCGCGCGGGTCCTCCATCTCACGGAAGTCGGGCGTCCCGATCTCCTTGGGCTCGTTGGCGCGGATGCCGCCCAACACGTTGTCGAAGCCGATGCCGGCGACGCCGGAGGGGCCACCCTCGTAGATGAGGATGTTGTTGCCCCCGCCGTTCGAGACGAAGCCGTGGTAGGTGCCGCTCTGGAAGCCGGGGCCGCCGGTGAACTCGCGCACGCCCACGCAGACGTCGTTCGGGCGGTTGATGCCCGACTGCGTGATCGTGCGGCGCACGCTGTTGGTGCCGGTGTCGATGATGCTGATCGTGTTGCCGAGCCGGTTGAGCACGAAGACGTCCTCGTTGTCCGGCGTCACGGTGATGCCGCGCGGGCCCTGGCCGACGTCCACGCGCACCAGCTCCGTCATGAAGGTGGCGCTCTGGGGCTGGGCGTCGACGACCGACACGGTGTTGTCACCCTCGTTCGTCACGTACACGATCTTGGAGGTCGGTGAGACCGCCACGCCGTAGGGGTCGGGCAGGTCGAGGGACTCGACCACCTCCATGCTGTTCGAGTTGATGGCATGCAGCCGCTTGTTCACGCCGTCGGTCACGAACAGGAAGTTGCCGATCTGCTGGCGCGCCTCGTAGATGGGCTCGACGAGGCCGCCCGGGAACGACGACCCCACCGCGAGTGCATTGAGCGTGGTGAGCACCACCGCTCCCGCGGTCGTCGTCTTGGGCATGGGGCCCGACTGCACGAAGGTCGTGAGGAAGTTGTTCTGCCCGGCGAAGGGGCTCGGGAAGCCGCCGTTCGGCAGCGGCGGGATGTCGAAGGAGTTCGGGTTCGAGTCGTTCGACGTCGGGTTGAGCTGGATGAACGTGTTCGACGGCCAGGTGAAGGGTGCGAAGCCCGAGCCGTCGTCGTACTCCATGCGGTAGTCGATGGCGAAGGCCTCGGAGCCGTTGATGAGCAGCGGCGGCCGCGAGAGGTCGTCCTGGTCGAAGATCACGCCCGTGTGCGGCAGGCCGACCGGGAAGCGCAGCGGCGGCGGGTTGGGGAAGGGCGGGTCCGAGATCAGGTTGCTGGCCACGCCGGTCTGCAGCGGGGTGTTGTAGGTGCGGTGGTTCGAGGGCAGCGCGAAGACGTTCTCGCGGTCGAAGATGACCGTGTCCAGGAAGTCGCCGACGGCGATGTCACGCACCAGGCCGATGTCGTCGCCGTCGGTCAGGAATTCGCTGCCGCGCGAATCGCGCACCATGGTCTCGAAGCCGGACGAACCCTCGTTCACGCCGGGCACCGGCGTGTTGGCGCCGGTCTCGATCGCACGGCCGACCGCGAGTTCCGATTCGTAGCTGATCTGCGGGCAGGCGGCGCAACCGCCGCTGGTGTAGCGCCCGAGCACGCCGAAGGCGCGCTTGTTGGCGCCGCCCGCGAGTGAACCGCTCGAGTCCCAGTTGTCGATCGTCCCGATCGCCGAGAGCGAGACGAGCGGCGGCAGGTAGCGCGAGGTGACGAGGAAGTTCTCGAAGCCGACGTTGGCGAGCGCGCCACCGGGCTCGTTCGTGGTGAATCCGGTGCCCGACAGGTCGACCACGCCCAATCCGTCGGTCCCGAAGCCGACCACCACCGCCTGCGGCGCCACGGGCGCATTGACGTAGGCCCGGTCGTTGTCGTTGCCGACGCGGAAGGTGCGGGACACGTTCCAGCCGCCGTCACTCAGGTTGTTTTCGCCGTTCGGGTCGCCGTCGATGAGCGTGTCGATGGCGACGCCCGTGCCGCCGAAGAACAGGAAGCCCTGGAGGTCCATCGGGCCGGCGTTCACCTTGATGACGGTGCTGTTGCCGATCATGCCCTGCTTGAGGGAGACGGTGGGGTCGCCGAGGCCGACCGGCGTCAGGCCCTGCCAGGGCGTGAAGACCGTGCCGGCGCGCGTGTAGTTGCCGTAGTTGCTGGGCGCCGACGGGAGCGTGTTGGGCAGGGTGTTGTTCGACATGCCCAGGCCCGGCATGCAGACGCCGAGCGTCACCACCGACCCGGGCGGCAGCTCGACGAGCGGCTCGACCACGTAGGCCTGCAGGTTGTTCTGGTTGAGCGGATAGATGTCGCACGGCACGACGCCGCGCGGCAGGGTCGCCAGGGTGTTCTGTTCCCTGGGGAAGAGGCCGTTCACGGCGCCGGCATCGAAGCCCGGCGTGTTCAGGTCGGCGATCTCGCCGCCCGTGTCGGTCACGTTGCTGCCGTTGTTCTTGACGAACGGGTTGTTCACGGCCACGCGCGTGGGCTGGTTCACGGCCAGGTAGATGCTGGCCGCCACGGGGGCGCCGAAGGTGCTCTCGGAGAACTCCGAGGACGGGCTGTTGATCGGGCGGGTGTTGCCGTTGAACGGCAGGATGATGCCCTTGCCCTGCACGAAGTGCATCGTGTGGGCGCGCGAGAAGCCGACCGAGTTCGGCACGACCTCCTTGTCGAAGTCCACGCGGAAGCTCGTCCGCGAGGAGATCGTGTTCACCGTGTCGTTCACGGGCGTCGGATCGAAGCTGCCCAGGTAGTCGGAGTTCTTCAGCACGTTGATGGCCGGCAGCCGCGTGATGGCGTCCACCTCGATGGCCGGGCCGCGGTTGAAGCTGCCGTTCACGGCCATGGGGTCGTCGCCGACGTTCACCTGGCTCACGGGGAACGAGTGGAAGTACGGATCGTTCACCGTCTTGTTGCCGGTGCGCAGGCTCGTGATCTTGAACCACACGAAGCCGATGACGGCGGCGTCCTGGTCACCATCCGTGCCGAAGTCGTTGACCGAACTCGGGATGGTGGTGTTGCCCGCGAACACGCGCCCCCCGAGGCCCGTGGGCGAGGTGGGGTCGGGCAGCACGAGCACGCCGTCGGGGCGGATGTAGCCCAGCGGGTTGGTGGGCGAGTTGAGCGTGGTGATGAGCTGGGGCGACTCGTGGGCGATGTAGGTCAGGGTGTTCGGGTCGTCGAGGCGCGCCTTGGCGCCATCGGGGATGTTGCTCGCGTCCACGTCGACCGTGGTGAGCGTCGCGAACCCCGGGGTGAGCGGCACCGCGCAGACGCCGCCGATGATCGCCACGCCCGGCACATGGACGTGCTCGAAGGTGTGGTCCACGACGTTGGCGTCGTCCTCGTCGTTCTCCGCGTGGGAGATCCAGCGCTTCTCGACGAAGACGTTGCGCGTGCCCGAGGCATCGCCCAGGAACGAGTTCGCGGCGTCGAGGAAGTTGAAGAGGCTGTCGCGATTGAGCTTGTACGGGAACGTGATCTGGATGAACTGGTGCTGGTCGTCCCCCACCCCCGGGCCGCGGCCCGAGCCGCCGGCCGTCGGCGTGCCCATCGTGTTGGGCAGCACCGGCAGCTTCGGGAAGAGCGAGTTGTTGATGTTGCTGAACAGGCCCGGACCGCCGTCGAGCAGGCCGTCGCCGCCCAGGTCGCCGCCGGTGAAGGGCGGGCCGCCGAACTCGGTCAGCAGGGGCGTGCCGGTGAGCGTCTGGCCGGTGGTGGTCTGGATCAGGTCGTAGACGTTGTTGGCCGCGAAGATGCGCTGGGCCTTGCCCTTGCCGGCCTGCATGCCGGTCTCGTAGGCCTCGAAGCCGGCGGGCGTGTCGGCGATGCCATCGAGGTTGGCATCCACCACGTCGGCGTCCAGGTCGGCTAGGCGCTGCGACAGGGTGTCGAACAGGGCGCGCTTGGCCGGGTTCGGTGCGAGGTTGCCCGGGTCCGTGGGGTTGGTCTTGTCTCCCACGGGGGCGCCGGCATCGAGGATGTCCACGCGCGACCAGCTGCCGTCCTGCCCCGTCGTGGCCACCGTGACCACCTCGGCCGACTGGGGCACTTCCTTGGACACCGTGTCGGTGCTTCCGCCGCCGCCTCCTCCTCCTCCCCCGAAGCAGCCGGGAAGGGAAAGGGCCAGGGTCGCGGCAACGAGCTGCAGCGCAACAACGTTCTTCATGGAGGGAGTCCTGCGGTCAATAGACTGCGGAGACAAGGCGTGTCCGGGGCTCGCCACGCCGGAGGAGGATGTCATGGCCACAGGACTGAACGTAGTGGTCGACAACAAGGCTCCGGTTTGGATTCTCGGGGGGCTGACCCATGGAGTCAAGCTGAGACGGAGGCCTCACGGGCTGGCTGACAGGCTAGAAGCACTCCCTGCCCCGGGTATCATGGCTCCATGACGGACCCCACGGGAAAGGGAGTGTTCCAGCAGCTCGCCAGCGAGCCGGACGACCCCGAGGGCGCGCTCCGACCGCGGTCGTTCGACGAATTCGTCGGCCAGGAGCGCGTGGTCCGCAACCTCGGCACGTGGATCGAGGCGGCGCGGCGACGGGGCACGGCCCTGGACCACGTGCTGCTCTCGGGCCCCCCAGGCCTGGGCAAGACCACGCTCGCGCACCTCGTCGCGACCGGTCTCGGAGCCCCGCTGCGCGTCACCTCCGGCCCGGCGCTCGAACGCGCCGGCGACCTGGTGGGCCTGCTCACCGGGCTCGGACGGGGCGACGTGCTCTTCGTGGACGAGATCCACAGGCTGCAGCGCACCGTCGAGGAGTACCTGTATGCCGCCATGGAGGACCTCGTCATCGACGTGGTCATCGACCAGGGCCCCGCGGCGCGCTCGGTGCGCCTCAACCTGCAGCCCTTCACGCTCGTCGGCGCCACGACGCGCGAAGGCCTGCTGAGCCACCCCCTGCGCTCGCGCTTCGGCATCGCCGAGAAGCTCCAGCCCTACTCGGCCGGCGAGATCCGCGAGATCCTCCTGCGCTCGGCGCGCCGCCTGCAGTGCCCCATCGAGGCGCCCGCTGCCGAGGCGCTGGCCGAGCGCGCGCGCGGCGTGCCGCGCGTGGCCAACCGCCTGTTGCGCCGCCTGCGCGACGTGGCCGACCTGGCCAGCGATGGTTGCATCACCGGCGAGGTCGTCGAGCGCGGGCTGGCCATGCTGGGCATCGACCACCTGGGCCTGGAAGAGATGGATCGCCGCATCCTCGAGAGCCTGGCGCGCCTCGGTGGCGGCCCGACCGGGCTCGGCACCCTGGCCGTGGCCGTGGGCGAGGAAGAGGACACGCTCGAGCTCGTCTACGAGCCGCATCTCATCCGCCTGGGCTTCCTGCAGCGCACGCCGCGCGGCCGGCTGCTCACCGATGCCGCGCGCGGCCACCTCGGACTGCAGCCGGCAGGCGACCGGGGCGCGACGTCGGGCAGCCTGTTCGAGAGCTGAGGGCGCGTGCGGCGGCTGGCGCTGCTCTGCGTGGCGCTGTTCGCCGCGAGCTGCCGCGACGGCGCCGGTGTCGCGCTCCCGCCCTTCGGCGAGCGGCCGTTGGGCTGGATCGACGTGCGCCTGCAGGCCGGCGGCGTCGCGGCGGTCGGCTCGAGCGGGCCCTTCGAGGTGCAGGGCACGGGCGGCGAGGTCCTGCATCGCGTGCAGCAGCTCGGCTGGCGCAGCGAGCTGTCGCTGAGCGACGGCCTGGTGACCATCGCGGGCGAAGTGCTGGGAGCGCCGCCGCTGGAGTTCAGGCCGCTGGCCGGGACCTCGCTGGCCGTCGACAGCGTGCGCTATCGCGGCCTGCTGCGCGTCGAGGCGCGCCACGACGGCAGCCTGCAGCTGCTGAACCGCCTGCCGGTCGAGGACTACCTGCGCGGCGTGCTGCCCGGGGAGATGCCCGAGCGCTTCGGTCTCGAAGCCCTCAAGGCCCAGGCGGTGGCCGCGCGCAGCTACGCCCTGTCCGAGGCGCAGCACGGCTGGCTGTACCCGGACGCCCGCAGCCAGGTGTACTCGGGAAGGGACAGCGAGACCTGGCTGGCCTCGCGCGCCGTCGAGGCCACCGCGGGCCAGGTGCTGGCGCACGCGGGCAGCATCGTCCCGGCCTGGTTCGGCTCCACCTGCGGCGGTGCGACCGCGCTGGCCAGCCAGGTGTTCGACGACCCGCCCGAAGGGGTGATGGACAGCGTCGTGACCTGTTCCGACTGCCGCGACTCCCCCACCTGGGCCTGGACCCGCCGCGTCGAGCCGGACGTCCTCTGCGCCGCCTTCGGCCTGCCGAGCGCGGCCCTCGACTCGATCAGCACCGAGCCCGCGCTCTTCCCCGGCCGGCCCGACTGGATCACGCTCGTGGCCGGCGGCCGCCAGGCCCGCCTGCGCGTGGTGGACATGCGTGAGCGCGTGTCGGCCGGCCGCGGCTGGACGGAGCGCCTGCCCTCCACGCGCTGGAGCGCCCCGCCGCGGCTCGAGGCCGGCGGCCTGGTCGTCGAGGGCCATGGCTGGGGGCATGGCGTCGGCCTCTGCCAGTACGGTGCGCGCGGCTACGCCCGGCGCGGCGCCAGCTACCGTGCGATCCTGCAGCGCTACTATCCCGGAGCCGAACTGGTGCGCCTGCAGTGAACGCGCTGACCCCATCGGGCCTGCACTTCGAGGTGGCCTGCACCAGCGGTCGGGCGCGCACCGGCCGCATCACGGTGCGTGGTCGCACGCTCGGCACGCCGGCCTTCATGCCGGTGGGCACCTACGGCAGCGTCAAGGGCGTGCCGCCCGATCGCCTGGCCGCCGTCGGCGCCGAGATGATCCTGGCCAACGCCTGTCACCTGCACGACCGCCCCGGCGCCGATGTCGTCGCCGCGCTGGGAGGCCTGCATGCGCTCATGGGCTGGGAGGGGCCCATCCTCACGGACAGCGGGGGCTTCCAGGTGTTCTCGCTGCTGCACGTCGCGCAGCTCGACGACGAGGGCGTGAGCTTCCGCTCGCCCATCGACGGACGCGTGTTGCGCCTCGGGCCCGACGAGGCCGTCGACATCCAGCTGCTGCTCGACTCCGACGTGGCCATGGTCTTCGACCACTGCCCGCCGCTGCCGGCCCCGCGCGAGCTGCTGGAGACGGCCGTGCGGCGCACGTCGGCCTGGGGCGCGCGGGCGCTCGAGCGCCACCGGCGCCTGAGCCGTGACGGCCAGGCGCTGTTCGCCATCGTGCAGGGCGGGCTCGACGACGAGCTGCGCGAGCGTTCCGCGCGGGAGCTCTGCGCGCTCGACTTCGACGGCTACGCCCTGGGCGGCCTCTCGGTCGGCGAGGGGCCGGTGGCGTTGCAGGCAGCCGTGGCGCGCTACGCCGGGCTGCTGCCGGAGCGGCGCGTGCGCTACCTGATGGGCGTCGGGCGGCCGGCGGACGTCCTCGCGGCCATCGCGGCCGGCGTCGACGTCTTCGACTGCGTGCTGCCGACGCGCAACGCCCGCCACGGCTCGCTCTTCACCGCGCGCGGCACCCTGCATCTGCGCAACACGCGCTGGCGGCGGGAGCGCGGACCGGTCGACCCCGACTGCGACTGCGAGACCTGTCGTGGCTGGAGCGTGGGTGCGCTGCGCCACCTCCACGTGTCGGGCGAACCGCTCGCCATCCTGCTGTGCAGCGTGCACAACCTGCGCTTCCTGCACCGGCTCGTGGAGCAGGCGCGCACGGCCATCCGGGAGGATCGCTTCGCCGACTTCCACGCCGGCTGGAGCGCCGCCGCGAGTGCCGGCGTCACGACCGCCGACGAGCGCCCGTCGGGCTGAGGGCCGGGTCGACGAACCTGTCGCTGGCCGTGCCGGCGCCGACCGCTCAGCGCCGCTCGGCCGGGTTCGCCTTGTCGACGATGAGCACCATGCCGTCCACGTTGACGAGCGCCAGCGTGCGGCCCACGATCACCACGCGCTTGCCGACCAGGGCGGGCAGGTCGACGACCGCCTTGGCCGCGCTCAGCTTGTAGCTGCGCCCCGCGGCATCCTGGATGCTGTACACGGACAACGCGCTGTCCTCGCTCGAGCGGCGCGTCACGAGGCCTTCGACCGTCAGGGGCTCGCCCTTGCCCTCGAAGCGCAGGCCGAAATCGAGCGCGCGGGCCTCGCGCACGAGCGCCGCGGCCTCGCGCGTGCGCGTGCGTTCCACATCCGCCAGCGTGGCGGCGGCGGTCGTGCGGCGGGTCTGCTCGGCCGCCACGGCCAGCAGCGCGGCCTGCACCGCCTCGCGGGACTCGCCCGCCGGCAGGTCGGCCAGCAGGCCCTGCAGCGCGTCGCGATGGGCGAGCAGCGCGGGTTCGTCCAGGGGTTGCAGGACCACCTGGGTCAGCTGCTCGATGCGTATGGCCAGCTCACGTCGGGCCTGTGCCTCGGGGTCGGTGGCCTCGAAGGCGGCGACGGCCTTCTGGCGACGCGACCAGCGCGTGCCGCTCAGCTGCTTCCAGCGCTCGGCGGCCTCCGTGTCGGCGGCGGCCAGGGTCTCGGCGGCGGCGAAGAGCGGCACCTCCACCGGGGCCAGCACGCGCACCCAGTCGCCCTCGACGTCGAGCAGCTGCAGCACGGGCGGCTCTCCGCCGTCGGCCAGCTGCGCGATCGGCAACAGCCCCTCGGTGGCGGGCAGGAGGCGCAGGTTCACGCGGCTGCCGATCACGCGTACGCGCTGCTCGGCTGCGTCGATCTCGACGAAGTCGTCGTGGATGTAGACCGGGAAGCCCTGGGGAACGAAGACGGGCACGAACGGCGGGTCGCCCCCGGCCGGGACGGCCGCGCGGCGCAACACGGCGCCCGCCGGCAGGGTGAGCACACCGGGGTGGTGCGTGCTCGGACCGGCGCGCAGCACGGTGGCGGGCGGGGCCTGGACGTAGAGGTCGCCCGGCAGCGTGTCCGCCGCGGGCAGCAGGTGCAGGAGCAGCATCAAGGTGTGGGCGAGCATGGCGTACGATCCTAGCGATCGGCGCGGCGGGCCTCACCCGTTCCGCGGCGCGTCGTCCTGCTCCCTCCGCCACCCGTAGCCGTGTCCCACAGGCCCTTCGCCACCGCCTGCCTGCGCTGCCTGCCCGCACCGCTGGCCGCCCTGCTGGCCGCCCTGCTGCTCGGGCCGGCATTGCAGGCGCACGGGGGCCAGTACCTGCCGCCCTTCCCGACGCCTGCCGAGCAGGAGGACGAGGAGCAGCCCCCGCTGCTCCAGCCCGGCTTCGGGCCCCTGCTGGAGTTCTCCGCGGACCGCTGGGAGTGGTGGTTCGACTTCCAGCACGAGGAACTGCTCGACGTGCGCGCCCGGCTGCGTGCCTTGCCCGCGCGAGCCGACGGCCCGGGCTTCGTCGCGCTCGACGACGCGGCGCGGCGGCGCCACGTCGTCCCCGCCTTGCTCGCCGGCCTGCAGCACCACAACCGTGACGTGCGCGCCACAGCGGCGATCTCGCTGGGCCGCATGCGCCTGCCCGAGCAGGCCGGCCAGCTCGTGGCGGTGACGGAGGATCGCGACCTGTTCGTGCGCTGCAACGCGCTCCTGGCCGTGGGCATGCTCGGCAGCCCGGCCGGCGCCGAGGCGCTGGATGCCCTGCTGCGGGACGCCGACCAGTCGTCGGAGGTGCGGCTCCTGGCGGCCACGGGGCTCGGCCTGCTGGGCGGCCCGGAGGCGCGCGGCATGCTCGCGCGCCAGCTCGACCCGGATCGCCTGGGGCACAAGGACAACGTCGTGCGCGCTGGCATCGTGTACGCCGCCGGCGCGAGCGGAGACGCGCAACTGCTGCCGGCGCTCCTCGCGCTGCAGGGCAGCTGGCTGCTGCAGAACGACGCGGCGCTGCGCGCGGTCTGGCTGGTGGCTCTGGGGCGACTGGGCGCCCCGGGCGGGCTGCCTCCCGTGGTCGCGGGGCTGTCGGACTCCGACAACCAGATCCGGCGCTCGGCCGCCACGGCGCTGGAGGCGTTGGCAGGGTCGCTCGGCGACGATCAGCTGGCGCCCGTGCTCTCGCGCGCGGCCCACGAGTCGGACCTGCTGGCCCGCATCAGCCTGTGGCGCGCGCTGGGTCGCGTGCGTCGCCCGGAGTCGCGCGACTTCCTGCAGCACCGGCTCGACGCCTCGACCGCCCTGCTCGTGCCGCACGTGGCCCTCGCGCTCGCGCTGGACGGCCATCCTTCGAACGTCTCCCTGCTGCTCGACATCCTGGACGACGTGCACGAGACGAGCGCGCGCTCGGCGCTCTGCACGTCACTGGGCATGCTCGGCAGCCCCGCGGCCATCCCGGCCCTGGCCGGCGTGCTGGCGGACGAGAACGACCCCGAGGTGCAGGGTGCCGCGGCCCTCGGTCTCGGACTCATCGGCTCCGCGCCGCCCGAGTCGGTCGCCCTCATCGCCGACATCGCCACGAACACGCACCTCGTCGAGCTCGAACGCCTCAGCGTGCTGGCCCTGGCGCTGCTGGGCGAGCACCAGCACCTGCTGGCCCTGGCGCAGGGCGTCTCGAAGCTGAGCGGCACGGTCGACCGGGCGGCGCGCCTCGCGGCCCTCGGCGCCGTGGCCGACCGGCGCCTGCTCGAACCGCTGCTGGCCGTCGCGAACGACGAGCGCCAGCCCTCGTACGTCAAGACCTATGCGCTCCAGGCGCTCGGCGCGCTGGCCGACCCGCTCGACCTCTCGGCCAACTGGCGGCTCTCGCGCCACGTGGACCTGACGCACGACGTGGCCTTCCTGGTCGAGCTCTACCGGGTGCCCTGAGGCGGGCACCCGCCGGTCGGCTGCGCCCAGCGCCGGTGGCGAGGGCTGGTCGGCTGCCGGCAGCGCGACGGCGCCTCAGCGCACGCGCGCGGGCAGCTTGTCCAGGAAGGCGCCGAAGCGCGTCAGGGCATCGCGGATCTTGTCCACGGAGTTGGCGTAGCTGAAGCGCAGGTAGCCGTTGCCGTGTGCGCCGAACGACGTGCCCGAGAGCGAGGCCACTCCCGCCTCGTCCAGCAGGCGCGACTCGAGTTCCTTGCTCTGCAGTCCCGTGCCGCGGATGTTCGGGAAGACGTAGAAGGCGCCCTGCGGCCGCTTGCAGCTCACGCCCGGCAGCTCGTTGAGCCCGTCGACGATGACGTCGCGCCGGCGCTTGAACTCGGCCACCATGCGGTCCACCGACGACTGGTCGCCGGTGAGCGCCTCGAGGCCCGCCATCTGCGTCATGGCCGCGGTGCAGCTCGTGGCGTTGGTCTGCAGGCGCGCCATGGGCACGGCGAACTCGGGCGACATGATGCCGTAGCCGAGCCGCCACCCGGTCATGGCGTAGGTCTTGCTGAAGCCGTCGAGCACCACGATGCGCGAGCGGTCGCCGTAGCGCAGCGGCGTGTCGTGCTGGCCCTCGTAGAGGATGCGCGCGTAGATCTCGTCGGAGAGCAGCCACAGCTTGCGCTCGGCGCACAGCTCGGCCACGGCGCGGATGTCCTGCGGCGTGAGCACGGCGCCCGTCGGGTTCTGCGGCGAGTTGATGATCACGAGCTTGGTGCGCGGCGTGATGGCGGCCTTCAGCTCGTCGACGTCGAGACGGAAGTCGTTCTCCTCGCGCAGCGGCAGCGCCACGGGCGTGGCGCCGCTGAACTTGATCATCGATTCGTAGATCGGGAAGCCCGGGTTCGGGTAGATGGCCTCGTCGCCGCTGTCCAGCAGCGCGAGCAGCATGAAGAACATGACCGGCTTGCCGCCCGGGTAGACCACCACCTGGTCGGCCCACACCGTCACGCCGCGGCGGCGCGTGAAGTCGGCCGCGATGGCCTCGCGCAGCGCGGGCAGGCCGGGGCTCGGCCCGTAGTGCGTGAAGCCGTCGGCCAGCGCCTTCTGCCCCGCGGCCACGATGTTGGCCGGGGTGTCGAAGTCGGGCTCGCCGATCTCGAGGTGCACCACGGAGCGACCCTGCGCCTCGAGGGCGCGGGCGCGGGCCAGGACTTCGAAGGCCGTCTCGGTGCCGAGACGGTTCATGCGGGCGGCGAGATCCATGGGCGGACAGGATACGGGGGCCGTGCGAACGGTCAACGAGTGCCGCGGCTGCCCGGGTGTGTTGGGATGGAGGCTGGCCCCCGGCTCCCGCATGCCCGTGTCGACCACCCCATCGCCGGCAGGCCCGACCGGCGCGCAGGCCGCGCGCCTCTTCCGCGTGTACGCCGCGCTCACGTTCTCCTTCGCGTGGGTGCCGGTCATGTACACCGCGTTCACGCTGGATCGCGGCTTCGACAGCCGCCAGTACCTGGCGCTCTGGTCGGCGTACTACGTGGCCATGGTGCTGGGCGAACTGCCCTGGGGCTGGGTGGCCGACCGCTTCGGACCGCGGCCGCTGCTCGTCGCGGGGCCGCTGGCGCTGGCTGGCGGCTTCGCCGTCCTGGGACACAGCGATTCCTTCGGCTGGTGCCGCGCGGCGATGGCCTTCACCGGGGCGGCGCACGCCATGATCTCGGGCGCCGACAGCGCCTACCTCTACGAGGTGGTGCTGCAGCACGGCCGGCGCTCGGATGCCTTGCACGAGGAGTCGGTCGCCCACCGCTGGCGCCTGCTCGGCGTCTCGGCCGCGGACCTGCTCGGCGGGCTCGTGGCGGCGGCGCTCGGCACGGTCGCCGCCTTCGACCTGAGCCTGGCGATCATGCTCGCCGCGGCCGTCGTGGCCAGCCGCCTGCCGCCGCTGCCCGCGCATGCCGTCCGCCCGCGCCCGGCGTGGCGCGCCGCCGGGCGCCAGCTGCTGCAGCGCCCGGTGCTGTGGATCGTGCTCTGGTTCACGTCGATCTTCGTGCTGCTGCGGCTGGGTTTCCAGCTGTACCAGCCGACCCTGCTGGCGGCCGGGGCCCACGACCTCAGGCTGCACGGCGGCCTGCTGTGCCTGCTCAACCTGGTGGCCGGCCTCTCGGCCAACGGCGTGCGGCGCTTGCACGCGCGCCTCGGGGAGCGCGGCACGACCACGCTGGTCGGCCTGCTCATGGCGTGCTCCTTCGGGGGGCTGGCGGTGGCCTCCCCGGCCTGGCTGCTGCCGCTCTTCTGCCTGCAGCAGGTGGCCTTCGGCTTCATGCAGCCGGTGGGCCGCACGGCGCTCAACCAGCGCGTGGGCAGCGGGGAGCGGGCCACCCTGCTGTCGGCCCAGAGCCTGCTCGCGCGCCTGGCCTTCGCCCTCGTCCTGGCGCTGCTGGCCGGAAGCCCCTGGGAGCGGCCCCCGGAAGCGCAGCTGCCGGGCATCTACCTGGCCCTGGCCGTGCTGGCGGCAGGGCTCACGCTCGCGCTGCACGTCGGCCATGCGCTCTGGCTCGGACCCCGGAAAGCTGTCGGGGATCCGTGATTGAATCGGGTCCTGCCGGGTGCAAAGCTCCCACTCCATGCGTAGCCAGCAGCCTGAATCGGCCGGGATCGGGGTGCGGTCCCGCGCGACGCGGACACCGCGGCGACTCGCCAGCACCCGCCTGACCCGCACCCTCCTGACGCTGGGTGCTCCGGCGCTGCTGGTCGTGGCCTGCGCCATGCCCGGTGAGCAGGCCCGCGGCTCGGCTCGCAGCGGGGCCTCCTCCGCAGGGCTCGAGCACGAGCTGGATCGGCTCGAGCGCGAGGGCGACTCCCAGGCCGTGATCGACTTCGTGGATGCGTCGGCCGCGCGTGCCCGCAGCGACACGAGCCGGGCGCGCCTGCAGCTGGCCAAGGCCCGCGCGCTGCTCGACCTGAAGCGCGAGTTCGAGGCCCTCGCGTGCTTCAAGCGGGCCTGGCAGGAGCTGGCGCCCTCCACCACCGGCGTCGCGAACGACATCCTCATGGAGTGGGGTGACGCCGAGGTGGGGCTGCGGGAGTTCGACGACGCCATCCGGCACTACGAGCAGGCGCTCGGCGCGCGAGATCTCGGTCGCGAGCGCACGCGGCGGTTGCATGCGTCGCTGGTCGTGGCGTGCACAGCCGCCGGTCGGACCAAGGCGGCCGAGGAGCACCGCGCCGCGCTCGACCTGCAGGGCATCGAACTCGTGGTGAGCCTCGAGCAGCGCCTGCTGGGACGCCCGCCCGTCCAGCAACAGGCCGCTGCGCCCGCGGCGGCGGCGCCCGTCAGCCTGGCGCCGGGCAAGATCCCCAGCGACCCCAGGCAGCTGCTGCCCGACATCCACCGCCGCGCCGAGTGGAACGCCAGCCCCATCACGGCCGACCACGTGCCGATGACGCGCATCACGAGCCTCACGGTGCACCACACCGCGTTCGCGCCGCCCCCGCCGCAGGGTGCCAGCACGCAGGTCAAGCGCATCCAGCAGGAGCACACGGGCGTCAAGGGCTGGGCCGACATCGGCTACCACTTCCTGATCGACCCCTCGGGCGGCATCTGGGAGGGCCGGCAGCTGGTCTACCAGGGGGCGCACGCCGGCGGGGCCGCGAACATCGGCAACATCGGCATCTGCCTCATGGGCGACTTCGAACGCAACCCGGTGCCGGCGGCCCAGCTCCGCGGGCTCGACCGCCTGCTGGCGCGCCTGCGCGACCAGTTCGACCTGGATGCGGACGACGTGCGCACGCATCGCGAGTGGAAGGCCACGGCCTGCCCGGGTGGCTACCTGCAGTCGGCCGTCATGGCCTACCGCTCGGGTTCGCGCGCGACCGTCGCCCGCCAGTAGTCGAGCAGCGCACCGAGCGTCTCCTCGAGCGGCCGCGCGGGGCGCGGGCCGGCGCGGTCGCGCAGGCGGCCCGGGTCGCCGTGGAAGACCGGGACGTCCACCGGGCGCAGCCGCTCGGGGTCGACCTCGACGTGGATCGGCACGCGGCTCAGCCCGGCCAGCACGTCCAGCAGCTGTGCGATCTCGAGCGCCCGGCCGCTCGCCACGTTGAAGACCTCGCCCGGGCTGCCGTGCACCAGGCAGGCGCGGTAGTCGGCCACGGTGTCGCGCACGTCCGACAGGTCGCGACGTGCCGCCAGGTTGCCCACGCGCAGCCGCGGCTCCTGCAGGCCGGCCTCGATGAGCGCGATCTGCCGCGCGAAGGCGGCCGCGACGAAGTCCGCCGACTGTCGCGGCCCGATGTGGTTGAAGGCGCGCGCGATGACGACGTGCAGACCGCGCGCCACGGCGTGGTGCGCATGCATCTCGGCGCAGGCCTTGCTGGCGGCGTAGGCCGTCGCCGGGCGCAGCGGATGCTCCTCGCGCACGGGCAGGTCGGCCGGCGCGACGCGGCCGTACACCTCGGCGCTCGAGACGAGCAGCACGCGGATGCCGGCGTGTCCCTCGAGACAGGCCTCGAGCAGCTCGCGCGTGCCTCCGGCGTTGATGCGCTGGCATTCCCGCGCGTCCGCCTCGGCGCGCACGACGTGCGCGATGCCCGCCAGGTGGTAGACGGCCGTCGGCCGCGTCGCGGTGAGCAGCTCCCAGGTCGCCTGGCCGTCCGTCACGTCGAGGCGCTCGCAACGCACCGCGGGCGGCAGGCCCTGCACGGCCTGGTGGTCACACGCGATGACCTCGTCACCGCAGGCGAGCAGGTGCTCGACGAGGTGGCTGCCGGCGAAGCCGGCCGCGCCGGTCACGAGCGCCCGCATGGTCACAGGCCGGCGGCCCGCACGTCCTTCTCGCGGCCGACGCGCTCGACGTCGGCATCGGTCATGAGCGTGACCAGCCCGCGGAAGTCGACGCGCGGCACCCAGTCGAGCTGCTGCCGCGCCTTGCTCGCGTCGCCCAGCAACAGGTCGACCTCGGCCGGCCGGAAGAAGCGCGGGTCGACGACCACGTGGGCCTGGTAGTCCAGCCCCACGTGCGCGAAGGCGATCTCGCAGAACTCGCGCACGCTGTGCGTCTCGCCCGTGGCGATGACGTAGTCGGAGGGCTTGTCCTGCTGCAGCATGCGCCACATGGCCTCGACGTAGTCGCCGGCGAACCCCCAGTCGCGCTGGGCGTCGAGGTTGCCCAGATGCAGCACGTCCTGCAGGCCGTGCGCGATGCGTGCCACGGCCGCCGTGATCTTGCGCGTGACGAACTGCAGCCCGCGCCGCGGCGATTCGTGGTTGAAGAGGATGCCGGAGCTGGCGTGCATGCCGTACGACTCGCGGTAGTTCACGGTGATCCAGTGCCCGAAGACCTTGGCCACGCCGTACGGGCTGCGCGGGTGGAAGGGCGTCTCCTCGCTCTGTGGCGACTCGCGCACCTTGCCGAACATCTCGCTCGAGCTGGCCTGGTAGAAGCGCGCACGCGGGCAGACGCGGCGCACGGCCTCGAGCAGGCGCGCCACGCCGACGGCCGTGAACTCGGCGGTCAGCACCGGCTGGTTGAACGAGGTCGGGACGAAGCTCTGGGCGGCCAGGTTGTAGACCTCGTCGGCCTCGGAGACCTCGAGCGCCGCCATGAGCGAGCTCGGGTCGAGCAGGTCCGCCTCGATCAGCTCGACGCGGTCCTGCAGGTGGTCGATGCGCTCGTAGTGGTCCGTCGAGGCGCGCCGGACGGCGCCGAAAACCGTGTAACCCTTCTCCAGCAGGAGTTCAGCGAGGTAGGAGCCGTCCTGTCCGGTGATGCCGGTGACGAGTGCATTGGGCATGCGCGGGAGGTCCCTGGGCGCGGGGGTGGAGTCGCGAGAGGGTACCCGATGACCCGTTCGGGAGCGCCGCGTTCAGGCGAGCGGGCCGACGTGCCTCTCCACGACCGAGCGCAGCTGCTCGAGGGTGAAGGGTTTCGGCAGCCAGCC
>Ga0315912_10001744_pt1 | contig 25433 bp, 29 predicted proteins | sample VfabasoilMG_FD_204469 | JGI IMG/M metagenome (GOLD analysis project Ga0315912, IMG submission 204469) | Garden soil microbial communities collected in Santa Monica, California, United States - V. faba soil | ecosystem: Environmental > Terrestrial > Soil > Garden | place: USA: California... | reverse complement strand
TCCAATCCTCTGTTCCTTGCAATTGTGTATGCATCGCGCATGCTGGTTAAGGCCTTGAAAGTTGCCTTCACCACGTTGTGTGGGTTTGAAGATCCTTTTGACTTGGCCAACACATTATGAACACCAGCACTTTCCAACACAGCGCGCATGGCACCACCGGCAATTACACCAGTACCAGCCGATGCAGGCTTCAACAATACAAAGCCACCACCAAATTTTCCTATTCCTTCATGAGGTACAGTACCTTTAATGATTGGCACTTTTACCAAATGTTTCTTGGCATCATCAATTCCCTTCGTGATGGCATCTGTTACTTCATTAGCTTTTCCAAGTCCGTAACCCACCACACCATTTCCATCGCCTACCACTACGATCGCAGAAAAGCTAAAGCGCCTTCCACCTTTCACCACTTTGGCTACTCGTTGAATAGCTACTACTTTTTCTTTTAAATCTATTTCACTGGCCTTAACCGTGCTGACGTTGCTTTGTGTCATTGCTTTTTAGAATTTTAATCCGCCCTCTCTGGCACCTTCGGCCAAAGCCTTAACATTTCCGTGATATAGATAACCGTTACGGTCGAAAACCACATTCGATAAGCCAGTTGCCAATGCTCGCTCAGCCACTTTTTTACCTACGGCTTTAGAAATCTCTACATTCAATTTCCCTTTCTTTTCCATTTCCATGGATGAAGCCCACGCAAGGGTGTTGCCTTTAGAATCATCTACCAACTGGGCATAGATGCCTTTGTTGCTTCTGAATACAGTGAGCCTGGGACTGCCCGGGGTGCCTTCCACTTTTCTCCGGATTCCCTTTTTGATTCGAGTTCTTCTTACAAGCTTAGACATTACTTTATTTATTATTTAGCTGCTGCTTTTCCTGCTTTTCTCCTCACAAACTCACCCACATAGCGAATACCTTTTCCTTTGTAAGGTTCAACTTTACGCAGGGATTTTATTTTTGCGGCCACCTGACCGATTAACTGCTTATCAATTCCTTCCAGGAAAATCATTGGGTTTGCTCCTTTCTCCTGGGAGGCAACCAATTTTAATTCCTTGGGAACAGCGAGAAATACACCATGGGAATACCCCAAGCTAAGCTCCAACACATTTCCCGTTGCTGATGCTTTGTAACCTACACCAACTAATTCCAACTGACGTTTATAACCTTGACTCACGCCTTCAACCATATTGGCAATTAAAGCGCGGTATAATCCGTGCAATGCGCGATCGGGTTTTTCTTCTGAAGGGCGCTGTACTTCGACAGAGTTACCTTCAACTTTTAACTTGAACCCAGGCTTAATTTCTTGTTTCAATTCACCTTTCGGGCCTTTAACAGTCACAGTTCCCCCTGCAAAATTGCAGGTTACATCTTTAGGAAGGGATATGGCTAATTTTCCAATTCTTGACATGGCTCAAACTAATTAATAAACGTAGCACAATACTTCACCACCCACTTTCAATACTCTGGCCTCCTTATCTGTAATTACTCCTTTAGAAGTAGATAGGATAGCTATGCCTAATCCATTCAGCACTTTGGGCAATTCCTCAGAACCCTTGTATTGCCTTAAGCCGGGGGTACTAACTCGAACCAATTTGGTAATGGCCGACTCCTTAGTTTCCGGATTGTACTTAAGGGCAATCTTGATTTTAGATTCGCTAGGCTTTGCCTCATCGAACTTGTAGTTCAGGATATAGCCCTTATCAAAAAGCACTTTAGTTATCTCCTTTTTCAAGTTGGAAGTAGGCACTTCCACCACACGGTGGCGGGCCTTTATGGCATTCCGCACCCTGGTGAGATAATCGGCTATGGGATCAGTTATTTTCATCTTTTTTTAAAAAACGGGCTGCAAATTTATTCAATCCAATACTTTAATTCAAATCAAATTACCAGCTGGCTTTTGTCAGTCCTGGAATTTTACCATCGTTAGCCATTTGCCTGAAAACGTTACGGCAAACGCCAAACTTGCTGATGTAACCGCGGGGGCGACCAGTCAACTTACAACGGCTTTTCAGCCTTACCGGGGATGCACTCCGGGGAAGCTTATCCAAAGCCTGGTAATCGCCAGCCTCTTTCAATGCCTTCCTTTTGGCAGCATATCGCTTCACCAGGTTTTCCTTTTTCTTGTCTCTTGCTATGATGGATAATTTTGCCATGCTATTAATTTTTGCTTACGAATGGCATTCCGAATGCCTTCAATAATTCATAACTCTCTTCATCTGTTTTGGCAGATGTTACAAACGTGATGTCCATACCATTTATCTTCTGCACCTTATCTATTGAGATTTCAGGGAAGATGATTTGCTCTTTTACTCCAAGCGTATAATTTCCACGGCCGTCAAAACCTTTGTCGCTAACGCCTCTGAAATCGCGCACACGTGGAAGGGCAACATTCATCAGCCTATCCATAAACTCATACATTTTGCTTCCGCGCAACGTAACCTTAACGCCAATAGGAAGATCTTTCCTAAGCTTGAAATTAGAAATGTCTTTTTTGGACTTAGTGGAAACTGCTTTTTGTCCAGTGATGGAAGTGATTTCTTCCAAAGCCACCTCAACAATTTTCTTGTCGGCCACAGCAGCGCCAACACCTTTGTTGATGCAAATCTTTTCAATTTTAGGAACCTGCATTACCGAACTGTACTGAAACTTCCCTTTCAGTGCCGGCACGATTTCCTTAACGTATTTATCTTTTAATCTTGGAGTTGCCATTACTTTATAAGTTCACCTGTTTTCTTAGCATATCGCTGAAGCTTGCCTTTTTCATTAAGCTTACGCCCGATGCGTGTTGGCTTGCCCGATGCGGGGTCAACCACCATTACATTGCTGATATGGATAGCCGCCTCTGTTTTCTTGATCTCACCTTCAGGTTTTCCAGCGGTGGGTTTTTGATGTTTCTTGACAATATTATGCCCTTCAACAACCACTCTTCTGCGCTCAAGATCTATTTCGAGCACTTTTCCTGATTTGCCTTTATCATCACCAGCAATAATCTGCACGGTATCGCCTTTACGAACCTTGAGTTTTGCCTGCTTGTTTAATCTTCTTTCCATACAATTACAATACTTCTGGAGCCAGTGAAATAATTTTCATGAATTGCTTCTCACGAAGTTCGCGCGCCACGGGGCCGAAAATCCGGGTACCGCGGGGCTCATCTTGTGGGGTAAGCAACACGGCAGCATTATCCTCAAAGCGGATATACGATCCATCTTTTCTGCGAATTTCTTTTTTAGTACGCACCACAACGGCTTTTGACACCGTGCCTTTCTTTACCTGGCTGGTGGGTATAGCCGATTTAATGGATACTACGATTTTATCACCAACGCTGGCATATCGCCTGGCGCTTCCGCCTAGCACGTGAATGCAAAGAACCTCTTTGGCTCCACTGTTGTCGGCTACGGTTAACCTACTCTCGCTCTGTATCATATTACTTCGCTTTTTCTAATATTTCTATAAGTCTCCACCTTTTGCTTTTGCTCAGTGGCCTGGTTTCCATTATGCGAACAGTGTCGCCAATACCGGCTTCATTCTTCTCATCATGCGCCATAAACTTGGTAGTCCGGTTTAGGAACTTACCATAAATAGGGTGCTTTACCTTCCTGTTTACGGCAATGGTAATGGACTTTTGCATTTTATTGCTAACCACTTTACCTACCTTTTCTTTTCTTAAATTCCTTTCTTCCATGATGACTTATTTTTGAGTCGTTTTTGCTGTTAACTCAGTCTTTAGCCTGGCGATCAGTTTGCGCGTCTCTTTTATTTTCATCGGATTTTCAATTGCGGCTACCTGGTGGGCAAACGTCAATTTCCGAAGCGTTTCCTGCTCGCTCCCAATTTTTTGGGACAGCTCTTCAGTATTTAAATTTTTTATCTCTGTATTTTTCATTGTCCCAATTATTCAACGTAATCCCTGCGAACAACAAACCTGGTCTTAATTGGCAGCTTGCCGTCAGCCAACTTCAAAGCTTCCAACGCGGTTGCCCTGTTCACACCACCTGCTTCAAACAGAATGGTGCCCGGCTTAATAACAGCCACCCAATATTCGGGCGCTCCCTTTCCTTTTCCCATCCGCACTTCGGCCGGCTTTTGTGTAACAGGCTTATCGGGGAAAATCCGAATCCAAACCTGGCCTTCACGTTTCATGGCTCGCGTTACTGCCACACGGGCAGCTTCCAATTGACGGGCTGTGATCCATCCTGGCTCCAACGCCTTAATCCCGAAAGAGCCAAAGGCAATAGACTGACCGCGAGTGGCCAAGCCTTTAACCCTTCCTTTCTGTGCCTTTCTGAATTTGGTTCGTTTCGGTGATAACATAACTGTGTCCGATGTTTATTGTCTGTTCCTTATCTATAAATTCTTATCTCCTTCTTCCACCACCACCTGAGGGCCGTCCTCCTCTATCTCCACCACCTGCACCACGCTCCCTTCTTTCTCCACCTCTTTCCGGCCGATCTCCTCTTCCACCACCTCTTCTATTGTCTTGCGGGCGTCCACCCTTTCCACCTTCACCACCGCCACCAGGGGCATTGCTCACAACTCCTATGTTGGGTGACAAATCGCGTTTGCCAAAAATCTCGCCTTTGAAAATCCACACTTTGATTCCAATCTTTCCATACACAGTCTGTGCTTCAGAAAGTGCATAATCAATATCTGCACGAAGCGTATGCAATGGAATCCTTCCTTCTTTATATTGTTCAGTGCGAGCCATGTCGGCACCGGCCAAACGCCCTGAAAGTTTTACCTTAATTCCTTCCGCACCTACCCGCATGGTTGACGCGATAGCCTGCTTCATTGCTCTTCTGTAGGAAATACGTGCCTCCAATTGTTGAGCAATCGACTCGCCTACCAACTTGGCGTCCATTTCCGGTCTCTTTATTTCGTAAATGTTTATCTGAACATCCTTGCCTGTCAACTTCTTTAACTCTTCCTTAATCTTATCAACCTCGGTTCCACCTTTTCCAATCACAACACCGGGACGGGCCGTGTGAATGGTGAGGGTAATTCTCTTCAACGTCCTCTCGATCACCACTTTGGCAATGCCACCTTTTTGAATACGGGCATTGATATATTTCCTGATTTTTTCATCCTCCACTAATTTTTCGGAAAAATTATTTCCTCCAAACCAGCTGGAATCCCAACCGCGAACAATGCCTAATCGAAGGCCTACCGGATTAACTTTTTGTCCCATTTATTTTGATTCTGTAGTTGCCAATTCAATTCCTTCGGTAGCCTTTCTATCCACCACTAAGGTTACGTGATTCGAACGCTTGCGCACCCGGTGAGCACGTCCTTGAGGTGCAGGCCTTAATCTCTTCAACTGCCTGCCACCATCCACAAATATTTCTTTTACGATCAAGTCAGCATCCTCCAACTTCACATCCGCATTCTTGGCTTGCCAGTTTGATATAGCCGAGTGCAATAATTTCTCTAAACGAATTGAGGCGTGTTGTGCCTCATACTTCAAAATATTGAGGGCATTAAAAACACGCTGTCCGCGAATTATATCAGCCACCAATCTCATTTTTCGTGGAGAGGTAGGCACATTCTTCAAATAGGCAACAGCAGGACCAGTCTTGGCCGCTTCTTTAATCGCCTGGATCTTTTCCTTCTTAAGGATGGATCGCTTTGTTTTCTTCTCTGCCATCTCAATTATTATTTAGCTGCAGCTGCAGGTTCATCTTTCCTGTTTCCAGAGTGTCCTTTGAATACGCGGGTGGGCGAAAATTCACCGAGCTTATGCCCCACCATATTCTCCGTTACATACACCGGAATAAATTTGTTTCCGTTGTGAACAGCCACCGTAAACCCAATCATGTCGGGGATGATGGTTGACCTGCGTGACCATGTTTTGATCACGGATTTTTTCCCGGATTGCTCAACAGCCTGAACCTTTTTCAGGAGGCGAACATCGCAATACGGACCTTTTTTTATTGACCTTCCCATTATTTCTTACGTCTAGAAATGATTAATCCATCAGAATACTTTTTCGGGTGGCGAGTTTTCTTGCCTTTCGCAACAAGTCCCTTCCTCGACCTGGGGTGACCACCCGATGCCCTTCCTTCTCCTCCACCCATTGGGTGATCAACCGGGTTCATTGCCACCGCACGGTTTCTTGGGCGTCTTCCCCTCCAGCGATTTCTTCCCGCTTTTCCAACACTTTCGTTCATGTGGTCGGGGTTACTCACCGCGCCAACTGTGGCCATGCACCTGTCTAATACATTGCGCATTTCACCAGAAGGCATTTTCAATGTTGCAAATCCGCCTTCACGGGCAACAATCTGAACAAATGTTCCAGCGCTTCTGGCAATTGAAGCACCTCTTCCCGGTTTGTTTTCAATGTTGTGAATGATAGTTCCGAGAGGAATTTTAGAAAGTGGCAAAGCATTTCCAACTTCAGGAGCTACATCAGCACCCGAAGAAACAGTTTGACCAACTTTTAAGCCCTGTGGGGCCAAAATATAAGCTTTGGAACCATCCTTATAATATAACAATGCCACACGAGCGGTTCGTGTGGGATCATACTCAATAGATTGAACGGTGGCAGGAACGCCTTCTTTATCGCGCTTGAAATCGATGATGCGCAACTTTTGTTTATGGCCACCACCAATATAGCGCATGGTCATTCGGCCTTTGCTGTTACGGCCTCCGGTTTTCTTAATTATCTTAACCAGCGATTTCTCCGGAGTGGTTGCCGTTATATCGTCAAAACCTGGAGCCAGACGATGGCGAGTTCCGGGGGTTACTGGGTTTAATTTCCTGAGGGCCATAACTTCTTATTAAACGTTACTATAAAAATCAATCACTTCACCTTTAGCAAGCGTAACAATAGCCTTCTTGAAGTTTACCTTCCGGCCAGCCACCACACCAGCTTTGGTGTAGCGTGTTTTATGCTTACCCATTATGCTTATGGTGTTTACCCGCTCTACGTTAACGCCATACATTTTTTCCACAGCGCCCTTTATCTCTACCTTGTTGGCATTAATATCCACTACAAAGCCATACTTGCCTTTTTCATTTAAGGCCGAAACCTTCTCCGTTACCAATGGTCGTTTTAAAATACTCATGGCTTATTTATTTAAGATAGTGTCAATTTTCCCAATGGAACTTTCAACCAACAAAAGGTTGTCGGCATTGAGCACATCGTATGTATTAATTTGAGCTGCAGTGATCACCTTAGTATTGGTGATGTTACGACCGGAGAGAGCAATGCTTGAATTAGCTTCAGGAATTACCAAAAGGGTCTTTTTGTCTTGCAGGGAAATGGCCTTTAAGAAGGCTAAGTATTTCTTAGTTTGAGGTTTTTCAAAATTGAAATCCTCAATCACTGAAATTGAATTGTCTTTTGCTTTATAAGTAAGTGCTGATTTGCGGGCCAGGTCTTTAACTTTTTTATTGAGTTTGAAGGAGTAATCACGTGGGGCAGGACCAAATACACGTCCACCTCCTTTAAACTGAGGGTTTTTAATATTACCCGCACGAGCTCCACCAGTTCCTTTTTGCTTCTTTATTTTCTTAGATGAACCGGTGATCTCAGCACGCTGTTTCGATTTGTGAGTTCCTTGTCTTTGATTGGCAAGAATGCTTTTCACATCGAGATAGATGGCGTGATCATTGGGTTCAATGCCAAAAACAGTATCCGCTAAGACTACCTTGCGGCCTGTTTTCTCACCCGAATATTTTACAACACTTAAGTCCATTACTTCTGAAGTATAATAGTTGAATTCTTTGCGCCTGGAACTGAACCGCTCACCAACACCAGATTTTGCTCTGGAAGGATTTTTACGATTTTTAAGTTGGTAGTTTTAACACGGTCATTACCCATTCTACCGGGAAGCCTTTTGCCTTTAATAACTCGCGATGCAAATGAGGCGTTACCCATTGAACCAGGAGCCCTAAGCCTGTTGTGCTGGCCGTGAGTTTGACCGCCTACCCCTGCGAAACCATATCTTTTTACAACACCTTGAAAACCTTTTCCTTTAGATGTACCTACAGCATCTACCCAATCCCCTTCAATAAATATGTCGGCTATTTTAATTTCTTTGCCTAATTCCGCAATAGACTGGAATGCTGCATCAAAATCCCTGAATTCTACTAATGACTTTTTGGGTGTAGTGTTGGCCTTTTTGAAATGGCCAAGCATAGGTTTCGTGGTGCTTTTCTCCTTTTTCTCGCCAAAAGCCAACTGAATGGCACTATAACCATCTGTTTCCTGCGTTTTTACCTGAGTAACTACACAAGGGCCAGCCTCAATTACTGTTACAGCCAGGTTTTCGCCTTCTGCATTGTAAACGCTGGTCATTCCTATTTTACGTCCTAATAATCCGGGCATGGTTGAAACCTTTTTTGCTGTTTTTAATACGATTTACGGGGTTACCCCCGCAAAAAGGACTGCAAAGATAGAAACACCCTTGTAGTTACCAAACCCCGATTTTAAAATTTTTGGAAGGGTTGATAATCAAGGGGTTTGAATGACTGGGGGCCTTGATTTAAAGAATTTGCGATGCACAACCTCTGCGTCAGTATGTAACAAAAAAAAACAGGAGCCTATTTTGTAAGCTCCTGTTTTTCATAAAAATAAATGACTTAAAAGGGAACTTCATTGCTTACGATGTCGGGCAAACTAGTAGGGCTAATCGTAATGATCATTTTGGTGGCTGCACCATTTTTTGCAAAGGGGGCAATACTTTGAATAGGATTAGCAGTTGCATAGGTAAGCGGTCCTCCATTTTGAGCCGGCAAATCTTCTACGTCTGTCATGGCCCCGGCATCATAGTGATACTGGCGGATGGTGTAATTATATGTTGTCCCATCGGCCAAAGATTTAAAAATCCATTTGGGCTCAAGATTAGATCCGTTCAATCTGCCTGCCAGAATTACATCTTGTGGAAACAAACGTATCTGTAAATTCTCACAAGTATTACTAAAAGGTTTGCAATCTGTTCGCGTTTCATCGCAGGCTGATGAACCAGCGTCATAGCAATCATCTGGTGCCGGTGAGGTAGCTATAGTCGCACTGGTGCAAGGGCAGGTAGTGGTGTAGCCTGTGCCCGCATAGGACGTTGCCGGTGTTTGTTGCACGGTGATGCCGAAAAAGGCTGTTGGGGTGGCGTTGTTCTCTGTCAGTATAGCTGCAACAAACTCACCCGGTGCGGGGGCATTATAAACAAGATGGAGATTGGTCCCATTCCTGAGGAAACAATCCGTTCCTGTTTCATCTCCAACCACCGCGGTCGTTGAAAGTTTATACCCATATGTTGGGCTTAACATAGCCAACCGGAATGTGTTAACTGGTGTTGAACTAAGAGGGTCCTGCCGAAATCTAAAGCACGTGGGGTTAGGCATTTTATAATCCATGTTAATGGCGGATAAATGTTCCAAAGTAACTTCATAAGTCCGCGACTTCAAATTAAGCTTAGCCGTTTGTTCCCGCTCGTGCTCCCAGATTCCGGATTTTTCATTGTAATTAAACACGGGAATGGTTTCAGTTAACTTTTTATTAAACTTTAAAATGGCAGGGTCAACGGGTAGAGATAGGATTACCTTATCTGAACCTTCTTTTTTTAAATTAAAGGATTCATCTGCGTCTGAATAAACTTCAATAGATACTGCACCCGCACTCGTCATGGTGCCTGTGCCATTCGCATCCTGATAGGTGTAGTCGCCTGGCATCCCGTCTTGCGACTGCAAATCGACCGTTGTGATGGATACGGTTACCGAATCTGTAACCGGCTGGTTGCTCGCATTTACGATTGAGTTGGCCGGGAAGGTTACTTGTGCGCCCGGGTTGCAGGCTGGGCTCGTTGCGAAAGCATATAAATCAGCCATAGATGACGGCCATCCAAAATCAATTAGCTTTCCCTGACTATCGTAAACAAACGGAATTTTCTTATAAGCCGAGTCGAACTTTATGTTTTGAAGGCCGCTTCCAGAGCATCGGGAGGAAGAAAGTAAGTCGCGAATGGTATTGCTCCGCTTCGGATCGATCCGGGTTACATATCCCGGTGTAAGTTGGTATGGATAGTTTTTGACGGGGTTTAAAAAAACTTTCGATAAGAGGCCATATCCTCTTTTCTTGATGGTCACCACAAACCGGCCAGCGCTATCCCCTTGAGCGGAGAATGAACCATCATCGTTGGTCTTTATTTCGTTGCCGTTAATAAAAACTTTTGCTCCGCGTATGGGCGTTCCATCGGTTGAAGTTATTGATCCAGATATCGTACGGTCTTGTTTCGGCACAGGCTTTTCTTTCTCCGGTTTACACGACTGAATTGTTAAAAACAGAAAAGTTAAAGCCAGCAATGCAACAAGGGCAGACAGTTTTTCTCTCATAGTTTTAGGGGTTAGGTTGGGAAAATATTTAATCTGCTTGAGTAACGGTGTAGGTAATTCTAAAAGAGTAAAGCCCAAGATTCGTGTTGGCTTCCGTTGTTTTAAAAACGAGCATATATGAATTATTAATATTATCAATGGTGGGTGTAGTTATAGTGCTGGTAGATAGCACCACTGCCCCTGGGCTAGCGGCTGTAGTTAGGCTGGTCATATTTGAATTGACAGCTCCGGCAATATCCTGCCGCACCAGGCGTGCGGTAACATTGTAAGTACCATCAGCATCAAAAACATAAGCATCCACTGTTGTAACAATAGCCCCCTGCGGAAGAGTGACGGGTGCCGAAAAATAGGCTGCTGTACCCAACGTGCCACCCTGTGTTCTCAAAATAGCTGGGTTATCGTTATTAAGAGCCCGGTGTGGTAATACACCGACAGTTGTTGAACCAATGGTAAATGCTGAATGGTTTACCGTTAAGTATCTTGTTTTAGCAGAGTTATAAACGTATTCATTGTCAACTCTGGCATCTCCTGCAACGTGCAACATTGATGTTGGTGAGGTCGTCCCGATCCCTACATTACCAGCACCGGTAATGGTCATTCTCCTGGCAAAATTGGCATTGAAAAAGATGCCCTGGGTTCCTAATAATTCCGTGTAATCATCAGACCCCCAGTCATAAAGTCCACCTACCCAACCAATGCTACTATTATACAAGCCAAATCCAGAAGAGTTGCCTGTGCTGCTTAGCCTAAGTTGAGGGTCATTGGCTGCAATATCCAAATTGGCGGCTGGGGTTGTTGTACCTATACCAACCTGACCATTATTGTCAATATAAAATCGCGGAATCGAGCTACTTAGAGTGATATCTTGTTGCATGATAGAGAAGCTATGATCACTTCCCGACAGAAAGGCTCCCAAGGTCCATTCTTTATTGAATGAAGAGGTTGTTGTTCTAAGACCCAAATATGAATTTGAGTTAGCTCCCCCTGTATTTCCCCGCACCATTAGCGCTGGGTTCACACCCTCTATGTGAAGTTGGGCTGTGGGCAGATTAGTGCCGATCCCTACATTACCTGTTGCATCAATACGCATTCTCTCCGTTCCTCCAACTCCGGTAGCAAATCGTAAAGGTTGGGCATCTGTAGTTCCAATAAAATTAGTTGCTGGATTGATGCCTGCATTTCCGGTTAAGCCCCAGCCTCCGCCACCACCGGAGGAAATATTGGTTCCGTTCCAGAACAGGCTGCCAGATACGTTGTATAGCTTATTAGTAGTGGGAGTTGGGGCGGAGGTTGGGTCTAATTGGATCGCGCCTCCTACCAGAAGGCCTGGGCCAGTGCCCGAGTTATATATCTTTACCACCGCATTTGAATTAGCAGCGTTGAAATTTTGAAACTGGCCGCCTACGCCCGTGCCTACTGCGCCCACGGTACCCATTACTCCAATACCACCAATTCCTGTTCCCCTGGTTTCACCATAAACAGCTGGAAAAGTATTACCTGGATTATTCGTGAGAAAAAAACCAGCGGCATCGCCTGTTCCCTGGTGAATAGCTGAAATGGCATAAGTACCACCTGCCGTGCCAGTTGATGTTGCTGTAATCCCTGTACCTAACAAACTGTTTCCAGCAACACCGACACCGCCTGCTACATCATTTGTACCCACAACGCCTGGCTGACTAGCAACGATTGCCTCACCAGACACACCTGGGCCAGCCGCTGAATTATATCCAATAATTGCTGATGAGGATCCTCCAGTAGTCTCACCATAAATACCTGTACCGGCATTACTCATACCAACCACACCAGTGCCATTGGCAGTGCTCAAGCCCAGTACTCCGTTGTTTGATGTCGTAACTCCGCTTACACCATTGCCTGTATTGCTAAATCCATGTACACCATCGCCACCGGAAAAATTATTGCCTAATACCCCAAAGCCAATCGGTGAATTGGATTGCCCCGAAACACCATGTGAATTACCGGAACTTGCAAGATTATTAACAAAAAATGCATCTAAACCTGTATTGGTTACTGCCATGGTGGTATTTCCCCCATTTACAAAGCGCATCCGTTCAACTGTTCCACCAGTTTTGATCACAAAATCTTGCCCATCGCTGGTACCTATATAATTGGCAGTACTGGTGCCGGCATTTCCTGTTAAACCCCAGCCACTTCCGCTACCCCAAATTGGTGCTACACCCGGTCCCTGTGAGGTAAGCACCTGCCCAGTGGTACCTGAACCTCCTGTGATTAATGGCCCACTAAGCACTACTTCGCCATTAGGGGCATTAAAGTTTAGTTGAAGGGGCGTAACGGTGGTACCCGGAATTTTCGTAAAGGCTAATGTTCCGGTTGACGTAGAAACTATTCTCCATTCGGTGCCTCCGGCAGTGTTATTCAAGCTTATTGCTGAACCGTAGCCTGTTCCCCTTACCTCAAGGCCTGCTCCCGGTGCGGTTGCTCCTATACCAAGGTAGCCCGTGGAATTCATCATCCTAAATCTCTCGGTGCCGCCCGTTCGAAAAACCAAATCCTGTGGGTTGGTAGATCCTATAAATTCACCACCCGAAAGTGAATTTCCTGATAAACCCCAACCACCATTTACCCAAGTGGGTGCTGCCGCTCCGTTGGATTGTAACAGTTGACCTGCTGTGCCAGCGGCTGTAAAGGCAAAATCGGTTGCTCCGCCATACGCTACTCCGCCCGGAACTACACTGGTGATATTCGTGCCTCCACGCGAAACCGGCAATGTTCCAGTAGTAATTTTTAAAGCATCTACATTGGCAATATCAACGTTCGCAATGGTGCCATCCGTAATATCGGATGATGTGACAAGATTCCATGAGAGTGTGCCCGAGCCGTTGTTGCGAAGAAGACCTGGTGTATTGGCTGGCCAGGCGGAGGTATTTATAGTAGTTGCATTAATATTGGTTAAGCCTGCTCCATTACCAGATAAAGTTGTGGCAGTTAGTGCTCCAGTACTAACTGTTCCGGTAGTTGAGATAGCTTGTGCGCCAAAAGCCGTGTTTATTTTTGAACCGGTAATTAATGTGCCAGCAGCATTTATAGCTGTAATAATATTATTGCCAGTGGCGGTAGTTGAACTGAGTGTTGGGTTAGGATAAGTGCCCGTTAAATCGCCACCAGCTGCCGTGCCAGTACCTAGTTTGTTGTTGAATGTAGTGAAGTCAGCACCGGTCAATAAACCAGTAATACTGGTGGTGGCTGTCGGTATAGCCACGCTCGATGCAGCAGTAACTCTTCCTTTCGCATCAACGGTAAGTTGTGATACACTGGTTGATGTTCCGTAGCTGCCTGCCGTAACACCTGATGTACCTAATGTCGGGTTAGGATAAGTTCCGGTTAAATCGCCACCGGCTGCCGTGCCGGTACCTAGTTTGTTGTTGAATGTGGTGAAGTCAGCACCGGTCAGTAAACCAGTAATACTTGTGGTGGCTGTTGGTATTGCCACGCTCGATGCGGCAGTAATTCTTCCTTTCGCATCAACGGTAAGTTGTGATACACTGGTTGATGTTCCGTAGCTGCCTGCTGTAACACCTGATGTTCCTAATGTCGGGTTGGGATATGTTCCCGTTAAATCGCCTCCCGCAGCACCAGTAGGTGCTGGTGCATTTTGCCACGAAGGTACTCCGGCATTTACCGTTAGCACCTGGCCATTGGAGCCTGTGGTGATGGAGGTAAATGCACTTGTTCCATTTCCTAAAATTATTCCAGACAGGGTTGTAGCTCCTGTGCCACCATTGGCCACAGGAAGAGTTCCCGATACATCACTTGAGGAAAGGACTGCCGCATTTTTAATAGCGAGTGCCCCGAGGGAAACAGTCGATGCATCATTAGTCAATGAAAGTATTGTGCCAGCGAGAGAAAGATCTTGCGCATCAGCTGCTGTTGAAGCAATAGTTATTGAACCGGCCCCAGGTGTAATACTAATGCCGGTACCTGCCGTTATCGATGCTGGCGAATAAGTCCCGCCACTTCCAATCAGTATCTGGCCATTGGTGGGAACAGTGCTTGTGCCGGTGCCACCACGAGCTGGGCCCAATGTTCCAATTGTCTTCAGTGAAATGTCAAAATTGGGCATGTCGGCTGCTACTAAAGTCCTGAAAGTGGCTGAACCAGATCCGGTAATGGGCCCTGCTAAAACCGTATTTGCGGCTTGTGAACCGAGGTTTACGCTGGCCGCAGCATCTACGATACCATCGTTGTTTAAATCATAGGCGCTTTTCAGCATGTCTCCACCGGCTGGCAAAGTAGCAAGTGTGGCATTCGTAATTCGGCCTTGCTGATCAATGGTTAACTGAGGGATTTGTGTGGTGCTACCGTAGAGGCCAGGTGTAACAGCAGTATTGGCCAAACTAATAGTGGGGTCGGTGACAGTGCCTCCCACAGTTATGGTTGAACTTCCTGCTACCGATGCCACTCCTGAAATAGTGGCCGGTATCCATAAAGATCCATTCCACTGCAATACCTGATTGTTCGCTGGTGCTGTTGCGGAATTGGACGTCCATTTTGAACCATCCCACATTAGTATTTGTCCTTTGGCACTTGGCGCTATTCCGGCAAGGCCGACATTCACCCCTGTAAAAATTGAAAGGTTATTGCCATTTATTGCGAGTGTTGGTGTGGCTGCCGCAGTGCCCCCACCCAATGATCCCCAGGTGGAACCATCGGAGTAGTATATCTTTTTTTCAGTTGAATTATAAACAACCATCCCCGGTTTTTTGGCCACAGTGTTATGATCTGTCGCGATAGGGATGATCAAACCCTGGCTGCCATCGCCTACCAACAACAACACAGCATCAGAGTCAGGTGTTGCAGTTCCAATGGCGACAGATTGCTGGGCATGAAGGCCAATTGAAGCAAAAATTATTGAAGCAATGATGGCTGCTCGTAAGGTTGTTCTCATATCAGTAATGGTTCAGGTGACATAAATTAAAGCCAATTTCAAAGATAGGTTATATACTATAAAAATCAATTGGGTAAAAGGGGGACTCTTGTGGTTTCATTTTTTGGAAAAGATCGCTCCTCAGCCTTTTTTCTTACTTTTGTTAAACCCTTCACCATTTGGTAAAGAAGTTCTTTCCCTTAGATAAGAATTACCTGCTGGAGCAGGCTCAATTGCTTTCCCGTCCGCATTTGCTGGTTGGTTTACTGGAACAGGTAAAAGCCCGTTATGAAATCAAAATCAATCCGCTTGGGCTGGAAGATTCGTTCACAATAAAAATCAGGAATTATAATCTCAACATCTTAGAGACGGACAATTGTGCACCTCAACAGAATGCGACCTTGTTAGATGGGTTTTATGAAAAATTGGCCGCCATCTACCGTTTCAAATTTGGCGATAACCAATTGCAATTCTTGTGGGATGGCAACGACCATCTTATTCATTATCAAAAAACCTGGTCGGGGACGTTTGTAGAATGGACAAACGGTTTTTGCAACCACGATTTATTTATCCAGGCCGTTCTTGATCTTACTGTTTTCCTGCCAGAGGCTTCGGCAACGCAAATGATTGAAAACCGGATGAACCATTTTATCCTGAAGCACTTTGAAGTGAAGATTCATCACAAGAAAGGAATTGTAGCGGCATAAGGGAGCCTGACAATTGTCCCTCTCTACACGGTTTTTTTTTATATTTGTCTATAACCTAAAACCCTATGAATCCACGTCAACTGTTTGCTTTTATCTCCGCAATGATGGTGCTCGGTGTATTGGCCTTAGCCTACTTTGTCCATCCCGATTGGCTCCTTTTATTTATTGGCGTGGTGCCTGTTGTTTACATGGGTATTGCCGACATTGTTCAGCGTAGGCAATCTATCCGGATAAATTTTCCAGTGCTGGGCCGGTTGCGCTATGTGTTTGAAGACCTTCGTCCAAAAATTCAACAGTACTTTGTCGAATCCGATACCGATGGTTCACCCATTAATCGCAACGACCGATCTGTAATTTATCAACGGGCTAAGAAACAAGTTGATACCACGCCATTCGGAACTCAACTGAATGTGTATGCCGAAGGTTACGAATGGACAACGCACTCTATCGCTCCAAAAGATTTTCATAAGATGGACCATCACCCCCGGGTGAAATTTGGTGGAAAAGATTGTAAGCAACCATACGATTGCAGTGTGCTTAATATTTCGGCTATGAGTTTTGGCTCCCTCAGCAAAAATGCCATCATGGCGCTGAATGGTGGAGCAAAAATGGGAGGCTTCGCCCACAACACAGGCGAAGGCGGTTTAAGTCCTTATCACCTTCAACCGGGTGGAGATATTATTTGGCAAATAGGCACAGGCTACTTTGGCGCCCGCGACAAAGCCGGCAATTTTAATGACGAAGCCTTTCAAGCCAACGCCACAAAGCCCAACGTGAAAATGATTGAGATAAAACTCTCTCAAGGCGCTAAACCCGGCCACGGTGGCATTCTTCCAGGCAAAAAAAATACACCCGAGATCGCTGCCATCCGATTAGTTGAACCGGGTACAACAGTTTTTTCACCCCCTTTCCACAGCGCTTTCAGCACGCCTATTGAATTGTTGAAGTTTATTGAACGCTTGCGAAATCTTTCCGGTGGTAAACCGATTGGGTTTAAACTTTGCATTGGCCGCAAGAGTGAATTCCTTTCCATCTGCAAAGCTATGGTGAAGCTAAACAGCTACCCCGATTTTATTACGATTGACGGTGGTGAAGGCGGCACCGGGGCAGCACCTCCGGAGTTTTCAAATTTTGTTGGGATGCCCTTATTGGATGCGCTCGCTTTCGCGGATGATGCGCTGAGAGGTTTCGGCATTCGCAAACAAATGCGAATTATTGCTGCAGGAAAAGTGCTCACTGGTTTCCATATCCTTCGCGCCATGGCCCTTGGTGCAGATACTTGCAACTGTGCACGAGCCATGATGATGGCCTTAGGCTGTATTCAGGCGTTGGAATGCAATAAAAATACCTGCCCTACCGGAGTAGCCACACAAGATCCATACTTTATGAAAGGCCTTGTGGTAGAAGATAAAGTTACCCGCGTGTTTAACTTCCATAAAAATACTGTTGAAAGTTTTGTGGAGCTGATGGGCGCGAGCGGCCTTGATAATCCTGAGAAAATAAACCGCAGCCATGTTTACAGGCGTGTGTTTATGAATCTCGTGAAAACTTATGCGGAAATATACCCTGCACTACCGGAAGGCTGTCTGCTGGACGGTGGCGATGTGCCCATTGAATACGATGAGCATATGAGCCGCGCCTCGTCTGAGGTGTTTGAGGTTGTCGCCTAAGTTTTTTGATTTGGAATGATAAGGGTAAGACTCCACCATGGAGTTGGATATCTTATATGTTTATCCGTATCGAATAATTTCAAATCTGGTATAACCCAACAGCACACCAGCTTTTGATTCAACCGAGGCTACCCTCGCACCCGAAGGCCCCGTTTTGCACCACGCAATAAATTTCTGAAGCAATTCCTCATCGCCTTCCGCTTCAATTAGCACGCTTCCATCAGGCAGGTTTTGAGCTGATCCTCTTATATTAAGTTCTTCCGCTTTTTGTTTCGCTGAAGCACGGTAGTAAACACCCTGCACTTTTCCTTTTACAATAATTTGATAATGAACAGGCATTAATTATTTATTCCTGCAGGGCATCATCCAGCATCGGAAATTAAAAAATATAATCTGTGCTCAAAAAAGTGGACTCCCTGTTCCTTAAAATATTCCCAATAATTTCTTTGTTCTCCCCACTTGTTTTAGCTGCTACCAATGTGCGGATGGAAAACACGCGCAGGGCATCAGCTACAGACAAAGTGCCCTCTGCTGAATCCTTTCGGCCATTAAATGGAAACGTATCTGGGCCGCGCTGGCACTGGGTGTTCAGGTTTATCCTTCCCACCTGGTTAGAAAATTCATCAATCAAGCGGCCAACCGTTTTAGAATCTTTTCCAAAGATACTTACCTGTTGACCGAAATTGGAGCCCACCATGTATTGAATCGCTTCTTCGATATCATCGTATGGCACAATGGGCACTACCGGGCCAAATTGTTCTTCGGAATAAATTCTCATTTTGCTGTTTACCGGGTAGAGCACTGCCGGGTAGAAAAATGAATTCAAAAAATCCCCTCCATTTTCATTCATCACTTTGGCACCATGTTGTTTGGCGTCTTCCACCAGCGATATTAAATATTCCACTTTGCCAGGTTCAGGCAGTGGCGTTAAAGAAACGCCTGCATCCCACGGCATTCCAGGTTTTAATTTTTTTACAGCTTCGCAATATTTTTCGATAAACGAATCCACAATGTTTTTATGCACATATAAAATCTTAAGGGCTGTGCAGCGCTGGCCATTGAAAGAGAGCGTGCCCATCACACATTCACTGACTGCATTATCCAAATCAGCATCGGGCAAAACAATGGCCGGGTTCTTGGCATCCAGCCCAAGAATAGCCTTAAGGCGATGTGGTTTGGGATGAAGTTTCTTCAAATCATTCGCCCCTTTGTTTGTGCCAATGAAAGCAAATACATCCAACTTTCCGGTTTCCAAAAGTGCGCCAACAGTTTCGCGACCTCTGCCATAAATAATATTGATGACTCCGGCAGGAAAACTCGCGCGGAATGCTTCCAGCAACGGGCGAATCAATAAAACCCCAAACTTGGCTGGCTTAAACACCACCGTATTTCCCATGATAAGCGCTGGAATAAGTGTGCTGAATGTTTCATTCAGAGGATAATTGAAAGGCCCCATGCACAAGGCCACACCCAGCGGCACCCGCCTGATTTGCGCCAAAATGCCTTGCTCCTGTACAAAATTGGCCGATCTCCGATCTAAATTTTTTAATCCATTGATAGTATCAACAATATAATCGGCTGTGCGGTCGAATTCTTTTTCGGAATCTTTTTGTGTTTTGCCAATCTCCCACATCAAAAGGTTCACTACTTCAGTGCGCTTCTCCTTCATCAGGTTTAAAAACTTCTCTACATGTTCTATCCGCCCGGCTACGTTCATCGTTGGCCACGCACCCTGTCCGTTATCATAAGCCTGTGTAGCGGCCTCCAGCGCTTCCAATGCTTCTTTAGACGTTAGCATGGGCGTACTTCCAATTTCTTTTTGTTCATATCCATTTCCCTTCTTCATAAACACGGGGCTCAAAACCGGATTGAGCGCACCATCCCAAATTCTGGTAACGCCATTAACGAGATATTCCCGTTGCTCAATTGGCTGGTTAATTTTTATTGTTGAAGGAATGGACGACTCATCTGGAAAAACGTTGGATAGAAATTGACTCATGGTTTTTTTGATTACGAAACTAGATGGGGCAAAAATACGATGGACATAGAATTAAAATAATTCTGCTAAAAAGAATAACCACAGAAATAAAAAAATAATTCAATGTTTAATTCCGCACACCTTGCAAAGCTTCAAATGGCCGATAGGCCTGCGCGCGGGTGGACGTTTGTGACCGAACGTGTTTGTTTTAAAATTATTCGATGCCGCCCTTCCGTAAGGAACAGGCTCTAATGGCTTTTCAAAATGAAAGCGGGATTCACTGCCTGCATATCCCTGCTTTTTTTCTTTGCGCACGGTGGTGCTAAAAGTCTGGTATGCATATTCGGAATCTTTTTCTGGTGCGGAAGATTTCTTTTTTAGGAATTGTGCTTGTGATGGTATTGCCAAAAGTAATGCGCTGAACACGCAAAGTGTTGGCGGAAATATCTTATAGAAAGAATTAAGCCTCCTGACCATCTACCAAAGATAATCAGGTAGTTAACATATATCAACCTGATTTTGCGGTCAGCATAGTTTGCTGTCTTCTATAAACCCAGGGCGCAACTGGATTTTCTTGCTTCCAGAGGCCCTTTGTGCGTTTTTTAGCCTCTTCTTTAATTTCTTCAAAGGCCGGGTTTGGATTTTTTTCCACCGTCCAGGCCAGGCCTTTTTCAAGTAAATCCAGGCGCGGGTCTTTATTATTGGATAACCGAAGGCTTCCAACCCGGTTGCCCAGCCGGTCTTTTCCTTCGATAATTACGATAGCTTCTTTTCCTACAATTAGTTTATCGAGAAATAGTTTCGCCTCCTCCCCAAACTCCTGTTTTAACTCGGGGCAATCTATGCCTGCCAATACCAACTTAAATGTTTCATTATCCAAACTCAGGAACTCAAGCGTGTTGCCATCAATCACCGAAATAACTTTGCCTGATATTTCTACAGCGGCATTCGCGGAAACAGTGAGACCTGCAATAAAAAACCATAAACAAATCGTGCAATTTTTAATCATACCGTAAATTTCAGAAGGAGACTACTTTCGTTTTTCGGATAACGAAGAGACGCACTTCATGTGTATGATTTAGGATTAAATCGTTGTGATCGGTTATGCATTACCCGACAAATCGCTTTTTACAGCGACTAGTGGAAAATAGACTAAAGATGAATTACTTCTCCATATGCTGCGGCTGCTGCTTCCATAACAGCTTCGCTCATGGTGGGGTGCGGGTGCACCGACTTAATAATTTCATGACCGGTTGTCTCAAGCTTGCGGGCCGTCACTACTTCGGCAATCATTTCAGTAACATTGGCGCCAATAAAGTGTGCACCAAGCCACTCGCCATACTTAGCATCGAAAATTACTTTGACGAAACCATCGGGGGCGCCAGCTGCTTTAGCTTTTCCGCTTGCGGAGAAAGGAAACCTGCCCACCTTAATTTGGTACCCAGCTTTTTTGGCACCTTCTTCTGTATAGCCAACCGATGCAATCTCCGGTGAACAGTAGGTGCATCCTGGAATATTATTGTAATCGAGGGCATGCGGGTTTTGACCTGCAATTTTTTCCACACAAATAATTCCCTCGGCAGAGGCCACGTGCGCCAACGCCTGGCCTTTCACAATATCGCCAATAGCATAAACGCCCGGAACGTTGGTTTTATAGAAGTCATCAACCAGAACTTTGCCTTTATCGGTTTTCACACCCACTTCTTCAAGGCCAAGGTTTTCTAAATTGGTCGTAATGCCCACAGCCGATAAAACAACGTCACATTCAATTTTTATTTCACCCGTTGGAGTTTTCACGGTAACCACACATGCTTTACCAGACGTATCCACCTTTGTTACCTCGCTTGATGTGTAAACATTGATGCCTTCTTTCTTAAAAGATTTCTCTAATGTTTTTGAAACTTCTTCATCCTCTACCGGCACAATGCGGGGAAGGAATTCAACCACCGTAACTTCGGTTCCAATCGTATTATAAAAATAGGCGAACTCCACACCAATAGCTCCGGAGCCAACTACCACCATGCGTTGTGGTCTTTCCGGCAGCACCATGGCCTCCCTGTATCCAATAATTTTTTTACCATCAATTTTCAAAGCAGGCAACTCGCGCGAACGGCCACCTGTTGCCAGGATAATGTGCTTCGCATCGAAATCCGTTTTCTTTCCCGATTTATCCGTCACCTCTACCTTATTCCCTTTCTTGATCTTTCCCTGTCCTTCAATCACATCAATTTTATTTTTCTTCATCAAAAACTGAACGCCTTTGCTCATGGCGCCTGCCACCTCACGGCTGCGTTTAACCATACCGGGCAAATCGGGTTTGGCCTCCCCTACTGAAATTCCGTAATTGGCAGCGTGCTGAATGTATTCAAAAACGTTGGCGCTTTTCAATAAAGCTTTTGTAGGAATACAGCCCCAGTTCAGGCAAATGCCGCCCAGCTCGGCTTTTTCTACAATCGCCACTTTCATTTTTAATTGCGATGCGCGGATTGCGGCCACATAACCGCCAGGACCTGAACCAATAACTATAAGATCGTATGCTGCCATGAGTAAAGGATTATTTTTAGACGGTCAAAGATAATGGCTCACATAACAAATAGAAAAGTTTATTTCTGATTGATTTATCTATTTTTGAACCTCTAAAAATTCAAAAATTAGTATGGGAATATTATCTGGAAAAAACGCCCTCATCACCGGTGCTTCCAAAGGAATAGGCCGGGCCATTGCCATCCGGTTTGCCGAGCAGGGAGCCAATGTTGCATTCACTTATTTGTCGAGCGTGGAGCAGGGCCAGGCGCTTGAGGCAGAGCTCGTTTCTAAAGGAGTGAAAGCCAAAGGTTATCGCTCCGATGCATCGGATTTTACGCAAGCCGACAAATTAATTAATGATGTGGTGGTCGATTTCGGGTCCCTTGACATCCTCGTTAATAATGCCGGCATAACAATGGACAATCTTTTGCTGCGCATGTCGGAAGAAGCGTGGGATAAAATTATGAACGTTAATTTGAAATCCTGTTTCAATACAGTAAAGGCCGCCTGCAAACCCATGATGAAACAAAAGGGCGGATCAATCATTAACATGACGTCTGTTGTTGGATTAAAAGGCAATGCCGGGCAGTCGAATTATGCGGCATCAAAAGCCGGCATTATTGGATTCACGAAATCTGTTGCTTTGGAATTGGGTTCAAGAGGAATTCGATCGAATGCCATTGCCCCAGGGTTTATTGAAACTGAGATGACAGACAAACTCGATGAAAAAACTGTGCAATCGTGGCGCGATGCCATTCCTTTAAAACGTGGTGGTAAACCTGAGGACGTGGCCGATGCATGCGTTTTCTTAGCATCAGGAATGTCGGGTTATATTACCGGACAGGTGATTCAGGTGGATGGTGGAATGTTAACTTAGTTCGATATTCGTTGCTTGTTAATTGTTTGACAAGAAGTGAGCTATGCAAACCAAAATAATAATCAAACAGTTAGAACAAACCTTTAATGGGCCGGCCTGGCATGGGCCATCTATATCTGAAACGCTTTCGGCTTTAAATGAAGAAAATAAAAATTCTTCATTTAAAAACAGCCATACCATTTTGGAATTGATCGGTCACATGACTGCGTGGCGGAAATATGTGATTGAAATACTGAGCGGTAACGATGCTTACACAGTAACCGATGAGATGAACTTTCCTAAACCAACCGACTTGGTTCTTGCTATCGCTGAATTAAAATCCACACAGGCTTTGCTAATAAAAAGTATCTCTGATTTTCCTGAATCCCGGTTAGCGGAAAAGGTTGCTGGCAAACCTTATTCATTCCAGGCGATGCTGCATGGAATTCTACATCATGATTTATACCATTTGGGGCAATTGGCTATTCTAAATCGGTAATGAAAAATATTACTACATCCGTGCGGCCAGCACCAGTTCAATATTTTTGTGTTTCATTTTGAATTTGCGGGCAACGCTTTCATTAACCAGGTGGCCTTTGTAAGCATAAACGCCTTTCATAAACCACTTGTGCAAAAAAATCATTTCCTCTAATCCGCCTTCTTCGGAGGCGCGCAAAATGGTTGGAGTAAAAATATTGCTTAGTGCGGTAGTGGCTGTGTGAGCCACTCGCGATGAAATATTAGGAACACAATAATGAACCACATCGTACTTTCTGAAAGTAGGACGATTGTGATTGGTGATTTCGGAAGTGGCGATGCATCCTCCCTGGTCTATGCTTAAATCAATAATAAGGGAATCCGGTTTCATGTCCTGCACCATTTCTTCGGAAACCACATGTCGAACCCGGCCCTTTTCAGCGCGCAAGGCGCCAATCACTACGTCAGCAGTTTTTAGCGCTTGGCTAAGCGTGAATGTGTCAATCGTAGAAGTATAAATCTGTTGCCCCAGCAAATGTTTTAATCTCCTGAGTTTATACAGGTGATTATCGAACACTTGCACATCGGCACCCATAGCTAATGCAGCGCGGGCGGCATTTTCGGCTACCGTGCCGGCACCAATAATTACAATGCGGGTAGGCGGCACTCCGGTTATCCCGCCTAAAATTATTCCTTTTCCTTTATCGGTGTTGCTTAAAAATTGAGCAGCAATAGAAACGGCTGCATTGCCTGCTATTTCGCTCAGCGCGCGAATGATGGGCATGCCACCAACTTTGTCTTCAATAAATTCGTAGGCAAGTGCGGTCACTCTTTTTTTCAACAGCACGGTAATATAATCGGGATTGGTATGCCCCAACTGCAAAGCCGAAATGAGTGTTTGTCCCGGGCGAAAATGTTCCAGTTCATCGGTAGTGGGAGGTTCTATTTTTAAAATAATATCAGCCTTGTATACCTCTTGTGTGGTGTAAGCAATTTTAGCCCCCGCTTCACTATATTGTTTATCCGAAAATTTTGAGCCCTCTCCAGCCTTTGTTTCTACCCAAACATCATGGCCATGGTCAACTAACAAAGCGACCGCCTCAGGCGTAAGGCTTATACGGTTTTCCTGGAAGGCAATTTCGCGTGGCAAGCCAATAAAAAATGCGTGCTTGTCTTTCTTTACCTTCATCAGCTTCTCCTGTGGGGAAAGTGCCGATTTTGCCAATGCGGCAAAACTACTTTTCTTCTCAGCCATGCTTCTCGTATTCAATTGTTCTGCTGTCGTAACCGCTATCGGTAATTAAAATTTTAAAATGACTGGACGGAGTGAGTGAGCCCAATCGCTCCGGCCATTCAATGAAACAATAATTTCCGGAGTCAAAATATTCATCGACACCAAGGTCAAGGATTTCCATTTCGCTTTTCATCCGGTAAAAATCAAAATGAAAAACTTTTCCCGCAGTGGCGGGATATTCATTAATGATTGAAAAAGTGGGGCTACTTAACATGCTGCCAGGGCTACCCAAAATCTTACAAATTTCTTTAATTAAGGTTGTTTTCCCCGCCCCTAGGTTTCCGTAGAAAAGCCAAATTCGTTCACCTTCTCCAAATTTTATTAGGTCGGAGGCCACGTGCGATAGGTTGGCCAATGTACAATTGATCGTATTCGTGGTAAGCGCCTCAGGCATTTTTCGAAGATAGGGAAATTACAGGAATAATCATTTCTTCCAGGCTCACACCTCCATGCTGAAAGGTGTCTTTATAAAAATTAACGTAGTAGTTATAATTATTCGGGTAAGCAAAGAACTGGTCTTCGATGGCGAACACATAAGCCGTGCTCACATTATTCTTGGGAAGATATAGTCGCTCTGGTTTTTGAACGGCCATTACTTTATCTCCTTCAAAGCCCAGGTTTTTGCCTTGCTTATATCGAAGGTTTGTATTCACACTTTTGTCGCCCACAATTTTGAAAGGCCTCTTCACTCGTATT
>Ga0315912_10001743_pt1 | contig 25448 bp, 19 predicted proteins | sample VfabasoilMG_FD_204469 | JGI IMG/M metagenome (GOLD analysis project Ga0315912, IMG submission 204469) | Garden soil microbial communities collected in Santa Monica, California, United States - V. faba soil | ecosystem: Environmental > Terrestrial > Soil > Garden | place: USA: California... | reverse complement strand
CGAGCGTGGCGGAGCTCATCCAGCCGTCGCTGACGGGATCCAGGTCCTCACTGCCCAAAAGGGAGCGCTCGAGCTGGCCCCGCTTGTGACGATTGATGAACGTGTTCGTCAGGATGCGCAGCAGCCAAGCGCGCAGGTTGGTGCCCGCCTCGAACTGGTGCCGCGCCCGCATGGCCTTGAGTAGGGAGTCCTGAACCAGGTCTTCGGCGTCCGCGGGGCGCCGGGTCATGCGCAAGGCCACGGCGTAGAGCGCCGGGGCGTGGGCCAGGGCTTCTTTTTCGAACTCGCGGGGTTCGAGGACGGCTGTAGGAACCTTCATGGGGGCTGGTCCGATTGGCTACCTAGCAGGCGCGAGTGCCCGTGGGAGCGTCTAGCTTGAGTGAACCTTCAGCCATGCGCCTCTATTCCCGCCCGACCAGGGCCGCGCGGAAAAGTAAGACCTTGGAATCATTGCGCTTCATTGACTGAAGGGCAAGGCCTTCGCCTGGCATTGACTCGAGGGGGCTAGGCCTGCGGCCCGCTGACGACCGCCCAGGGCTGGATCTTTCCAAGACGCGGCCGGCCCTCACTCTCGACAGTGCCACGGAGACGCTGCGCTCTGGGGCAAATTTCCCGCAGTGTTTGCGGGAAAGTCGCTGCGCCCGAGGCGCCCGGCTACGTGCCAGGAATGGGCCCTTGCCGCACTCTGGCCGCGCTGCGCTCGGCGCGCTGGGCGGTGGCGCTGTGCTTCGCGGCGCTGACGACGGGATGCGCGGTACCCGAGGGACCCGAGCTGCTGCAGCTCTCGGCGGCGTCACCCACTCTGCTGGAGCCGGGGGGCACCCTCGTCGTGGGCGGTCGTGGCTTCCCCGCCGGCCGCCCGGGCGCAATCGAGCTGTCGGGAACCCGACTCGTTCCCGGCCGAGATCCGGAGCGCGTCAGCGCCCGCGTGACGGGGCGGGCGATCTCCTCGGCGCGACTCGAAGCCACGCTGGCTGATCGGGAGACGAAGGCGCTGACCGGTGGGGCGCCGCATGCAACTTTTCGCGGGCGCTTGCAGGTTTCCTTCGAGCCGGTGCGTTCGGGGGCCCCTGCCCTGCGTGGGCATCTCGAGAGCGTGACCTTGGACGTGCTCGCTCCCGCCGCGGGCCAGCCTGCCGGAAGCGATTTCGCGAGTTACCTGGGCCTGGGGCTCGGGCCCGACTTGTCGGTGGTGTCCGTGGGGGAGGGCCTGGAGGGGCACGCTGCGGGGCTGGTCGTAGGCGATCGGCTCCACCGACTGGACGGGGTCCGCTTGCTCACACTCTCCGATTTTGCCCCCCGCGCCCATGGCAGAGCCAGCGTGCTCGAGTTCTCGCGGCCCGGCTTTGCTGGGCACGCCGAGGTTCTGCTGGGCCGGTCGGACTACTTCCGCTCCGATCCAGCGGTGACCTGGCTGGCGCTCTCGGTTGGGCTTGCGGCGCTGCTCGGCATGCTGCTCGCGGCGCGTCCCCCGCGCGCTCTGGTTTGGCTCGTGCAGAACGGCAAGCAGAGCGCCAGGGGGCCGCAGCGGGCCCACGTCCCCGCTTGGGGCGCCCTTGGCGTGCTCGCGCGCGCAGTGCCCTCGGCGCTGGTGCTCGAGCTCCTGCGGCGGGTGGGGGCCAGCGGTTGGATCCTCGATTTGCCCATCCTCGCTGGCGCCAGCTTGGGCGCGCTCTTGCTCGGCGCGCTGCTCCTCGATGGGCGAGCGCGTAGCGTTCGCGTCTCGCTCGGTGCTCGTTCGAATGCCTCGCGCTTCTCCCTTGGCCTTGGTTTGTCGGGCGCGTGCCTTGCTGCCTTGGCCCTGGCGCCGGTCCTGCTCGGCTGGGGGCTCGCGGCAGTCGAAGGGGGCAGCCTGTCGCTGGTGGAGCTGTCCGCGAGCCAAGAGCGCGCGCCGCTCGGGGCCGGCCTGCTGGCCTCGCCGTGGAGCTTGATCTCGGCGATCACCTACTTGCTCGCGCTCGTGCCGCGCGGCGGGGAAGGCGCAGTCGCCGGCAAGTCGGAGCGCCTGGCGCCGCTTGGCCTACGTGCGCTCGAGGAGGTCGGCGTCGGTCTCGCACTCGCGCTTTGGGTAGTCCTCTACGGGGGCAGCACTGCTCACTTCAGCGCGCCCGGTCTCGCTGCGCTGTTCTGGTCGACCGAGCTGTTCCTGCTCTGGACGCTCCTTGGATTTCTGCGCACTCGGGCAGGCAACGTCGGCCGCCGCGAGGCGTTTGGGGTTTTGGTCTGGCCGGTCGTGCTGCTCAGCTTGCTGGCTTCGGGCATCCGTCTCCTCGTCCTGCGCTTTGGCCTCGACGCCGCCTGGGAAGCGAAGCTGCGCTGGCTGCCGCTCCTGTGCCTGGTTTCCGTCTGCCTGTGGCTGGCCCTGTCCGTCTTGCGCTCGCTCTCTCACCGTGGGCGCCGCGCTGACCCCTGGCTCTGAGCGCTGGCGCGCACTTGCTCGCCCAGCGCCGCGACGTGCTCGAGGGTCCGGTCGGCGATCTGCTGGAAGAGACGGGGTGAGGCAGGCTCCACAAGCAGGTCGGAGAAGTCGATCGGAGGCCCGTAGTGCACGTGGATTTCCTCCCCGGTGCCGTCGAAGTTGCTTCGGATCTGGCGCCAGATGTCGTTGCCGAGGCCGACGATGAACACGGGCACCACGACCGGACGCGCCGTGTGCACGAGCCGCCCCACCCCAGGGCGCGCCGAAAGCAGGCTGTACGGATCCGGTCCGAGATTGCGCGTGCCTTCCGGATGCATGCCCACGAAGACCCCGCCTTGGGTCAAAAGCCAGGCAAGCTCGTCGAGACAGGCCAGATTGAGCGAAGCCTTGCGCCGGTCGCGAAAGAGCGGCGGATACATGGCGAGAAAGCTCATGCCGAAATTCACGAGCAGGCCTAGCCAGCTGTCGTAGAAGAAGCCCGAGCGAACCGGAAAGACGATGCGGTTCTTCATGCCTGCCCGCACCAGCCGCGCCGTGATCACGTAGAGGTCGAAGAAGCTGCGGTGGTTGGAGACGAGCAGTAGGCTCCGCGGCCTTCCCCCTGGCACCAAGGGCTGCATCAGCTCGAGCGTGCGGCCGAGCCCTTCGACCCGGCACAGGCGCCGTGTGGCGTGATAGATCCAGGATTGCCCAATCCCCCGCTGCAGCCACGCGAGTAGCCGAGAGACGAAAGCCCACTCGAACGAAGCCCGGACGAAGCGCAGGATCGTGCGCTCACGAAAAGACAGCCGACCGCGAGCTAGCTCGAGCAGGTCCGGGCGCACGGGCGCTCTTGGATCAAGCTGGGGCGTCACGGAACACGACGTCGAGATAGCCCGGAGGGGGCAAGTGCGGTGCCGCCAGCTCCGCCAGACGCTCTGCGATCTCCTCACGCTGGCCGCCTTCTACGACGGTCAGGAACAGCGTGAGGTGGGGCTCCCGATCGCGCTCGGGGTTGAACGTCGTCTGAACGTCGACGGCCAGGATGGAGGCGTCCTCTTGGCGAGCGAGCTCGAGCGCCTCGAGCAGCGCCGGGGGTGGCGGCTCGGCGCCGCTCACGACCACAGTGGCGGTCTCTGCCCCCTCGGGCAGGCGGTCCACATAACCAACCAAGGGAAGTGGCGTGCCCTGAACCAGGCTCTGCGCCTCGTCGCGGGAGAGCACGAGCTCCGCATCCGAACCCGGGTTGATGGCCACGCCGCGCAGGCGATCGCTGTCCATGTCCGCTTGCGACAGGTCGAGCGCCACCAGGGCTGGCAGGAACACGAACTCGAGCTCGTCTTCGCCAGTGCGCCAGTCCAGGCCTTCGGCCACCTCCTGCGCCAGCTTCGCCTCGGTGAAGACGGCTCCGAACACGTCGCCGTCGTCGCCGACCAGCATGTGGGGTCGGAAGGTCAGCTCTTCGTCGATCTCGACTTCTTCGCCCGGCGTGGCCCCCGGGATGTGCTCCGCCAGGGGGACCAGGAGCACGCCCTGCTCGAGCGCCTCGAGGAGCAGGGCGACGTCCTTGCGCAGGCCGCTTTGCGCGGCGGTGACGGCTTCGGTGAGCACTGCCGGCGGCGTGTCGTCGTGGTGGTGGTCGTGGTCGTGGTCGTGCGAATGACCATGGGCGTGGCCGTGGTCGTGTGCATGGCCGTGACCGTGGCCGTGGTCGTGTGCATGGCCGTGACCGTGGCCGTGATCCGCCGCGAGGGAAGGCTGCTCGGGTTCGGCCTTGGGCTTCATGGCCGGCTCGGTAACACGTCGCTTGCCGCCCTGCACGCCGCGTCCTCGCTGGGGCCAGGCGAGAGGGTGCAATGTTCGGTGCCCTGCTAGAGTGAACGCCCAACTCCCGCTGCCATGCCCCGTCCCTCCCTGCTCAGCCCTGGCGAAATCCTGCGCCTGCTCGAGAAGCATTTTTCTCCGCGCGCCCGCCGCGTTTGGTTCACCGAAGGGCGGGCCCATGTCGAGCTGCGCAGCGGCGACAGCCCCGAGCTCGAAGCAGTGGCTGCCCGCCTGGCCGCCGCCACAGCGCAGTTCGACGACTTGCTCTGGGCGGAAGTCCATCAGGCCACGGGACGGGCCGTTCTGGCCTATCGTCCCGGCACCCTCTCCGAAGGCGATGTGATGGCGATCGTCATCGAGGCCGAGCTCGCTGCGGGCCTCGGTCGTGCGCTCTTCGACGGCGCTGATCACCCCGCGGATATCGAGCCCAGCGAGATCTTGTTCATCGAGATCCTGGTGGAGACGGTGTCGATGGTGCTCGCCTCGCTGCTTCGCCTCACCATCGTGCCGGAGAGTCGCCTGGCAGGAGCCGCGCTTGGGGCGCTCAGCGTCGTCCGGGCAGCTCCGCGCTTGCGTGGGCCCCTCGACCAGCGCCTCGGCGTCGCTCGCGCCGACCTGCTCCTCGGAGCGAGCATCGCCTTACTCGAAGCTCCAGCCCAGCGCCCGCTCAGCGCCCTGGTCGGTATCGTGGAGAAGGTCAGCCTAGCCTCGGAGCTGTCCGCGCAGCGTCGCCTGTGGGGCCAGCGCGAGAGCCGCCTCGTGGCGGGGCCGGGGGCAGCAGGCCCGAGGCCCGTAGCCGAGCGCGCCATCCCACTCTCGCGCGGGCCGATCGAGGAATACAGCGACCGCGCCTGGCTCGTGGCCTTGTCGGGGTTCGGTCTCAGCCTGCTGTCGACGCGCAGCGTGCAGCGCGCCTTCGCCGCCCTGTTCGGGGGCGTCCCGCGGCCAGCACAGCTGGGGCGCGAGGTGTGGAGCTCGAGCCTGTCCAGGCAGCTCGCAGAGCGGGGCATCTTGGTCCGCGATCGGCGCGCCCTGCGCCTGCTCGATCGCATCGATTGCCTGGTGCTTCAGGGGGACCTCGTGGGTGGCGCCGCAGCCAGCCTGGGTCGTGTGGTGGTCGAGGCGGGCGGGGACGAAGCCCACCATCGCGAAATGGCCGAGATCCTCTTCACGCCCGAGGCGCCCCTCACCATCGTCGAGGCGCACGGCTTTCGTCTTCTGCCCTTCGGCCAGAGCGATGCGAAAGTGAGCACCGAGCTCGCCGAAGGAGCCCACGGGCTCGCGCGGGGTGGTCAGCTCGTCCTCTGCCTGGAGCGTGCTTCCCGCGTGGTGGCGCTCGTCGCCGTCAACATGCGCCTCCGGGTGGGCATCGAGGAGCTAGTGCAGGCTGCGCACGCTGCGGCGATGCGGGTCGTGGTCGCCTCCGACGATCCCGAGGTGCTGCATCGGGTACCAGCGGACGACACGCTCCCCGGGGGCGATGCACTCTACCGCGGCGTGCGTGAGCTCCAGCGCGCGGGCCGTACGGTATGCGTGGTGACGCAGGGCGATTCGCGGGCGCTCGACGTGGCGGACCTGGGCATCGCGCTCGTGCCTGACGGCGGGGAGGTGGCTTGGGCGGCTCACGTGCTCTGCAAGGACGACGTCTCGGACGTACGCATCCTGATCGAAGCAACCAAAGTAGCTCGGGACGTCAGTCGACAGAGCGTCAACGTCGCGCTTTCCGCTGCCACCCTGGGGGCCATTGCGTCGGTGATCGGGCTCCTTCCGATCACCCCGGCTCGCGTGCTCTCCATCGTCAATTTGGCTTCGCTCGTGTCGATGGGGAATGGCCTGCGCCTGGCGACCGATTTCGGTCGTCGGCCTCTGCCGCCGCCGCGCGACCCCACCCCGTGGCACGCGCTCGAGGCCGAAGGTGTGCTGGCGCGCCTGTCCAGCTCGGAGAGCGGCCTCTCTGCGCGTGAGGTCGCCTCCAGGACTCGGGCTTTCGGGCGGAATAGGAACGCCCTGGTCGAGCTGTCCTCGGCGATCTCGGAAGAGTTCTTCAACCCGCTCGTCCCGCTCCTGGCCGCTGGAGCCGGGCTGTCGGCGGTGATGGGGTCGACCGCAGACGCGCTCATGGTGGGCTCGGTGGTGGGCCTGAACGCCACCATTGGTGGCGTGCAGCGGTTTCGCACCGATCGCGCCATCGCCCGTTTGGCCCAGAGTACCCGCAGCGTCGTCCTGGTGCGCCGCTCGGGGCGGACCGAGCTCATCCCGTCCGACAACCTGGTCCGGGGCGACATCGTGCTGCTTGCCGCTGGTGAAGTGGTGCCCGCGGACTGCCGCATCATCGAAAGCCGGGCGCTCGAGGTGGACGCGTCGGGTCTGACCGGTGAGTCCCTGCCCGTGGTCAAGAGCGCCGGGCCTTCCTTCGAGGAGGCTCTGGCCGATCGGACGTCGATGTTGCACGCGGGCACGGTGATCGCGGCTGGTCAGGTCACGGCCGTCGTGGTGGCCACCGGCGCCGAAACCGAGGCCCAGCGGGGCGCCGCGGCCTTCCGCCTGGTGGCTCGCGAAAGCGGCGTCGAGCGACGCATGCGCGAGCTGATGGATCTCACGCTGCCCGTGGCGCTCGCGGCGGGCGCCGGAGTCGTTTTGGCGGGCCTTTTCCGCGGCAAACGCATCGAGCGCTTGGTCGGATCGGCCGTGAGCTTGGCGGTAGCGTCGGTACCCGAGGGGCTCCCGCTCTTGGCCAGCGCAGCCCAGCTAGCCTCCGCCAAGCGCCTGCGCAAGGAAGGGGTCTTGGTTCGCAACCCGCGCTGCCTGGAGGTACTGGGTCGGGTCGACACCATCTGCGTCGACAAGACCGGGACGGTGACCCAAGGGAGCATCGAGCTCGGGTTCGTGTCCGACGGAGAGGTCACCGAGGAAGTGCATGCCGTGACTGGGCGGCGCCTCGACGTCCTCTCCGCGGCCGTCCGCGCCGGGCCACCCCGCGCGCGTCCGGGCGAGCGCATCGATCCCATCGACGGCTCCCTGCAGAATGCTTGGGCCGCCGCCAGCGGAGGACCGGACGAGGGTTCCGACTGGGTGCGTCAGGCCGAGCTTCCCTTCGAAGCCGGGCGCAGCTTCTACGCCGTGCTGGGCCAGCTGCTGGGCGCACCGACCTTGGCGGTCAAAGGCGCGCCGGAAGTCCTGCTCGAACGCTGCTCGTTCGTGGCCCGGTCAGCGGGCGCTCTGCCGATGGGCGAGGCAGTGCCGATGGGCGAGGCAGTGCCCATGGGCGAGGCAGTGCCCATGGGCGAGGCAGTGCCCATGGGCGAGGCAGAGCGAACGCGCCTGGAGCACGTGGCTCGCGACCTGGCGGAGCGTGGGCTGCGGGTGCTCGCCGTGGCCGATGCTTCTGCCGAGGGCCTGGCGTTGCCAGCGGAGCATGAAGTGCGAGGGCTGACGTTCCGCGGCTTCCTCGCCTTCCGCGATCCGATTCGCCCGACTGCTCGGCAAGCGCTCGAGAGCTTGCGCCGCGCGGGCCTGCGCCCAGTCATGGTGACGGGCGACCACCCGAGCACGGCCGTGGCCATCGCGACCCTGCTCGGTCTGTCCTTGGCGCCGAGCTGCATGACCGGCAAGGACATCGCGCGCCTGAGCGACGACGAGCTTGCCAGCCAAGTGGGGGCAGTGGACGTGTTTGCGCGCGTCACGCCGTCCCAGAAGGTGCGCATCGTGCGGGCGCTCATGCGCGCCGGCCGTACGGTGGCCATGGTGGGAGACGGGGCGAACGATGCTCCCGCCATTCGCCTGGCCAACGTGGGGATTTCCATCGGTACCCACGGATCGGAGGCCGCCCGAGCCTCTGCCGACGTGGTGCTCGGAGACGCGCACATCGAGACCTTGGTGCGGGTCGTGGTCGAGGGACGCGCGCTCTGGGATTCGGTGCGGGATGCCGTCTCGCTGCTCATCGGCGGCAACCTGGGGGAAATCGGCTTCACCCTGCTCGGTGGCTTGATCAGCGGTCGACCCCCGCTTGCGCCGCGCCAACTCCTGCTCGTCAACCTGTTCACGGACGTGGCTCCGGCGACCGCGCTCGCCTTGCGCCGCCCCGCGTTGAGCGAGCTCGAGGCACTGGAGAGCAGCGGACCGGACGCCTCCATGGGCTGGCAGCTGAACCGCGACATCGGTACCCGGGCGATCATCACGGCGGGCGGCGCCAGCTTGGCCTGGGCGCTCAGCAGCGTGCTCGGTGGGGGGCGCGGGGCGTCCACCACGGCGCTCCTCGCCCTGGTCGGCACGCAGCTCGGTCAAACGCTCACGGTGGGCGAACGGAGCCGCGGCGTCGTGCTCACCAGCTTGCTCTCCAGCCTGGGCCTGCTCGCCATCGTGCAGACTCCTGGCGTGAGCGGCGCCTTCGGCTGCCGGCCGCTGGGCCCGCTCGGGCTCGGCATCGCCATCGGCTCGTCCGCCGCCGCCACCGCCGCCGGCCGCTATGCACCGGGTGTGCTCGATTGGCTGCTGCCTGGCACCCTGGGCGAGCGCATGGGTATCGCCGCGGACCTGGGCGAGCGGGTCAGCATGCCGCCGCCGTCGTTCGCCTCGGCCCTGCGCCAGCAGGGTACCGAGATCTAGAGCGCCGGCTCTGCTGGCTCGGGCGGGAAGTTGGCCCGAGCTCCGCGCTTGGGGCATCGCCTTTCACATGGCGCAGTTCCGCATCCATCCCGCCGCCCTCCTGCCGGTCTTGTCTCTGCTCGGCGCCTGCGCGGCCCACTCCAACGCCCCCTCTGCCGCCGAGGCGGACAGCGCTCGAATCACGGGCGAGCCCGGACTCTCGGGCAGCTCCGGAGCCACCTTGGTGCGCGAGGCACCCCGCCGAGTCGGCGATCGCCTCGTGCACCGTTATAGCGGCACCTATCGAAGCGAGGCTTTGGTCATCGAAGAGCGGGTGATCGGGCAGGAAGGCGACGTCCTCGTCGTCGAGTACACCGTGCTCGAGGGAGAGCCGCCGCAGAAGCTTCGGGTGCGCATGAGTGTGAGGAGCGAGCGCATCGTCGATGTGGTGAAGGTCGAAGACGACCTCGAAACGCCAGGCGCGCTCGGCGACTACGAGCGGCTCATGGAAAAGACGGCTTTCGCTGCGGAACGCAACCGAGGCCTGGTCGCCCGAAAGGCGCAGACTTGCCTCATCGGTCCTGCGGAGTTCGATTGCGTCGAGAGCACGTTCGACGTCCAGGTCGATGGGCAGGACGGCACCATGTTCGTTTCGCGCCATCCCGGCATGGCGCGTGACATCGCTGGCGAAGTCACCGCCGTCGACGGCACGATCCTGTACAAGGCCGACCTGATTGAGTTCGAGCGAGGCGCCATCGCCGCGGACACCGAGCCAACGGTAGCCATGGGCGAGACGCCCGCCTGGGCAGAGAAATAGGCCTAGCGAGCAAGTCGAGCGAGCAAGCTCACTAGCGAGCAGACTCAGCGCACGCGGGTGAGCCAGCCGCGCCGCTTGGCGTCTTTCCCGGTCGCCGAACGCAAGTAGGCGCGCTGCAAGCGAGCACTGACCGTACCGCGATCGGTTGGGTAGGAGACACCGTCGAGCTCGCGCACCGGCGTCACCTCTGCGGCGGTACCGGTCATGAACACCTCGTCAGCTCGCATCAAGTCCTCGCGGGTGAAGGCGCGGATCTCGATTGGGATCTTCATGTCCTCACGGGCGAGGGCCAGGATCGAGTCCCGGGTGATACCGGGCACGATGGAGGAGGTCTCGTCGTTGGTGATGAGCGTGCCGCTGCGCACGAAAAACACGTTTTGCCCAGTTGCGGCAGACACGGTGCCATCGCTGTTGAGCAGGATGGCGTCGTCGTAGCCGCGATCCATTGCCTCGTGTGCGGCCAGCACGGCGGGCCCGTAGTTTCCGCTCACCTTGGCCATGGTCGGCAGCATGGTGTGGTGCGTTTTGCGCCACGAGCTCACCGTGACCCGGACTCCGTTCCTGAGCGCTCCTTCGCCGAGGAAGGTGCCTAGCTCGCGAATGGCGATGAACGCGTACACCGGACAGCCGCGCTTGGGCTTGAGGTCGATCGGGCCCTCACCGTAGTAGAGCAGCGGCCTGAGGTAGCCGTCCGCGACACCGTTTCGCTTGGTGACCTCGATGCAGGCACGGACCAGAGTCTCGGCATCGTAGGGGCTCTTCATGCCGTAGAGCCGACCCGAGCTCAGAAGGCGCTGGATGTGATCCTCGAGACGGAAGAGCACCGGTCCGCTCGAGCTGGGGTAACAGCGGATACCCTCGAACACGGCGGTGCCGTAGTGCAGCGCATTCGAGTAGTAGTGGATGCTCTGGTTCTCGGCTTCGCGCACCTCGCCGTTCCACCAGATGAACTTGGTCAGAGCCTGACCTTTGGGCCGGCTGTCCCCGAGCACGTCCTCGTCCGGGACGATCGAAAAGCTGGGCCACTCGTTCCGCACCCCGCGAGCCTACCGCCAAAGTCCAGCCGTGGCACCCGCGAGCTCGCCGGCTTGCCAGGGGCGGCCGCCTCAGAGCAGCCGGAGCACCATGGGCGTGCCGATCCACGCCCCGAGGGCCGCTCCCAGCGAGGAGAGGGCGAAAACCAGAAGCACGCGGGTCGCTCGGTTTCGGTAAATGCCGCCCAGGGACTGGACCGCCTTCTGCGCGCCTTCGCAGTCCTCCACCGTGGGCCGTCTGAGCAGTGCTTCCACGAGGCCGGTCACCATGCCGACGCCGACGGCCGGATTGAGCGTGGTGATCGGGGCAGCGAGCGCGGCGGAGAGCACGGTGAGCGGGTGCGCCAGGGCCACCACCGAGAGCGCTGCCGAGAGCAGGGCGGTGGGCAGCACCCACGCCAGGACCATCTCCTCGAGGCCGGCAGCCCCGTGCTTCTGAAAGCCGAAGTAGAACGCGCCCAGAATCAGAGCGGGAATGAGCCAGGACAGGACCTGCCCCAGCCTGCCCGGCGGCGGCAAGCGCGAGAGCTCTCCGTAGTCCGCCTTGTTGCCGAGCTTCTCCACCATGCCGGCTACATGGGCCGCCCCCACCACGCCGACGATCTTCCTGCCGGGCGCCTCCTGAATCTTGCTCATCAGGTACTCGTCACGCTCGTCGATGAGTGGCACCTTGATGCGAGGCATTTCACGCGCCACGGCATGCATCATCTCGCCGATGGTGTCCTTGTCCTTCAGCTCCTCCACCTTGTTCTCGTCGATGTCATCCACGGCGAACGGAGCGGCGAGCAGGCCAGAGAGCACCTGTGCGCGATCCCAGAAGCCGAGGTTCGACCAGGTACGCTTGAGCGTGGCCTGAATGTCCCGATCAGCCAGAACCAGCTCGGCGCCGATCTCCTGGGCGGTACGAACGGCAGCCAAGAGCTCTGCCCCGGGCCTGACACCGAGCTTCTCTCCCATGCGCCTTTGGTAGGCGCCGAGAGCCAGGCTGCTGAGCAAGAAGAGCACCCGCTTCTGCTTGATCACTTGGACGATGTCCAAACTGCGCCAGGCGCTGTCGTCGGTGAGCAGCTTGTGGCGACTCTCGTCGAGCTCCACGCACACCGTGTCGGGGCGTTCTTCGCGGATGACCCGCTCGACTTCTTCCACGCTCTTCTGCGAGACGTGGGCGGTCCCGACGAGGAGGATTTCCTTGTCTCCGTAAGCAAGGCGGGTGACGTGACCGACTTCCGACATGGGTGGCGGACCGTAGCAGGGCGAGTTAGAAAGGCACTGTCTCCGGTGGAAACACGCTGGTCTAGGCGCGGTCACCCCGGCGAGCCCTCGGCCCGCTGGGCCCGGCTCCACGCGCTCGCGCTGGGGACCGGTGCCGCCCCGCGTGCCGACGGCCTCGATCTCACGGAGACGGGTCCCGAGGCGCTGGGTCTGGTCTGGCCGGAAGCAAGGGACATCGTTGCCCGCGCTGCCCGAGCTCCTTACGCGCCGGAGCCGGGCGGGCCCCACGCGGCGCGAGTGGCGATCGCGAAGAGCTACGACGGGCGCGCGGCTCTGCGCCCTATTGCGCCGGACGACGTGCTCCTGACCTCGAGCACGAGCGAGAGCTACTCGTTCTTGCTGCACCTGCTCTGCGATCCGGGGGATGCGGTGCTGGTGCCGCGCCCCAGCTACCCGCTCTTGCCGGACTTGGCGCGGCTCGCCGACGTGCGCCTCTTGCCCTACGAGTTGCGCTACGCCGGGCATTTCCAGCTGGATGCCAAGAGCTTGCCCTCCCCCCTCGAGCTCGCCAGGGAACGTGTGCGTGCCGTCGTCGTCGTCTCGCCCAACAACCCCACGGGGCACTTCACCAGCAAGGACGAGCTTTCGGCGCTCGCCGAGCTCGGCCTTCCGCTCATCGTCGACGAGGTCTTTCGACCTTTCGTTCACAACCCGCGGGACTCGTTTGCCGAGCCCCTCGCCACGGGCGTGCCCACCTTCCTCTTGGATGGGATGAGCAAGCGGGCCGGCCTGGCCGGCCTGAAGGCGGGTTGGATCGTCAGCGCCGGTGGCGATGCTTTCCGGGGCGAGGCTCGTGCGCGACTCGAAGGCATCGCGGATAGTTTTCTCAGCGTGTCAGCGGGAGCGCAGAACGCGATCGCGGAGCTTCTCGCACACGAGGCCCCACTGGGTGCCCCCTTGCGAGCCCGGCTGGCGGAGAACCTCGCCCTCCTGCGCACCCACTCGTCCGGGACTGCGCTCACCTTGCTCGAGCCGGACGCGGGATTTTCCGCCATCGTCCGACTCCCGGCCCTGCAGAGCGAGCCTGACCTTTTCGAAGCGCTTTCGGCCCAAGGGGTGTGGCTGCACCCCGGAGAGCTCTACGAGCTGCCCCTGTCGCCCTGCTTCGTGCTGAGCCTGCTCTGCCCGCCCGAGCGCATCGAGGCGGGCATCGCGCGTCTGCTGTCCTGTGTGGGCGCTTGAGTGTGTGCGCTCGAGTGTGTGCGCTCGAGTCGTCAGGCGCTCACGAGCGATCCACTCGGGCGTCGGCGCCGAACGACGATCGCCGCCAGGAAAGTGAGCAGAGCTCCGAGCGCCCACCCACCAGGCGCGGCCCTTCCGGGGGCAGTCGAGCAGCCGCCGCCGGGACGCTCCTCGACCGGGGGGGGAGCATCGCCTTCTTCGTCCGGCGGAGGCATGTCGGCTTCGTCGGGCTCCTCTGCGGGCGCGCTTTCCTCTTCGGCTGCCTCGTCCTTCTTCTCCTCGTCCTTCTTCTTCTTCGTTCCGGTGAAGACGATGGAGCGCCGGTCGACCACCGGATTCTTGCCTTTGAACTTGAGGGTGGTGGAGGTGCCGACGGTGGAGCCATCGCGGGTATCGCGGATGGTCACCTTGTACTCGCCGGCCTGGAAGTCGTGCGCGCGCGTCACTTTGAAGCTGAACTTCGTGCGCGACATGATCTGTCCCGTGCCCGCATCCAGGAAGCCCACGTCCGAGCTCTCGATCAGCGGTTGCTGATTGGAGAGCGGCTGGGTGGTCTCGACCGGATCCTCCTTGCCGTCCACGAGCGAGCGCTCGTACACGGCCAAGAGCTCGAACTCGAACTTCATCGGTACGTAGGCGACGTCGGGGGCGCGGCTCATGTGGAGCTCCATCTCCAGGTGCCACGACTCGCGCTTTTCGTTCTCCTCGATCGTGGTCTTCTTCCAGACCACGCGGCCGCCTGCGAATGCCGGCGTCGCCAGGCACAGGGTCAAAAGGGCGATCTGGATGCCGAAAAGCCAGCGCGTGATCGCGCGACGGTTGCCGTACTTCATGAAAACCTCCGCCGCGGACGCTACACGGCTGGGGGCTCGTTTGAAACAGCCCGACGTGCGCTGGAGGGCGGCGGGGGTGGCACAGTGCGGGGCAGCACAACCCGGGGCAGCACAGTGCGGGGCAGCACAGTGCGGGGCAGCACAGTGCGGGGCAGCACAGTGCGAAGTGCCTAGTCTTCGCCCTCGCCCCAGGGGGGCGACGGCAGCGTCTCGCCGCCGTCACCGGCAGAGGGACTCGTCGGTCTGGATCTTTCCACGATGGTTGGGCGCCCTTCCTCGTCGCCCTCGGCAGAGGCCCCGGCCGGCACCAGATCGATCAGCGTGGCACGGGGGGAAGACTCGGTCTCTTGCGCGGGCGCTGCGGGACTGGACAGCGCCGGATGGGACGGCGCCGGATGGGACAGCGCCGCATGGGACAGCGCCGGACTGGACAGCGCCGGACTGGACAGCGCCGGAACGGACAGCGCTGGACTAGCCAGGGTGGGTGAGGCCTCGGGAGGCGCGGTGACGGCTTCGCGCGAAGGCGAGCTCAGCCCACCGCTCTGGAAGAAGCCCAGCACGCGCCGGCCCGGCTCGAGGGGCGCTGCCGAAAATCTGGCTTCGGCCTCGGGCCCCTCCGCTGGGATTGTCTGCCCACCGAAGCTCGCCCCGGTAAAACTCTGCATCGACGCGGCAGCGACCGGAGGCTCGCTTGCTCGGGGCTGGTCAGCTTGCGGCTGGTCGGCTTGCGGCTGGTCGGCTTGCGGCTGGTCGGCTCGCGCTTGCACGGCCGACGGCGCCACCTGGTGCGCGAGCTCCACGAGGTCGGGTCGCTCCGGGTCGGTGCGCGCGCGGCGACGGCTGGCCGCAGGATCGGTGTCGCGCGTCCCGCGCTCGGCAGGGGTCGCGGCCTCCGGCGAAGGCCCAGGAGGGATCGCCCAGCGTTGGTCTTTCTTCGTGTTCACGCGCACGCCGCTCGGTTGACCGAGTCATAGCCCGCGCACGCCGGCCTGCCCACCTTCGAAATGGAAATTGTGAGTCAGGCGTCAGCGCTCGTCGTTGCCTGGGGGAAGGAGCACCAGGCAACGGGTTACCCACAGGGGGCTATCATGGGCGGTGTATGAGGACTCCTGCCCGCCGCTGAAAACGCTGGGCGCAGTCTTTGCTTCGCCGGCTCGGAAGGGCATTTCCAGCCGGCGCGCGGGATCTGCCAAGCGCACTTCGGAGCCGGGCTCCAGACGAAGGAGCTCCACGATGGCTTCCGCTTCTCGCAGGAGCACAATCTTGCCGCCATACGGCGTCGTCTCCTCCGTTGCCCCGAACGCACCCCGTGAGCGCGTGATTTGCACGGCTGCCGCGCGGGCGCGACCGCGCAAGGCCTCGGGCTTGTCGACGCGCAGGGTGATCTGTTGAACGCGTGGATGGCTGGCGAAGAGAAAGGCTGCGGCCTCCTCGCACAGGACTTCGAGCAGGCGATACTCGCGAAACTGCAGGAGGGCCGTGATCTCGTCGGCGACCCGTGAGTAATCGATGGTGTCGGCGATGCGGCCTGAGCGTCCTGCGCTCGACGCGTCGAGCCCGAGTCTGAGGTCGAGCTTGAGCGGCTGCTCGTGCCTGCGCTCGTAGGAACGCAGACCCACGATGCAGCGCAGCTCGAGCCCATCGATGCGAATGGAGTCCATGACCGAGAACGAACGGGCCAGCCTGCGAGGAGCCTCGCCCGCGGCACGCGTGGCCAGTGTGTTAGCAGGGCTACCCACATCGGCCTACCCCTCTGGCCGGGCTCTCTTCCGGAAAGCCGAGCAAAACCGCGCCCTGAACCAAGAGCTGGAGGAAATCAGCAGAGTTGGTCGCCTGCGCGACGCCGGATTACAATGAATGGTCCATGCGCCTTGCTTTGCTTGCCCCTTTGACCCTGGCCATTTTGCTGAGCGCCGGGTGCGGCGCTCGCACGGGGGAAGACGAGCTCATGACCCCCGACCTCGGGGCGGGCGGGACCGCCAGCGGCGGGACCGACGGCGGCGGAGGAATCTTCGGCACGGGCGGTGTGCCCGACCCGGATGCGTGCTGCCACCCCTCGGCGGGTCGGGGCTGCGATGACGAGGTCATCGAGGCATGCGTTTGTGCAGAGGACTCGTTTTGCTGTTCCGGGGCCTGGGACAACGATTGCGTGGCCCTGGTCGAGGAGTTTGGCTGCGGGAGCTGCGGGGTGGGCACTGGCGGAACCGGGAGTGGCGGCAGCGGCGGCGGGCCGCCGGTCGGCGACTGTTGCAGTTCGCACACCGACCCGGGCTGCAGTCAGGCCGACATTCAGGACTGTGTCTGCGCCTTCGACATCTACTGCTGCGAGACGGCTTGGGATCCGACCTGCGTGTCCGAGGTCGCCCAATGCAATGCGAGCTGCGAGACGGGTACCGGCGGGCAGAGCGCAGGTGGTGCCGGCGGCCAGGACACCGGCGGCCAGAGTGCTGGCGGCCAGGCTGCCGGTGGCGTGGGCGGCCTGAACACGGGCGGGCAGAGCGCAGGTGGTCAGAGCGCCGGCGGCCAGAGCGCTGGCGGAAGCACCGGCGGTCAGAACACGGGCGGTCAGAACACGGGCGGTCAGAACACCGGTGGTCAGAATACTGGCGGTCAAGCGGCAGGCGGTGGCGGTGGCGCTTCCGGCAATTGCTGCGAAGTGCACGACACCATTGCCTGCGAAGACCCGGGGGTGACGGACTGCGTCTGCATGGCCGATCCGTTCTGCTGCAACAACCATTGGGACGAATGGTGCGTCCAGCGAGCTGACGAGCAGTGCGGGGCGAGCTGCGGCAATCCCTACTGCGAGGGCATACCCGCGGGTACATGCGAGGACTGCATGTGCAACGAGTGCTTCAACCCGGTGCTCAACTGCATCAACGAACCAGCCTGCTCTTGCGTCATCTCCACCGGATGCGTCTCGGATTGCTTGGATCCAGACGTCTGCGGGTCGGTACTCAACTCCGGCAACTGGCTCGAAACCGCGGGTTTGGTCACGAGCGTTCAGGCTTGCCAAGAGAGCAGCGGCTGCCCCTGTTACTAGCTTTCGGAGCGGCGAGGGCGGCTGTCGAACTCGACTCGTGGGGTCTCCCCTGCGTGCTTCTCCGCGCCGTTTTCAGCACTCTGCTAGTGCGTGACCGCGCTGGGCGGCCTCGTCTCGACCAGCGAGATAGGCCACGAGAGCGAGTCGCGCGTCCAGTCGCTGTCTGCACTGCGGAACTCGACGTAGAGGTCGTAGTGGCCCGGGGAAGGGGGGAACGGGACGCCCATCGTGCGGGTGCGAAAGCGGATGCCGGTTGGCCGATGGCGATGCACGTCGGAGTACGTGGCTAGGCCGTTGTGACCCAGAAGCACGAAGCGCATGAAGATCTCGCGTCCGAGCTCCTGGTCCTGCATGCGAAAGTAGCAGTGGATCTCGAGCGGCAGGGAGCCATGCGGCGGGGGTGGGGCACCAGGCGCGACGTTCACTTGCTCCACCAACGTGAACAAGCTGATGTTGCTCGTGTGCTGATCGAGGGAGGAGCCGACGCAAACGGTGAGCGAGTAGCAGCGGGGCATGCGGTCAGACGCCGAAGGGCCAGGGGCTGCCGGTCGCATAACCCAGAACGGTCGTAGCCCCAAAAGCCAGGACGGCCGCACCCGCAATGGACCCCAGCGGACGCAGACGGATCGATTGGGCGCTCAGCCAGGCCCATGCGAGCACTCCGGCGGCGGCCACAAGGGCGTGGACGGGCAGACCGTGCCAGGTCGACGAAAGGAAACCGGCGAGGCCAAAGCGGTACTGCTCGGCCTCGGGGCTGGGGCCCAGGGTCGGCGGCCCCACCGCGAGCAGGTGCTGGACGGCAGCCAAGAATACCAAGAGCGCTGCGCCCCTTTCGGCCGGGTCGCCCCGGTATGCGTGAGCGGCGAGGAACGAGCCGAAGACCAGCCAAAACAGGAGCGCCAAGGGCGGGGGCGGCAGTCCGAGGACGACGTCGAACAAGAGGCGCTGCCAGAGCGCCCCGATGACGCTGACGAACGCGCCGAGGACCTTCAGCCAGTCCAGCGCAGCGTGCGCCGCGGGTGGTCCCTGCCCGAGTAGGCGCAGCGCGAGTGGTTGGAGCGCGAATCGTCGGATCGCGAGTAGGCGGATCGCGAGCAGGCGGATCGCGAGCAGGCGCAGCGCGAGTGGCCGCCGCGGAGAGGGTCGCTCGTTCACCCCCGCGAGCGTTTCATGCCTGCCCCCGAGCAGGCAATCCGCGCCGTCACCCAGTCCGGGATTTTTCATGCGGTCCCTGCTATTTCGAAGGCTGAATGCGATCGGTAGGGCGCTCGGCTCCGTGGATCCTAGGGCTCGCCCTGCTCGCTGCGTCCTGCCGTAGGGACGCGCCAGCGGACGACGCGCGGGTGGCGGCAGCCGAGAACCCGCTGGCGCAGCGGCAACTGCGTGAGCTCGAGGCCGAGTGGGCGGTGGCCTCACCGTTCGAACGCCAGGCCATGCGGGAACGCCTCCAGCAGTTCGTGCGCCGCTTCGAAGGCGATCCAAGTACGGCGCGCGCGCGCCTCCTGCTTGCGCGCTCGCTGCTCTTGGCAGGGCAGGCAACCCCTGCGGAGCGTGCATTGAGCCCCGTCCTCTCGCTTCCGGCCGGGCTCGCCAAGGACGAGGCCACCATCGTGCTGGCGGCGATCCGCCATCATCAGAAGCGCGACGTCGAAGCGCTGGCATTGCTCGAGCCACTTGCCGGCAAGCTGGTGACGGATGAAGCGCGCCACGAGTTCTCCGAGGTGCGCGTGCAGGCAGCGCTCGCAGCGCGGCGCTGGCGCCTCGCCGTGGACACCATGGTCGCCTGGGTGGACGACGCCGGACCCCGCTCCGACGAGGTGCGTCCCTGGGTCGAACGCGCTCTGGTTCAAGTTCCGGATCAAGCGCTTTCGCGAGTGCTCGAGGATTGGTCGGCGCGGCCGGCCGAGAGTGACGGGCGCACGTTCGTCATGAGCGTGGTGGTCCATCACTTGGTCAAGCGGGCCCTTTCGACCGACGATTCTCGCTTGGCGCGCCATCTCTTGGCTCACTCGCCCGCATGGCTGCGCAGCGGTGACGTCGGCGACGAGCTGACCCTCTTGGCCAGTCGTGCCGAGGAAGAGGCGCACGTTTCCGGTCGGCTCGTGGGCGTGGTCGTGGGAGGACCGGACGCGCTCTCGAAATCGCGCAGCGCCGCGCTCGCGGCTGGGCTGATGCAGGGTCTGTCGGGCGCAGAGGGGGACGATGGCATCGGCCTCGTGTTCGAGGGAGCCGAGGCGGGGATCCGCCCCGCACTGGCAGCGCTCCGCGGCCAAGGGGCAGTGCTTCTGATTGGCGCGATGGATCCGGTCTCGTCTTTGGACGCGCTTTCCTTCGCCGAGTCCCGGCGCGTTCCGGTCGTCGTGCTCTCTTCGCCACTGCAGCTGTCCGCAGAGCGCCTGGAGTACGGCTTCGATTTCGGCGCCAAGCTCGGTGAGCAGCGCCAGCTGATCGAAGCGGCGCTCAGCACGAAACAGCTGGTGCCGGCGGTGTTCGTCGGTCCCGGAGACGTTCCCTGCCCCGGCTTCGATTCGAGGCCGGGCCAGTCGACGTTGCCACTTGCCGACTGGAAGGAGCGCGGCGTGCGCGCGGTGGCTTTGCTCGGTGACGCGCGGTGTGCGGCGCAGGTGATGAACGAGTCTCTGGGGCTTCCTTCGCGTCCAGTATTCGTCCTGGGGTTGGAAGCAGCGACTGCGCAGGCCCCCGAGCGTCCGCCGGCGAAGAGGCCGATCTCGCTCGGCCATGTTGCCGTCGGTCAGTTCCCAGTCGCGCGCGCCGCCGCGGGCGACCGCTACCAGGCCGGAGAGGGGTCGGAGGTGCAAGCGAGCACGAGCTTTTTCGAAGCGGTGGGGCGCGATCTGGCCGCGCTCCTGCGCGTGGCCTTGGCCGAGGTCCCCGAGAAGGCGGAAAGCGCGCCCGACCTCGTGCGTAAGCTCCACGATCAGGCTCGCGATGGCCTACTTTCGGCCACGGCACCGCTGCTCACCACCGATCGGCAGGGATTTGGCGGACGTCATCAGATCGAGCGCGACCTCTCCGTCGTCGGACTGGGCGCGCCATGAGCACGCTCGAGTTCCTTCTATCAAGCGAGCTCGACACCGAGCGACTCGCGGCGCTCGTCGCCCCGCTGCTCGAGGCAGGGGACCTCTTGGTCTTGAGTGGTGACCTCGGTGCCGGCAAGACGTACTTCGCCGGAGCACTCTGCCACGCGCTCGGCCTGCCAGCAGACGAGGCCGTCACCAGCCCCACTTTCTCGCTGGTCAGCGAGTATCAAACGTCCCACCTCGTGCTGCATGCCGATCTGTATCGTCTGGAAACTGCGGCAGACGTGTTCGAGCTCGGCCTTTGGGAAAGGCGCAGCGACGGCGCCGTGCTCGTGGTCGAGTGGGGGCTTCCTTTCGTGGCAGAGCTCGGGGGCGACCCGATCGTGCTTCATTTCGGCTTCGAACCGCGGCGGGCGTCGGCTCCGGCGCATGGCCCCCGGGCGGGGCGCTTCTTGGACGCGCTCTTGCCTCGTGCCCGGAGTCAAAGCGATCTCTTGGTGACGGTTTCCGGCTGAGTCAGCGCGGATCGAGCGCTTGGCGGCCCAGCACGATCATCGGGTGACCCAGGACCTTCCTGCCCATGATCCAGGTGCCCACCAGCGTCTCGACACAAAGCGCAAGCCACGCTCCCGGCGCTCCGTGACCCATGCGCACGCCCCAAAGGTAGGTCAAAGGTGGAGTGAACACCCAAGCACAGGCAACGGTCACCCAGGCGACGAAACGGATCTGCGAGAGTCCGCGCAAGATGCCCTTGCTGAGATTGTAGAAGGCGTTGATGCCTTGCAAGGCGCCGGCCAAGACCAGCGTGGTACTGCCGACCGCGATCACCGCGGCTTCTTGATTGAACATGCCGACCAAGAAGCCCGGCACGAGCACGAACGTGAGCCCAAGAAGCAGCGCATAGCCCCCGGTCAGCACGACCCCCGCGCGCGCCAGGCGCACCAGGGGAGCGGGGCGCGTGGCCCCTACTGCTTGCGAGACCAGGATCGAGACTGCGTCCGAGATGGCGATCAGCGGCAGGAACGATAGCAGCGAAAGCTGAAGCACGATCTGGTGCACGGCCACGTGCAGGTCTCCGACTTCGAGCAAGAGGAGTGGCACCGCGGTGAACGCGATCATGTCCAGCGTGCGCTCGATGCCGGTCGGCAGACCGCGGACGGCAGTAGCTAGAGCGCCCCTGAGCGAGCTCTCGTCCCAGAAGAACCCCTGTGGTGTTTGTAGCAGCGTGAGCAGCGCCGCCTCGGTGAGCGCCGAGGCCAGCGTTGCCCAGGCGGCTCCCGCCACGCCGAGGTCGAGCCCGAAGATCAGTAGAGCATCCAGCGGCAGATGGACGAGGTTGGCCACCAGCGTGACCCGCATGGGACCCGCCGAATCACCGCATGCCTGGCGCCACTGCGCCAGCGCCTGCGTCACCAGGACGAGGGGGCAGCTGAGGGCGCGGATCGACATGTACTCCTGAGCCAGGGTGATGGTTGGCCCACCGCGGGTGAAGAGAGGGAGGAGCTCGGCCACCAGCGCTGCGACCACGCTGCTGATCACTCCGAGCACCAGGGCGACGCGCAGGAAGGCACCGAGCTCGGAGCGGACGACTGCCTGGTCCCCTTGTCCTACCGCTTCGCCCACTCGCACGCGGGCTGCACCGAAGAGCGCGATGCCGAAGGACACCACCGTGAAGACGCCCATCCCACCCAGACCCACGGCTGCCAGCTCCGTCGACCCCAGCCAACCGATGAACAGCGTGTCGACCAGCGTCATCGCGCTGACGGACAAGAGGGAAAGGACCATCGGTCCCGAGAGCCGCAGGAGCTCGCGGAAGGGGTGCTGGGCCCAGGGCAGGGTGTCGCCTGCCCGCTCTGGGGCTGGGGTGCGCCGCGGGCGGTCCATGGTCCGCCTCAGTAGTGCGAAACCCGGGCTCGTCGATGCCGATCCGATTCCAGCCCTGATGAAGGCCCGGAGAGGCCCGGGCTCGTGGCGACCAGAGAGCGCTGCCCGTTTGCCTGCGCCCCCCGGCGGAGTTCGCGGCGGCGGGCCGCCCTGTGTTACCGTCGACTCCTCGCTCGGCTGGGGTGGCCTGCCACCTCGTGCTCCTCGATTCGCGGAAAGCCTCTTTATGTTTGCCTCGTCTTTCGTTCGGTCCCGCCCTGTTCGATCCGGCCATGGACGCACGCTCGGCGTGCTTTTGACCCTCGCCACCGTTCTGCCTTTCGCGGGGTCCGCGGCGGCGCAGACGGAAGAAGATCGCGCCAACGCACGCGCCGCTGCCGGCGCCGGCGCCGACGCTTTCGACTCGGGCAACTTCCAGAAGTCTGCTGACTTCTTCGAGCGTGCAGAGTCGCTCGTCCACAGCCCCGTGCACCTCTGGTACATCTCGCGCTCGGTCAAGGAGCTGGGTCAGCTGGTGAAGGCGCGCGAGCTTTGCATGCGCGTGGTGCGTGAGGGCACCAAGGGCGCCAGCTCTGGTGTGCTAGCGGCCAACGACGGCTGCAACGACATCCTCAAGGAGCTCGAGGGTCGCATCCCGGTCCTGACCATCGACGTGGTTGGCCTGGAGAAGGGCACGAAGTACTCGGTGAAGCGCAACGGCGTCGACGTCTCGCTCGCGGTGATTGGCATTCCGGCCCCCGTCGATCCGGGTGAGTACACGGTGACCGGAACGGCAGAAGGCTTCTTTGCCCCCGAGCAGAAGGTCACTCTGGCGGAAGGTGGGCAGGCCACGGTCACGCTGACCTTCCAGGCCGGGAGCCCCACCGTAGCCCCCGTTCCGGGCGAGCCCGTGGCCGAAGAGCCCGCCGAGAGCGCGCAACCGACGGAGCAGGCCAAGGAGCCCGAAAAGGAGAAGGGAGGAGGCATGGCGCCTCCGCCCGTCGCCTCGTACATCCTCTGGGGTGCCGGCCTCGGCGGCATCGCTTTCGGCGTCATCATGGGCGTGGACTCCAAGTCCAAGGCCGATCGCGCCGACCAGCTGTGCGGCGGCTCCCGCGCCCAATGCATGGTGGATGCCGGGAGCGAGACGGCTGACGAAATCACGAGCTTGAACGACGGCGCTGGAACGAGTCAGATCCTCTCCATCGTCGGCTACGGCGTGGGTGGGGCGGCCATCGCCACGGGCGTCGTGCTCTGGGTCCTCGAAATGAACAAGGGCGGCAAGAAGGCGTCGGCCATGCTCCACGAGGAGCCGCGCCTGCGGCCCGTTCTCGGCTTCGGCCATGTCGGCATTGCCGGCACGTTCTGAGGCTGGCCCGTTCGCGGAGTGCGCGCTCAGGCTAGCTGGCCCGGCGCGAGCGCCAGGCCAGGGGCCGTGGCCTTACTTGACGATGATGATGCGGCAGCCGGCGCAACCGGGCGGCTTGGCTGGGTCAGCGTCGTCGCACTCTTCCATGGCTTCGGTCTGCACCACGCCGTCGCCGCAGTACTCACCGATCGTGCAATCGGCGTTGCAGCGGTTGTGACCGCCGGTGTTCTCCGCGTCGCCGTCGTCACACTGCTCGCCAGCGGCGATGATGCCGTCGCCGCAGATGGGCAGGCACTCGCTGCGAGCCGTGTTGAAGCCGGACAGTGTGATCTGAAAGCTCGAGCCCTCGGGCAGGCGCTCGGCGTGGAACATCTTGATCTCGTAGACGCCGCCGTCCTCGATGCCGAGCTCGGCAATGTTGGTTGCGCCATTGCTGATGGGGCCACCGGAGTTGGCCACGCCGGGATCCACGGGCTCCGTGGTCGCCCAGGTCACGTTGCCGTTGGCGGCGAAGTTGAATGTCCCCGTGAGCGGCACGTGAATGCCGCCGAGGTCGATCAGTAGGCGCCGGTTGACGAACACCCAGACATCGTCGTCGCCGATGAAGGTGAACTCGGCCTCCATGCCGGTCGTGTACTTGAACCAGTAGGCAATCTCCGACGTGAAGTGGAAGTTGTGGAGCGGCTGCGTGGGCCCGGGCACGCCCTGGTCGTTCACGTCACCCGGATCCTCCCAGGGCCAGCCCAGTCCCTCGTAGATCTGGGCGGGGATCCTGGCCGCCCCGCGCTCGTCCTCGAGCGCTTCCGGGCTGTCGTCGATGGGAAAGAACAGCGGGTTGCCGTCGTAGAGGTTCTGCGAGACCGCACCTGCGCAGAGGCAGTTCGTGCAGCAGTTCTCGGGCATGGTTTCGTCGACGGCTGCACCCACCGTAAAGCAGGTGTCCACCGCCGGATCGAACGCGGGCTGGTTGCACTGTCCAGCCGCCGAAGCCTCCTCGCAGGTGGTGAAGTCCGCCGTGTTGCCGCACCAGCGACCATTGCCCTGCACCTTGCCCGCAAACTGCTCGCCGTTCGGGCCGTAGCGATTGACGTAGCCACCCTGGCCGTTCGGGTAGAGGGTGATGCCGCCGACGATGGTGGCGTACTCACCCGCCGTCTCGCCGTACCACTCACCGAACGAGGTGGCTGAACTGATGCACTGATGCGTGCCGGCGAGCGTGGGCTTACCAGCCGCGTTCAACGTCGCCGTGACCAGGCCCTCGGTGACGCCGTCGCAGGTCATGTCGCCCCGCGGGAAGAAGTCGCTGTGGCTGACGTTGAAATCTCGGAAGACGATCGGAAGCTCGAGCGTGCAGGCGTCTCCCTCGCAGGGTGGTGCCTGACTGCAGGTATAGCCAGGCTCCGCCAGGCAGGCGCTCGAGCAGCCGTCGCCGTCGATGCCGTTGCCGTCGTCGCATTCCTCGGCGCCGATGATGAGACCGTCGCCGCAGCTCGAGGTGCAGCCGTTCTCGGTGCACTCCGGCTCTGCTTGGCAGGTGATGCTGCAGCCGTCGAAGGGCTGGCCGTCGGCAGCTTCGCAGGTTTCGGCGCCTTCCTGCACGCCATCGGCGCACATCGTCGCGCGGCAACTGCTCGGCGAGGCGTCGTCGCACGTCCAGCCGATTTCGTACTTGCAGGTGGCGGAGCAGCCATCGCCCAGGTTCAGGTTCCCGTCGTCACACTGCTCGGGGAAGATCTGCGCGCCGTCGCCGCACTTGGCGTAGGGTCGGCAGGGCTGCCCCGCTTCGGGACAGACGAAACCGGGCTCGACGTAGCGGCAGTTGTCACCGCAGCCGTCGCCTGACGCCATGTTGCCGTCGTCACAGGCCTCGTCGTCGTCCAGGACGCCGTCGGCGCAGGAGGCCGTCGGCGGAGCCTCGATCACGTCTGGCGGGATGATGACGATGGTGGTGCCTCCGGTGCCGCCGCCAAGGTCGCTGCCGATGCCCCCGCTGCCCGTGGACAGGTCGAGGTCGCCCCCATCACCCGAACCTTCGCCAGCCGAGCAGGCGACGATCGTCACGGCTAGCGTAGCGGCGCCAGCGAGAAAGGACTTGGTCTTCATCAGCATGGGGAATCGCTTTCAGGGGGGCTTGGGCTCTTGGAGAGCGGTACCGCCATGGCGGTACCGCTCGCCGTGCGGCGATGCCGCT
>Ga0315912_10001742_pt1 | contig 25454 bp, 32 predicted proteins | sample VfabasoilMG_FD_204469 | JGI IMG/M metagenome (GOLD analysis project Ga0315912, IMG submission 204469) | Garden soil microbial communities collected in Santa Monica, California, United States - V. faba soil | ecosystem: Environmental > Terrestrial > Soil > Garden | place: USA: California... | reverse complement strand
GTGCCATCGCGATCGAATCGCAGGCGCAGTCGCGTGCCAACCAGATCATCGAAGAGGCGCGCAAGGCCGCGAGCCTCGAGGGTGAGAAGGCGATGGCCGCGGCCAAGTCGCAGATCGAGCTCGAGAGCAACCGCGCGCGCGACCAGTTGCGCGGCCAGGTGGTCTCGCTGGCGGTCGCCGGTGCGAAGCGCGTTCTCGAACGCGAAGTCGACGCCAAGACGCACGGCGAACTGCTCGACCAGCTCGCGGCGAAGCTCTAAGGCGCAAGCAACATGGCTGAACGCATCACCACCGCACGTCCGTACGCGAAGGCCATCTTCGCGCTGGCACGCAAGGCCAACTCGCTCGGCAACACGTCGACGGGATTGCAGCGCGCCGCCACGGTGGTCGCGGATCCCAGCGTGCACGACCTGCTCGGCAGCCCCCACGTGACCCCGGCGCAGCTCGCCGGCCTGGTCAACGGCATCGCGGGGCTCGACGAGAGCGGCAGCAACTTCGTGTCCCTGCTCGCGCAGAACCGACGCCTCGGATTCCTCCCCGAGATCGCGGCGCTGTTCGAACAGATGAAGGCCGAGGTTGAAAACGCCGTGGATGTCGAAGTGGTGGCCGCGTCGCCGCTGTCTTCGGACCAGGAAGGCCGTTACGCCGCCGCGCTGCAGAAGAAGCTCGGCCGGCAGGTGCGCCTGCATACGCGGATCGACAACAGCCTGCTCGGTGGCGCCGTTCTCAAGGCCGGTGACCTGGTCATCGATGGTTCGCTCAAGGGCAGGCTCGAGCGCCTGGCCACTGAACTGACCGCATAAAGTTTTTTCGAGGTTTAACCATGTCCGTCAAAGCATCCGAAATCAGTGACCTCATCAAGTCACGCATCGAGAACTTCAAGTCGCAGACCGAGGCGCGCAACGTCGGCACCGTGGTCACGGTGACGGACGGCATCTGCCGCATCCATGGTCTCGCCGACGTTCGCTACGGCGAAATGATCGAGTTCCCGGGCAACGTGTTCGGCCTGGCGCTGAACCTGGAGCAGGACTCGGTCGGCGCGGTGGTGCTGGGCGAGTACAAGGGCATCCGCGAAGGCGACACCGTGAAGACCACGGGCCGCATCCTCGAAGTGCCGGTGGGCCGCGAAATGCTGGGCCGCGTGGTCGACGCGCTGGGCCAGCCGCTCGACGGCAAGGGTCCGCTGAAGACCACGCAGACCGCGCCCATCGAGCGCGTGGCGCCGGGCGTCATCTACCGCAAGTCGGTCAGCCAGCCGGTGCAGACTGGTTACAAGGCCGTCGACTCGATGGTCCCGATCGGCCGCGGTCAGCGCGAGCTCATCATCGGCGACCGCCAGACCGGCAAGACCGCGCTGGCCGTCGACACCATCATCAACCAGAAGTCCTCGGGCATTAAGTGCGTCTACGTCGCGATCGGCCAGAAGCAGTCGACCATCGCCAACGTGGTGCGCAAGCTCGAAGAGCACGGCGCGATGGCGCACACCATCGTCGTTGCGGCTTCCGCCTCGACGCCGGCCGCCATGCAGTACCTCTCGGCGTACTCGGGCGTGACCATGGGCGAGTTCTTCATGGACAACGGTGAAGACGCGCTGATCATTTACGACGACCTGTCGAAGCAGGCCGTGGCCTACCGCCAGATCTCGCTGCTGCTGCGCCGCCCTCCGGGTCGCGAGGCGTACCCCGGCGACGTGTTCTACCTGCACAGCCGCCTGCTCGAGCGTTCCGCGCGCGTCAACGAGGCGTACGTCGAAGAGAAGACCGGCGGCAAGGTGAAGGGCAAGACCGGCTCGCTCACGGGCCTGCCCATCATCGAAACCCAGGCCGGTGACGTGACCGCGTTCGTGCCCACGAACGTCATCTCGATCACCGACGGCCAGATCTTCCTCGAGACCGACCTGTTCAACGCCGGCATCCGTCCCGCGATGAACGCCGGCATCTCGGTGTCGCGCGTCGGTGGCGCGGCCCAGACCGACATCATCAAGCGCCTGGGTGGCGGCATCCGTCTCGCCCTCGCGCAGTACCGCGAACTCGCGGCGTTCTCGCAGTTCGCGTCGGACCTCGACGAGGCCACCCGCCGCCAGCTCGAGCGCGGCGTGCGCACCATGGAGACCATGAAGCAGAAGCAGTACGCGCCGATGTCGGTGGCGGAACTGGCTCTCTCCATCTACGCGGTCAACAACGGCTTCTTCGACAAGGTCGATCGCAAGAAGATCGTCGACGCCGAGGCCTCGCTGCAGTCGTTCGCGAAGAGCGCGCACAAGGCCGGCATCGACGCCATCAACGCGGAGCCGGTGCTCAAGAAGCACGAAGGCACGCTCAAGGCGATCTGCGAAGACTGGGCCAAGACGGGTTCGTTCTAAGGTAGTTAGAAATGCCTGGCACAAAGGAAATCCGCGTCAAGATCGCCAGCGTCAAGTCGACGCAGAAGATCACCAAGGCCATGCAGATGGTCGCGACCAGCAAGATGCGTCGCGCCCAGGATCGCATGCGCCTGGCGCGTCCCTACGCCGACAAGATCAAGTCGGTGATCGGCAACCTGACGCAGGCCAACCCGGACTACCGGCATCCGTACCTGCAGGAACGCACGGAAGTGAAGAACGTCGGCATCATCGTGGTGTCGCCGGATCGCGGCCTGTGCGGCTCGCTGAACATCAACAACTTCAAGACCGTGCTGCTGGCGCTGCGCGACTGGCAGTCGAAGGGCGTGAACGTCTCGCTGTGCCTCATCGGCAGCAAGTCCACCTCGTTCTTCCGCCGCCTGCCGAACCCGATCCTCGCCAGCACCAGCGGCCTGGGTGACTACCCGCACATCAAGGACCTGCTCGGCACCATCAAGGTGATGCTGGACGCCTACAAGGAAGGCAAGATCGACCGGCTGTACCTCGCTTCGTCGCGCTTCGTGAACACGATGACGCAGAAGCCGGAGCTGCAGCAGGTGCTGCCCGTCGAACTCGATGCCGGCGCGCAGCTGCAGGAGCACTGGGACTACATCTACGAACCCGGCGCCTCCGAAATGCTCGATGGCGTGCTCATGCGTTACATCGAGTCGCAGATCTACCGCGCGGTGGTCGAGAACGTCGCCTGCGAAATGGCGGCGCGCATGGTGGCCATGAAGGCCGCATCCGACAACGCCGGCAAGCTCATCAACGAGCTGCAGCTCGTCTACAACAAGGCCCGCCAGGCCGCGATCACCAAGGAATTGGCCGAGATCGTGGGCGGCGCGGCGGCCGTCTGAGACGGCACAGACAGAATTAGTTAGAGGTTACGCAACATGGCCACAGGCAAGATTACCCAGATCATCGGCGCCGTCATCGACGTGGAATTCCCGCGCGAGTCGATCCCGAATGTCTACGAAGCGCTCAAGCTCAAGGACGCCGACCTGACGCTCGAAGTCCAGCAGCAGCTGGGCGACGGCGTGGTCCGCACCATCGCCATGGGTGCTTCCGAAGGCCTGAAGCGCGGCCTCGCGGTCGAGTCCACGGGCAAGGCCATCTCGGTGCCGGTGGGTGCCGCGACGCTGGGCCGCATCATGGACGTGCTGGGCACGCCGCAGGACAACCGTGGCCCGGTGGCCGCGAAAGAGCACCTGCCCATCCACCGCGCTCCGCCGAGCTACAACGAGCAGGCGGGCGGACAGGACCTGCTGGTCACGGGCATCAAGGTCATCGACCTGCTGGCCCCGTTCGCCAAGGGCGGCAAGGTCGGCCTGTTCGGCGGCGCCGGCGTCGGCAAGACCGTGAACATGCTCGAGCTCATCAACAACATCGCCAAGCAGTACTCGGGTCTGTCCGTGTTCGCGGGCGTGGGTGAGCGTACCCGCGAAGGCAACGACTTCTACCACGAGATGATCGAGTCGGGCGTCATCGACCCGAAGGAACTCTCGAACTCGAAGGTGGCGATGGTGTACGGCCAGATGAACGAGCCGCCGGGCAACCGCCTGCGCGTGGCGCTCACCGGCCTCACCATGGCCGAATACTTCCGTGACGAGAAGCAGGCGTCAGGCAAGGGCCGCGACGTGCTGTTCTTCGTCGACAACATCTACCGCTACACGCTGGCCGGCACCGAAGTGTCGGCGCTGCTGGGCCGCATGCCGTCGGCGGTGGGATACCAGCCCACGCTGGCCGAGGAAATGGGCGTGCTGCAGGAGCGCATCACCTCCACGAAGACCGGCTCGATCACGTCCATCCAGGCCGTGTACGTGCCCGCGGACGACCTGACGGATCCGTCGCCCGCCACTACCTTCGCCCACCTCGACGCCACCATCGTGCTGTCGCGCCAGGTCGCGGCGCTCGGCATCTACCCGGCGGTCGACCCGCTCGACTCCACCAGCCGCCAGCTCGATCCGCTGGTCGTCGGTGAAGAGCACTACAACACCGCGCGTGGCGTGCAGCAGGTGCTGCAGCGCTACAAGGAACTGCAGGACATCATCGCCATCCTCGGCATGGACGAGCTCAGCGAAGAAGACAAGCAGATCGTGTTCCGCGCCCGCAAGGTGCGCAACTTCCTGTCGCAGCCGTTCAACGTCGCGAAGGTGTTCACCGGCCAGGACGGCAAGATCGTCCCGCTGGCCGACACCATCCGCGGCTTCAAGGGCATCCTCGCCGGCGAATACGACCACCTGCCCGAGCAGGCGTTCTACATGGTCGGCAGCATCGAAGAGGCCGTCGAGAAGGCCAAGACCCTGAACTAAGGTAGATAGTCATGGCGAACCCCAACACGATTCATGTGGACATTGTCAGCGCCGAGGGCGAGATCTTCTCGGGCGCTGCCTCCATGGTGTTCGCCCCCGGTTCGCAGGGTGAGCTCGGCATCGCGCCGCGGCACGCCCCGCTGCTCACGCTGCTCAAGGCCGGCGAAGTGCGCGTGCAGACGCCGGATGGCGCCGAGCAGCATTTCTTCGTGGGTGGCGGCGCCCTGGAAGTGCAGCCCAGCCGCGTGACCGTGCTCGCGGATACCGCGCTGCGTGCCAAGGATCTCGACGAGAACGCCGCCCTGGCCGCCAAGCAGCGCGCCGAAGAGGCGCTGGCCAAGGCCACCGACCGGGTCGAACATGCGGAAGCGATGAAGGAAATCGTCCGCATGGCCGAGCAGGTCAAGATGATCCAGCGCCTGCGCAAGGGCAAATAGCCCGCGGACCCCTCGCGGGGCATCCGTCGCGATGCCCCTGACTAGTCACCGTGATTTCAACGGGTGCATTCGCCTGCATTGCCGGGCAAACTCGCCTGCCAGGACCCAAGACCCCACCATGGACAGTTTCGAACAAGTCGGCACGCGCGGCTTCTACCGACCGGTGGGAGAAGTTAGCTTCGAGCAGGCCGTCGACATGGTCGCGCAGGCCATGCGCCACGCGCGCACGCTGGGGCTGGTCGACCTGCTGGCCAACACCACCCGACTGACCGGGTTCCCGACGCCGAGCGTGTTCGCGCGTTACGCCATGGCCACGAAGTGGGCCGAGAACACCGGTTCCACGCTGCGCGTCGCCATGGTGGCGCGCGCCGAGGTGGTCGATCCGCAGAAAATCGGCGTGTTGATGATGCAGAACCGGGGCGGCAACGGTGACGTGTTCACCAGCGAGACCGACGCGATCGCCTGGCTCGATTCCCGCCTCGCGCCGGGACAGCGACCGGGCATCGCGGAACGCCTCCGCCAAGAGGACTGATCCATGGCCCATGCCGCGGGCGGCTTCTCCGCATGGCTGCGCGCCATGCGCAGCTCGCTGGCCGGAGGCCCGGGCATGCAGGTGGCCTGCGGTGAATGCGTCGGCTGCTGCACTTCTTCCTACGTCATCAAGATCCGCCCCCACGAGCGCGACGCGTTGGCGCACATTCCCGCCGCCTTCCTCGAGCCCGGTGAGCGTGGTGGAACCTGGTACATGCCGGCCAACCCGCAAGGACTCTGCCCCATGTACAGTGGCTCCGCCGCCCACGATGCCGGCTGCTCGATCTACGCGCATCGCCCTGAAACCTGCCGCACTTACGATTGCCGCATCTTTGCGGCCGCGGGCATGCCGGCCGGCGAGGGCAAGACCATGATCAACGAGCGCATCGCGAGCTGGCGCTTCGAATACGAGGACGACACCGCGCGCCGCGAACACCAGGCCGTGACCGCCGCCGCGAACTACCTGCGCCAGCACCCGGTGCGGTTCCCGAATGGCAAGGTTCCTTCCCGCGCCAGCGACATCGCCGTGCTCGCCCTGAAGTCGTACACGGTGTTCATGTCCGAACCCCCGGATGACGGGCTTGCGGCCGCGAGCATCATCGCCGCCTGCCGGGAGTTCGACTCCCGCGCGGCGCAGCGTGCCTGAAACATGCCGCGCATCAGCCTCCAGGCGCTCATCATCGCCTTCGCCGCCGAAATCCTGGTCGACCTGTTCGTCAACCAGCTGGTCTTCGGCATGTTCGCGGGTGACCGGCTGGTGTCGGACATGGGCGAGCAGGCCCTGCTCGAACTCGCGAAAAACATCATGGACACCACCATCTATCTACCCGTGATGTTCACGTTCGGCTCACTGACCACGGTGGCCGGCGCCTACCTGGCCGCGCGCCTCGCCAAGCGCATTCCCTACTACCATGGCCTGGCCATGGGCATCATCGGCCTGCTCTTCAGCGCGTTCTTCTGGAGCGAAGAGCCCAACTCGCTGGACTACCTCGGCCTGCTCATCACCATTCCGCTCTCGCTGCTCGGCGCTCACCTGGCGCGCAAGCGCATGCTGGAGCTCAAGATCCTCTGAGGGAGGTTGCATGACGAAGTCCTTGCTGCGAATCGCCGCGTTACTGCTCCTGGCCGGCTGCGCCGGCGCAGCTGACCTCGCCGGATCCTGGATCTTCGAAAAGGAGGTCAACACGCGTGCCGACGGCAGCGAGGTGAAACTCGAGGCCTCGCAGTACGACGGCCTGCTCATCTACACCGCCGACGGCCATGTCTCCGCCAACATCATGCCGCGAGGCCGGGAGTGGCGCGCGGAATCGGCCACGCGTGAGCAGCTGCACGCCAGCATCGGCGAGGGAGCGGCCACCGCCTATGCCGGTCGTTACGAAGTCGACGCGGCGAAAGGTACGGTGACCCATGTGCCCAGCGTGAGCCTCGATCCGGCGGATACCGGCAAGCGACTCACGCGCAACTTCAAACTCGACGGCAACCGCCTGCTGCTTTCGGGCAAGTGGCGTTACCAGGGCGAGGAGCTGACCTTCACCGTGTACTGGGTGCGAGCGGCGCCGGCGCTGCGCTAGTATCCGCGCCATGAAAATCACCTGGATGATGGCTGGTCTCGCAATGCTCGTGGTCGCGGGTTGTTCGCGCGAGGCACCGGTGGTGCACGAGATGCGCGTGTCCATCGACGCGGCCAACGACTGCTTCATGGAAGACAAACCCGTCGCGTGCAAGGACGTCGCCGCGGTCATCAAGGCCAGGTATCCCACCTCGACGCCGCGCGTGGACATCTGCCTCGCGAAGGAAACGCGCTTCGAAGCCGCCACCGAGGTGATGCAGTCCATCGAAGCCGCCGGATTTCCGGTCGGCACACTGGACTGTTCCGCTGCCGCAACTCGCGGCTGAGGCTCGCCGTGCCGCGCTACGTCGCGCTGTTCCGCGGGATCAATGTCGGCAAGGCCAAGCGCATCGCGATGGCGGACCTGCGCAAGCTCCTCGAGCAGCTGGGATACACCGAGGTCGCCACGCTGCTCAACAGCGGCAACGCGGTGTTCACCGGCAAGGCCGCCGCCGCTGACAAACAGGCCGCGAAGATCCGCGCCGCGGTCGCGAACAAGCTCGGCGTAGATGCGCATGTCATCGTCAAGTTCGGGGAAGACATCGCCGGCATCGTCAAAGGCAACGCATTGGAGAAAATCGCCACCGATCATTCCAGGCTGCTGGTGGCGATGACCCAGGACGGCAAGGCATTGGCCAGCCTTCAGTCGCTGGCCGCGCCGGTGCGCGGCAAGGAAAAAGTCCACGTGGGCAAACAGGCCGCCTATCTCTGGTGTGCCAATGGCATCCTCGAAAGCGAAGTCGCCCCGGTCCTGCTCAGGGAACTGGGCGAACTCGGCACCACGCGGAACTGGGCCACCCTGCTCAAGATTCATGCCCTGCTGACGGGCGGTAGCTAGCAGGCGACGACCGGCGGGGCTCCCGACGAACGGCTTTCCGCGGCCGATGGCGGACATCCTCGGCCTGAAAAGCCGCGGGTATAGTCCTTTTCCATGAGCACCGAAACACACAACCCGACCGAAAGGCCCGCCGCCACGGCGCCGGTGACCGAACAGTTTGGCCCGGGGCTCGGGCGCCAGGACGTGCCGCCGGTGAACAGCCGCCGGGACGTCATGAACACCCTGCTGGGCAAGAACAACCTGTCGGCATCCGCCCTCACGGGAGACGATCCCTACAACAGCACGGGCAAGTTCTTCCGCCGCTGACCGCCGCGTCGCTGGCGCGGCGCCACCGCGGGGGCCGCAAACCGCTACACTGGCGGCCCCATGAAGCTTGCCGTCGTCATCCTCGCTGCCGGTCAGGGCAAGCGAATGAAATCCGATCTCCCCAAGGTTCTGCAGCCCATCGCGGGCCGCCCGCTGCTGGGTCATGTTGTTAGCCGCGCGCGTCGCCTGCAGCCCTCGTCCATTCACGTGGTGTACGGCCATGGCGGCGAGCAGGTGCGGGCCGCCTTCGAAGGCGAGCCGCTGCACTGGGCGCTGCAGGCCGAGCAGCTCGGCACCGGCCACGCGCTCATGCAGGCCATGCCGCAGATCGGCGATGACGAACTGGTCCTCGTGCTCTATGGCGACGTTCCGCTCATCGATCCGGAAACCCTGAAGCAACTGATCGCGGCCACCGGGCCCAGGGCCATGAGCCTGCTCACGGTCATGCTGGCCGACCCGGCCGGTTATGGCCGCATCGTGCGCAACGCGCGCGGCGCCATCCAGAAGATCGTCGAGCAGAAGGACGCCTCGCGCGCGCAGCTGAAGATCCGCGAAGGCAACAGCGGCATCATGGCGGCGCCGGCCAAACTACTGCGCCGCTGGCTGGGCAGGCTCAGGAACGCGAACGCGCAGGGCGAGTACTACCTGACCGACGTCATCGCCATGGCGGTCAAGGACAAAGTGAAGGTGGCGCCGCTGATCGCCGGCCGCGTCGCCGAGGTGCTCGGCGTCAACGACAAGCTGCAGCTCGCCGAACTCGAGGCCCTGCACCGCGCCGAACGCGCACGTGAGCTCATGCTCGCCGGCGCCACGCTGGTGGACCCGGCGCGCATCGACGTGCGCGGTCCGGTCAATCTCGGGCGCGACGTGTTCATCGACGCCAATGTGCTTTTCGAAGGCGAGGTCACGCTCGGCGACCGCGTGCGGATCGGTCCGAACGTGGTGCTGCGAAACGTGCGCATCGACGCCGACGCGGTGGTGCATCCCAACAGCATCCTGGAGCAGAGCGAAGTCGGGGCCGGATGCATCATCGGACCCTACGCGCGCCTGCGCCCGGGTTCGAAGCTCGGCCGCGACGTGCACATCGGAAACTTCGTCGAGCTCAAGAAGACCGTGGTCGAGGATGGCAGCAAGGCCAACCATCTCACCTACCTGGGTGATGCCACCATCGGCAAGGGCGTGAACATCGGCGCCGGCACCATCACCTGCAATTACGACGGCGTGAACAAATCGCAGACCGTCATCGCGGACGGCGCCTTCATCGGATCCGGCAACATGCTGGTGGCGCCGATTCGCATCGGCAAGGACGCGAGCACCGGTGCCGGCAGCACGCTCACGCGTGACGCGCCGGACGGCCAGCTCACCGTGGCGCGCAGCAAGCAGATGAGCATCGAAGGCTGGAAGCGCCCGGTGAAGAAGCCAAAGACATGAGGGACGCCATGAACGGAGCACTGTGGGTGGAGCTGAGCGGCGACCTGGTCATTGCGCGGGTGCGCGGCGAGCCCACGGTGGAACTGCTGCAGGAATGCCAGGCGCGCGTGGTCGAATTGGCCCGCGACGCGGGCCGCGCGCGCGTGTTGTATGACGTGCTCGAGATGATCCCGCCGCATGTCGACGTTCCCTGGTCGCAGCGCGCGCTCGACGAAAAGCTGGGCGACCTGCACCTGCGGCGCGCCATCGTCGTGCCCACCGCCAAGCTGGCCTATCTTGCGCGCCTTGCCTTCGGCGAAGGGGACTACCGCGTGTTCTACAACGACATCGCGGCCGCGGTGAAATGGCTGACGGAGACGCCGCTGCCGGCGCGGCTCAGCAGCGTCCGCTAGCTTGACGGAACCCGGGTCGGTCCAGGAACGACTGGTGCTGGCGCGCTTCGTGACCTTCCATGAAGTCGCGGAACACGAAATACCCGGCGCTCTGCGCCCGACTTTCGCGGTGATCATTGCGCGCGCCCGCGATGGCGCGGTGCTGGTGCTGAGCTGCTATCGCAAGGTGTGGGAGCTGCCGGGCGGGCTCATCGATCCCGGCGAATCGCCGCGCCAGGCCGCGGAGCGGGAACTGGTCGAAGAAGCCGGCTGCCAGGCGCGGGCAACGACCTGGCTCGGGGTGGTCGAGGTCAACGACGGCGCCACTCACCATGGCGCCGTATTCCAATGCGAGGTCGATGACGTACCGGCCCGCTTCGAGAACGCGGAAACCGCGGGCCTCGCCCGCTGGCGACGCGACCAGGCTCCGCACCCGATGGGCCACACCGATACAGCACTGCTGGAGAGATTCGGCTGAAGGTGTATCGCTGCCTGGCCGCCCCGGCTGGCACAATGCCGTTATGCAAGCCACCTTCGCGGCGCTCGCGGAATTTCCCGCGGCGCTCGAGCAGCATTACGCGCTGTTCCCCGCTCCCTTCGTGCACTGGGCGCCGCCTTCCTGGGACGGCGTTCCCAGCGAGGCGTTCACCGCCATCGAACAGGTGTGCCATGTGCGCGACATCGAAATCGAGGGATACCAGGTGCGGTTCCGCCGGACGCTCGACGAGAACTCGCCGCTGCTGGCCTCCATCGACAGCGAGGCCGTGGCGAAGCAGCGCGACTACGGCAGCGCCGATGCGCGCCTGGCGCTCGCGCAGTTCCGAGAAGCCCGCGCCCGGACGCTGGCGCTGCTGCGTGCCCTCGACGACGAGCAGCTGGGCCGGCGCGCGGTCTTCGAAGGTTACGGGCCGGTGACGCTTCGCGGGCTGGTCCACTATCTGTGCAGCCACGACCAGCAGCACCTGGCGGGACTGCAATGGTTGTTAGGCAAGCTCGAAGCCAGGAACGCCTGATGCCGCGCCGCACCTGGACCCTGCTGGTGGCGGTTTCGCTGGCCACGGCGACGCAGGCGGCGCCGCGCTGGTGCCTGGGGCTGGGGTCGCTGGGCCCGGTGCGCACCGGCATGACGGTGGAGCAGGTATTGCCGCTCGCCGACTGGCCTGGCCTGGAGCGCCGGCAGCCCGCGGGCGAATGCTGGTACTTGCGTTACGAAGCCGAGGGCGCCAACTTCGACCTCATGATCATCCGCGACCAGGTGGTACGCATCGAGCTCAAGGCTGGCTCGAAGCTGCAGACGCTGGGCGGCGCGCGCATCGGCAGCAGCGAGGCTGACCTGCGGCGCCTGTACGGCACGCGCCTCGTGCAGCAGCCGCACAAGTACGATCCCGAAGGACACACGTTCACCTACCGGTCATCCGGCCAGGACCAGGGCCTGCGTTTCGAAACCTCGCAGGGCAAGGTCACGGCCATCCAGTCCGGACCCTGGGAGCACCTGCACTATGTCGAAGGCTGTGGCTAACTACCTGCTGGCGTGCTGCCTGGCACTGGCGGCGCCCGTGTTCGCCGCGCCGCCGGTGGCGCTCGAGACGCGGGACTTCATGATTCCCTCGCAGGACGCGGGCATCGAACTGCACCTGCGCAATCGCCATCCCGAAAAGTCCGACTCGTTCACCGCCGACCGCGTGCTGCTGTTCGTGCATGGCGCCACGTTTCCGGCCAGCAGCACTTTCGACGTCGACCTGCCGGGCGGCAGCTGGATGCAATACGTCGCCGAGCGCGGCTACGACGTCTACACGCTCGACATCCGCGGCTACGGTGGATCGACGCGGCCCGCCGCCATGTCGCAGCCGCCGGAGGCGAATCCGCCCTTCGCGGGCACGCGCGAGGCGGTGCGCGACATCGCCGCGGCCGTGGACTACATCCTCGCGCGTCGCAAGGTTTCGCAGTTGACCCTGGTGGGCTGGTCCTGGGGCACCACCACCACCGCCGCCTTTGCCGCCGAACAGCCGGCGAAGATCGGCAGGCTGGTGTTGTTCGCACCGGTCTGGCTGGGCGTGAATTCGCCCCAATACAAGGGCGCCTGGCGCGCCAGCACGCATGATTCGGCGCGCGCCTTCGCCATTGCGGGATTGCCCGCCGAGAAGGTGGAGGAGATCGCGCCGCTTGCGAACTTCGACGCCTGGTGGAAGGCCACGCAGGCCACCGATCCCGAAGGCGCGCGGCAGTCGCCGCCGGTGGTGCGTTCGCCCAACGGCGTGCTGCAGGATTTCGCCCAGATCTGGGCCGCCGGCAAGACGGCCTACGAGCCGGAGAAGATCCGCGCATCCACCTTGCTGGTGGTGGGTGAATGGGATGTGATCACGCCGCCGGCGATGGCGTTCGGCCTGTACCTGAAGCTCACGGGCGCGCGTGAGCGACGCCTGGTGCTGCTGTCCGAGGGCACGCATTTCATGTCCATCGAAAAACACCGGCTGCGACTGATGCGCGAAGTACAGAATTTCCTGGACGAGAAGGACTGAGGAATTCCCATGCTGCAACTGCGTCCGAACTGCGAATGCTGCAACACCGACCTGGCCGGCGACTCCGCGGCCGCGTACATCTGCTCGTTCGAGTGCACCTTCTGCGCGCACTGCGCGGATGAAACCCTGAAAGGTCGCTGTCCCAATTGCGGCGGAGAGCTGCTGCGCCGTCCGCGGCGCGCGCCCGAGAAACTCGCGAAGTATCCGGCCTCCACCGAGCGCGTCTACAAACCCGAAGGCTGTGGCCAGCGCGTTGCCTGAAACCGCGCTCATCTGCCGCGTTCCGGAAGCGGAGCCGTTCATCTCGCACTATCGCGAGAGATACGATCCGCCCGCGCGGCGCCGGGTACCGGCGCACGTCACCATTCTCTATCCCTTCATGCCGCTGCAGGATGTGGACGCCGGCGTGGTGACGGAACTGGCCCGCCTCACGGCTGGCGTGGCCTGTTTCGATTTCAGGCTGCGCGAAACCCGCCGTTTCCCCGTGTCGCTGTACCTGGCGCCGGAACCCGATCATTCGTTCTCGGCGCTCACGAACGCGGTGCATCGCTCGTTTCCCGACTATCCACCGTTCGCGGGCAAGTTCGACGTGGTGGTGCCGCACGTCACCGTGGCGCATGCCGACGAAGCCAAGCTCTGCGAGATCGAAATCGAGTTGCGCATCGCGCTCGCCTCCGCGGGCGGCGTGCGCGCGCGTTGCAGCGAGATGATCCTCATCGAGGACTCGCGCGGCCACTGGGAAGTGATGCACAACTTCGCACTGGGTGGACCGGCATGAAGATAGAAGTCGTCGAACGAAAACCCGTGCGAGTCGCCTACCTGCGCTATACCGGCGCCTACGGCGATCCGGTGGGGCGGTTCTGGCGCATCACCGTGGCGCCCTGGCTCGCCGATCACGGCCTGCTCGATTGTCCCCGGTACGGTGTCGCGGTGGACGACCCCATGAAAACCGCGCCCGAATCCTGCCGCTACGATGCCTGCGTCGAACTACCTCCGGGACTGTCGCTGCCCGACGCGCCGGAAACCCAGGTCGCGGGTGGCCGCTACGCGATCACGCACTTCAAGGGCTCCGGGGCCACGATCGGGGCTGCCTGGGGCAATTTCCTCCAGGCTTTTCATGCCAATCCCGCGTTCGCACTGGACGAGTCGCGGCCGCCATTCGAACATTACCCGCGCGGTGCCGCGTATGACGCGCGCACCGGGCAATTCTCCTGCGAGTTGTGCCTGCCCACGCGGAGCTAGCGCATGCCAGAAGCCGAATTCCGAATCCGGCGCGCCACCTTCGACGACGTCCCGGCGTTGACCCATCTCATCGCGGCGTCGGCGCGCGGCCTGAGCGGTGACGACTACACGCCTGCCCAGGTGGAAGGCGCCTTGCGCGGCGCGTTCGGCGTCGATTCGCAGCTGCTGCGTGACGGCACCTACTTCGTGATCGAATCCGCCAACCGGCTGGCGGGATGCGGCGGCTGGAGTCGCCGGAAAACCCTGTTTGGCAGCGATGCGCGCGCCGATCGTGATGCCAGCGAACTCGATCCGGCGACGGACGCGGCGCGGATCCGCGCGTTCTTCATCCATCCGGAGTTCGCGCGGCGCGGCCTCGGCACGCGCCTCCTGGAACGCTGTGAACGCGATGCCATCGCGCATGGATTCCGGCGACTGGAACTCATGGCCACGCTGCCGGGAGTGCGGTTGTACGCGGCGCGCGGCTACACCGGTGACCAACCCATCGAATGGCCGCTGGAGGAAGCGGGCAACGGCCTCGCCATCCGATTCCTGCCCATGAGCAAGCCGGTGGTTCCGCCCTATCTAATCGAGCGTGCGCGCGAAGCCGCGGCGCCGGCCATCCTCGAACTTCAGAAACGTGCCTATGAATCGGAAGCCCGGTTGTACGGCGACTGGAATCTGCCGCCGCTCACGCAGACGCTGGAATCGTTGCGGGCGGAGTTCGCGCATTCGACCGTGCTCGCGGCATTCGAGGGCGAAGCCCTGCTCGGCTCGGTTCGCGCGCGCGAGGTTGATGGCACCTGCCATATCGGGCGGCTCATCGTCGAGCCCACGCGGCAGGGACATGGCATTGGCACGCGACTCCTGCGCGAGATCGAATCGGCCTTCCCGACGGCGCGCCGTTTCGAACTATTCACCGGCAGCCGCAACGCGGCCAACATCCGTCTCTACGAGAGACAGGGCTACTCGCGATTTCGTGAACAGTCCATTTCTCCCGCGGTGACGCTGGTGTTTCTCGAAAAGCAGCGGGAGCGCCCGCGATGACCATCCGCATCGTGCGCCTGGGTTCGCCGCGCGCGGCCAATGAGGGCACCCGGCTGGGTACCGTGCGGCGGCCGCCGCGCGGCGTGCCCAAGGCCGATTTCGCGCGCGGCAACTGGTACGACGTCTGGTATCCGCTGCTGGCCCCGAGTGTGGCCACCCTGAAACTCGGGCTGGCCGCGGACAGCGAGAAGCAATGGGCCGCTTTCGCGCGCCAGTACCGCGGCGAGATGTCGGAGCCGGCCGCCAGCCAGTCGCTCGATGCGCTGGCGGCACTTTCCCATCACGCCAATTTCTCGCTGGGCTGTTACTGCGAGAATGAACAGCGCTGCCATCGTTCGCTGCTGCGACAGTTGCTGGCCGCGCGTGGCGCGAAACTGGAACGTCGGGCGACATGAAAAAGGCGATGGCCAGCGTGGTGATTGTCATGGGCATCGTGAGCCTCTGGAAACATGTGACGGAAACGCCGTCCGCCGCGCCCCAGGGGAATTCAACGGAACTCGCCGAGACAGCCGCGGAGGAGCCGGAACTCGCCGTGGAACGGCCGGACTTTCGTTGCGATGGACGGGTGTACTGTCGCGAGATGACTTCCTGCGCGGAAGCGCAGTATTTTCTCGATCATTGCCCCGGCGTGAAGATGGATGGAGAGGGCGACGGCATTCCCTGCGAGGACCAATGGTGCGGACATCACTGACAGCAATTCGTGCAGCGCAGGCACTTTGCCTGTTCCTGCCACTATGCGCTTCGGCCGAGACCTTCCGTTGCGGCCAATCCATCGTCACGGCGGAGATGACGGTGAGCGAGCTCACCAACAAGTGCGGTCCCCCGACCTCGCGCGAGAGCAGGACCGAGGACGTCAAGGCACGCAACAAGTACGGGCTGTCGGTGAGGACCGGCGAAACCACCACCGAAATCTGGACCTATGATCGCGGTTCGCGCGCCTCGCCCATGGTGGTGACCATCGTCGACGGGGCCATCAAGAAGATCGAGCGGCTGGAGAAGTAGCCGCATGACGCTGCGGATCGTGGGCAAGCCCGGTTCCATCAACGTGCGCAAGGTGCTGTGGACCTGCGCCGAACTCGATCTGCCCTTCGAGCACGTCGCAGCGGATCCGAAACTGCTCGCGAAGAATCCCAACGCGCTGGTCCCGGTGATCCAGGACGGCGATTTCGTGATGTGGGAGTCGAACGCCATCTGCCGCTACCTCGCGGGCAAGCAACCGCGCGGCACGCTTCTCCCCGAAGATCCGCGGCAACGCGCGCACGTCGAACAGTGGATGGACTGGCAGGCCACCGAGCTCAACAGCGCCTGGCGCTATAGCTTCATGGCGCTGGTGCGTCAAAGCCCGGCGCATCGCGATCCGGCGTTGATCAAGGCCAGCATCGAGGCCTGGAACCGCTGCATGCGCCTGCTCGACGAACACTTCGCGCACGGTGGGCAATTCATCACCGGCGAATTCTTCACGCTGGCCGACGTGGTGCTCGGGCTGTCCACGCATCGCTGGCTGCTGAGCCCTATCGAACGACCGCATCTCGATGCGGTGCACGGGTACTACCAGCGCCTGTCGGTACGTCCGGCGTTCCGGGCGCATGTGCACGCCGATGCGCCGTAGCGGGGTTACACCTAAGGTATTGATTTCCGAGACTTTCGGCCTCAGCTCCCGCGCCATTGCAAACCAGGCTTCCGAGGGGCTCCACATAGGGCGTTTACCCCTCTGATCCGCGCCCCCACTCAGGCAAACTAGCGCCCCTTCGAATTCCGGGAGCATCCCCTCAATGTGCGGCATCGTCGGAGCCATCGCTGAAAGAAACGTCGTACCCATCCTCATGGAGGGTCTGCGGCGTCTCGAGTATCGCGGCTACGACTCGGCCGGCATCGCGGTGCTCAATGGCACGCAGCACCTGAAGCGCCTGCGCACCGTGGGCAAGGTGAAGATGCTGCAGGAGGCGATCGACGCCGATCCCACGCATGGCAAGGTGGGCATCGCGCATACGCGCTGGGCCACGCACGGCGTGCCTTCCGAGCGCAACGCGCATCCGCACGTCTCGCACGATGGCCTGGCCATCGTCCACAACGGCATCATCGAAAATCACGAAGAGCTGCGCGAGGATCTCAAGAAGCTCGGCTACAAGTTCACGTCGGAAACCGATACCGAGGTGATCGCGCACCGCATTCACCATCATCTCGCCGCGCAGAAAGATCTCTTCAAGGCCGTGCGTGCCACGGTGGCCGAGCTCGAAGGCGCCTACGCGCTGGCGGTGGTCAGCGAAGAGGAGCCGGAGCGCATCATCCTCGCGCGCGAAGGTTGCCCGGTCGTGATCGGGCTCGGGGTCGACGAGAATTTCGTGGCTTCGGATGTCGCCGCGCTGCTGCCGGTGACGCGCCGCTTCGTGTTCCTCGAAGAAGGCGACGTGGCCGACATCCGTCGCAAGACGGTGCGCGTGCTCGACAAGAACGGTGACACCGCGGAACGCCCGGTGCGCGAGAGCGAGCTCAGCGCCGACGCGGCGGAGAAGGGCCAGTACCGCCATTTCATGCTCAAGGAAATCCACGAGCAGCCGCGCGCCGTCGCGGACACGCTGGCCGAGCGCGTGGCCAATGGCCGCCTGCTCGAAGCAGCATTCGGGCCGGCCGCCACCGAAGTCTTCGGTCGCGTCGAACACGTGCACATCATCGCCTGCGGCACCAGCTATCACTCCGGCGTGGTGGCGCGCTATTTCATCGAGCAGGTCTGCAAGCTGCCCTGCACCGTGGAAATCGCCAGCGAATACCGCTACCGCGAGCCCGTGGTGCCGCGCAATTCACTGTTCGTGACCATCTCGCAGTCCGGCGAAACCGCCGACACGCTGGCGGCGCTGCGCCTGGCCAAGCAGGCCGGGTATCTCTCGTCGCTGGCCATCTGCAACGTGCCCGAGAGTTCGCTGGTGCGGGAAAGCGAACTGGTCATGTTGACGCGCGCCGGCCCGGAAATCGGCGTGGCCTCCACCAAGGCTTTCACCACGCAGCTCACGGCGCTCGGCATGCTGGTGGTGGCGCTGGCCAAGAATCGCACCGCCGACGCCGAGCGCGAGCGCGCGCTGGTGCATCGTCTCGTGGAGATTCCCTCGCTCATCGAAAAGACGCTGGCGCTGGATCCGGTCATCCACAATCTCGCCAAGCGATTTGCGGACAAGCACCACACGCTGTTCCTGGGACGCGGCGCGCTCAGCGCCATCGCCATGGAAGGGGCGCTCAAGCTCAAGGAAATTTCATACATCCACGCCGAGGCCTATGCCGCCGGCGAGCTCAAGCATGGACCGCTGGCGCTGGTGGATGCCGACATGCCCGTGATTACCGTTGCGCCGAACAACGACCTGCTCGAGAAGCTCAAGAGCAATCTCATGGAGGTACGCGCGCGCGGCGGCGAACTCATCGTGTTCGCCGATCCGGAATCCGGCATCGCGCCCTCGGAAGGCGTGACCGTGATCCAGATGCCCAAGCACGTGAGTCCCTTCCAGGCCCCGGCCGTGTACACCGTGCCGCTGCAATTGCTGGCGTATCACGTGGCCATCCTCAAGGGCACGGACGTCGACCAGCCGCGCAACCTCGCGAAGAGTGTCACGGTCGAATAAGAGGACGCACGCGATGGAGCGCAAGCTGGCTGAACAGATCGTCGCCCTGGTCAACGCACACGTGGACCAGCTCATCTCCTCGCTCGAGCCCGTGAAGGCGGCGATCTCGGCGGAGGAGTTCGCGAGCTACAAGCGCGGCGTAGCCCGCGTGATCAGCGCCTACGACGCCGAAATCATCGATCGCGTGGCGCGCGAGTTTCCGGATCTCAAGCCCGGCGACGACGATGAAGAAGCGCCCGCAGCCGCCGAGCCCCGTACCACCCGGAACTGACATCGGTGCGGCGCTTGTCCCGCGCTCCGCCTGCCGGTGTATGACAACGCTGGACTCCGCAACCTTTCGCTAGGTACTCGCCGCAGAGCCTGAAATCCCCTGTTGGTACCGCTAGCACTTCTGATACAACTGGCCTCGCGGCGAAGTTGCGGCGCGTGTGCGAACACATCGCGCCGCATTACATAACTCGCGCAGACGAGTAACAAAGAGTCAGTTGAGGGGAATCAAATGAAACGCAATCTACGCATTGCCTTGATGGCAGTGCCATTCGTGCTGGCCGGCTGTTTGTATCCGTACATCCCGGTCGCCGACGCAGGTCCTGACCAGGACGTGATCGAAGGAAAGTCCATCACGCTGAAAGGCAAGGGCACGGACGTCGACGGCACCGTCGACAGTTATGAATGGACGCAGGTCTCCGGACCGAAAGTGAAGCTCAGCGGTGCCAAGACCAAGACGCTGAAGTTCACCGCACCCGAGGTGGAGATCCAGACTCCGCTCGAATTCCAGCTGGTGGTCACCGACAACTATGGCGCGCCCAGCGAGCCGGACGTGGTCAAGGTGAACGTCAACCAGATCAAGTTCTTCGGCACGGCGCCCAGCGGCCCCGAGGATTACGAACACCTGCTCACGTACTTCGACCAGCTCACGCCCGAGAACGCGGGCAAGTGGGGCAGCGTCGAAGGCACGCGCGACGTCATGAACTGGACCGACCTGGACACGGCCTACCAGACCGCCACGTCCAACAACCTGGTCTTCAAGTTCCACACCCTGCTCTGGGGACAGCAGCAGCCTGCCTGGATCGCCGCACTGCCGCCCGCCGAGCAGCTCGCGGAGATCGAGCAGTGGATGAAGGCGGTGGCCAAGCGCTACCCGAAGCTCAAGTACGTCGAAGTGCTCAACGAGCCGCTCAATGCGCCTCCGCCTTACCGCGAAGCGCTGGGCGGTGCCGGCACGACCGGCTTCGACTGGGTGATCAAGTCCTTCGAGCTCGCGCGCAAGTACTTCCCGAAGTCGAAGCTCATCCTCAACGAGTACAACGTGATCATCGAGGATGGACTGACCACCAACTACCTCAACGTCATCAACCTGCTCAAGGAGCGCGGCCTGATCGACGGCATCGGCGAACAGGCGCACTTCTACGAGCGCGCCAACGTCGACGTGCTGGCCGCGAACCTGCAGCGCCTGGCCGACACGGGGCTGCCGATCTACATCTCCGAGTTCGACCTGAACCTCGCGAACGATGCCGACCAGGCCAACGTGATGAAGTCGCTGTTCTCGCTGTTCTGGGATCACCCGGGTGTGGCCGGCGTGACCCATTGGGGTCATCGGCAGGGCAGCGTGTGGCGTGCGAATGCGTACCTGGTACGCACCGACGGCACCACGCGACCGGCGCTCGACTGGATCCAGTGTTATCGCGCCGGCGGTGGTGACACCTGCGCCGTGCCCGAGTACGTGCATCCGGGCTGGGTGGGCAACGAGTACGGCCTGACGCTGGACGCCGTGAACCATGATGAGGGTTACGGCGTGGTGTCGGGTGGCGTGATCGCGTACACCGACGAAGGCGACTGGATCAAGTTCAAGGGCGCGCAGTTCCGCGCCGACTGGGACACGATCTGGGTGGCCTATGCCAAGGGCAACACCGCGCCCGGCAGCATCTCGGTGCACCTCGACAGTCTCGACAACGATCCGGTCGTGACCGTCGACCTGCCGCCCACCGCGGGCTGGGGCAGTTCGTCCACCGTCGAGCAGGAACTGTCGTCCATCGCCGGTACGCACGACGTGTACATCCGCTTCAACGGCGGTCCGGGTGTGGGCAATCTCACCAGCGTGCGCTTCGGCAAGCCGATTCCGCCGTCGGATGCGAATCTCCTGACCGATGGCGGGTTCGAATCCGGCATCGCGGGCTGGAGCAACTGGGGAAATGGCACCATCAGCGCCAGCACCGCCCAGGCTCGCACCGGCTCGCAGAGCCTGCAGTCGACGGGACGCGCGGGCACGGGTGGTTATGCGGCCTACAGCCTCACCAGCCTGGTCCAGCGCAACACCACGTACGCGGTCAGCGCCTGGCTGCTGCACACGGGTGCGGCGGCGACCACCGGCCGTCTCGCGGCCAAGGTGGAGTGCACGGCGGCGACGGCGCCTCCGGGCCACAACACCTATCCGTGGCTGCAGAACAATGGCGCCGTGGCCCCGAACACCTGGACACAGCTCTCCGGCAATCTCGTGATTCCGGATTGCGACCTCGTGGACGTGGCTATCTACTTTGAAGGCGCGGCCACCGGTATCGACGTGTTCCTGGATGACGTGCGCGTGGTTCCGCCCAACAACAACCTGGTGAATGACGGTGGCTTCGAGACCGGCATCGCGGGTTGGGCTTCGTGGAACGGCTCGACGCTGAGCGCCAGCGGGCTGCAAAAGCGCAATGGCGCGCAGAGCCTGCGTGCCACGGCGCGTCCGAACAACGCGCAGTTCGCGGTGTACAACCTGACCAGCCGCGTGTCGGCCGGAAACACCTACGCGGTGAGCGCGTGGGTGTTCCACACCGGCGCGGCCAACGACACCGTGCGCCTGGCCTCGAAGGTGGGTTGCTCGAGCGGGGATACCTATCCCTGGCTGCAGAACAACACGGCGGTGGCGCCGAACACCTGGACGCAATTGCAGGGCAATCTCGCGATTCCTGCTGGTTGCACGGTGGTGGACGTTGCCATCTTCCTCGAGGGAACCACACCGGGCTCGGATGTGTTCGTGGATGACGTCTCGGCGACGGCACCCTGAACCGGACATCCGGGTGTGAGCATGAAGGGGCCGCGCAAGCGGCCCTTTCTTTTTCTATGCTAGCCGCCCGGCCCAGGAAGCATCGTGTTCAAACCCGTCATCCAATCGCTGCTGGACACCGATCTCTACAAGTACACGATGTGGCAGGCCTTCCTGCACGCGTTTCCGCAGAACCAGGCGACCTATGAATTCGTGTGTCGCAACGAGCCCGCCTGGCCGCTGACGGAAATCGCCGCGGAGGTCGAGGCGCAGATCGAACACCTCTGCAGCCTCTCATTTGCCGAGGACGAGCTCGCGTATCTCGCCAGCAAGCGCTACATCAAGAGCGACTTCATCGATTACCTGCGCATCTTCCGGCTGCAGCGCCGCTACATACGCGTCGAGAAGCAGGGAACGCGCCTGGTGATCAGCGCGCAGGGTCCACAGATCCACGTCATGGCCTTCGAAGTCTTCGTGCTGTCCATCGTCAACGAGCTGTACTTCCGCCGCTTCGACAACCACGAGACCGTCAAGGAAGGACGCCGCCGCCTGATCGCCAAGGTGCAGCTACTGCGCGACTTCACCACGCGTGGCGGCCGCCGGCATTTTCCGTTCGAGTTCTTCGATTTCGGCACGCGGCGGCGCTTCTCGCGCGAATGGCATCACGAAGTCGTGGCACGGCTCGCGGCCGAAGCGCCGCAGTACTTCAAGGGCAGCTCCAATCTCTGGCTGGCACGCGAGCATTCACTGGCGTCCATCGGCACCATGGCGCACGAATACCTGCAGACCTTCCAGGCCGTGGGCGTGCAGCTCAAGCACTTCCAGACCGCGGCGCTGGAACACTGGGTGCAGGAATACCGGGGCGACCTTGGCATCGCACTCACCGACGTGGTGGGCATGGACGCCTTCCTGGACAACTTCGATCTCTACTTCGCCAAGCTCTTCGATGGCTTGCGCCACGACTCGGGCGATCCCGTCGAGTGGGGCGAGAAGGCGCTGAAGCACTACGACAAGCTGCGCATCGACGCGCGTACCAAGCGCCTGGTGTTCTCCGATGGTCTCGACCTGGCGAAGGCGCTCGAGATCTACGAGCATTTCGCCGATCGCGTGCCCTGCGGTTTTGGCATCGGCACCAGTCTCACCAATGATCTCGGACCCAAACCGCTCAACATCGTCATGAAACTGGTCGAGTGCAACGGCCAGCCGGTGGCCAAGCTTTCCGACTCGCCGGGCAAGGTGCTGTGCAAGGACGAAACTTTCCTTGCCTACCTGCGCCAGGTGTTCGGGCACGCGGCCTGAGGCTGTTTCCGAGTCCTACAGCGACACCGCCCCGGGTCTGACTGGCCTTATCCGACAGGCTCGCCGATGGTGCGGCCATGGCGAACGACAAGGTGAAGAGGTCGGCGATCTTCGTCGACATGCTGCGCGACGTGGGTGTGACCGTGGATGGCAGCACGCGGATCCTCGATCTCGGTTGCGGCGCCGGGCTCATGGTGAAGGCGGGTCGCGCGCGCGGCCACAACTTCTATGGCGCCGGCTACCAGCTCTACGACGCGCACGAGCCCGCTTCTTCGGAACTCATCGAGCAAGGTGTGCTGCGGCAGATCACCGACAATCCCTATCGACTGCCTTACGACGATGGCTTCTTCGACGTGGTGATCAGCGACCAGGTGTTCGAACACGTCATGGACTATCCCGGCACCATTCGCGAAATCCACCGCGTGCTGAAGCCGGGCGGCGCATTCATGCACATCTTCCCTTCGAAGTACAAACTCATCGAACCCCATGTGCGGGTGCCCTTCGCGGCGGTGCTGCGCGCGCGCTGGTGGATGCGCCTGTGGGCGGTGCTCGGCGTACGCAATGAATTCCAGCGGAAGCTGTCGGCAAAACAGGCCAGCGAAGACAGCCGCCGCTACCTCGATTCACGCACCAACTACTACGGCAAGCGACAGCTGCGACGGCATTTCGGCGAGCAATTCACCGACGTGCGTTTCGTGGAGCATGCCTTCCTCAAGACCAGCGAACGTGGCCGCAAGGTGCACCAGCTTTCGAAGTGGCTGCCCTTCCTGCCCATGCTGTACAGCATGCTGGGCAATCGCGTGGCGTTCGGCAGGCGGCCGATGGCGACGCTGGCAGGGTCGGAGTCTTCCGCCCCGGCTCAGGACGCGCGTGGCCTGGAGGCGACCTTTGCTTCGAGGTCGTGATCGCTCGAACCGGTGATCTCGACGTCGGCGAATTCACCGACCTTGAGCTTGCCACCCTTCATGACCCGCACCACGCCGTCGATCTCCGGCGCGTCGCCCTCGCTGCGCGCGATGGCGGTGTTGCCATCGATGGCATCCACCAGCACTGACATCTTGCGGCCCACCTTCGCGGCGAGGCGCGCGGCGCTGATCTCCGCGGACTTCCGCATGAAGCGCGCCAGGCGTTCTTCCTGGATCTCCGGCGGCACGTGCGGCGCGACGTCGTTGGCGGCCGCGCCTTCCACCGGCGAGTACTTGAATGCGCCCACGCGATCGAGCTGCGCGACGTCCAGCCAGGCCAGCAACTCTTCGAACTCGGCCTCGGTCTCGCCGGGAAAACCGACGATGAAGGTGCTGCGGATGGTGAGGTCCGGGCAGATGCCGCGCCAGGCGCGGATGCGATCCAGCGTTTTCTCCACCAGTCCCGGGCGCCGCATGCGCTTGAGCACCGTGGGACTTCCATGCTGGAAGGGAATGTCGAGGTAGGGCAGCACCTTGCGCTCCGCCATCAGCGGGATCACGTCGTCGACGTGCGGATACGGATACACGTAGTGCATGCGGACCCAGATGCCCAAACTACCGAGGCCACGGGCCAGGTCCTGGAAGCGCGCCTGGTATTTCTCGCCGCGCCACTCGGCTTCGCGGTAGCGGATGTCCACGCCGTAGGCCGAGGTGTCCTGCGAGATCACGAGGATCTCCTTCACGCCCGCGCGCGCGAGTTTTTCGCCTTCGCGCAGCACCTCATCGATGGGCCGGCTGACCAGCAGCCCGCGCATCGAAGGAATGATGCAGAAGCTGCACTTGTTGTTGCAGCCCTCGGAGATCTTGAGATACGCGTAGTGCCGCGGCGTGAGGCGGATGCCCTGCGGCGGCACGAGGTCGATGAAAGGATTGTGTTTGGGTGGTAGGTGCTCGTGCACTGCGCCGACCACTTCTTCATAGGCGTGCGGGCCCGTGACTTTCAGCACCTTGGGATGACGCTCGAGAATGCGTTCCGGTCGTGCACCCAGGCAGCCCGTGACGATGACCTTGCCGTTCTGCTCCAGCGCCTCGCCGATGGCGTCGAGGGATTCATCCACCGCCGAGTCGATGAAGCCGCAGGTGTTGACCACGACCACGTCGGCGGAACCGTAGTCCGGCGCTACCTGGTAACCCTCCGCGCGCAGCTGCGTGATGATGCGCTCGGAGTCCACGAGGGCCTTGGGGCACCCGAGGCTGACGAACCCGACTTTTGGCTGGCGGCGACTCATGAGGGGGCGCTATGGTACGCGGCGACGCCTGTTTTTCCAGCGAGAAATCACAAAATGCCAAAGAGCTGGGCATATGGGGCCCTGACCGTGTTTTTGGCCCATTTCCTGTGGGTAGCCCTGGTCCTGGGGCAGGCCCAGGCCGAGTGGCTCATGGGCGCCATCATCGTGATGTCCTTCGTTACGTCGAATAGCGCCGGGCTCGGCGCCTTCATCATCGCGCTCAAGGCTCCCCACCACGGGTTCATGGTGGGCCTGGGCATGGCACCGCTGGCCGCGGTCATGGCCGTGCTTTCCAACCTCGCCGTGCGGCTGGCGGGCGTGCACAT
>Ga0315912_10001741_pt1 | contig 25468 bp, 19 predicted proteins | sample VfabasoilMG_FD_204469 | JGI IMG/M metagenome (GOLD analysis project Ga0315912, IMG submission 204469) | Garden soil microbial communities collected in Santa Monica, California, United States - V. faba soil | ecosystem: Environmental > Terrestrial > Soil > Garden | place: USA: California... | reverse complement strand
CCTTGACTTCGGTGAACCGGCGGCTCAACGCATCGTCCTTCTCGAAGTACTTCTTGTACTCGGCGCGAGTTGTCGCGGCGATCGTCCTCAACTCGCCTCGGGCGAGGGCCGGCTTCAGGAGGTTGGCGGCGTCGTTCTGCCCGGCGGCGCCACCGGCTCCAACCAGTGTGTGCGCCTCGTCGATGAACAAGATGATCGGCACCCGCGAGGCCTTGACCTCGTCGATGATCGAACGCAGCCGCTCCTCGAACTGGCCCCGCACGCCTGCGCCGGCCTGCAGAAGCGCCAGGTCGAGAGACCGCACCGTCACATTGGCCAGTGCTTCCGGCACCTCGCCGTGCGCGACGCGCAAGGCGAAGCCTTCGACGATGGCCGTCTTGCCAACGCCAGCTTCGCCCGTGAGGATTGGATTGTTCTGTCGTCGCCGGAGCAGGACGTCGACCATTTGGCGGACTTCCTCGTCGCGTCCGATGATGCGATCGATGTGTCCCTGTCGAGCGCGCGCGGTCAGGTCGACCGTGAACTTTTCGAGCGCGCCCGATGCGGCGGGCGATGCTGACTGGTCGACGGAAGACGTCACCGGTTCGCATTCCGGCGAATCCTGCGTCCATTCGTCGAACTTCGCGAACATCTCGTCAGTACTAATCGATCGAAGCTCGCCTGAATCGCGTCGAATCCACTGGGAGAGGTCGTCGGCGGTCAACACTGCAAGCAGTAGGTGACCGGAGCGGATTCGCGATCCGCCGAACTGAACGGAGCAAATCAGCCAGGCCTCAGTGATGAGACGAGGAATGTTCGGCGAGAAGACCGGTTCGCGTGGATTGCCGGCCTTGAATCGCTCCATGCGGTCGCGCAGTTCATTGAGCCACCTGGCGCGATCCACTTTCGTATGCGACAAGAGGCTCTGGATATCGCTTGGCCCGCTGTCCAGCAGTTTCACGAAGAGGTGATCGATGTCCACCTCGTAGTGGTGACGCATCTGGCAGAGGCCAAGCGCGGCTTCGAACGCCGTCGTGCAGGTGGTGTTCAACCGATTGAAGAGTTCGTGAGCGTAGCGCACCGGGTCCGTTCTCCTGAAAAGGGTCGTTTAGGCGCTCTTCTCGACGGCAAAACGCATCACGCGGTGGCCGTCATCAGTCTCGCCACTTTCGAGCCATGACGACCATCCGAGGCGCTGTGCCAAATCGCCGTCCTCACTCGCAAGGCGAATGGGCTGGATTGCCGCCTCGTCGAGCGTCAACTCGAGCTCACAGTCAACGTGATCGGGCACCAACATCCGGGCGAGCGCTGCAATTGCGCGATAGCCACGACCCACCTCGTCGCCGTCCGCTGTCGGCACGAACCGGCGAAAAAGTTCCCACGTGACGACGGAAATCGCAATCGTGATGGAAGACTGTGGGCATGGCATGGGCTTCGCCAGAATGGCCGCCGCCGGTCTGGTCCCGAACTCTCCTCCGAGCCAGCTGTTCCAGCGCCCCAGGTTCCAGCAAGACCCGGAAGGCGGTTTGACGGCGCGCCCCTCGAATTGACGCACCCGCGCGCTCACACCGAGGACGTGCGTGAGCACACGCTGGAGACCGCCAGCCGTCCGCGGCTGACGCACCAGCAACGCGGCAAGTGGATAGAGGGCGTGATCAGAGACGAGCCGATTCGTGACCGCCTCAGTGGGCTCGATGCTGGCGAGCGCGCCGACGGCCGAGCCCAGGAACGTGCGGCGGGCACGCACGTGTGCAGACTGCCCTGTCTGTCTCGCGTCGCGCCGCTGCCAGGCGCGCTCGAAAGCGGCGCCGTGCTTGGTCTGCTCCCAGGCTCGGTACCACAACGACACGAGCCTGTGAACAATGATGTCGAGGTACTCCCCGAAGGGCCCCGGAGCGCCGGGGTCGGCGGCGTAGATGGCGCTGAGCGCCGAGAGCCTGGCCTCGCGTGCGTGTCGCTTCCGTGCATCGCGGGTGTCGGCGAGTGCTAAAGCGGTGTAGTGCTTGGGGAGAATGCCGCCTGGAGTGAGCAGGCCCATTGCCGACACGTACATGACCAGCCGCTCGTCTACCTCGCCCGTCGGAGAAGTGGCCTCATAGCTCACCACTCGCTGGACGGCCGAGGGAGCAGGCCGCAGCGCGATCGCGCCGCGGAACTGAACGACTTCTTCCTCCATGCTGCGCCCCATTCCGACCGGCAGATTGTCGGGACGAGAACGTTCGATGAGGCGAATGGCATGAAACAGGTCGAACGAAGAGGCGCCGTTCAGCCGCTCGACGAGGGCGCGAGTTTTCATGGCTCAGAGTTCCGGTACGGTGCCTATCCGCGGCGGAAACGTGATCTTGCTGTCGGTTCGGCTGTCCTTGCGAGTGATGCGGTACGCGGTCTGGACGAAGCTGTTGATCCCCACCAGATGCGCGAACATCTCGTCGAGAACCAGGCCGAGCAGGAATGGTCCGTCGACCCCTCCCGGCGACGACGCCGGCTCTCGCAAATCGAAAGTCGCCGCGATGCCACGCACCATCGCGGCGTCGGCTGTCGAGGGGATCTCCTCGTCACCGCTCGCCAGAGTGGGCCCAGGCGACCCGGACGTCGAATCGAACCAGAGGTAGCGCATCGCCGGAGACATTTCCGCACGCGCGAGCATCCGCACGCGGGCCGATGTCGCCGGATCGTTGGGCGCATACAACGACATCAAGTCGCGCAGCCGGCCTCCGTGTTCCTCGAGCAGGGTGCCGGAGTTGAGCGAGAGGTGCGCGATGATGCGCCAGAGCGACTCGGCCGCGTGAGTCTGATGTCGTGCCTCCGAAGGTTGATTGGTCAGGGTGACACTTGCGATTGGGACAGCGTGCTGTGCCTCGAGATCTAGCTTATCTCCGGCAAAGAGTTTGGATGGCAGATTACGGTTGCTGAATACCGCCGACACGTGCAAGGTGCCCGCTGCGTCGTACTGCTCTCCGCGCAGGTCGACCAGGCTGATGGCGACGTCGGCGATAGTGCGATCGCCACCCGCCACGCCGGGTTCCGGCGAGCGTGTGAGATGGCGCTCGGCGATCCAGAACCCAGGCGGCGAGGACGAGCGCGCCAGATCGCGGAAGTGGAGGAAGGGCTCGAAGCGCATGGGCCGATCCGCAGTGCTCTCCGCCAGTCGCACGTCGGACACCGTAAAGACTTCAGAGGTGTAGGGGATGCCGGCCTCCGGCACGATTCCGCCATGGCTCGCCGCGGCACGGACCGCATACTCCGTGCGGTCGCTGGTCACTATGCGGGGCGCCGCTTTCGCTTCGAACAGGTTCACAATCGGCGCGCAGCCGATCTCGACGTGCCCGGTTCTCGGTGGCTCGCTTGGTAACGGTCCAGCGAAAGGGAGCAGCAGCTCGATCTCGGTTGCGGAACGGTCACCTGACAACTGCGCGATGCCCTCGAGCCCCGTGATATCGAGAAAGGCGAACCGCTGCGGAAAGTGCAGGTACTCGAGGGCGAGCGCGTGCGCAGGGTGCGAGAGGTTCGAGATAGCGGACAGGTGAGACGTGTCGAGAACGCGACTGCCGGTGAACCCGGTTGGCCGGACGCGCACGCCGGGGCACTCGACAGGCTCGGTGCCTTCGCGCGCGATAAGGGCTGTCTGATCACTCAGAGCCCCGCGAACGAGTCCTTCGTAGAGTGCCGGCGGGACGGGATCGGCCTTCGTGGTCGAAGGCAGATGGATCGTCAGGTTCGATAACGAGAGGTCCGCGATCGGCTTCTTCGCGTCGTGCGCCACGCGGAGCTTGAGCACGCTGCGATCCGACATCGAGGCGTCAATTGCGACACCTGTGACGCGCAGAGGCCAGAGCGTGATGTCCTGCACGGTGAGAAAGCGGCATCTGACATCCTCGACACCCTTCTGCGCGATCAGTCGACACCCTCGCGGAAGCGTATATCCTCCCGCTTGCATCGCTTGTTCTGGATCGAGCACGAATCTGGCGATTCCGAATGCCGGGATGGGCACCAAGGCTTCGGGAAGCAGTAGTTCCAGCACCGACGCCGCCAATCGCCGAGAGTCGCGGTCGAGACGCTCCTGGACGCGTGCGGTTTGAAACGCCACTGCCTCGATCAGTCGCTCGACGTGAGGATCGGTGGACCCGCGACGATCGAGTCCCAGCCGGCCTGCTTCTTCTGGGTACAACCGGGCGAAGGTCTTGCCGCCTTCGATTAGATACTCGAGTTCCTGCCGGTAGTAGCGGAACAGGGTCTCGTCGAGATAGGGGAGCGGGCGTGTGGAGTCGGCCACGTCATCTCCGCGGGGTCACGTCGTGCCTGCCGCCCGGAACATAATCGATATCGAACACAATCGACGTCCCGTCATCCTTCCATGCCGCCGTGACCATGATTCGCCGTTGATTAGGCTTCATGTCCCGCGCGTCGGCGCCGCTCAACACCGTAACTGTGCGGACAGCAAGGCGAGGCTCATAGAACTCCAGCGCGAGTCTCACCTCTTCGGAGAGGTGCTGGTCCGCCCGGCTTCCCGACGATTCGAAGATGTCCGAGAGACCGTAATCGAGCACGGTTCCGACGCCAAGCCGGTAGCCCGGACTGGAGACCGCGTCCCGCCGCGAACCCGATGCGACTGGAGTGCTGAAGAGATCCTCGAGGTCGAGCTCCAGCGCCTCCAGCCGATCCTTGACATACCCTCCGTCGCGCCGTCGGCGCAAGAGGGCATCGATGAATGATGGGATCTGATCCGACATCGGAACGGGATGTCTAGCCGCCCTCGTTCTTCGTCAGATCCCAGTAGCGTGTGACCGTACCGGTTGTCCGTCCATCTGGTCCGAACGCCACGCGTGAATATTCGACACGCGTGAACGAGAACGTCACCTTCTCGGTTTCGCCTTCCGGTTCGAACGCGGCGATGATCGCGTTCTGCAACTTGACCGAGAACGCCATGGTTGCGTTGCCGCCGCCCGTCTTGATGAGACGCTCGAAAGTAACGTCGCTGAACACCGTTCCCTTGCAGCACGCCATGAACAGATCTGGCGATGACTTCTCGAGGCGCTTGGTGACGGCGAACTGTTCGAACTGGACGTCGCCCGTTACTCGTCCTGTGGTTCCACCGGTCTTCTGCGGCAGGAACAACTTGAAATCGAACCAGTAGACCTCAGACCAACCCTGGTGCTGGGCTTCCTGAGCCTCCCCTTCGACTCCGTCAATCTTCACGAATCCGTACATCTCTTCTGCCATGGAATACCGCTCCCTCCTTTAGTTGTCCCCGATTCGACGAGACTCAGGGCGCGTCGTCATCCATCACACCTTCAAATCGTCCAGATCCGCCACCATCGTCAACCGCACATCGACTTGATCGAGCAGGAAGTGCGGTTTGAGCCGGATTGAGACGTCGTATGCCCCTGGCTTGCCAGGCTTGTCCATAACCTCCACGACAGCGCTGGACAGCGGCCTCTTCGCCTTCATCTCGTGGGTGGCATCGGCCGACGGCTCGACGTACAGGTGGATCCAGTTGTGCAGCAAGTCCTCGAGTTGGCGCCGACCCATTGCCAGGCCGATGCGGTCGTACACCATCCACTTGATGTGGTGTGCGAAGCGACATAGAGCGAACGTGTACGGAAGCTGCGCAGCGAGAGCATCGTTGGCCGTGTCCCTATCCGAGACGTGCGTCGATGCCTTGTAAACGGACGCCGCGGAGATGAACGCCGCCTGGCTCGAGTTGTCGAGATGCACGAGAGGGATGAACCCAAGATTTGAGAGTTCATCTTCCTGTCGATGGATGATCCCGAGATCCACGGGCCATTGCACTTTCTGTTCTGCGCGGTCCGGACGATCGCCGCCGGTGACGTAGTGGTGAACTGGGAGATCTTCGACCTTCCCTCCGCCGTGGACGCCGCGCATCGCCACACACCACCCGTGCTTGGCGAACGCGTCAGTGACGCGGCCAGCAAACGAATACGCGGCGTTGCCCCAGAGGTACTTCGAGTTGTCGTCGCCGGCAACCTGCTCTCGATACTCGAGTCCCTGGGGTCCCACGACTTCGTGCGGGGCGCGAACGAGCACATGCGGCATCACCAGCCCGAGGAACTTCGAATGCTCCTTCTCGCGAAGACCGCGCCACATGGCGTTTGTCGGTTTCTCCATCACGTTGTGCAAGTTGACCTGATGTTCCAGCAGGTCGAACTTCTCGCTCTCGAACATCTGAGGACTCGCCGCTGCCACGAAGGGCGCTTGGGCCCGAAATGCAAGCTGCCCGAGCCGGTCCAGAAGATCGATGTCGTTCTTGCTCGGGCCGAACTCGAAGTCGCCAACCAGCATGCCCAGGGGCTGCCCCCGCAGCTTGCCCAGCCCGCGGTTGTAAATGCGTTTGAAGAGTTCGGTCTCATCGATTTTCTTGGCGTTGACGAGATCCTTGCGCAGCTCGTCTCGAGAGACCGACAGGACCTGGATCTTCAGATACTGCCCGGTATCGCTATTGGCAACGAATTGATAGAGGCTGCGCCATGACGCCTCCAGCCGCTGGAAGTCGGGGTGATGCAGGATCTCGTCGAGTTGTTCGCCCACTCGACTGTCGATGGCGGCGATGTGCCCTTCGAGGACCTCGGCGAGATCCTTCTGGTAGGTGAGTGTCCCCGACGCCACCTGCTTCAGGAACTCGATGAGAACGGTATCCCAGTAGGTCCGCCGCTCGCCGTCCGTCTTGGCGAAAGGCCGAACGTCTTTGAGACCGCTGACGAGACGCTGAAGCCCCGGGCTGGCTGGCGCGTCATGCTGGCCGACGACGGTGTCCTTTTGCGGCGACTGTTGCTCGTTCGACATGGCTATGTGCTCCGGATCGCTATTTCACGAGTTCATCTATCAGTCGGCCGAGCGCTTGCGCGTTGGTGCCGTCGTCGGTATCGCCGCCGACCTTCGCCAGTAATTGCTTCACGGCTTCAGGATCCTCGGCGAGCTGCTGAAGGCGTGCGGCCATCTTGGGGTCGCGGCCCAGGCGATCGAGCAGGATGGCGAGACGTTGCCTGGCATCGAGCAGATTGTTGATGGCGGGAACGGCTTTCGCGACCGACAGCGCATCGAAGGACTCGACGCCATCCTTGAAGTCGATGTCGACATCCATCGCGCGACCGCTCTGCCCACTCAGCTTGTCGGTCACGCCGCGCAAGCGGAGTGAAGGGGCCAGCTTATTGAAGGCGATATCGAGTTCCTTGCGGGAATTGACATTCTCGAAATTGCGGTTGTGCAGCGTGTCGGGCGCAGCACTGCTGCCGCGCAAATCGGCGAGCACCCCGACGATGAATGGCAGCTCTTCGATCTTTTCGCCTTTGACGCCTTCGATGATGATGTTGACGCGTTCCTTCTGGTTGGGGCCTCGGGGCGGCATCGGACGGTCCTTTCGCGATGATGAGCGGGGCCTGGTCGTGAGAACCACTGGCCTCCGATCTCAGCTGAGGTTAATGGCGCCGATTCTCTTCGCTGCCGCCGGAGGAGTCAAGGGAGTTGACGCATGATTCGAGTAACAAAAGTCAATTGGTGGTGGTGCGGGGTGCGCCTACGTGGTTGCGGCATGGTATAGAATCGCCGTCCTCAGAAACATCGAACCCACGAGGGTCGCGTCTTCATGTCTAACTCCGTCGATCTCCGGCGAGTCCGGTGGTTCGCGGGCCTTCTTCTTCGGCCAGAGCACTTTGCACGTCAGGACGATTTTGTCGAAGCGCTGGCCCTGTGGCGTTCCCGTTTCCTCTCCAGGTCCTTTGGCCTGATCGGCGGAGGACCGCGTCGATTCCTGACCCCGATTTCCGACGCTTTTGTCTCGACCCGCGTGCGGGTAACGCCGCGGGCTGACGCTCTGGCGGTAAGCGTCGAGGGTGTGCGCGGCGTCACGGCGTGCGGTGGATTGGTGGAGGTGCCGGGCACGCTCAACGCAGAAATGCCGGTTCTCGATAAGGGCGAGGAGGCCGTGTTGTATGTCGTTCGTTCTCGGGCATACAACGGCGTCGGGCTGTGGTCGACGGCTGAACCCGCCACAGTAACCAGCGACGTGGAGGTCATGACGCCAACGTACGTGCTGACCACGCGACCCCTGGGCGACGACCTTCCGTGGGCGCTTGCCGTGGCTCGACTGAGGAACAACGGCGGTGTTATCGAGCGCGACGATCGCTACCTGCCCCTCTGCGTGTTCGTCAGCAGTCATCGACGCCTGGCGGAGCGAGTGGCGGATATCCGTGGCGACCTGACGAAGATCTCCCGTGGGTTCCTCGAAAAGGCGCATACACCTCTTCGACTCGTTGTGCTGGCAGCACAGCGTGTGCAGGTTTTTGCCGGCGAGTACGCCGAGACCCTTGCCGGCGTGGCGCACCTTATCGACGCGATCGATGAATGCGGAACCGCACTCGAGGACGAGGAGGCGTTCATCGAGGACGTGCTCGACGCGATGGCCGTGCTCACCCGTCGCACGGCGCGCGTGCTCGACTTGTCCATCTCGCTGCAGGCGGTCGTGCGCAGAGCGGAGATTGGGACGCCGTTTGCTGAGATTGCCACGACGCTCGCGGCGCCTCTAAGCCCCGATACGGACCTCGCCCGCCGACTGGACGCATTCGATGCGCTTCTCAGATCGCTCGAGGCGATTTACATGCGGGTTCAGGAAGTCGCTTCCGACTTTCGGCGCCGCTGGCGGTACAACGAGGTGGATCTGGCCTTCGACGTCGAAACGCCGAACGGCCCTTACATCTATCGCCGAATCGGCGAGCCGATCAAGACCGATCCGATTGGAAGCGAAGATCTCTCATTCGAGTTCCGTCGCCTTACCGACGGTCAAAACATGGATCTGAACCCGTCGCTGCAATACATGCTCGTGTTGTTTGGTCAGAAGGGCATGCGCCTGGGTGAGCAGAACTACGTCACGGAGCTTCGCATCAACGACGAACCGCACCAGCGCCTCCGCGGGGACTCGCTCGCCCCCTCGAGCGAGCATTGCACGCTGGGCGTCAAGCTGCCGAAGGTGGACCAGCCGCTGCGATCCCTGTCTGCGATCGTGAGCCGCGAACGCGGTTTCACGTACGCCGCGCTCTACCGGCTGGAAACAGAGCCGCTGCGAACCCCAGACCGCGTGTTCGCGGCACCGGACCCGGAGTACATTCCCATCCAGTTGTTCGGGGACAAGGGGCACGAGGTCGGCGAGGCGCGTCTGCGCGGTACCACCCGAAGGATCCGAGTTCGTCTGGACTTCAGTCGGCCCCGCGACAAGGGCGGCAAGGGGGGGCGCCGCACGTTCGAGGTCCACGTCGAACGCACGCAGGTCTGGAGTCTCAAGGTCGATGTCGATCCCACGGTGATCTGCCGCTGGAACAACAAGGACACGCCGAATTTCACGACGGCGCAGTGGGCTTTCCCAGAGTTTCCGGAGACGCTGCAGCTCGGTGTCTCGGACATGACGCAACGCCGCACGTGGTTTCTGACGTTGCGTTTCAAGAAGACGACGGCAACGGATCCGGAAACCAGTCGCGTGCAGGAAACCATCAGGGTCAAGCTCGATAGCGTGAGCGAGAGTTGGCCGCAAGCGTAGCGCAAGACGAGGAGTGAGTCTCGTGCGCATGACCGAAGCGTGGCTGTCCGAAGCCGGAGGCCGCGAAACCAATCAGGACCGCGTCGACTTCGTGACGTCGGGGCCGTTCAAGTGCTGGGTGGTCTGCGATGGTCTCGGCGGCCATCGCGGCGGCGAGGAAGCGTCGCGCCTGGCCACCGCTGCAATGACCGAGACGTTCATGTCGGCGCCCGGCTGTTCGGCCGATCTGGTTCGCTATTGTCTGCAGGCGGGCGAAGACGCATTACTGCGGGTTCAGGCGGAGAACCCGGATCTTGAACAGATGCGCACGACCGCCGTCGTACTACTCTCCGATGGCGACAGGGCAGTCTGGGGCCACGTCGGTGATTCCCGGCTGTATCACTTCCGGGAGGGGCACCTGCACGGGCAGACGCGGGACCACAGCGTCCCGCAGGTGCTCGCCGACACGGGTGACATCACTCACGATCAGATTCGGCACCACGAGGATCGGAGTCGAATCCTGCGGTCGCTCGGCTCGGGTGGGGAGTTGAAACCTGCGCTGTCTGCCGATGTCGCGCTGATGCCGGGCGATGCGTTCCTTCTCTGCACTGACGGTTTCTGGGAGTTCGTCCTCGAGCACGAGATGGAATCCGATCTGCTGCAGTCATCAGCGGCGGATGCACAGACTTGGCTCGACACGATGGTAGGGCGTTTGCGGCAGCGCGCGTCGGGTGAATTCGACAATCTGTCGGCTTTGACGGTTGTCGTGGGTGAGCGCGAAGCCGAAGTCGCGTCGGCGTACTCCCCGCCGCCGGTCTCGTTGGAGGAAGCAACATCTCCGAGTCAGGCGCCTGCGTATCCGCTTCCCGTTCCGAGTGCCCACGCGGCCTCCACGGATTATGGGTCTCCCCAGGCATTGCCGTACGCGGCCCACCGGAGGTCCACGGTCTTTCGTGCCGCGGTCCTGGTGCCGGTAGCAGTGTTGTTCGTTTCTGTCCTCGCCTTGGCCGCCTGGTGGTTGGTGCCCAAAGTGTTGAAAGGTCCGGGAAACGAAAAACAGACGGTGACTTCACCTCTCGTCACCACCGAGCAGCCTAGGCCCGCGACGAATCTGCCTCTGCCTGAGAGCGGTCCACCCCAAGAAGACGCAGACTGCAGGGCGGCAGTGCAAAAGCAATATGACGAGCAAGTAAGAATGCTCAAGGCACTCAAGGTGCGTATGGTCACGCGGGAAGGTCAGGCCTCCTTTGGGTTCTTTCCGGGGGACAGATTGAAAGTGAGCAATCTGACGAAGGCCTTCGATAAGATGCTGAAGGACTGCGGCCAAGAATCAGATATGTACGTTCCGAGGTTCTGGTTGGGACTGCTCGACTTCTACAAACCGGGGAATGCCACGACGGCGTGCAGCATGCATTGGCAGGAGCAGGGCAACCAGGAGTTCTGGGCAGCCGCCGGAGGAGCTCGCTACTACCAAGCTAACGAGGCGAAGGTTCTGGAATGCCAACCGAAGCCCGCGGAAGTGGCGAGGACGCCAGACAAAACGAGTGCGCCGAGTTCGACGGGAGGCTGAGCGCGTGTACCCCAGCGACTTCGCCCGCTGCTCGATCTGTTTCGAGCCTCTGCCTGAAGGAGGCATCTGTCCTGATCCGCTTTGCGAGTCGGATCAGAACGAGCGCTCGCTCGCCGATCTGCCCGCGAACGCGGTACTACAGTCTCAGTACCGAATAGGCCGCGTGCTTGGTCGCGGTGGTTTCGGAATCACTTACTTGGCCTGGGACGAACGGCTTTCGCGCCGGACGGCGGTCAAGGAATGCTTCCCGCAAGGTCTGGTGCGCCGATCGCGCGACCAGCACACGGTCCAGGCAATCAGCGACGGCTCGCGCAAACAGTTCGATACGGTCCGGGAGCTCTTCGTTCGCGAGGCGCGTGTGCTCGCGCACTTCCAGGATCAGCCGGGCATCGTTGCCGCCCTGTCGGTGTTCGACGAGCACAACACGGCGTACCTGGTGATGGAGTTCTTGAAGGGCCAGACGCTGAAACAGTTCCTCGAATCGCAGCCGGAAAATCGAGTCTCGTTCGAGGAGGCGTACCACATGCTCAGCCCGGTGCTGAGTGCGCTGGTGGCCGTGCACGAGCAACAGTGGCTACACCGCGATATCAGTCCCGACAACATCTTTCTGACCGCGCGTGGGCAGGTCAAGCTGCTGGACTTTGGTGCCGCGCGATACGCGGCCGGCCAGCAGACCCGCAGCCTGCCCGTCGTCCTCAAAGAGGGTTACGCGCCAGCGGAGCAGTACGCATCGAAGGGGCAGCAGGGTACATGGACCGACGTTTATGCGGTAGCGGCAACGGTGTACCGCACGATTACTGGTCACGTCCCGCCGCCTGCACTCGACAGGCTGGAGGAGGACGAACTGCGCCCTGCCTCCGACTATGCGCAGGTTCCTCCCGAACTCGATCGCACGCTTGCCTCGGCCCTCGAGATCAAGATGGTCAACCGCACGCGCACGGTCGCAGAGTTCGCCAGACAGATTGAGATGGCCTGGCGCTCGCTCGGTGGACCCTCGATCGCTCCGCCGGTGCCGCGTGATTCGTGGCCCTCGCCATTAGCACCCGAGCCCCGCACGCCATCCGAACCGATCTTCGAGCCGGTGTTCGACCCGCCCGTCGAGGAAGAGTCCGATGACATCCCGCCGGCCGACGTGTTGCGCCCGGCCGATGCTTATGCTGACGTTCATGCTCACGCGATAGAGCCGCCGCCAATCGACGAAGGCTTTGACGAACCGCCACCCTCTCGCGTCGACACGGTCGAACAGAGCCCTTGGGATGCTGCGCCTTTTCAGCAGGAGGGAGAAGCGTCACCGTCTCAGGCCGTCAATCCCTCGGCCTCTGCACTCTTCGATCGAGACGGGTTTCAGACAGTTGGCGAGCCCGCGCCATCAACATCGAGTCGATCGCCGCGCATCTGGCTCGCAGCAATCGCTGCTAGTCTGGTCTTCTTCGCAGTGTGGTTTGCAACCTTGCGCGGCCCCGCGGCGCCCGTCCCGACTACCGACGTCCCGCCTCCGGTTGAAACAGTGCCTCCGCCTTCTCCGGTTGAGATCTCTCCACCTCCCGCAACCACACCGCAGCCCACACCAGCCGGCCCGTCCGCGCAGGAGCGAGCAAAGACAGTCCAACCTCGCGTCGCTCCGCCTGCGCCGGTGCAGCAATTGCCCGAGGGGACAATCCCCGTTAAAGCAGAACCCTCGCCACAGCCTCCGCCGCCACAACCTCCGCCGCCGCAGCCTCCGCCGCCAGACAATTCGGCGCGTGTCACGCAACTGCTGGCCTCTGCCGCCAAGAACGAACAAGCCCAGAACCTGCCCGCCGCGTTACGGGACTACGAGGACGTTCGGTCCTTGAGTCCCGAGATGCGGGGCGTCGCGGAGACTGCGATCTCTCGGATTCAGGCTCAGATGCTCAAGATTGGGAGCGAAGCGATGAAGAACGCAAAACAGTATGACGCTCTCGGTCGCATCGACGACGCGATCAAGGCGTACGACGTGGCAGCACAGAACCTGCCTGATGGCCCCGACAAGCTACAGGCGACGGACAGACTTCGTGTTCTGCGTGCTGGCAGGTCGCGTTGAAGAAGGGGAATTGCTCCGCCGGCAGGCGAAGTCCTCCACCCAGCGGCTTGGTGTAGACTGCCTCGGCAAGCTCGGCAACCGAGGATCCCATCGACACGGAGAACACATGCTCCGCAAGTCTTGGGGCTTCGTGCGAGAGCGAGCGTTATGAGACACCAGCAGTCTGGTTGGCCGGTCGCCGCGCTTGTCGCCGCAGCCGTCACCTTCGTCATTCTTGCCGGCCTAACGGTGTGGCTTCTGCTTTCCACGCCCGGGCAGCCTGGCGGAGTCGCTCGGCCTGAGGGAGATTCCGGAGTTTTCGCGACACCGCAACCTCCTGCTGATGAACCTTCGTCAGGTCGCGCGCCGGTGGAACCTCCTGACGGAGCGCCAACGCCACGTCGACGGACGCGACGCGAAGCGCCATCACCACCTGCCCCCAGGTCTCCTCAAGCCCCGGTGTCTCCTCCGGGAAGTCAGATCGCGCCTAACCCAGATACGACTACCCGCAATCCTGATGTCGCAGCGGCCCACCAGGAATTGGAAGCAGGCGTTCGGGCCGAGGCGGCTGGAGAGTTTCAGGAAGCGCTGCAGCACTATCAGCGGGTGAAGGCACTCGATCCGTCTCTTGGCGGCGTCGCCGACCTTTCGGCGACAAGGATTCGAAGCCAGATGACGGCCATTGGTACAGATGCATTCCGGCGAGCGACTCAGTACGATGCGCTCGGGCGTCGCGATGACGCCATCCTCTGGTACGAGCGCGCAATCCGGAATCTGCCGGATGGGCATCCCAATCGCAAAATCGCAATGGACCGGCTCAGTGCGTTGCGGGAACGCCGCTGACGTCGACCGCAATAGGGAACAGTATGGGTAAATCGATAGCGTGTTTCGTCCTCGCCGCAACGGTGGCAACCATGGCACAGAGTCGCCCTGGCTACCTGCTCTTTACAGATCCCGGAAAGCGCTTTTCGATAGAGTTTCCAAATACGTGGACTTGGATGATTATTCAAGGCTCACAGGAACCACTCGCGACCTTCGTGCATCCCCGCAAAGAAGCGGCAGTCGTAGTGGAGCGATTCAAACTGCCTGTGCGCCTCAATCCGGGCGATATCACCGATCTCTTCGCTGAGATCGAAGCCGCCAAGGTCAAAGAGAATCAACGCGACGTAAGCGCCGTCGTCGCTCGAATAGTGACCCGAGCCGACCTCAAGGGCGCTGTCGTCGACTATGTGAGGGGCGGCCTCTCGGAGAGCGAGCGTGTCCGCCAATTCTCGATTCCGGTTGGTGACGATGTCTATCGCATTACCTGCATGGCACTCGCAAGCCGCTTCCAGCAGTATGAATTGGAGTTTGAGATCGTTGCCTCGACTTTGAAGTATGCCAGTCAGTTGCCGTGAAAGATCCTACAGGCCTGAAGCCTTCATTGCGCGGTCCTACAAGTCTGGGCCACGCGATGATACGCATGTGAAATAGTCTTGACAGCCAGCGTGGCTCGACAATACCATCCGGGTCCACTCAGCAATACAGTTGGTCGTGGCTGTCGCCATCGCGTCGCGGATGCCTTGGTTGTTCAAGAACGGAGGCTTCAATTGGTGAACTCGCAAGGGCAGGGCTCCTTCCCCCTTTCAAGAGCTCTAAGTGTCATCCTGACTTTCCTCTTGGCCGTCCTCCCGGGTTGGTCAGTGGCGGCGGTTGCGAGCGAAGGAAGCGGGGTGATAGTAACCGGTGCGCTAACTGTGGCCTCGAATCCTGTCGGCGCACACGTGTATGTGGACGGCAGATTCGCCGGCCAAACGCCATTGTCTCTCGATATGTCTTCCGGCGACCATCGGGTTCGAGTCGTGAAAGAAGGCTACCTTGAGAATTCACGTGTCGTCACAGTTCAGGCGTCTGAGCGCAAGAACATCGACGTCCGCTTGACGGCGAACGAGACAGCCGCGGCAGCGCAGGTCACAGGACCGGCACCGGGCGGGGGCGGCGGTAGCAAGAAGAAATGGCTCTGGATAGGGATCGCGGGCGGCGCAGCCGCTGGGACGGCCGCGTATCTCATGACCAAGAACAGCGCGCCCACAGTCTCTTCAGTGTCTGCAGCACCGACCACGGCCATCCAGGCAGCGACGAACGTTTCGTTCTCTGCACAGGGCAGCGATTCCGATGGGGACTCGTTGACCTACACATGGGACTTTGGCGACGGCGGATCTGGCTCGGGCTCGACTGTTAGTCACGTATACAACGCCAGTGGTGTTTTCACAGTCTCCGTTTCTGTTAGTGATGGCAAGAAATCGGCCAGTGGATCGACTTCCGTAACGGTTCGCAGCCTCTCGGGTACGTGGCGTGGCACCTTGGATAACTTCTTCCCAACGACGGTCGTGCTGACTCAGAACGCAGCAGTTCTGACAGGAACCTACTCCGATACGATTGTCGGCAGCGGAACTCTCTCAGCGGGAAGCGTCAGTACTGCGGCACCGCGAGTGAGATTCACAGTGACGGTTCCAGGATTCACGCCGTTTGCTTTCACAGGCGACGTGAGCGCCGATGGCAATTCGATAAGTGGCACCGTCAATGGCTCTGGATTCGTCAACGATCCGTGGGTGATGTCCCGTTAGTCGATTGCAGGTAGTCTCGAGCCCGAATCGCGAATGCTGCGCGATTCGGGCCGTTCCCCCCAGTAGTGTAAGGCTGCTCGATTTTCCTTTCCCGCCAGCTTCGCCGGCGCGGCTCGTTTCAACCAAATGCCTTCTCTCCACGGTGAAATAGCATGGAATCAACCAGTCGTCGTTTGATTGGGGCAGCGTGCCTGATCGTTGCCTTCACTCTTGGGACTCCATTGGCCGCGCAAGAGACAGTCCGGTTGTTGACGTTGCGTGAAGCCATTGCCTCTGCGATCCGGCATGGAGAGCGCATGCTCGCTCAGCACGACAGCATCGAGCAGGCCCAACTTAGCGTTCGGAATGCCAGGAGCGACTTTCGTCCCAAAGTGGTCCCGAACATCCGGGGCTCCTTCGGCCAGACGGACATCAACGACCAGATGTATCGGCTCGATCTCTCGCAGCGGTTCGTGAATGGGACGGAAGTGAGAGTCGGCGTCGGGGCCTCCACCGCGCAAATCCCTTCCACGGTCGGCTTGCCAGACGTTCGCTTCTATAACACCGACGCGACACTGATGCTCACACAGCCTCTCTTGAAGGGATTTGGTTCGACCGTTGCCCGCCGTTCGCTGACGAGCGCCGAGCTTCAGCTCTCCGACGCCGGCCGACGAGGAACCTTGACGGAACAGCAAGTCACCGTCGAAGTTGCGGCAGCCTACTTCCGAGTGGTGGCGCAGGAGGCAGTCATACAGGTGTCACAGCGAAGCCTCGACCGGTCGCGACAGTTGCGCAACGCCTCCGAGGCAAAACTCGACGCCGGGTTGGTATCACAATTGGACGTGTTGCGGGCCCAGCAGCTCGTCATACAGGCCGAACTGCAGCTGTTCGACGCCCAAGCCAGGGTCAATGACGCTCGCGATGAGTTGGAATTCTTGATCGACTACGACGGCGACGACACGTTCCGAGTCGAATCCGAGATCCCGAGGCTCGTCGATGCGCTTCTGCCTGAGGACGCGATCACAATGGCTCTGGCACAGAGGGCTGATCTCAAAAGCGCCGGTGACGCCGTGCTCGATGCCGATCGCCAAGTGTCGTACGCGCGCAACCAGTTGCTGCCGCAGGTGGACGTGAATCTCGCTTTGGCGCGCCGCAAGACGGCCGATGCTTTTGCACGGAGTTTCGGGCTCGATGGTTTTCAACTCGCAACCTTCTTTAACATCTCGATGCCGGTCGACCGAACACCGCAAACCGTCGAATTCCAAAACGCGCTGATCAACCGTGACCGGCGTCAACGGGACTTGACGAACATGCGCCGCAGAATCGCTGACGACGTGAAGCGCGGCATTCGCGATCGCGATCGATCGTTGCGCAATCTCGTGGCGGCAGAAACCAGCGTCCAGATCGCGCAGAGGGAAGTCGATGTGGCCAAGTTCCGGTACGAGCGCGGGCTATCGGACAACCTCGAGGTCGTCACTGCCGAGACAAATTTGCTCAATGCTGAGAGTTCCCGTGTGCTCACATTGGCAGATCTGGCGACGGCAAGCCTTGGTTTGAGGGCCACGATGGGGACACTTGACCCCCAGACCGTCAGTATGGAGCATATGAGTGTGCAGCCTCCGGCCCCGATCCCATGATCGAGTCTCTGGCGATGTTCGCGCGATCCCGGCGTGGAGTTGCGTCCATTGTGGGCCTGCTGGTGGTGACGGCCGTGGCGGCCATCGTCTTGGCAAGCCAGCGCGCGGTCGATGACGGCTTGACGGCGACGGTGCGCAAGGGCACCTTATCCGCTCGTTTGACGACAACCGGGATCCTGAAGCCTGCTCAGTCCACTACATATCGGTCGCGCCTGGCCGGCCGCGATTCCGAGATCACGTTTCTGGTTCCTGAGGGGACCCTCGTGCAGGAGGGTGATCTCATTGTCCGACTCGATGTGGTGGCGCTGGAGCGAGATCTGGCTCGGGCCGTTCAAGACACGCGGCAGGTCGGTGTCGAGCTGCAAGTCGCGCAGATAGAGGTTCAGGAGGCCAAGGCCACGATCGATTCTCTTGCCGAAGGAGAGGCGGCACTCGCGGTCGAGGAAGCGCAAACGAACTTGTCGCTGGCGGACAAGAAGGCGGAGCGATTACGAGAGGAATACCAGACCCTGCAGCCGCTTCTTGAGAAGGGGTTCATCACGCGGGAAGAACTGAGGAAGACCAGTGCCGAGCTCGAGCGTGCCGAGGAAGACCTCGCGCTGATGCGAAAGCGAACGGACGTCCTGGTACAACGCACGCGCCCGCGTGAGAACCAGCGCGCGACGTTGCAACTCGCGCAGAAGGAAGCACAGCTCGAAAATGTCCGCACGCGCCTGCAGGAAAGCGAGGCACGCCTGCGGCAGCTGCGGGCCGAAATCGAGAGTGCCAGCATCTACACGCTGCATCCTGGCATTGTCGTCTACGAGGAATACCTGGGCGCCAATCCGCGGCGAAAGATTCGCGCGGGAGACCGTGTGACGGAGAGCCAAGGGATCGTGACGATTCCCGAGGTGAACCGAATGCTCGTCGAGGCGTCGGTTGGGGAAGGAGACATCGAGCGGCTCCAGGTCGGCCAGAAGGCGAGTATCGTCCTCGAGGCGTTTCGCGACAGGATGTTGACTGGCAAGGTCACACGCATCGGGACACTGGCACGCTCGTCGATCGAACGGCCGTTCGAGCAGAAGCGCTTCGACCTCGTCGTGGATCTCGATCGAACCGACGTGGAATTGCGCCCCGAGATGACGGCGCGGGTGGACGTGCTGACAGGAGAGCGCGCCGGGGTGCTGCTCGTTCCGGTCAATGCCATCTTTGAACGCGACGGTCTGTCCGTTGTTCATCTACGCCGTTCTCTCGGAGATGAGACGCGGCAAGTGCAACTGGGAGAGTCGAGCGAGACCTTCGTCGAGATCGTCGCTGGTCTCTCGGAGGGCGATCGTGTCTTGCTGACTGATGTAACGAAGAGTGACGTGCCGCCCGGCGCGGCGTCATCCAGCAGTGGCGCCCGTCCCCTCGCATCCCGCGCTGGAGCACGCGGCCTTGGACCCCGTTGAAACGGTTCCGCGCGGTCCGCGCGGCGACCGTCCCAACCAGACCCTTCTGTCGCTCCACGGTGTCGTCAGTCGCGACCGCGCGCGCGATCTGGTTGCGGTCGCCGCTGAAGCGCTCGCTCGATACAAGCTACGTACATCATTGAGCGTCCTGGGAGTCGTGCTCGGTGTGGCAGCCGTGATCGCGATGATGTCGGTCAGCGAGGGTGCGCGTCGAGAGGCCTTACAGCAGGTGGAGGCGCTCGGTCTTGACAACCTTGTTGCACGGAACAGGGCCATGACGGCTGGCGAGTCGTCCGAGGCCCGGCGTTCGGGGCTGACCGTGTCAGACACAGAGAGCCTACGCGAACTGATGCCGGATACCCTGTCGGTCACTCCTCTCCTCGAGCGTGTGCTCGCCGTGTCGCGAGGTGGCAACGCGGTCGCGACAAGGGTGCTCGGCGTGAGGCCGGACTATCAAGACATACTGCGGCTCCGCGTCAAGCGCGGCAGGTTCCTTGTGCCTGCCGATGAACTGCCGGGTGCGAGGGTTGGTGTGCTTGGTTCAGCCCTAGCCAGAAGGTTGTTTATATTTGAGGACCCGATCGGTCGTTTCATCCGTGTAGAGGATGAGTACTTCCAAGTCGTCGGTACTCTCGGCGAACAGGGAACGCAATCCCCGGCCATCGGGGCCATGGCATGGCGCGATCTCAATGACAGCGTGCTCATCCCGCTCCCGGCCCTTTCCGGTCAAAGCCTCGAGGTTACGCCGGCTCAGCGTGTTGACGAGATCTGGCTGCAGACCCAGAACGGCGATCGGGTCGAAGCGTTGGGATCCGTGCTCGCCCAGACGTTGCAGCGGTTGCACGGAGGTAGCCAGGACGTCGAGATCGTTGTTCCGCGCGAGTTGCTGGCGCAGCGCTACCGCACGCAACGGACGTTCAGCGTCGTCGTCGGCAGCATCGCCGCGATCGCGCTTCTGATCGGTGGGATCGGCGTGATGAACATAATGCTGATGTCGGTCGTTGAGCGGACGCACGAGATAGGAATCCGTCGCACCGTAGGCGCGACGCGAGCTGAAATCACGGTGCAGTTTCTCGTCGAGAGCGTATTGATGACGCTCGCCGGGGGATTCATCGGTATCGTGATCGGGGTCGTCAGCGCCGTCGGGATTACCGCTTACGCCGGCTGGAGCACGCACGTGTCTCCCTCAGCGATTCTGCTCGGAGTGATCGTGTCATCGTGCGTGGGTATTGGTTTCGGCGTGTACCCTGCGATGAAAGCCGCGCACCTGGAACCGGTGGAGGCGCTGAGGTATGAATAACACTCGGCGGTTAGCCTACCCACAACCTTTACTACCGCATCTGAGACAGGCGGATCCCTCCATAGAGGAGCGTTTATGAAGCGGTTAATGGTCATCGCTATGCCCTTGGCCGCACTGGCCGTTTCGCTCCAGATCGGGTTAGCACAGCAGTTGTCATTCGTCACGTTCAGTGCAACCACCGACGCCGATCTGCGCACGTGGGATCAATTTGTCACGGTGCAGCAACGAACCGGCTCCTTGCGGGTCACGCAGATCTCGCAGGATCCATCGCTTCCGTCGCGGACGGTAGAACGGATGCAGCAGTACTACGAAGGCATCCCTGTCTGGGGCGCTGAAGTGGTTCGCGATACCTCCGGCGGCGTGGCGGTAGCGATTTTCGGCAGTTTGTCTCCGCAGCCAGACCTCGACACGCGACCGGGTATGACGACGGAGGCCGCAGGTCAGATGCTGCTGTCGCGCATGGCTGCCGGGGCAACCTTGCTGCGACCCATGACGCTCGTGGTGCTCGCGCGGCAGGACGGAAGCTCTCGGCTTGCGTACACAACCGCGGTGGCGAGTGCGAACCGAGTGTTTCGAGTGTTCGTTGACGCGACGTCTGGCGCTGAACTCCTCCGGTACTCGTCAATTGAGACTCAAAGCGCCGTTGGTACCGGACAAGGGCTGGTTGGAGGGCCCAAGAAAGTCTCGACTCGTCTCCAAGCTGGCGCGTATCTGTCAGACGATGTGTTGAGACCACCGGTACTCACGACATATGACATGCGCGGTAGCTTCCGGCGTGCGCTCAACGTCTTGAACGGTGGTCTGCTGTTTACGTCCGACATCGGCACCGATTCCGACAACGTCTGGACTGACATCCCGACCATCGATGCCCACACGTACATAGGCTGGAGCTACGACTACTACTACAAGCGTCACGGGCGCCGTGGACTCGACAACCACGATCGCCCCATCGTGTCAATGGTCAACGGAGTCTGGCGCGAGGACGCCATCTTTGTTCCTCCGGATGTGTTCGGAGATTTCGTTGTCAATGCATTTTGGTGCGCCGATTGCGGACCGGGCGCAACTGGTATCTTGTACTTCGGCAATGGCTTTCCCGACGCCTATGTGGACGGCGATGGGCGTAACTGGGGTTACCTGGCTGGTTCGATCGACGTAGTGGCGCACGAACTGACGCATGCGGTAACAAGTTCGTCATCCGATCTGATTTACCTAAATGAGTCGGGAGCTCTCAACGAATCTTTTTCCGACATGATGGGCACGTCCGTCGAGTTCTTCTACCAGACTCCAGGCCCCGGATTAGGCCAAGCCGACTACCTAGTGGGTGAAGATAGCGTTCGCAGTTACAGGGGCGGTCCGAACGGGATTCGATCGATGATGAATCCGATCGCCTTTGGCGATCCCGATCACTATAGCCTTCGCTACACCGGAACCGATGACAACGGTGGTGTGCACACAAATTCGGGGATTCCGAATCACGCCTTCTATCTCGCGATAGAAGGGGGTCGGAATCGCGTATCCGGTATCACCGTGCAAGGCGTCGGTGCTGCGAACCGTGAGCAGATCGAGAAGGCGTTCTATCGCGCTTTCGTCTTTCTGATGCCTTCGTCCGCCAACTTCTCAACTGCGCGGGTTGCGACGATTCAGGCCGCGCGAGATCTTTACGGGTCGAACAGCGCTGCTATGACTGCGATCATGCAGGCGTGGTCTGCCGTTGGTGTGAATTGAGGAAGGTCTTGATGAGACCGCCGCGCCTCATGATTTTCATCGCCCTCACGCACGTGAACTGGACTGCGGCCCAAGCGCTGGAGAGTACCGCACCTAGATCGGTCCGGCAGCAAACCTCGCCCCAGTCTGATTGATCTGAAACAGATCCCGCTCCAACCGTGGGCGAGAGCGCAGCTCTCGTTCTCAAGAAAGCACAAGATCCGAGCAAGGCCCAGGCGGGCTACTTTTCGCCCCACCCTTGAATTGGGTGCGATCGGAACTCGATTCCCATCAGACGGTTCGGTGCGTCCACCGTGACGTCGAAGACACGCCCTCTCCATGCCGTGATCTTCATCCGCTCGGTCGTGGAGAACGCGTTGACCACGCGATACTGCGGCAGGTTGTCGACCCGCCACCCCTCGAGCCCGATGATGATGTCGCCTGCCTGAAGGCCGGCAGCTCGCGACAGCTCGCTGTCCTTCGTGACGATGACACCGGTTGCTGGCGACCCGGAGTTTGCTGAGACCGCGACCAGTCCGCCGGGAAACACTCGACCGAGCTGCTCGTCGAGCGCTGCCGCGTACGAGGTCTGTTTGCGGACGTTGACGGAGCGATAGTAGAAGCCGATCAATCCTTCCGGACGCTCGTAGCTTTCATCAGCATTGCGATACACGCGCTCAGCATCATCGAGGCGGCCGAGCCGCTCGTATAGATGCGCTTGCGTGGTGAGCCCCGCCTGCGCACCGGTGCTTCCGGCTTCCTCTGCGAGAGAGATGGCCGCCGCTGTTTGTCCGTGCTCGACGTAGTAGGTCACGAGCCAGGACGCACTGTTGGCTTTCATCACCGAGTCAACGGAGGGATCGTCGAACCCACGTTTGTATGCGAGCGCCGCTTCATCGGCGCGATCCTGCCGCACGAGCTCGGCGCCGAGCGCGACGCACTCCATGCTGGCGACCTCGCACGATGCGCGAAAGAGCTGGAGCCGATCGCCGGGCTCGGTAGCCCGCTGGCGCGCCAGCCTCAGAGCGCGAAGGTCGTAGTCGATTCGCGGCTTGAACACCCTGAGCACGTCAGCGTACGGCGGCTTGTCGGCATACGTGCGGCGAAGGAACTCGCTCCCGACACCGTAGTCGAAAGGAGCGTCCTGTATCAGCGCGTTGAACGCATCAGGCGACAGTGGTGAGCCGAGATCGGCGAGGCGAGTGCCGGCGTCGTAGGCCGATCTAACCGCAGTGGGGACGAACCAGCCGGCCTTCGACGGCATGCTGTGCCGAACAGCTTCGTAGTTCGAGCCGGTCTCGAGAAACGCCCACGCAGTCGGTGCCACGCGCTCGGGAGCGTCCATCGCGAAGTCGATCGCCTCGTTGATGTATTGCAGATCGGCTTCGGCCCCATCGGGGCCCTTGGTCCAGAAGATCGTGGCGAGCGGGAACATCGACAGATCTCCGAGCTCCGACTTCAACATGCGCTTCTGCGCGTCCGCTTCTTCGGAACTGCCCAGCATGTGGCGATAGTAGGTGTCGAGTCGCCAGGTAAACATCGCGAGATGCCGCTGCGAAAACTCTGCCCATGCACCCCACGGCAACACTTGTGGTGAGTCACCCTGGAGGCATCGTCCTCCTCGTTCATTCAGGGGCTCTTCCGATTCGGTAGAGATCTCGCGGTTGTGAATTTGCCGAAACACCTCGGCGGACTCAGCGCGTTCCGCTTCGAGCGCATCGGTGATCAGCCACCCGTCTTCCACACCGATCGGCGCAGCCTGTCCGATACGCATCCAGTCGATGCCGGGCGAGACGTTGAGTTGCTCCAGTTCCCCGACGGCGAGACTCCTGTTGGCGAGCCGGCGCGCGCGGAAGTACTCGAGTTTCTCGAGTGGTGTTGCCGCGGCCGGAGACTCGATCAGTCGCCAGTCCTGAGTCATGCGCACGCGGAGCGCGCGTGTCCATGCCTTGACGGCGTCGGACGCGCTCTCTTCCGACAGGCTGTCGAGAGATGACAATGCTCGCGCCTGATGGTTCGCAAGCGCCAGAAGAACGGCGTGTGCAAGACGACCATCAACGGTCGCGGGGCCTCCGCTTCTGAGTGCAGCGGCCATCGCCAGGTGCGCGGTCATTCGATTCAGCGACCAGCGCACGTCATAGAAACGTCCTGCTGACTCGCGGAGTGCAAACGCGCCGATGGTGAGTGCCGCAGCCTCGTGCAATCCCGCATCTCGCATCTCGCGCGTGAGGTCATTTGAAATCGACGCGCTGGATGTGACGAGCGCTGCCGGCGTGAGGTCGAGGAGGCCTACGTGTGCAGCCGGGCGCTCGCGTGTGGTCCCAGGTACGGCACCAATAATCGCCGCGGCGAGCGGCGCAAAGGATTCCGGCGACCAGAGGTCCTGGCTGAGATCGAGGTCCACGTTCCGGCCGGTCGCGCCGGCCGGAGACACGCGATAGTGGGAAGCCTGATTTGCGACCGGCTGGATGGCGGGATCGGACGGCAGGCGCGTTGGAAACGACGCCATTTCGGCGACGTCACGAACGATTTCACCTACGACCCACGCTTCCTCAGTAGGGTAGGGTCCCCGCAGCGAAGCGGGTGAGCCGCCCAGGCGCCAGCCCAATCCTCTCGAATACCCGATGTAGCCGAGAGTTACGAGCAGCGCCGCAAGAATAACGAGACGGAGTTTGGGCCATGTCAGCATCGCGATACAGGTGGTATCGGCCCATCGCGACGGCCCCGTTATTCAGCAATTGACTGATCTACTCGACGAACGCGGGCGCCTTCGGCAGCTTCGCGTGTGTCGCGATGTCGTGCTCGATCCAGAGCTCGGCCTTGTTCTGTTGCACGAACGCCTCGACCTTCTTTCTCGACGCCGCTGACTGCTCGGCGTTGAACTCGAAGGTCGGCGTCCTGCCCGTCGCGCGTTCTTCCGGGTAGTGATACAGGTCGCCCGCGAGGACCACTGGCCCGCGTTTGGGAAGCCTCACGAACAGCACCTGATGGCCCTGCGTGTGACCGGGGGTTGACAGGACCATCACGCTCTTGTCGCCGAACACATCCAGGTCCTCATTGTTCAGCACCGTCGTCTTCGCGTTCTTCAGCGCGCTGTACTGTGCGGGCTGGATGATGCCCTGCGGTTTGTCCCCGAACATGAAGTCGCGCTCGGCCTTCTGAACGATCCAGGTGGCTCCGGCGAAGGCGTTGGCGTTCGCCGTGTGGTCGGAATGGTAGTGGGACAGGATGAGATAGTTGATGTCGGACGGCTTGTAGCCGACTGCCGCGAGCTGCGGAATGATCGGTTTCGTCGCGGACATAATCCCTTCGGTCACCGCGCCGCCGCCAGGCTTGAACGCGCTGTCGGGGATGCCGCCGGTGTCGAACATGATCGTGCCTTTCGGATGCACGATCAGGTAGGCGACGTTCACGAAGTCCACTTCCTTCAGCTCTTCACGCTTGAAGTTGAATAGTTTCGGGTCGAGGCCTTTGATGCTGCCGCCTTCGAACACGTAGAGTCGTGGAGCAGTGATGGCGGGTGGTTTTTGTTGCGCCTCGCCGATGACGGTGGAGAAAGCGGCCGCGGCCAACAGCGCAAGGATCATTCGACGCATCGACATAACTTACTCCCTTCCTCCTCGTTCGCCCCATTTCAGTTTCTCGCGGAGCACTTCGAAGTAGCTCCGTGCCGGCGCCTTCACCAGGCGCAGCGTTCTC